>Ga0114933_10002619_pt1 | contig 18314 bp, 21 predicted proteins | sample 4SBtaG_FD_89691 | JGI IMG/M metagenome (GOLD analysis project Ga0114933, IMG submission 89691) | Deep subsurface microbial communities from Kolumbo volcano to uncover new lineages of life (NeLLi) - 4SBTROV12_W25 metaG | ecosystem: Environmental > Aquatic > Marine > Volcanic | place: Kolumbo... | reverse complement strand
TCAATAAAGCGTCGCGTACAGCCCCACCGACCAGATAGCATTCAAGAAGGTCGCAGGGGTTGGTCATGTGGACGTCAGGTACGAGGAGGGTTAAGGTGCCAGCAGTAGATTCTATGCCGAGCCTGATCCGTCACCAAGGCGGATTCACCCCTCGTCTATCCCCTTCCAGGCCCACTCGTTATAGCCCTCTGGACCGCGGTGGAGCCATGCTGTCGTTGCATCTTCTGGCTGATGTTCCCAGTTCGGAGATTTCCCTTTTTGCTGCGCCGCATGAACAAGCCTGCGCTGGCGTTGACTGATGGTGACCAGGGTCTGCAGCGTATCAGGATCCCATTGGGCTTGGGTTAATGCTTCAAGTTCACGTCGCGCATCAGCGTGTGCTGGATCCGAGGCAAGATCAGCGCGTTCGTGTGGATCCCTATCAAGGTCAAACAGCACAGGCGGCGCGTCTCCGCCACTTAGGAGTTTGTACTGCCTGTTTCGTACCATGAACATGGGCTCTGGGACACCCTCTGAAGTGATCTCTGCATAAACGGGTGGGGCCGTGTCGGCGGTATCGCCTTCACAGGCGCCGACGAGGCTTTGTCCATCAAGAGGGTGAGGTGCGTGATCTTCAAGCGACAGACCTGCGAGATCACACAGGGTAGGCAAAAGGTCCAACAGGGAACTTGGACGTGATTGATGTCCCGGTGCAAATCGGGCCGGCCAGTGGATGATGAGCGGCACCCGGATACAGTCCTCGAAGAAATGTTTCTTGTAGAACAGTCCGTGCTCACCCAGCATATCACCGTGATCGGCGGCCACCACAATCACGGTGTTCTCGAGCAGTCCTGTGTCCTCAAGCGTACCGATGAGGCCACCCACCATATCGTCAAAATAAGAGACATTAGCGAGATATCCATGTCGTGCTGTCCTGACGTGTTCGTCAGTGATACCGCTGTCAATCAGAACAGCGTGGTGCAGCATGCGGGTGGTATGCACCCCACGAGCCTCTTCAGGCTGAAGAGGGGTATCAGGCAGGCTGATCTCGTCATGGAGATAACGGTCCCAGTATTGCTGCAGAGCGTAGTACGGCTCGTGTGGATGGGTAAACGAGGCAACCAGGAAAAAGGGTACATCATCCATGCGAGCAAAATCATGCAGTTTGGCTTTTGCACGATAAAAGACTGCTTCATCGTGATCGATCTGAACGCTACGTTTGCACACGCCGGAGCGGATCACACCGCTGGCGTTGTTGTTGGAGTCCATGCGAAGTTCTTCCCAACTGGGTGTCCAGGAAAAATCTGTCGGATAAAGCTCGGGCACCAGTCGCTCTTCAAACCCGTGCAACATGTCAGGTCCAACAAAGTGCTGTTTTCCAGAAAGGCTCGCCCGGTATCCCGCGATCCTGAGATAGTGAGCCATCGTGGGAATGTGGGCGGGAAATTCCGCGCCGTTGTCGTAAGCGCCGATTTTGCTGGCCAGCATACCGGAGAGCATTGAAAACCGCGAAGGCGCGCACAGGGGAAAGTTGCAATAGGCGTTGTCAAAGGTGACGCCGTTATCGGCAAGCCGCGAAAGGTGAGGAGTGATGGCCGGGCCACCATACATCGGAAGCACCTGGGGTTTGAGTTGGTCTGCCTGAATGAACAGAAGGTTGGGCTGTTTTTGTGTCACGGGATGCTCCGATCATGAAAGCGAGATCACTCCAGACGTATGACCATATCAGGCTTTAGGTATAAGCCATTGCGCGAAGACGACTTTTAAGTCGCGAGTCTCTGAGGAACTAGGCGTTGGCACTAAACCGGGAATTCGGGATAGAGATCGGTGCCGATCCGGTCTCCGTGCTTGAGGCCGTGCTCACGCATCAGGGAAGAGTGATCCGGATCCATCCCTTCCTCCCGAAAACATACGCGGACATCGTCACCCAGCCATTGGGTGTTGAAGACCTTGAGATCACGATTGGGTGAAAGGTTACCCGAGCCGCCATGAATAGTCCGACCATTAAAGGCGACACAGTCTCCGGGCGCCATATCCCAACTCAGGATCTCGTAATCCTCACGATGGCCTTCAATGTCAGGAAAGGGTTTGTAATCCTTGTCGTCGAGTTCCCGACGCTGGTCGCGTGAGTCCTGCGTCAAGGCGCCGAAGTTGGTTTGGCGAAAGTCCTGCGGCCAGTGGTGCGAACCCCGCACAAACTCTAGAGCGCTTTTTTTCTCAACCGCGACCAGAGGCATCCAGATGGAACAGGTATCAAATCCTTTTACCGACCAGTAAGGCTCGTCCTGATGAAAGGGGGTGCGAAACTGCGCGCCCGGAGTGCGAACAAAAACGGCATCGAAAAAGAAGTTGACCTGCTCTGTATCAAGCAGTTTTCCCGCGATCGAGGCGATTGGGGATTGCTCAATGAATTTTTGATATTCCGGGACCTGTCGCCACGCCTGGCTGTCATAAAAGCAGGTTCTTCCTTGGTCGTCCCGATCCCAGATCCTCCCTCGGATAGTCGGAGATTCAATATGCTTATCGAGACCTTCTTTTAAAAGCCTTATCCAGGAATCATCAACCGCGTTTCGAACCAATACGACGCCATCGAGATGGAAAATGTTTGCGCGGTCGGTCGCAGAGTCTCGATCGGTACTCACTGCATGTCTCCCCAACGGCTTGCGTGAACTCCGGGAGCTAAATATAGCGAGAATTCTTTAAACTAGAAACTGAACGGCAAGCCCTCTGGAAAGGAAATCTTTCACCGATGCGATACCTGCGTACAGTCCTTGGGCTTATAGCGGCGCTTTCCTTGAGCGGCTGTCAAAGTATTGCCTATTACACTCAGGCAGCGGTGGGACAATCAGCGCTACTTTGGCACAGCCGGTCAATCGATGAGGTTATCAAGGACCCCAGGACCTCAGATCAACTGCGCGAGCGCCTGCGTTTTGTGGAACGCATTCGCGAATATGCCCAGACCAGACTGTTTCTGCCTTCGACTGGTAGTTACCAGCGGTTTACGGATATTGGCCGGGACTTTGTGCTCTGGAGCGTGGTCGCTGCGGAGGAGTTTTCGACCGAACCAGAAGTTTTTTGTCATCCCATCGCAGGGTGTGTGGCCTATCAGGGTTACTTCGAACGCAAAGACGCGCTCAACTTTGCCGAAGAACTGGAATCACGGGGCTTTGAAACGAGTGTTGGCCCGGTCGCAGCCTATTCAACGCTCGGCTGGTTTTCAGATCCGGTGTTGAGTTCGGTATTGCATTATCCCGATGCCCAGCTTGCGGAACTCGTTTTTCATGAACTGGCCCACGAACTGCTTTTTATCCCTGACGATACGACCTTTAACGAATCATTTGCCACCTTCGTTGCGCGGGCAGGTGTGGAGCGGTGGCTGACGGATTCAGGCAGGGCCAGCGAACTCAAAGAATTTAGACGGGATACCGGGCGTCAAGATGCGACGGTCAACCTGATTCGCAACACTCGGATGCGCTTGGATGAGCTCTACACAAGCCCTATCCAGGAAACCGACAAGCGAGCACAAAAAAACCGAATACTGGATGAGTTGATGACGCAGTATTTTGAGATGCGAAAAACAGGCACCGTAAGCGACTGGGATCGATGGTTCGAAGAGGGCCTCAATAATGCAAAACTTGCTTCGGTGGGCTCCTACCATGACGATGTTGGTCTTTTTGTCGCATTGTTCGAGCAGTCCGATCGTGATTTTGAAGTGTTTTACCAGTCCGCCAGGGCTCATTCCATCCGGTCCGGTTCCCCCTAGGCACCAAGCGCTAGCGCTCGCCGAATGATTTTGCAAGAATCTAGAATCATCAGATTCGAGGTGTGAGTTTGGATTTTTAAAGCAGGAAATACAGCTCAAGAAAGAGAGGTGCCCACATGAAGAAAGCAAGTGTGTTGATGGCAGGCGCCATCCTGATGCTCAGTCAGGCTTTGATGCCTGCGACTGCCGGATGGAATCCGGATAAAAAGAAGCCCACCACAACGGAAGAAGTTCAGGAAACGATTGCAAACTTCTTGGATCAGGATTCGGGTTTGCAAAAGTTTTTTGATAATGCCTACGGGTATGCCGTCTTTCCCAAGATATATAAGGGCGCAATCGGTATAGGCGGAGCTTATGGTTCGGGTCAGGTCTATGAGAAAGGAAAATTCGTCGGTGACTCAACGCTTAACCAGCTTACTGTTGGACTGTAGTTGGGGGGTCAGGCGTATTCAGAGTTGATCTTTTTTGGCGAAAAAGAGGCGCTGGATCGCTTTAAGGAAGAAAAAATGGAGTTCAGTGCACAACTGTCTGCCGTGGCCGCTACCGCCGGAGCATCTGCAGATGCAGCCTATTCCGGAGGCGTCGCTATCTTTACGCTAGCCATTGGTGGATTGATGTACGAAGCGTCAGTTGGAGGGCAGAACTTCAGTTTCGCTCCAGCAGAATAGCCCGCCGAGTACGACGTCAGCAGGATTCGGCTGCAGGGTTTAATCAGCTATACCGGGCTTGGTAGGCCCGCAGGGCGTCAAGGTGGCCCGCATGTTCCGGGCGCTCGGATAAAAACGCGAGCAGGGTAGAAAAGCGGGCCAGCGCATGTACCCGAAGGCCGAAGGTTTTTGCGACTTGGGCGACGGCTGAGTCACCCTCTTCGGTTACTGCCTCTTCGCGGTCGAGCGCAATGATGACGGCTGTGGCATGGGCCCCAGCAGCCCTGATGATATCTACCGATTCACGGACAGAGGTACCGGCGGTAATAACGTCGTCGACAATCACCACGTCTCCGTTTAGCGGTGCGCCGACGAGTTGGCCTCCTTCTCCGTGATCCTTCGCCTCTTTCCGGTTGAAGGTAAAGGCAGTATCACGCTGGTAGTGGTCGGCGAGAGCCGTGGCGGTTGCCGACGCCAAAGGGATGCCCTTGTAGGCAGGACCGAACAGCATGAAGGGCTCTGGCTCAAGTTTGTTGAGTGCAGAGGCATAAAAATAGGCCAGTCGCGAAAGTGCCGCACCGCTGTTAAAAAGGCCTGCATTAAAGAAGTACGGGCTTACTCGCCCGGATTTGAGGGTAAACTCCCCGAAGCGCAACACCCCAACGTCCAGGGCAAACTGCAAAAATGCATGTTCATGCTCATCCGTTCCGGGCATTTCAACACCTGATCGTTTACCAGTATCTCGGCACATGCGGATCATAACCTTAAACTGCAATGGCATCCGTGCGGCTGCCCGGAAAGGATTCTTCGAATGGTTGTCGGAGCAGCATGCTGATTTCGTCTGCCTTCAGGAGACCAGAATTCAGCCCTTTCAGCGAACGGACCCGCGCTTTTTTCCCAAGGGTTATTCCAATTGCTACGTCGACGCAGAAAAACCTGGCTATAGCGGGGTTGCGCTTTATTGTCGGCGCAAGCCCGACCGGATTCGGGAAGGTTTAGGCTGGGCTGATTTTGACAGTGAAGGCCGTTGGATTCAGGCAGACTACGGCCGGCTTAGCGTGGTATCGCTTTATCTACCATCCGGTACGAGCAGCGATGTCCGCCAGGACTTTAAATATGATCTGATGGAGCGACTGAAGCCGTTACTGAAAAAGTTTGCTGCCAGCGGTCGCGAATACATCATCTGTGGTGACATCAATATCGCCCACAAGAATATCGATATCAAGAACTGGCGCGGCAACCAGAAAAACTCCGGATTTCTGCCCGAGGAACGGGCGTGGATGGACTGGTGGTTCGAAGAGGGCGGTATGGTTGACGTTTTCCGGAGGGTGGATCCGCGCGAGGATCAATACACCTGGTGGTCGAACCGCGGCCAGGCCTGGGCCAAGAATGTTGGTTGGCGTATTGACTACCAGATCGGCACTCCGGTGATCGCCAAGCGCGCTCAGGCAGTCCAGATTTATAAGGACGAGCGCTTCTCGGATCATGCACCGCTGGTGATCGATTATCGGGTCAGCGATCGTTGGCTCCGGACCCAACCCTGACCGGGGATCGTCGATGAGTTCCGACGGAAGCAAATCGGGCGATACCCCTTCGATCGCACATACTTTTCGCATCTACCTTGACCGGAGAATGGTCCGGATCGGGCTGCTTGGGTTGATCAGCGGTTTCCCTTGGGTGCTAATTGGCAGCGCCCTGAGTCTGTGGCTTAAAGAGGATGGGCTTAGCCGGACCACCATTGGTTGGGCAGGACTGATCTTCGGAGTTTACGCGATCAATTTTCTGTGGGCCCCTCTGATTGACCGGATACAGATACCATTTCTCACAGCACGACTGGGCCATCGCCGGGCATGGATTCTGAGCCTTCAGGCTGTAATTCTGACCTGTCTCGCACTCTGGAGTATTTTTGATCCGGTGACCAACCTTCAGGGCGTCATCGCCATTGCACTCGTTATTGCAATTGCTTCTGCGACCCAGGACATCACGATTGACGCACTTCGTATTGAGCAGGTTGGCTCGGATGAGAGTGCAGCGATGGCGGCTGGGGCTGCGGTGGCAGTGGTGGGCTGGTGGACCGGCTACAAGCTGGGCGGTGTTGTGGCACTGGTGACCGCAGAGACTTTGCAGCAGGCCGGAATGACTAATTATTGGCAATTGACCTTCTTGGTTCTCGGCGCCATTGTCGTGCTATGTAATGTCGCCTTAATGGGCGTGCCCGAGACGCCGCCATCAGAGCGAACCCAAGCCCAGACGGAATACGAGCAAGCACTGCGCTCCCGACTGAACTTCGGTGGCATGCTGGCAGCGATCGTGACGTGGTTGGGGGCGACTCTGATCGGCCCGCTGGCAAGTTTTTTCCGCCGCAACGGCATGGCAATCGCGCTCGCGGTTCTTGGTTTTATATTTCTCTTCAAAATTGGCGAAGCCTTTCTTGGGCGAATGTCGATTATTTTTTACAAGGAGATCGGTTTTTCCAAGACCGATATCGCGCTTTATTCCAAGGGAATCGGATGGGTTACCACCGTCTTCTTTACCCTGCTCGGAGGCCTTTTCGCGGTTCGAGTCGGATTGGTTCGCGCAATGTTTCTCGCAGGCATCCTGATGGCATTGACCAATCTGATGTTCTCTGTATTGGCGTGGTCAGGTAAATCCGAACTCATGTTTGCCTTGGCTGTCGTCATGGATGATCTGGCTGGAGCATTTGCGACGGTGACCTTCGTCGCGTTCATCTCGATGCTGGTGGATCGGACGTACACGGCGACTCAGTACGCCTTGCTCGCATCTATCGGTACTGCTGGCCGGACTCTGTTCGCCTCTGGTTCAGGCGCTTTGGTTGATTGGCTAAACGGGGATTGGGGGGTATTTTTTGTGATCACGGCTGTCATGGTGCTGCCGTCATTGTTATGTCTTTGGCTGATCCGGCACCAGCTCGCCCGGATGCTTGTGGGTTCCCGCGTCAGGCTGTTCAGCAAGGAAGCTCATCAGGACCCTTAAGCTTGGACCGGGCTCGGGGTATAATTAGAGGTCGCGCCGCGCTTTTAACGACAACCGGCCGCAGCGATCTGGTCTTACATATTTCGGAATCTGCCCATGCCCATCTATGAGTACGTGTGTGATAACTGCAGTCATCACCTCGAGGCTTTACAGAAAATGTCTGATGAGCCTTTGGTTTTTTGTCCGGAGTGTGGCGAGGCGGGTTTGCGCAAGCAGGTGTCTGCCGCAGCCTTCCGCCTGAAGGGTACGGGCTGGTACGAGACTGATTTTAAGAACTCGGACAAGAAAAAGCCTGCCGAGAGCAAAGGCAAGGAATCTGGTAGCGGTTCGACCAGCGATTCGAACAGCGATTCAGCAAGCAGTTCAGGCACCAAGGACAAATCCTCCGGCGCGTCGACATCATCTAGTACAACGGACTCCTCGAGTAAGTCTACCAGCAGCAAGTCTGGTTCTTCTGCCTCTGAGTCTGCCTGAGCAGGGGATCCGTCTACCCGGTCCCATTGCCGGAGTTATCCATCATGAGTGAACAGCGTGACTGTCTTTGTGCTGACTTGGACGCGTCTTCGGTAGATCGCGAAGTACGTTTGTGCGGTTGGGTGCAGCGTCGGCGGGACCACGGCGGCGTCATTTTCATCGACCTGCGTGACCGCAGCGGTTTGGTACAGGTGGTTTTTGATCCTGACCGGGTTGACCCGTTTGCTATCGCTGAATCCGTTCGCGGTGAGTATGTCCTGCAGGTGCTGGGTCGCGTGCGGATGCGTCCGGAAGGAACGCTGAATCCGGATCTGCCAACGGGCGCCATTGAGTTACTGGGTCTGGAAATCAGCGTGTTGAATAGCGCTGATCCGCTGCCGTTTCCTATTGAAGATCCTGACACCGGTGAAGCGTTGCGCCTACGTTATCGATACCTTGATCTTCGCAGTGACCGGATGCAGCGTAACCTACGGTTGCGTCACCAGGTCATTCGTGCGCTACGCGGATACCTCGATGATCGCGAGTTTGTCGAGATGGAAACCCCGGTACTGACGCGTTCAACGCCTGAAGGTGCCCGCGATTATCTGGTGCCCAGCCGCGTTCATCCGGGCCAGTTTTTTGCCCTCCCACAGTCGCCACAGTTGTTTAAACAGCTCCTGATGGTGTCGGGATTCGAACGCTACTATCAGATTGCTCGATGTTTCCGCGATGAGGATCTTAGGGCGGATCGTCAGCCGGAATTTACCCAGTTGGATATCGAGATGTCCTTTGTTGAGGAAAGCGACATCATTGCTGCCATGGAGGAGATGGTTCGTTCGGTATTTGCGGACGTTCTCTCAGTGATCCTGCCGGATCCTTTGCCGCGGTTGACCTACGCAGAGGCGATGCAACGCTTTGGGACTGACCGCCCAGACCTGCGGATTCCACTCGAACTGGTGGACATCGCCGACCTTATGACTGAAGTGGAGTTCAAGGTGTTTGCCGGGCCCGCGACGACGCCAGGTAGCCGTGTCGCCGTACTTCGTGTTCCGGGTGGGGCGGCGCTCAGTCGACAACAGATAGACAGTTACACTGAATTCGTTAAGCAGTTTGGCGCGGGCGGTCTTGCGTACATTAAAGTGAACCGGATAGCCGATGGGATAAACGGCCTGCAGTCGCCGATCCTGAAATTCCTGCCTGAAGACGTCGTACAACAAGTGTTGTGCCGGTGTGCCGCGGAGGACGGAGATCTCCTCTTCTTCGGTGCGGACCGTGCGCGCGTGGTGAACGATGCGCTGGGTGGGCTCAGAATTCGACTAGGCCATGATCTTGGCTTGGTCGCTGAAGGATGGCAGCCTCTTTGGGTTGTTGAGTTTCCGCTTCTGGAGGAGGATTCCGAGGCGGGCCGTTGGGTCGCTTTGCACCATCCGTTTACGGCTCCTCACCCTGAGGATGTACCGTTGTTGGAGAGTGATCCCGGTGCGGTGCGTTCGCGCGCCTACGATCTCGTGCTGAATGGTACCGAAATCGGTGGCGGCTCAATACGTATCCACCAGAGTGCGGTTCAGCAGCAGGTGTTCGCCGCACTTGGCCTCGATGAAGCGCAGGCCAAGACTCAGTTTGGTTTCCTGCTTGATGCGTTACGCTTTGGGGCGCCACCGCACGGCGGTATCGCATTCGGAATCGATCGTATCGTTTCGATGGCAGCGGGTGAAGACTCGATCCGGGATGTCATCGCCTTTCCCAAAACCCAGAAGGCGTCGTGTCTGCTGACCGACGCACCCGGTGACGTCGATGCACAGCAGATGCAAGAGCTGGGATTGCGGCTATCGGGCGTCGCCCAGGCTGGCGGTAAAGCAACGAGTTGAACTCAAGCTCCTTCAGACCTCCGGCGTCCTTCAAGCGGCCGGAGTCTGTTTTGGTGGTGGTTTATACGGAACAAGGCGAGACGCTCCTGTTGCGCAGAACCGGAAACGCCTTCTGGCAATCCATCACCGGCGGCATGCAGTGGCCCTGTGAGGAGCCCGAAACAGCGGCCCGGCGGGAGGTTCTCGAGGAAACCGGCATTGCAGCGGCGGAGGGTTGGTGTGATCATCAGATCTCCCGGCGTTTTCACATTCTTCCTGAATATCGCTACTGCTACGGCCCGGGGGTTACCGAGAACGTGGAGCACTTCTTTTCACTGCGTATACCCAGGCGCTGCCCGGTTCAGGTTAATCCGGCAGAGCACGATCTCAGCCGGTGGGAACAGCTTCCAGCGGCAGCAGATTCAGTGTGGTCATGGACAAACCGGGTTGCGCTGGCACAAATAGCGCAAGAACTGGTGTAATTGCGAGATAAACAGACCAGGCGGGATGCCGTCAGGACAATTCTGGTACGGAGAGCCTAAGAAGATGGCGGGGCATAGCAAGTGGGCCAATATCAAGTTTCGCAAGGCCGCGCAGGACGCGAAACGCGGCAAGCTGTTTACCAAACTGATACGTGAAATTACGGTAGCCGCTCGCGTAGGGGGTGGCGACAGTGCATCGAATCCCAGACTGCGAGCCGCGATCGATAAAGCGCTGTCTGCCAATATGACGCGCGACACGGTTGACCGGGCGATTAAGAGAGGTACCGGTGAGTTGGAAGGTGTTTCTTACGAAGAGATACGCTATGAAGGATATGCCCCTGGCGGTGTTGCAATACTGGTGGACTGCACGACCGACAATCGAAACCGCACGGTCGGAGAGGTACGCCATCTTTTTGGCAAGCATGGGGGCAATCTCGGCACAGAAGGTTCCGTATCCTACCTGTTCAATAAGACCGGATTGTTTATCTTTGCGCCAGGAACAGACGAAGAAGCAGTGATGGAGGCTGCGGTGGGTGCAGGCGCCGATGATGTTGAGACGGTCGTCGATGGCTCGGTTGAGGTGCTCGCAGAACCTGAAGCGTTTGATGCGGTCAATGATGCCCTTCAGGGTGCCGGACTTGAGCCGGAATTGGCACAGGTGGTTGAGCGCCCATCAAACGAGACACCCGTGAGCGATGAGGACGCAGAGAAGGTAATGCGTCTCATCGATGCGCTAGAGGAACTCGATGATGTGCAGGAAGTCTTTACCAATGCCAGTTTCCCAGAGGACTCGGCTCTGAGTGCCTAGGTCCTGTACCCATGCCTTCGGAAACCTTCAGGACCATTGGTATCGACCCGGGCTCCCGGGTAACGGGAATCGGAGTGGTAGAAACGCGGGGCCAGTCGTTGCACTATATTCACAGCGAATGCGTTCGGGTTGGCGCAGGTCCCTTAGGCGCCCGCCTGGTAGCGATTCACGAGCGAATCCAGGCTGTGATAGGCCGTTTCCAGCCTACGAGTGGCGCCATTGAGAAGGTTTTCGTTTCCGCGAACCCTCAGTCGGCCCTGGTGCTGGGTCAGGCTAGGGGCAGTGCTTTACTGGCACTGGCTCAGAGTGAATTGGAGATAAGTGAGTACAGTGCACTTGAAATCAAGCGTGCGATCACCGGAACCGGCCGTGCTGGCAAGGAGCAGGTGCAGCATATGGTGAGAGTCCTACTGGGCATGGATCGAAAGCCGGCTCAGGACGAGGCCGATGCGCTTGCGTGTGCGATCTGTCACCTGCATCATGCCGAGAGTCGGCTCCGTCAAACGGTTGCTGGTGTTTCTGTTCAGGCCGGAGATGCGGGGGGCGCGCGGCGATGATTGGTCAGATCAGTGGCACGCTGGTATACAAACATCCGCCGCAGCTGATGGTGGATGTGGGCGGGGTGGCCTATGAACTTGAGGCCCCGATGACCGCATTTTACGAACTGTCCGAGGTCGGTGAACGTGTTTCGCTGTTTACGCATCTCGCTATTCGTGACGATGCGCACCTGCTTTTCGGGTTTGCCGATCTTCAGCAGCGGGATGTTTTTCGGGTGTTGCTCAAAATCAGCGGTGTCGGTCCACGGGTGGCGCTTGCGCTGCTTTCAGGCCTCACGGCTGACGATCTGGCAGCGTGTGTCGCTGCCGGCGATATCGCTCAGTTGACCCGGGTGCCTGGCATCGGACGCAAGACCGCCGAACGCTTGGTGATCGAGCTTCGTGACAGGTTGGAGAGCGTCTCGGGCGTTGGTCCGGATTCATCGAGGTCCACACTGACACCACAGCAGGATGCCGTCAGTGCATTGATGGCTCTGGGGTATCGCGAAACGGAGGCGAGCCGGGCAGTTCGCGCGGTTGAAGTTGATGGCGTGCCCCCGGTGGAGACTCTTATCCGTGAAGCGCTCAAAGGACTTTCCCGGGAGACGCCATGAGTGAACATGATCCTCTGATCAGCCCCAGTACCGATGATGACTCGAGTCAGGATCGCGCCATTGACCGAAGTCTCCGACCACTGACGCTGAATGAATTTATCGGCCAGCCCAAAGTCCGCGAACAGTTGGGCATCTTTATTGCGGCCGCCAAGGGCAGGGCTGAGGCGCTTGACCATGTTCTGGTGTTCGGCCCCCCTGGCCTGGGCAAAACCACACTTGCACATATCTTGGCGCACGAGATGGAGGCAAGCCTGCGCCAGACCTCGGGACCGGTACTTGAAAAAGCGGGAGATCTTGCCGCCATCCTGACCAACCTTGAGCCGCACGATGTGTTATTCGTTGACGAAATTCACCGACTGAGCCCGGCGGTGGAGGAAATACTGTATCCGGCTCTGGAGGATTACCAACTCGATATTATGATCGGTGAGGGTCCCGCGGCGCGGTCTATCAAATTGAATCTCCCACCCTTCACACTGGTGGGCGCTACAACGCGCGCCGGGTTATTGACGTCACCGTTGCGTGACCGCTTTGGCATTGTTCAGCGGTTGGAGTTTTATCCAAGCGATGAGTTGGCCATGATTGTTGAGCGTTCTGCATGCATTTTGGGTCTCGCCAGTGAGAGCGATGGTATCGAAGCGATCGCCAAACGTAGTCGGGGGACGCCGCGCATCGCAAATCGATTATTGCGTCGGGTCCGCGATTTCGCTCAGGTCAAGGCAGACGGTGTCATTGGTGGCATCATCGCGAATGACGCGCTGGATCTGCTGGAGGTGGACAATTTCGGGCTTGATGCGCTGGATCGGCGCCTGCTGTCTGCCATTATGGAGAAATTTGATGGCGGTCCGGTTGGCGTTGAGAGTCTCGCTGCAGCGATAGGCGAAGAGCGAGGAACCCTTGAGGATGTGGTAGAGCCGTTCCTGATTCAATCCGGATTTCTGATGCGCACGCCTCGAGGACGTACGGCGACGGCTGCCGCTTACCGGCACTTTGGTCTCAAGCCGCCGGCACAAGATGGACCTCAAGCCGGCCTTTTCAGCGCGGGCAACTGAAGAGTCGTCACCATGAAAAGGTCAGGAAATACTCACTTGGTCGCCACCGGTTGGTCCGATATATGCGCTAGGGTCAGTCTTGTTTGGATCTCCTGGTATTCGCGTTAATGGTGGGTACGCAAGTCTTTGCCTGGCCGGTGCGGGTGTACTATGAGGATACCGACGCGGGTGGGATCGTGTATTACGCGAACTATCTTAAATTTATGGAACGGGCGCGTACAGAATGGCTTCGAAACTATGGCGTTGATCTTCGACAACTCGCAGCCCAAGAGGGCATGATGTTTGTGGTCCGTTCAGCCAATCTTGACTTTCTCCAACCAGCCCACCTTGGCGATGCATTGGACGTTTCTGTTGAGGTGCTTCGGCGTCGTCCGGCCAGCATCACTTTGCGTCAGCAAGTGACATGCTCGGGGGAGGTCCTGTGCACCGGTAAGATCCAGCTTGCCTGTGTCGAGTCACTCTCAATGCGGCCTTGTCCTCTGCCGCCATTCATTCCGGAAGGGGAAAGTGTCCAATGAACGAAGCCGTAAAAATTTCCGTCAGCAATGAGTCGTTGTCAATTCTTGATCTGATTCTGCAGGCAAGTCTGCTGGTGCAGATAGTGATGCTGATACTGGTCGCAGCATCACTCGTCTCCTGGACCGTGATTTTTACCAAAGCCAGTATGCTCAAGCGATTGCGCCAGGAGGCGGATGATTTTGAAGCCGATTTTTGGTCGGGGGGTGAGCTGAATGGTTTGTACCGCAGATGTACGGAAGGTGGAGAAGAGCCTGTTGGGATGACCAGCGTTTTTGTGGCGGGGTATCGTGAGTACAGCCGTATGGCAGGTAATGCTTCCGTTGAAAGAACCGATCTGGTCGAGGGTGTGCAACGCGCCATGCGTGTAGCACTGAGTCGGGAGATTGAGGCGCTCGAAGCCCACCTGCCTTTTCTGGCTACTGTCGGGTCGACCAGTCCCTATGTAGGCCTTTTCGGTACGGTCTGGGGGATCATGAACTCATTCCGATCTTTGGGTGCGTTGCAAAGTGTCTCAATCGCAACGGTAGCGCCTGGTATCTCTGAAGCCCTGATTGCGACCGCGATGGGACTTTTTGCTGCCATTCCTGCGGTTATCGCTTACAACCGCTTTTCTGCCGGGGCCGAATCCCTGATTGCACGCTACGACGTATTTGTTGAGGAGTTTGCGAGCATCGTCAACCGACAGGCCGTCAGTGGTCGACGCCGTGGCGGATAAGACCTGAGGCCAAACAGATGCGCCCCCGCCGCCATAAGCGACAGATGAGCGAGATCAATGTGGTCCCGTACATCGATGTCATGCTCGTGCTTCTGGTGATCTTTATGGTGACCGCACCCTTGCTTATGGAAGGGGTCAGCGTTGAACTGCCGCAAGCAAGCGCGAAAGCGGTCTCGGAAAAGAGCACTGAACCTTTTGTTGTGCACGTTGATAAAAATGAGCAGTACTTCATTAACGACGATCCGCAACCCATCCAGACACTTCAGGAGATTCGGATCAAGGCGGATATCGTAATGCGCAACAGTCCTGAGACCGAATTTCTCGTCCGGGCAGACAAGAGCGTGCGTTATGACGCTGTGGTGCAGGCGATGGTGCTGTTGCAGCAGGCGGGCGTCCCGGGGGTTGGGCTAGTCACCGATTCCTTAGATAACTGATTACCAGTGCGCCGCACTTCGCGAAACGTCGGCACCCCTGTGCGGGCATTCATCTATGCGGTTGTTATTCACATCATCTTCGGTGCACTCCTTGGCGTCAGTCTTCTGATTCAGCCGCGGGCCGTAACGCCCGCGCCGCCGCGTCCCGTACAGGCAAAGGCGATCGACCTTGCCGCAATTGAACGGGAAAAGCAGCGGATTGTGCAAGAGAAGAAAAAAGCGGCCGAGCACAAGAAGAAGCTAGAAGCCGAGAAAAAGAAAAAAGCCCAAGCGGAGAAAAAACGCAAAGCCGAAGAAAAACGCAAAGCTGAAGAAAAGAAGAAAAAAGCGGCCGAGCACAAGAAGAAGCTAGAAGCCGAGAAAAAGAAAAAAGCCCAAGCGGAGAAAAAACGCAAAGCCGAAGCCGAAAGAAAGCGCAAAGAAGCCGAAAAAGCGAAGAAGGTTGCAGAGGCTAAAGCCCAGCGCGAACATGACGAAAGTGAGGCGGTCTCAGCTTTTGGGGCAGTGGCTTGGGCCATTAAAGAGCAGGTCAGCAAGAACTGGAGTGAGCCAGGTGATTTTTCCGGACTCAGCGTCGAGTTTTTCGTCAAGGTGGACCGGGAAGGTAATGTACTGTCGGTGAAAATGACCCGCAGCAGCGGTGATGCCCGTTTGGATGAGTCGGCAGAAAATGCTATTTTCAAGGCATCTCCGCTCCCCTTCCCGGGAGAGCCGCGTTTTTATGAATATTTGAAAGAATTTAATTTTATCTTTAAACCCGAATCATGATCTCTACATGGTGACCTTAATGAAAGCTTTTCAAAAAGCGTTGGCGCTGCTTTTCGCAGCCGCGATAGTATTTATGCACTCGGGCTCGGCCATAGCTGCGCTGACGATCGAAATCACCCAGGGCGAAAGATCAGGAATCCCGGTGGCCGCCGTTCCCTTCCGTTGGCAAGGCACAGGTGATCCACCTGAGAATCTGCGCGCTATCGTTGCCGCCGATCTACATCGATCAGGGAGATTTGACCTGCTGTCGCCCGCAGACTATTTGAGTAGGCCGAGTGAAGTTTCCGAAGTGCGTTATAAGGATTGGCGTCTGATCAAGGCAGAGGCGCTGGTGGTCGGTCGTATTACCGAAAAAGGGCCTGACCAGTTTGAGGTCAGTTTTCAGCTTCTGGATGTTTATCGGGAGCGGGTCAAGGTGGGTTTACGGTATACGGCGAACGCTGCACAGTTAAGGCAGGTGGCACACCAGATCAGCGACCGGATCTTCTACGAGATGACGGGTATCAAAGGCGCGTTCGATACCCGGATCGCTTACGTCACCATGCAGCTCAGTGATGGTGGTGACCGGGTTTACCAGTTGATGATTGCCGATTCGGATGGCCACAATTCCCGGCAGATCCTCAAGACCACCAATCTGCCCGTATTATCTCCGGCGTGGTCACCCAATGGCCAGCGACTGGCTTATGTCTCGTTTTCAGATAACCGGTCCGGGGCCAATGTCTGGCTACAGGACATCAGTGCTGGTACTCGACGGCCGGTCGCGCGTTTTGATGGATCTGCGAGCGCGCCAGCCTGGTCACCTGATGGCAAGTCGCTCGCGTTGACGGTATCCACGCGGGGTAATACGGATGTCTATGTGCTGGGGGTCGAGTCAGGAGAACTTCGTCGCCTGACCAAGCACCCCGCCATCGATACAGAGCCGGCCTGGTCTCCCGATGGGCGATATTTGGTCTTTACCTCTGATCGCAATGGCCGGCCTCATATTTATCGGGTGAGCCGAAATGGGGGCAAGGCTGAGCGTCTGACTCGCGATGGTAAGGAGAATGCCGGCGCCTCCTACGATCCGACCGGTAAGCGACTGGTACTGGTGACCAACCGCGGACAGGGCGCGGGCTACCAGATTGGTGTATTCTATCCAGAGAGTGGTAGAACTGACGTGCTGACAGACGGTACACTTGACGAGTCGCCAACGTTTTCGCCCAATGGCGCGATGATCCTGTATGCGACCCGGATGGGAAGAGATGGTGTCCTCGCTGCCGTATCAGCGGACGGTCGGGTAAGGCAGGTGCTGAAGTCGACCGAGGGTGATGTACGAGAGCCGGCCTGGGCCGCGAGTCGCTGATGCGGCCTTTCCGGAAAATACGGCTTATTGGCTAGAGATTTAAAGAAGGAGCGCGAGAAAGCTGGACTTCGCTTTTTCGTTCTGAACATAGGAGATTGACGATGCGAAGATTCTGGACGATTTTAATGGTGCTCTTTCTCGGCGTGACGTTGGCCGGTTGCGCAGCCTCGAAGAAAAAAGGCGGAACAGTTGAAGTTGAGGATGCAACCATCGGCGGTAGTGGAGTAGATGTCACTACCGACGCATCCGCATCGGGTGTGGACTCCGATGATGCAACCGCAGGCGAGATCATCACAATCGACCAGACTGACTCCGATGGGGACGATCCGCTGGGGCAGCGGGTTGTGTATTTTGATTTTGATAGCTCCAACTTGACTCCCGAAGCTCAGCGGGTCGTGGAGGCGCATGCGCAATATCTTACCGGTAACCCCGGGATGGCGGTTGTCCTTGAAGGCCACGCAGACGAGCGTGGCACACGTGAATACAACCTTGCCTTGGGTGAGCGGCGAGCAAACGCCGTCAGTGAGATCTTTCAGGCGATGGGGGTTGCCCCGGATGCGATTCGTACTATCTCCTATGGAGAAGAGCGGCCCATATCCATGGGTCAGGATGAGAGCGCCTGGTCACTCAATCGGCGCGTCGAAATTCTTTACTAGTAAGATCTCCTTACCCTCCTAAGCGCACCTCGCGACCGACATCCAATAGGTTGGTCGTGAGACGCCAATTCAGGGCCTTGTGCGGTTCGTGGTTAGCGCGGGGTTATAGTGCACTGTTGATCTGGTTCTTTCTGGTGCTCGGTATCGGCCAAGCGCAAGAATTAGACAACGAAAACAACGAGTTAAATATTAACGCGAAGCCTTTATCTGCCGTAGAGTCGGTGGAGGTGGGGTCGGGTTCGGGTAGTTCACATACAGTCACCATCCTTTCGGTCGTGTCATATCAACCGGCGGGTTCGAGTGCCTCTGGCGCAGTAAGTGCCGTCAGTATTGAAGAGCAGAGTGGCTATAACGGTGCGCTGGAACAGTTTCAGCAAGCACGCTACCTTGATGCCGCTAAGCGGTTTGTTGCGTTCCTTGAGGATTACCCGCACAGCATTCTCGCGGACCATGCGTGGTACTGGCTTGGGGAGTCTCGTTACCTTGATCGCGGTTTTGATGATGCGATCACCGCGCTGACCACGCTGCTCGATTACTTTCCCGAAAGCACTTTAATTGGGGCCGCGCAGTTAAGGTTGGCTTACAGTTACCATGAGTTGCGCCGATATTCAGAGGCACGAAGAGCGCTGAAAGATGTCCTGGAGGCGTTTCCTGACGGTGAGCTTGCGGTTCTTGCTAAAGGGGTGTTGGAAGACTTGGACGCACAAG
>Ga0114933_10002617_pt1 | contig 18322 bp, 24 predicted proteins | sample 4SBtaG_FD_89691 | JGI IMG/M metagenome (GOLD analysis project Ga0114933, IMG submission 89691) | Deep subsurface microbial communities from Kolumbo volcano to uncover new lineages of life (NeLLi) - 4SBTROV12_W25 metaG | ecosystem: Environmental > Aquatic > Marine > Volcanic | place: Kolumbo... | reverse complement strand
GGAAGAAAGTGATACTTATTCATTTCGTTAGCAAACATCAAAGTATCGATGTGCCCAGAAAAACAACGATTAACAATGTAAGGAGGATATTCTTTTTCGACAGAGGGATCTTCATCAATCAGATGCTTCTTTGTCTGATTGATACTGTTCAACCAATCTTTCAATTCCATTGTTCTTCAATCGGAGTTTGTGGAGTAAGAGAATAATTAGTAACAAGAAGTTCTGTCTTCACATTATCCTGAGTGTTCTTATCACCTCTATGAACCATAGAATACCTCAGCTTCCAATACTCAAGATAATAATCTTTATATAACTCAAGCAACCGATCATTCACATTGTAAGTGATCATAAACTTGTGAGGACATTTAAAAACCCTTGCGGCAAATAAATAATGATCAAATTTTTTATGCATCTCACGATTCTTTCCGTACAAGAAGTCTTTGATATCATAGGGAGGATCAAGGAATACAAAAGTATTCTCTGGGCCATCAGCATTCATCACTTCAGAGTAATCAATGTTAGTGATCTTCCAATTCTTGATAAGTTCTGAGAACTGAGCAAGTTTATCTGCACCAACAAGAGAAAAATTAGAGTTAGCGGCAGTGCGTGAAAAAGTACTGTTCTCGGTCAGACCAGAATAACTACACTTGTTCATGATGAAGAAAGCAACTGCCTTCTGAAAGTCATCATAGGTATCAATCTCAGTGGCATACTGATTAAACAATTCCTTTGCAAACTTATCTTTCTCGTCTTGAGTGCCACTCTCAAGCATCTTCTCTTTCTGCTCTCTGACACTCTCTGAGAGGTCCTGACCACAATCACGCAGTTGAATCCAGAAGTTATAAAGTGGCACATACAGGTCATTAATCCAAACAGGGATATCTGGATTTGCCTTGGTTATATCAATGGCAATAGAACCACCACCAATAAATGGTTCACGATACTCGGTAATTACTTTCGGATACCACTGAGAAAGAGTTTTAATTGCCTTGGACTTGCCTCCCGGATACCGAAGAGGTGTTTTCAGAGATTTCAGGGATTTCATAATCAGGTTTGTTATACTTCAAAAATTCCCAGAAGGTCAACTTCATTTCCTTCTGAGTCATACCGCAATGCTCTGCGGCAGTTGGTAAATTCATTGTAGCACGAAAAAGTGCCTCATTTGCCTCTTGGACATTTTGTGGTGTAGTCTTGACTCTCATAGTCAATATCCTTTATTTGTGTGAGAGAGAACTCCATCAACTTTGTTCAGTAGTTCTCTCATATCATCATGCAAGATACGATATCCAGTTCCAACATAAAGTTGTCCAAATACTACAGAGATAGTTGCAATACCCCAGAAAATATAATACCACTTAGATTTTACCTGTGCTCTGAGTTTCATTTCAGAGAATTCTTCATGAATATCTCGATGGTGAAATCTCAAAGACTTATCAATAATCTTATCAATTTTCTTTTTCATTAGAACTTTTTATCGGGATATAATTTTTTGATGCGTTCTTTTTTTTCCTTCTCTTCATCTTTTTTGGGATCGGACCAATTCACCGGCCACTTATTAAGATTCAATGAATCTTTAAACAACTTTATGTTAGGTATAAAAAATTTCATTTGAATTCACACTCCACCATGATTTCAGTAAGACATGCAAGCATATTTATCTCCTGATCCGCAACGAACGCTCCCTGATACTGATACTTAGCGAGAACAAGCACAGCAGCAGGAATACTACCAGGAACCAACGAATCATAAAGAGAATCATAAATCCTCCTAAGAAGAACGCTAGTATCATTGTCCAAATTAGAAACGATCCACTTTCGGACTTCTGAGAAATTTTTGTTTTTAAGGTCTTTAATAAGTTCATTTACTGCAACATCAGAGAACGTGGCAAGAATACCAGAATCAATTTTTCCACTAACAGAATATCTTTGACATTCATTCAAAACACGTCTCCAATCAGGAAAGTGTTTATTAATAAGTTCTACCAGGACCTTGTTATCATATTCAACACCTTCTGCACCCAAGATTTCTTGAATTCTTTTGAAGAATTGAGCGGCAATGGTTTGACGATCTCTTCCCCTAATTCCGAATTCAACCACTGTGCAACGGGAATGAAGTGGTTCGAGGATTTTGTTTTTGTAGTTACAGGTGAAGATGAATCGACAGTTACCAGCAAACTCCTCAATAAACGCCCGTAAGAGGAGTTGTACATCATTGGACGTGTTATCTGCTTCATCAATAATGATGACTTTGTGTTTTGCATCTGAAGAAAGCGAGACGGTCGAAGCGAAAGATTTCGCATTGTTTCTGACCGTATCGAGAAAACGTCCCTCATCGGATCCATTGATGACATAATAATCTACCCCCAGTTGATTGCATAGTGCCTTTGCTACTGTCGTCTTTCCAATTCCTGGAGGACCTGCCAGAAGCATATTAGGAATCTCTCCTTTATCTAGGAAAGATTGAAAAGTTTTTTTGGTATTGTCAGGAAGTATGCACTCTTCAATTGTTTTTGGTCGATATTTCTCGACCCAAATAAAATCACTCATAATCAAATCCAATCAGGTTTACGTTCAGGTTTGCGAAGATAATTATCCTTCACCCATGGTTTAGATGCAATATACCGTTTGTAGGCAGTGAAAGTATCTATTGTATCATCAAATTTCCATTCGTCAGGCATGGCACGGGAGAAATCTTTTGCCTGTGTATGGCAAGTAATTGCCAAGTCTGTCTTACGATGGAAAAGTTTTTTAGCTTCAAATAAAGTATGAGCACAAGTATGAATTTTACCATATCGATGATGATATTCACTTGATAATGCACAACCATGTTGAATCAACCATGCCGTATTATAAAGATTTTCTGCAACCCATTTAGTTGATGGGTGATTACGAAAAGCACCTTTTTTTGTGGCGTATGGAGTTCCATCTGCTTTTGGAATAGTGCCCCAATCATAATACCATTTTGAAAAAATGATAGAAAGCATTTGACAAGATTCCAGAGGCATTTTGACAATATGTTTGTCAGGTAATACCATTGCAGAATTTTTTGGGCACTGCTCTGTGGCAAAAATATTCATTCTAAAGGTCGATTAAAGATTTCAGATACTATATCTGTGGCACCCATTGCCTCATACATGTAGGTAGCACCAGATCTAGGATTTGTATGCTCTCCACATGTAAAAACATCACACACTGCCATACCATTTTCAGGCCATGTATGAATACTAATATGACTCTCAGCAAGAAGTGCTATGGCAGTCACCCCACAAGGACTGAACTTGTGGGAAGAAATGTCTAATAAGGTACTCTCAGATAATTGGGCGGCATTTGCAAGAACATTACGAATGTGTGCCTCATCATCCAAAAGTCCAAACGGACATCCTTTCAATGTAAAAAGAATGTGTCTCATCCAAATGTAGAATCAGGTTCCAGAGCAATATAATACTTCAAATCATGAGTAGAGTTTGTAAATTGTGACAACAATTTAGACGACACAATAACATCATAGGCACCAGGAATAATCTTGATATTTTCCACCTTAAAGTTGAACGAAAATTTAGATTCCGTTTCACCAACTACAATGGCAAATTCATTAGAAGTATCATTCTTCTTGTCACGAACAACAAGTTTGATTACTCCTGCCTCACCAACGGCACAAAGATCGGGAAGTTGATACACTGCGGATGCCTTCAGCAACTTTTCAAGTGTGATACTATCGAGTTGAAAACAAACATCCCGTGACGGAAGTTGAATTGCCTTTTCAGGGGGAGAAATAATTACATTAGGATCCGCATAAAAATATTTTACACGACGCTTACCCTCACGAATAGTGACATAAGAATCTGGAGAGAAATCCATCTCAGGATCCTGATGAAGACTTAGACCATTCAAAAACTGATTAAGATCATAGATGGCAAAGTCACGAGGAAAATCTTCTTTAATTTCTGCCTCAGCAAGAATATTCTTGGCAACAGAAATAGTGCGAAGTTGATTACCCTGCTTTACAAGAATCGATTGATTGATAGAAGAAAAGTTCTTGAGGATATTCAAAGTTTTTTCAGACAGTTTCATTGTTTTTTGACGAAGTTTCATTGGGGGTAGGTTTCACGTTTTGCATTCTTGTCATTAAAATGCATCAGAAGCACAGCATAGTGCAAGATCTTCATGATATCACGTCGGGCAGTTCCCTTCTTGTCATATCGAGAGGCATACTTAAGTATGTTACTACGGCAGAAGGATTCACCATCACCACATGCTTCAATCAGATCAAGTGTTTGAATTTTATCATCACCAGCAGAGTAATGAGCATTGTATGTGCCAGAAATATAATCCTGCAGTTCCTTGAGGATCTCATCCTCACTGTATTTCCAACGATTAGGATCTTGATTCATAGTTAAAGTAAATTCGTATTTGTTTTCAATGGCACTCCAAAAATCTTCCCAGTCTTTATCATCTGCTGGGGTAATCATAAGTTCTTCCATTTCATCATAAAGTAGACTCCACGCATTAACCATTATATCAGGCAACCTCCTGCTCGTCAACGGGCAGTTGAAAGTCTGCATCTACTTTATCATAGAGTTCCATGAAAGATTGTTTGGTTTCATCATCAAAACGATTGATGCAACTTTGAATTGCCTTTGCCTTATCACCAAAGATACTGTAAGCACGGATAATATGAGTCAGACGACGAGTGCTGATAATTTCATCAATACCTCCGTCATAGAAAGTCTTACGAATGATGTCTGCCCAATCAACTAGACGAGAAATAAAGTTATCATCATCAATACCAAGACCATTAGAAATCTTGGAAAGAATCTTTGCTTCACTTGCAGGAGCAGGATAAGATTGCTCAAAGGTTACGGGAAAACGCTCAAGGAAGGCTTCGTTGAGCACGTTAGTTCCAATGAATCGTCCATCATCTGAACCTTTACCTTTAGTGTTTGCGGTTGCGACGACATTGAAACCTGCACTGGGACGAATAAACTTTCCAATTTTTTTAAGGAAGACTCCATTTCCTTCAAGGATACTTTGAAGACAGAGAATTTTATTAGAGGCAAGGTCGATCTCGTCAAGAAGCAAGATAGCTCCTCTCTGGAGTGCTTCAATGACTGGTCCATTGTGCCAAACGGTTGCACCATCAACGAGGCGGAAACCGCCAATAAGATCATCTTCATCAGTTTCAATAGTGATATTTACACGGATAAGTTCTCTACCCAATTGAGCACACGCTTGCTCAACCGAGAACGTTTTGCCGTTGCCAGAGAGACCCGTAATGAACGTCGGATAGAATAAACGGGACTGAATAATTTTTTTAAGATCACCAAAATTACCAAACTTGACGAAGGTATCATCTTTTTGTGGGATAAGATTTTGCTCGATAGAGGGAAGAGCAGCAGGTGCCTGATAATTTTTTTCGATCTGTTCTACTTTTTCTTGAGTGACTTCAAGATTCCATTTACCACGACCAATCTTATATTGATCAAGTTTTTTAGTAACGGTTTGATAATTGCCATTGTTCATGGCACACCAAGCACGAATATCACCACTTGTAATTGAATCTCCGTAAAGTCCTTGAAGGGAGGTACGGACGTAATCAGAAGACAGAGACATGATGTAGGGTGTTTGTTTCAACTGAAGTTATTATAGGGCAAATTTGAGTTAATTGTGTGTCAGGTGGACAGTTCAAAGATTGTCCAGTGCTTCCTCAATTTCACCAATCAACCTTTTCTTACTATGCCTTCTGTCAAGTTCAATTCCCAATTCTCTACCATATTCTTCAAGTTCTGCCTTACTCATATTATCAAGTGAAACATCACTTTCATAAGAAATAGTTTCAACAACCTCTTCCTCCACTAGTTCATCATACTTAGTTTCATCCAAACCAAGATCTGGTCTTTCTTTTTCAATTGCTGGTGCAGGAGTAGGAGCAGGTGCTGGTTTTTGTCCACCTAATAAATCTCCAAATCTAGACATTTTTTTTACCTATTACTATAAAAATATTTATCATGCAATGAGTTCTACAAACTCTCCTAGAATCTTCTTGTTCATTTTTTTAGACTTCAAACTTTTTGCAAATGCATTCTTGATTTGTGATTTTGTGGCAGAATCATCAACAGAGAACTCAGAGTTATTAGAAATTGCTGTGGCAGAAATACCGAAGTATTTGTGATAACCAGTATCAGTCAAAGAAATTGATTTTTCTTTTTTCCAAGTTTTGATGAGTTCTTCTTTCTCAGAAAAATTCTTAGAGTATCCGATAAAAGATCCAATTTCCCTGGGAGGAAGAATACGAATGCCAATAAAGTTCACATCAGTCAATCGATCACGAAGATTGTTAAGTAAAACAGTTGTAAAGTTGGCATAGTGATCATATGTACTATTCAACTTATAAGTATTACCTATCTTACGATCACGAAGAAAAGAATTCTCAGACGGCCACATTTCACAGATTCTACTATCCTCTTCCCAAGGACGTTGAACTTCCTTATAAACTTTTAGAGGTGCTCCCTCACCATCAGTCAAAATGACACACTGAACTTTCTGAAGTTTATTTTCTTTTTTAAACTTAGGCAAAATTTCATGCAAACATATGAGACTTTCATTCAGAGGAGTTCCAGACAAACCCATACCAAGTGGAATTGGATAGTCTATGTAAGTTCTGAAAGAATAAACAATACGGAAAATAGTTTCCATTTGTTTTTCAAGTTCTCTAGAATTTGTCTTACTGGTAAGAATATTCATCAGAGAAAACATTCTACCCATAGAAAATACGCCAAGACGATATTCTGAAGATGACTTTGAATCATCAATATATTTCTGATTTGGATACTCATTTGTAAAAGCATAGACATCAAAAGGAATGTTTACTTTTTTACAAAACCAAACAAGATTAAAAAGTTGCTTGACAGTATCAAGCATGATATCAGCCATAGATCCAGACCAGTCCAAAATAAAGACGAGTCCGTGATTTTTGCCGTCAGGAATTACCGAGACTTTTTTAAACAAGTCTTCATTGTATCGATAAGTGTGTAGTTTGCCCGTATCAAGAACTCCAGTCCTACTAGTAGTAGCACGAGAGTAAGAGTCTGCAGATTTACGGCACTCGAACTCTTTGACGAGGTAGTTGACCTCTTTCTGCGCGGATCGTTTGAATTCATTGTACTTTACATCTATCCATTCAAAAATTGTAGAATCTACTTCACTCCAGGTATCATCACAATTCTTGTGAATCTCCTCATTAGGAATAATAATATTATCAATATTTACTTTGGGAATTTCATAATATGCAGTCTCCCGACCAACTTCATCAAGCAATTCTTTCAAAGATTCCTCAAAATTATCCATGGTCTTAGTTTCAGGTTCTTCATCACCTTCAACTTCATTACTACCATCACTATAAGAATTATTTACTTCAGACTTTTCGGAACTATCTTTCTCTGATTGATCCTCTGGATCAGAGTGTCCCATCTGCTGTTCAGATTGTTTGTCAGAGGTATCTTCACTCTCACCTTCTTGCTCATTCTGATTTTGAGGAATATTTACTTTTGGTTGCTCCTGCTGTTCTTTTTTACAAAACTTATAGAGAACCTCAGCAGATAAAAGAACATCTTCAAAGGTTTCACATTCACCAATCATACGAACAATAGGCATCTCATCATATTCCCGAAAAGAAATATCACAAAAACTACCAATTTTGAAATAAAGATTTACACGATCCGCAAGATTCATCTTAGAAACGTCTTCATTTTCAAGGCAGAAAAAATCCTCATCGGCAAGTTCGTTATACCCACGATAAAAAGTCTTGCTGATACCGGCATAACGACGCTTCATTAGTTTTTCAATACGAACGTCTTCGACAATATTGACAAACTGTGGTGGAATCTTACGGTCCTTAGTCCAATTCTCATCAGGGGTATAAAGGGCATGTCCGACTTCATGGCCGACAAGCATGTCATACACCTCATTGCTTGCTTTCTCCCACATTGGAAGCGTCAATACTCGTGTATGAACGTTGAAGCAGGCAGTCTCCACTTTCTTGTGCTCCACCATCAAGTCTTCGGTAGCAAGAAGTTTAGCAAGTTGTGACTTGATTTCGTGAGAGACTGCCATCGGTTCGTTTCAGATGAATCCAATATACGACGAAACCTCCCGTTTAGGGGAGGTCATGTGACGGTTTTTCAACTGTCTGAGAGATTCTTTTCTGGATCGTAGACGACCCTTACAAGTCCCTCTACCTTTTTTATCTTTACCAGAATTGTGTTGCCAGTTTGGTGTCTTCATTTTATTAAACCATTGTCCTTCATATAGTGTAGCACATCCTTCAACCCACCAATGTGTTTGAATCCCACATTCACTTGTGGATATTCTGCTTCTTCACCAAATTCAGAAACAAAACCTCTCTGTGAAAAATGTTGATTTAATTTATATACAGATATTTGAAAGTTAAGTTTTTCTAACAACGTCTTAGCACGTTCACATTCTTGATTTCCGTTAGAATAGATTACTGCTTCCATTACTTTTCCTCCTCGTATGCATATGTAATTGATACCTTTCTTTTTAAAACTCCTTTATGATCAAGTAAAGTAGAATATTGAATTTTACCATCCAATATCTTACAGACATTATCTAGTTGAGTTTTAACAGCAAATTTTCTAAAATCCTCGTCAATCACGTTGTCTCCAGTCATCAGGTTTATGATGTATAAAATTATTTAGATCATTCTACTAAACCCTTTTATTTTATCAAACTTTACAACATTTGCAAATTTATCTTCTAATCCAGTTTTATGAGAAATCACAAATACATTAGCATCCTTGATTACAAATCTAATAATCTTAAGAAACTCTTCTGTTCCAAATCCATCCAATGACGAATCAAATACTTCGTCCATAATCAAAAGATTTGTATTTACAGAGTTTTTAACTCTTGCAACTTCTCTCCATGTGAATAAAAGTGCAAGATCAATTCTCATTTTTTCACCCTCACTAAAAGAAGAGTATGAAAATTTTTCATGTATTGGTGACTCCACAGTTTCATTGAATTCACCATCAAGTTTAAAGTTGATATAGAAGTCCATCATCTGCAAATATCTGTTTATCTGTTGGTTAATAAACGGAAGATATTTTTTGATAATCTTTGTTTTGACACCATCGTCCTTCAAGAGAGAATATGCAAAATCGTAATGCACTAATTCTTCTCTTTTAGTTGATAAATTTCCAAATACTCTTTGAAGACTTTCTCTAAACTCTTCTAACTTTTCATGTTCAGTATTTCTATTCTGGAGGTTGCTGGTAATAGTTTGAATTTCATGTTCAAGATCTCTGATTTGTCTTTGGTTGAGACCAATTTTAGTATTGTTTTTAGAAATACCATGTGTTAGTTTTGTAATCTCCTGAGAAAGTGCAATGAATTGACGCTCTCTTTCTTGCTCAAACTTAATTGTTTGTTCAAGTTCTTCGTAACCCTTTTTGAGTTCCTTTGCTTTGTTTTGAGCATCACTAATTCTATTTACACGAAACTCTTCCTCAATATCCTGTTGACAAGTGGGACAAACCGTATTCTCTGTAAAAAACTTATGCTCTTTGGTAATCGTGCTTACTTTTTGAGATAGTTTTCCTCGAAGTGTATTTAACTTTGATAACTTTTTAGCAGCACCAGTAACCTCTTCTTGCTCCTTTGTATACTTAAAAATATCTTCTTCAAGAGAGGCATTCTCTCTCATATAAACAATAACTTCATTATCTAAATTAGTAATCTTTTTTTTATTATTGTTTATATTAGCATTTCCACGATTTTCAAGTTCTTCAATAAACTTCTGTTGCATATCAATCTTATCTTTAAGATTAGATTTTTTTAATTCTAAAGATTTTATTTGATCTTTTCTTTCTCTCATACTATCTTTCAAAAGATTACCCATGGCAGAAAAAATACGAATATCCAAAAGATCCTCAATGACCTCTCTACGATTAGCAGTAGTCAACTGCATGAAAGGAACAAATGTGCTGCTACCAAGAATAACAATTTGAGTGAATGATTTGTAATTTAATTTTAAGACGTTCTCTTCAAGAATTTTTTGATTGGCACGATCATCTGCTTCTTTATGAAGAACTTTACCATTAACCTCAATATCAAATATATTTGGTTTGATTCCTCTTCTTACAAGATACTCTCTACCATTAACAATAAATTCAACTTCAACAAGACAATCTTTCTCATTGATTGTATTCACAAGTTGAGGTTTATTGATTTTGCGAAAAGGTTTATTAAAAAGACCAAACGTTAATGCATCCAACAAAGTAGATTTTCCGGCACCATTTGTACCAATAATCAAATTGGTGTTGTCACTATTTAAAAATATTTCCGTAAATTGATTCCCAGTAGATAGGAAATTTTTCCAACGAATTTTTTTAAACTCAATCATCTTTTGATTTGGGGGGAATCACAATATCATTCGGTGTAATTACTGCATACTTATAGTCATGCAGTTTACAAGTTTTTATAGCAAGATCATCATCAACTTCTATGATTGACATTTCTTTGTCTTCCTGATCTTCTAACATCATAGCATATCTTTCGGCATCATCCTCCTCTTGAAATAAGAATAATACTTTGTGTCCATATCTATCTTGAACAGCATATGCACCATCATCTTCTTGATTTTTTAATGTAAGGACAAACATATTATTCTACTTCACAAGCTTGTTTATATAAATTTTGAAATATACCTTTAATAATATTTTTATCTAACTCAAATTCAGATTCATCAATATATCTATTCAGAATAGACATTGTACTTTCTTCCTCGGTAATTTCAAAATTTTCACTTTCTTGAATCTCAAAATTTTCAACAATCTTAAGATCTTGAACTCCAATAGAATACAATTTATCAATAAATTTTTCAAAGGACTTGACCTTAGTTTTTTTCCGAACAATAACTTTTACAATTTTGTTTTCATATTCAGAAAAGTCAAATGTTTGATACGAAGTATCCTCATAGTAAATGTTACTAAAAAGTTTATATGGATTGTTTATATGAAAATGTTCAAGAGTTTCTGTATCAAAAATTGTAAATCCTCTTGAATCATTTACATCATTCCAAAACATTTCATACGGATTTCCTAAGTAGAAGATTCGTCCGTTGTCTGATCGTGTATGGTAATGACCCGAAAATGTCCGCTCGAACTTCTCAAATAGTGAGCTGTCCATACCTTCTTCCATGGTGTGACCTCTATGCGCTCTAAATCCGTTGAGCTCAAGGTGCCCCATCGCGCACTTGCTATTTGATATTTTAATTGCGTTGACAGTATTCTCAAAATTTTCTGCATTGATCCAAGGAATAAACAAAACATTTAAATTATCTATCTTTACTTCAATCACTTCCTGATAAGTCGTAATATTTGGATATGACTGAAGTAAAAGTTGTGGAGAATTCGTGTTATTAGTATTTTTATAATAACAATCATGATTGCCAATGATCATATGAACCTTATACTTTTTCAATGGTTCAAATACGACTCTCTTTGCCCATTCAAAACTTTGATAGTCGATCGATTTACGACTATCAAAAGCATCACCCATATGAATCACAGTGTCGATTCCATGCTCCTCCAGTGCAGGAAAAAACACATTCTTATAGAAGAGTTCAAAATAGTCGTGAAGATACTTAGAACCCTTTCGTGCCCCGAAGTGTGTGTCGCTTAAAATTGCTACTTTCATCGATTGTTATTTCGGTATTGAATGGCGTCCTTGATGCTATTATACTCCGAACTGTTCCCAGAAAGCAAGCTATCATCAACCATCATGACCTCATCATATCCGGTCTTTTCAATAATCTTTGTTTTAATATCCAGTTGTTTCTTTTCTTTTTGAATTCTTCTCAAAAATGCATAATGAATAACTTGAGTGAAATATGCAAAAGGATTTTTTGATTTATCCGGATCAAAATTATGAATGTATTGAACACAATTTTCAATACCATCAGAGATCATGTCCTCACGGAACATGTAATTGACAAAGTTTGGTTTATAAGAAAGGTGAGTGGCAATTTTTAAAAAAGACTCTCCAAGATAATTTGGGATTAATGGTTTACCTTCCCATCTTCTTGCTCTTTCTTTTTTAGGTTGTTCTGTTAAATCTACACCAAAAGTATTTTTGTATGATTTTTCAACTTTAAGACGATAAACAACCATTGCTTCTAGAAGTTCTTTGTTGTTTACATAATGTTCCGGTTTCTTTTTAGACATAACATTTTAAAATAAAAATCTATTGTCATTACATTATAGCATGACTTGACAAAGTAGCAAACCATGAGTAGAATACCTTTGTTAGGTTTGATGGGTAATATTAGCTTTCTTTAGTATCTTTAAGTTTATACAGTGTCTCTAGATGCTTTCGAGCATCTTCTACTGTTGATACGTATCCCATTTTAGAATCAGGTTTAACCTTTCCATTGTTACTCATCTCTATTTCTTGTTCATCATCAGAAATGTAATTATTATATACCTCAATGAGTTTTTCATTAGTCGATTCTGTCATGGTCAAAACTTTATCCAAACGAATCATAAAAAAGTCTTCTTCACTGAGTTCCATCCATGGTTTGACTTTAATGAAGCTTCCCTGAGGTGAATGAAGCATTTTAATAATTACAGGATTTTGCATAATAATAATAGGATTTTCTTGTTCATCATCGACCATAATGAGAGAAAATACTTCTTCACCTGATACTAATTTTATAATTGCGTAAAATTCTTCTCCCATTATCCTCTTAGTGGTATGTTTACAATATCATAGTTAAAGTTTTCTTCGTTATAAATTTTTATCCTTTCTATTAAGTGATTAAGTGTATAATTTTTTCTTGACTTATAACTGATATCATCGGCAATATCATATAAAGTTGCCTTGGTTTTATTATTCCCCTTCCGCAAAACTCTACCAATAGATTGAAGGTTTCTGATCCTTGACTTAGAAGGAGAGGCAAATATTATATTATGGAGGTTTTTAATATTGATTCCGGTAGAGAATGTCCCATACGAGGCAATGATAATAGCATCATCTTCTTTTTCAGTAATTTCTCTGACTCGTTCACGTTCCTCGGTTTCCACTCCACCATGAACAAAAAAGACATGACGATTATCAACCTTTCCATTATTTATCATTTCATATAATGGTTGCCCATGTCCTTCTACTCTGGCGAAGAGAATTAATGTATTTCCTTTAAGATCAAGTGCAAGATTTCTAATAAATTTATTTCTTTTTTCATGTCCAATAATATATTGAACTTCTTCCTCAAAATTTTCAAATTTATGTGATGGGTGCTTCAGTAGAAGCACATTAATATCAAGTTTAGCAACATGACCTTTTTTCATCAGTTCTTCAGTTCTGATGATTTTATATGAAGGACCAAATAAACCCTCTAAAACCCACTTATGAGTTTGTGTGCCGTCTAATGTACCTGTAAATCCATAACGATACTTAGCATCAGCAAGTTTTGTCATTATAGATATTAATGACTTGCTCTTAAACTGGTGTGCCTCATCTCCGACAACAACATTAAATCTTTCAAAATATTTTCGAGGAAGTTTATAGATAGACTGCCAGGTAGTGATAATAACCTGAGAATTTGTCTCCCTCTCTCGTCCGGCATAGATTTTGTGGCAAAATGAACCTACATCCCAACCATAGTCTGCAAAATCTTTATACATCTGCTCTACTAGCGAAGTCGTCGGAACAACTATCAGAGTATTTTGTCCGCGTTCAACGTGATATCTCACAATCGAGTATATCATCAAAGACTTTCCAGAGGCAGTTGGGGATATCAGCAGTCTTCTATTATGTCTTAAGGCGTCGTATACTCCGTCAATTTGATATTCTCTAGGAGAATATTTACTTACTGCAGTCATATAATCTCTTACACCCTCTTTTGAAATCATTTCGTTGACTTCAAAAGGTGTACCATAAAATTTATTATCTACAAATTCATAACTGTACTCATGAGACTCACAAAAACTTATAATTTTATCTAACAAACCGACATAGATCTCACCATTCTGAGTATTAAATAAACGAATTTTACCATCCCAGTATTTGTTACGATACTGCGGCATGAATTTAGCGCCCGGTACATCAAAGGTAAATTGATCTGCTAACTCGTAGTAGACATGTGGTTCTGCTTTTACCTGTAGATATACCTCGTTCTTTTTAGAAATAATCAAATGAGACATGCATATAGGTTAATCCTATATCTATTTATTACCTCATCAATGATCTATATTATATTCTAAAATCATTGCGAATAATTTATTTTTCATATATCTTAAATACTCTTGCTCTTCATAAGGTCTTTTGGGAGCACCTGGCCAAGTTTCATAAGCATAATCAAACACTCCATACATTGCTCTAACTTCATCAATACCCATTGTCATTTCGATATGCCATTGGTTATAGACATCTTCATTTGGATCATGATCTTCTGGATGTGGAAATGAGTCCATATTAGTTGAATCCTGCCTGAAATTTGTGCCAATCGATTGCGTTTTTGATTTGATAAGTTCTACTTGAAATAGTTTTAATTACTTCTTCTAAGAACTTAAGCATTACATCATAATATCTAATCTTTAAATCAATTGTAGTTAATTTATCATCAGCGTCAAGATATCTTTGTATTGCATCTTTTTCTCTTACCTTATATGGAAAAGGATCTTCCACATAAACCTCTGCAGGTGCTTTACCTGTATAATAGTTATACCTTTCTAACTTTACACGTTTATAACTATCTCTAGACTTTTCACGAAGAAGAGTTATAGTATTATAAATTGTGTAATACTTTGAGTGGAGTTGAGGAACTTTTAGTGATTCATCATGTAAATTATCAGGATCGATGACAGAATCTCTTTGCCACATCTCCTGTATTTCTTCAAGATTCATAAGGGTGTTCTACCGTCAGCAGCTACTACATTATACACAGTATACTTGAAAGTGACCTCTGCTGTAAAGTAGTTTATGTCAGTTTCTGTGGCGGTAAACTCTAGAGGTGTCAGGAATACTGGAAACAAATCATTAAATTTTACAATAGCAATATCTCTATAATTGCTATTTAAAATGTGAAGATTACCATCACTAAATGCTTCCTTAGGATCTCTGACACTATCAATATTAGTTGTTAAATCTTTATATTGCTGTGTCGTTTCTGGATATCCTAATCCGGTTAACCAATTATGAATCTTCATGTAATTTTCCAGATTCTCATCGACAAGAAATCTAAAGGAAAAATCACCATAAGATAACTTGTCTCCAGGAACATCAATATCTTTCAGATATGTTGGTTGAATAGCAGTTCCGAGACTAATCTCAGGTATTCTACATGAGTTTGAGAAAAAGTCAACTTTGGGTTCTTTTGCCAAAGTAAATTTAAATCCAACAGGAGCAAGAAAATTTCTATTTGCTATCTGTTTTGGAAATCCACTTGCCATTGTTTTTATTTTTATTTAGATAAAAAAAGGGGACCTTTCGGTCCCCTCCACTTCCTTCACACGGACGGAAGTATTTAGATCACATAAGGTTAGCAACCTTAACACGTCTGTAGTAACGGTTGCTGCTAGCAGTGATACGACCAGTATTGGTTGTATTGGTGCCTTCAGCAAATGGGTTAGCAACCATGCCATAACGAGTCTTGAACCCGATTTTTGGCTGGAAGGTGTTCTCACCAACGGCACGAACCATCTGGAGAGGAACATAAGGACAGTAGAACAGTCCTGCGTCATAAGGTGAAGAACCCTTATAACCGGCTACGTAATACTGGTTAGCAGCATTGTTAGCAGCATAAGGATCGATATAGACACGGAACTTACCACCGAGTACACCAGCAAAGGTGTTACCAGTGTCATCTACGTTGAGGTTTGCATTCAGGGCAGGGGTGTAATCAAGTACACCAGCCATGGTGAGTGCGGAGGCAACGTCTGCAGAGCAGAGGATCATGTTGCCCTTTCCACGACGAGTTCTCTGTGCAATCTGGTTAGCATCTCTTTCCATTTGGAAGATGAGACCCTTGAACTTCTCAACACTCCAACGTCCGTTAGAGTCAACGTCGAGGTCGAAAGTACCAGAAGTTGCGGTATTCAGAGTAGCACCGACTTCAGCAGACTTATAGATGGTTCTGATGACTTCACGGTTGATCTCAGCAAGAATCTCAGTGGAGAGAATATTTGCGAGTTCAGCCTCAGCATTCAGACCATGAATAGCCTTGAGGTCTTGTGCCAGTTCCAACGAGTACTCGGCTTTCAGTGCTCTGCTCATAGCAGTAACGGTGACTTTCTCAATCGAGAATGCCATCTCGTTGAAATCATTACCAGATTCACCGAGACCTTCAGAATTGGCAGTGGTCATACCCTGACCAACTGAATATGCACCCTGATTAGCATTGGACTCTGGGTTCAGAGCACCAGGATTGGTTCCCTGTTGGGCACCGGCAGTACCGAAACCAACGGCATCAGCATCAGAACCAGTGGTGTAAGGTCCTTGATCGGCATCATTACCTTCTCTCTGTGCAGAGAATCCAGTATCTGGCTCGTTGAAGAATGCTTCGGTTCCACTCTGAGAGGTGAAACGAGAACGCATTGCGAAGATCAGTCCAGTAGGACCGTTCATTGGTTGAACACCAGCCAGGTCATATGCGACCAAATTAGGCATGGAGCGTCTGATCAGAGAGATCAGAACGGGATCGAAGTTACTGATATTGGCACCAGTAGCATTAGTTGGGGCTTCAGAAAGAAATTCTCTTTCTTCCTTGAGCATTTGTTCTTGGTTCTCCAGGAGCTGAGCGGTAACCATAGCACGATGGTTATCCTTAATTTTGTCCATACCCTCATGTTGGAGGATAGGTGCCCACTTCTCCTGCAGAGCCTCTTGGGAAGGCATTTGCAGCATTTGTTTTTACCTATTTAAAAAAGTTAGTTTGACTATGTTATAATGAAGCTTCACTTCTTGGAAACTCTGTTCAATGTCTGGAGATAAGATTCCATCATAGTAGAAGTCTCTACTTGATGACCTGTTTCAGTCTCTTCAGAAATTGTTTCCGATGTGTTCTCTTGAACGCCGGTATTAGAGGAGAAATATGCTTCTCTAAGAGTTACCAGTTTTTCACGATAGGATTGCTCACCATCAAACTCAACATTTTCGGCAAGAGAAGCGAGCTTATCTTTTTGGGATACAGCAAGACCTTCGGATACATCTGCAAGAATTACGTCAGCAACCGACTCAGCCAATCTTTTGTTTAAAGCAATATTTTTGTTAATTTGCTCGTTGAGTTTATCTTCCATCTCATCAAGTTTTTCTACCATACTATTAAGTACATCATATTTCTCTTCAGGGATTGTTACATAATGTTCTTCAAAAAGACTCTTCATTCCGGTAAGGAATGATTCGGTCATTTCAGTTTTCAGTCCGTGCTCAACAGAAAGTTGATTTTCGGTCAACCACTCTTGGGCAACATACTCAAGATAAGAGTCAACTCTTTCGGTTAACTCGGACTTGAGGTTGGCAACTTCTTCAGTCAGAGATACTTCGTATTGCTTCTGTACCTCTTCTTTCATTTCAGCAACCTTAGTTTTAATAGCTGCTTCAAAAATTGTACGTGCCTTTTCTTGGAATTCTTCGGAGAGTTCTTCACCAGCAATAAGTGCTTCGATATCCTCTTCGATAGAAGGAGTGTCGTCTTCGACGGTCTCTTCTACAACCTCTTCTTCTGTAGTCTCTTCTTCAGCGACTACTTCGGTTGAAGTTTCTTCTTCCTCTTCGGAAACTACTTCACCTTCGACTTCTTCCTCTTCCTTCATTCCTGAAGGCATGGGATCTGCTTTACCGGCACCTCTGTTTACAATGTCTTTGACAGTTGCAATCTTTGGTTCTGCAAGTTTAGCAGAATCGTCATCAGTTCTGTAATTTTCTGGGGTAGGTCCACCAAGATCCTCAACTGCAGGTTGTCCAGGTGTAGAACCGGACATCTTTGGCATCGGATCAGCTTTGGCAGCACCTTTGGTTACTACGTTTTCCATTTCTTGTAAATCGTTACCAACGGACATTTTTTTTATATTTTAAAATATAATCTGTATTTATTTATAGAACTTAAAGATTTGATAAGAAATCGTTAAACAGATTTATCTTATGCTCTTCAAGTGCTTTTTGATCAACTAATGTATTAATTCTTTTTTTAGTTGCGTCAACAAACTGTTCACGAAGGGTTCCACCTTCCCAAACCCATTCCTTTCCTTCCATAATACCATTAACAAAAGCATCAGGAGCACTAGGATCAGCAACAATATCAGCAGCAG
>Ga0114933_10002614_pt1 | contig 18342 bp, 12 predicted proteins | sample 4SBtaG_FD_89691 | JGI IMG/M metagenome (GOLD analysis project Ga0114933, IMG submission 89691) | Deep subsurface microbial communities from Kolumbo volcano to uncover new lineages of life (NeLLi) - 4SBTROV12_W25 metaG | ecosystem: Environmental > Aquatic > Marine > Volcanic | place: Kolumbo... | reverse complement strand
TCTGGCGACGGTCGTCGCCGGCGAGACGGTCTGGTCATCCGACCGACCCGCCGGCCACGTCCACTGAGATAGCGGCTACTCGGGGCAGGCGGTGTTGGCCGCGCCCGGGGTGCCGTAGTCGGTGCCGTCGGAGTTGGTCGCCAGGGCCGCGTCGCAGGCGCACCAGTCGCTCGCGTCGTCGTTGGACCCGGCATCCGTGCCGTTGATCTGGGCGCAGTCGAGGTCGCCCCAGTCGCTGGTCGCGTCGATGGTCGTGCCATCGGGCGTCTGCAGCTCGAGGGTGTCGCCGGTGTTGTTCAGCGCAGGCTGCGTGCCGTAGTAGGCCAGCGGGCTCTGCTTGTCGTTGATGTCCCTGCACTCGGTCGGGAAGTCTGCGCCGTCGCCGCGAGCGATCATCGCGTACTCGCCCGCGTTCACGATGGCCTCGCCGGTCACGACGCCGGTGTTGGCGCCTTCGTCCACGAGGAAGACGCGCTGCAGGTCGACCGAGCCGCTGGTCGCGTTGTAGATCTCGATCCACTCGCACTGGTCATCGCTGCCCGTCTGGGGGTCCGAGGTGACCTCGGTCACGACCAGGTCACCGGCGACGAGGTCCTCGGCGCAGGTGTCGGCGTTGCAGATGGGGCCCGTCGAGCTGTACCCGGCGTAGTCCGCCTCGGTGCGGGGCTCGATCTTGAAGTTGTCGAAGCTGTAGTACAGGACGCCCGTCACGCTGGTGAAGGTGTCGCCGGCGTAGAGGATGTCGAAGGGGGTGGTGGCCTCGAAGAGGTCGTCGATGATGACGCCGTCGTCGACGCTCCACTCGCCGTAGCCCAGGTCCGGCTCGAGCACGCTGACGTTCTCGATGCTGACCAGCATGCTCTCGTAGCCCTCGGCCGTGGCGCTGTCGGCCAGGTCCGCGGTGGAGAGGACCTCGGCGGCGGGCACGTCGGCGGTGCCGGTGACGCTCAGACCGGCGGCGTCGGCCAGGTAGATCTCGGTGATGGTGTCGGTGCTGCCGGAGCCCATGTACTCCTCGACCGTGCCCGTGACGTCGACCTGGTCGCCCTCGGAGACGCCGGCCTCGAGGCCCGCGCCCGTGTAGATGTAGACGCCGTGGTAGGGGCCGCTGTAGCCGTCCTGGATGAAGAAGCCGTAGGTGGCCTCGGGGCCGACCACGACGCCGGAGACGGTGACCTCGTCACCGCGGTTCTCCTCGGAGCCGTCACCGGCGTTGTACTCGCCGGTCCGGACCTTGTAGATCTCGGTGTTCGCGTCGGTGTCGGTGTCGGAGTCGGTGTCCGCGTCCGCGTCGGTGTCGGTGTCGGTGTCCGCGTCGGTGTCGGTGTCGGCGTCGGACCAGCCGCTGTCGGTCGTGGTGTCCTTGTCGCTGCAGGCGAGCAGCGCGAAGAGAATCGTGGTCATTGGGGGTTCTCCTGTTGAAACGGCCCGCTCGGTAACCCGTCGTGGCGCGGGCTGTGACACTGCAGTGACGCAAGAATGGGGCCGGACGCACCGCGATAGCGCCCGCTCCAATGACCTGGCTATCCACGACGCTCCAGGTGCTCGGCGCTCTCGGCATCTTTCTCTTCGGCATGAAGGTGATGTCGGAGGCCCTTCAGAAGGTTGCGGGCGAGCGCATGAAGGCGCTCCTCGGAAGGATCACCGGCAACCGCTTCAGCGGCGTCCTGACGGGCCTGACGGTGACCTGCGTCGTGCAGTCGTCCTCGGCCACCACGGTCATGGTGGTCGGCTTCGTGACGGCCGGTCTGCTCACGCTGACCCAGGCCATCGGCGTCATCATGGGCGCCAACATCGGGACGACGCTGACCGGCTGGCTCGTCGCCCTGCTCGGGTTCAAGATCAAGATCACGGCCTTTGCGCTGCCCGCCTGCGGCATCGGCTTCGCGATGAGCTTCCTCAAGGGCGCGAGGGTGCGCCAGTGGGGCGAGGCCTTGTTGGGCTTCGGGCTGCTCTTCATCGGCCTCGGGTTGCTCAAGGACGCGGTCCCGGACATCGGCGGTCCCGAGGATCTCGCATGGGTCCAGGCCATCGCTGGCTACGGCATCGGCAGCGTGCTGCTCTTCGTGGTGATCGGCACGCTCTTGACCATCGTGCTGCAGTCGTCGTCGGCGACGATGACCTTGACCCTGACCCTCGCGGCCATGGGATGGCTGCCCTACGAGCTCGCGGTCGCCATGGTCCTCGGCGAGAACATCGGCACCACGGTCACGGCGAACCTGGCGGCCATTGGCGCGCCCAAGGCGGCGGTCCGAGCCGCGCGTGTGCACTTCCTGTTCAACGTCTTCGGCGTGACCTGGGCATTGCTCTTGATGGGTCTGGTCATCCTTCCTGCGGTCGACTGGATGGTGCCTGGCGATCCGACGACGGACTTCGCCAGCCTGCAGGGCAACGAGGAGGCGCTGGCGGACGCCCGCGGTGTCGTCACGACGCACCTCGCCGCCTTCCACAGCGTCTTCAACGTCACGAACACGCTCTTGATGCTGGGCTTCGTGAGGCAGCTGGAGAAGATCGCCATTCGCTGGGTCCCTGACGCGCAGGAGGCCGTGGCTCCGATCGAGCGCCTCCGCTTCCTGACCGCGGGCAACACCTTCGTCGAGACGCCGGAGCTCATCCTGGTCCAGGTCGGCCAGGAGCTCCGACACGTCAGCGGCATCACGCAGCGCATGCTGACCGACGCGACCTACATCCTGAGCCATCCGGACGAGGACCTGGGCTCCCTTGTCACCGCGACCCTGGATCGCGAGAATCTCATCGACGACATGGAGCACGAGATCCAGCGTCAGCTCGCGCTCTGCGCTCGCGCAGCGACCTCGACGCAGGCTTCGCGCAAGATCGGCGAGCTCGTCCAGAACACGCACCAGCTGGAGCGCGTCGCCGACCACATCGCGACGCTCGTGCGCATTGCCCGGCGCGTGCATGAGTGGGACGTGCGCTTCTCGGAACAGGACAACGACGACCTGACCGACTTCGCGAACATGGTCGGCGAGGCCCTCGTGCACACGGGCGCCTACCTGGCTGATGAAGGGGACCCCGCGGCCGCCGAGGCGCATGAGGCGAAGATCGACGCCCGGCGCCGGGAGCTGCGCGAGCAGTGCATCGACCGGATGCGCTCGGGCGAGGAGGGTCTGCGCTCCGGCCTGGCCTTCATGGACGCCCTGACCCACCTCGAGGAGATCGGGGACCGGGCCGTGCGCATCATCCGGACCGCGGAGCGCACCGCCGCACTCTAGGTCCGGCTCAGATGCTGCGGTAGGCGCGCTTCGCCGGGACGGAGAGGAAGCGGTCCTCTTCGGCGAGCCAGCCGGTGAGGGCGCCGCCGTAGACGCACCCGGAGTCGAGGCCGATGGCCACAGGCCGGCCGTCGACCCGCTTGTCGACGCATCCGACCACGGCGTCGTGACCGAAGATCACGCAGGTGGGACCTTGCCAGAGCGTGTGCCAGTGTGGGCCGTCCGGCTCCGGGAACCGCCGCATCGTGAGCGCCATCTCGCGCGACGTGCCCGCGACGCCGCGGTGGGGATGAAGGCCGGCGTGGACGACGACCCGCGAGCCCTCCTCCAGGAAGAGCGGGAGCGCCTCCAACCAGGCGCGTTGGCTCGAGGCCAGCTCCCAGTTCTCGAGCACGTAGACGTCGTGGTTGCCCAGGACCGCCTCGCAGGCGTGGGCGTCGATCAAGTCCCAGACTCCCTGGGGGTCGGGGCCCTTGGTGAAGAGGTCTCCAACGAGGACGACCCGCGAGGCCTGAGCGGTCTGAAGCAGCTCGCCGAGCTCGTCGGCGCAGCCGTGCACGTCGCCGACATAGAGCGTGCTCAGCGCCGCGCCTTCTTCATGCGGTGCATGCACTCCTGGGCCGTTCGCACGTAGGGGCGGTGGCCGAGGTCGACCGCGCGCGTGTGCAGCCCCCGGTAGCGGTCGAAGGCCCCCTTGGCGTCGCCGAGGGCCTCTCGCCGCCTCCCGTCGAACTCCAGCACGCCCAGGAAGAGCTCGGCCGAGCGCGCGCGCAGGCAGTCGCGCACGAGCTGGTCCCAGTTCTTCGCGCCCTTGGGTGCGAGCACGCCAGCCATCAGGCGGGCGTACGCCTGGAGCTCCAGCAGTCCCTCCCGCTTCGCGAGGGAGTGGCCGAGCTTGAGCGCCGTGATGGCGCGGTCGCGCTCCCCGGCCTGCATGCGCGCCCGAGCGAGCTCGAGCTGCGCCGTCGCCGCCCGATACCCAGCGGCGTAGGGGGTCTCGACGACCAGGCGCTCGACGTCGCGCAGCCGCCCGGAGGTCCGCGCGTAGCGGATGGCCGCGAGATCCCAGTCCGGGTGGGTGAGGCGAAGGGTGGCGTACTCCTCGGTGACCTGGGTCATCGCCTTGGTGTCCTCGTCCAGCCGGACGAGCTCGAGACGGACGGCGGCGCCCACGGGCATGAGGCGTTGGAGCTGGAGCTTCTTGGCGCTCGTCAGCCCCTCTTCCAGGCGACGCCTGGCTGTGGCGGCCTCTCCTCGGTCTGCGGCCAGGCTGGCGAGCTGGAGCGCGGCGGACGCGGCGCCGGCTCGGTCCCCGTGCTGCTCGAAGAGCGAGAGCGCGACGCGCACCTCGCGCTCCGAGTCCTCGCGCCTCCCCAGGTGCAGGAGCGCGACGCCCATGGCCTGGCGGAGGCGAGCTTCCAGGCAGGGGAGGCCCAGCCGGCGGGCCTCGTGCACCCCCCGGCGGCAGCTGTCCTGGCCCGCGGCGAGGGCCCCGCTCGCGACCTGGGCCTCGCTCGTGAGCGCCGTGATCTCCACGGGAAGCACGGGCTCGACCGAGGTGTGGGCGCCCAGGACGTCCTCGGCCTCGAGCGCCTTCTCCAGGGCCTGATCCGGGTGGCCGAGGTCGAGGTGCGCGCGCCCTGCGGCGAGGAGCAAGGCCGTGCCCTCGTGGGGGCAGGCGTCGAGGTGCCGACGCGCGTGGCTGCTGGCGTGATCCAGAGCCGCCTGGGGCATGCCCTGGCGCAGCAGCATGTCGACGTCGAGGAGGGCCTGCCGAGCGTGATCGGCCTCGGCCTCGGCGCGCTCGCGCGCAGCATCGACGAGGTCCTGGCGAGGCCGCTCGGTGTCGGTGACCAGGGCCACCCGGGCCCGACACCAGGCCAGGCGGTAGCGCAGCCTCCGGTAGGTGACCGAGCGACGGTCGTGATCGAGGCCATCGAGCAGCAAGAGCCAGCGGCGCGCCTGCTGCCACAGCCCGAAGCGCTCCGCGGAGAGCGCGGCCCGAACGGCCGCAGACCAACGATCCTGGCTCCCGCGGCCGCGGATGCGGTGATGCGCGACATGAAGCCAGCGCCGTGGGCCGTGGGCCTTCTCCCAGGCGGCGGCGAGGCGATCGTGGGCCTCGGCGCGGTTGCGGAGCGAGGCCATCGCCGCTGTGCGGAAGCTCTCGCCCGCGATGTGGACGCCGTCCGGGCGTCGCACGACGTAGCCGCCGTCAAAGAGATCGGCGGGGTTCGGGAGATAGGCCTCCAGCACCGTGGAGGGCACGGCGCCCTCGATCAGAGCCAGGTCCGCGGCGCGCGAGGTGATGGGATGGAAGCCGTCGCCGCGCTCTCGGGCGAGGCGCTCGAGGCCGGCCTGTACGGCACGCAAGGCCGGCTGGGCCTCGTCCAGGTCCACGGCGACGCCCTCGGGCAGCAAGGCGTTTGCGGCCAGCCTGGCGCTGGCAGCATCCAGCGGGCCCACGTCGAGGATGCGGATGTCCTCGAGGGCATCGAGGATGCGCTCCGCGTGGGGTCGAGTCCAGCGCGGGTCGAGGACGCCGATCAGGAACAAGCGCGGCTCTCGCGCCTCGAGCACCCGCTCGAGCACCCGCGCAGACAGGGAGTCCAGCTCCTCGAGCTGGTCCAGGGCGAGCACCAGGCTGCCCTGGCGGGCTGCTCCCAGGAGCGTGTCCGCGGCGGCGTCGACCACCTGGCCACGGCTCGCAGCGCTGACGTCGTGGCGCTCGCTCAGACCATGCAGCGGCAGCTCGGGCCACATCTGAAGGAGCGTCCGCGCGTTGTCCATCGCCAGGCTGCGCCGCCAGTCGTCCCGCTCCGGCCTGGCGAAGAGGCGGCCGAGGAGCTCGCCGATCGCCCCGCCCGGAGCGTCGATGCGACAGCGCGCTCGCTCGCTCCGGACCCCTCGGAGCAGGCCGCGTCTTCGGACCTGCTCGACTAGCCGTCGTCGGCCGGAGCCCGACTCACCGCGCAGGACCCAGAAGCGAGGCCCTTCGCCGTTGAGCGCCTTGTCCAGGGCAGCGATCTCGGGCTCTCGGCCGGCGAAGACGTGGGGGCTCGGCCAGTCGCCGGGCGTGGTGCCGTCCATGCACCCGCGGAGCTGATCGCCCAGCTCCTCGGCCGAGGGCCGGTCTGCAGGATCCAGAGCGAGGCAGCGGTCCACCAAGGAGCTGAGGCTGCGCGGGATCGCGGGCTCCACGCAGACCAGCGGCTGAGGGCGGTCCAAGCACTGGGTGATGAGCCAGCCGTGGGGCGTGGGAGGCCGCGGTCGGCGGCCGATGAGCCCCTCGTAGAGGATGAGTCCGCAGGCGTAGACGTCGGCTGCACCCGACAGGGACAGCCCGGCCACCTGCTCCGGAGCCATGAAGCTCGGCGTCCCGACCAGGCCTCCGGTGCCGGTGAGCGACTCGCCGACCGCCCACCAGCGCACGACTCCGAAGTCGAGGATGCGGACCTGGCCCCCGTCCGTGACCAGCACGTTGCTGGGCTTGAGGTCCCGGTGGACGAAGCCCGCGGCGTGGATGGCGGCCAGTGTGTCGGCGAGCTGGGCCCCGACCTCGCAGGTCCGCTCGACGCGCCGGTCCAGGGGCTCCATCGACAGGAGCCAGCGGCGCATCGGCGCTCCTTCGACCCGCTCCATCGAGTACCAGAGGTGCTTCTTGTCGACGCCGGCCTCGAAGACCCGCACCACCCCGGGCAGGCGCAGCCTTCGCAGGGACTCGAACTCCCGAAGGAAGCGCCGGTCCAGCGCGGGCTCGCCAGGCTGGCGGACCTTGAGCGCGCACTCGCGTCCGGCAGCGTCGACGGCGGTGTAGACGACCGCGCTGGCGCCGTGACCGAGGACCCCGGCGATCCGCAGGTTGCCGATGCGGGTGCCCTCAGGGAGGGCGCTCGGTGTCCGGGCCATGCCGGATTCTACAGGCGCTCGGCCAAGGACTCCCCGACCAGGCGCCCGAGGGCGTAGATCGTCAGCTGTGGAGGCCCACCCGTCGAGCTGGGCATGAGCGAGCCGTCAGCGACGACGAGGCCCCTTGTTCCGTGCAAGCGCCCCTCCCCATCGCAGGCCGAGCTCCGGGGGTCCGAGCCCATGCGCAGCGAGCCCATCGGATGCACCGCTGCGAGGGCCGGATCGAGCCTGCGGACCGAGAGGTCGAGGTCGTCGAGCTCCGGAGCGATGCGCACCCTGATGGGCTGGGCCATGGGCAGGACGACCTCGTCCGCGCCGGCTGCGAGGAGGATCCGGGCGCCGGCGACGAGGCCCTCGGCCATGTGCGCCCGGTCGCGTGGACCGAGGCGGTAACGGATCATGGGCCGCCCCTTGCGGTCGGCGAGCACGCGGCCCGAGCTGTGATCGTGGAGCATGGTCGTCAGCGCCGCGAGGTGGCGATAGCGGCCCATCATCCGGGTGTGGTCGGCGCCGAGCCCAGGCAACATCGCGGCGGTCGTGACCGGGTGTCCGAAGACGGGCACGAGCCAGCAGCCGCCCTTGACCGGGTCCAGGTGCTCGGTGCACTCCCAGCCTTGGGGCACCCCCTTCCATCCGTCCACCACGTCCCGGAAGGTGCCGCCCACGGTGCCGCCCGGGTGGATGTGAAGGTGCGCGCCGACCTGGCGATGGGCGTCGCCGAGCCCGCTCGCCAGGAGCAGCGCCGGGCTTCCGGTGGCGGACGCGGCCAGGACGACGGCGCGGGCTTCGATCCTCACCCGCCCATCCGAGGTCACCGCCGAGAGCCCGGTGACGCGTCCGAAGCGGTGGAGAACGCGCTCCACGCGCACGCCCGTCATCAAGCGGGCTCCGGCCCTCTCCGCCCGCGGGAGGAGCACGCGCGCGGCGTTCATCTTGGCGTCGTAGGCGCATCCGAGCTCGCAGAAGCCGCTGCCGATGCAGCCCTTGCGGTTGTGCTTCAGCCGTCCGTTCGCCCAGCCCAGGCTCTGGACGCCGGAGCGGAAGAGCCGGTTGTTCCGGTTCAGCTGCGCGTCGCTGACATCGACCACCTCGAGGTCGCTCTCCACCTTGGCGTAGGCCGCTTGGAGGCGCGAGGGGAGGTCGGGCAGACCCCGGTCCTCGGCCCATCGGTCCAACAGCGTGTCGTCGACCCGTTTGCACAGGTTGAGGTTGTGGAGCGTGCTCCCGCCCAGACCCTTGCCCTGCATGACCGTGATGGCGCCGTCCAGCGTCGTCCGCGCCCCGGCGTCCTGGAAGAGCCGGGGCAGCATGTCCTCTTCGCGCTGCGTAAAGGTCGAGGGCTCCTGGCGCTCCCCCATCTCCAGGACCAGCACATCGTGGCCGGCGCGGGCCAGGGCGTCGGCGGCGGCGGACCCACCGGCGCCGGAGCCCACGACAGCGACGTCGCAGTCCAGGTGCATCAAAGCAGCGGCCCGTCGTAGCCCATGAGCTTCCAGGCCGGCTCTTGCTGGTAGGTGGCCATCGCCAGGAGCTGCTTGGCGCCATGGACCATCAGCCGCCGCGAGTAGAGCGAGCTGGTCGCCATGCCGGTCAAGAACGCCTGCCGATCGCTCGGCGTGAGCCGGGAGAAGCGCGCGCCGTAGCGCAGCACAGGCTCCCACTCGAGCGCTCGCATCAGGCCGCGTGCCTGCCACCGGACCGAGCGGGGCAGCACAGCCAGGGAGCGTTCGTAGGCGCCCACGACGTCGAGCTCGCCCAAGGGAACGCCGGCGAAGATCGCGGCGGCCAGGGCCTCGACGACGCGCTGCTCGTCGGTGCCCAGAGCAGGAACGGCGCCCAGAACGAGGGCGCCGCTCGTGCCGAGAACACCGAGCTTCAGGAAAGCCCGGCGCTCCATGCGCTTCAGCCCGCCAGCGCCTTGACGCTGTCGACGATGGCCGTGGCCTCGGCGATGACGCCCTTGATGCGCTCGTCGGTGTCGGCGAGGGCAGCGATGTTGTCCTTCTGCTCCTTGGTGGCGTTCTTGATGTCGCCCGGCTTCTTGATGCCGTTGTCCTTGAAGAAGGAGGGGTTGAGCTGACCGGGGATGGCGGCAGCCTTCTCACCGACGGCCTTGCTCTGCTCGACGATCTCGGGACCACCGGCGACGACGGCCTCGGCGGAGGCGACGCAGCCCTTGAGGGCCTCGACCGCAGCCTTCACGTTGTCCGGCGCGGCGTCGGCGACGGTGATGTTCGGCTTGCCACCGTCGAGGGTGACCTGCAGGTGCTCGCCGGCCTGCTCCTTGAGGGACTCGATCGCCTTCTCGATGGGCGCATCCTTGGCGATGCCGACGGCCTCGTTGAAGCCCTCGCGGGCGGCCTTGAGGTCGGTCTCCCACTGGGTGACGGTGCCCTGAACGCCCTTGGCCTCGCCCCAGGTGCCGTTGAAGTCCGCGACCATGGTCTCGGCGTTGATCTCGGTGTAGGCCTCGGCCTCCTCTTCGGCGAAGGCGGTGGTGGAGAAGCTCAGGCCAGCAGCAAGTGCAGCGGCAGCAAAGAAACGCATGTACATCCTCAGTGGTCCAAAAAGGACGGGAAATCGGGGTTGAACCAAAGGTGGCTACGCCGGTGTGACGAAGCTGTCAAGCACCCTCGGCCGACGCCGACCCCTCCAGGTCGACCACGCCTTCCACCACGCGCAGCACGGCCTTGTAGGAGCCGAAAGGCGGGTAGATGTAGGCGCCGTTCACGCGGGGATGTTCCTTGGCGTGGATCAGCGTGTTCCGGGCGACCTCGATGCCGATGCGGCGCTGATCCGGTCGGCTCGGTGCGGCCTTGAGGCGGTCGCGGATGGCTTGAGGCACCTGCATGCCGGGGACCTCGTTGTGCAGGAACTCGGCGTTCTTGTAGGACGCCAGCGGGAGGATGCCGACGAGGAAGGGCACCGTAGGGAACTGCGCCGTCATGTCCAGGAAGCGCTCCAGGACCTCGTTGTCGTAGACGGGCTGGCTGAAGAAGAACTCCGCGCCCGCCTCGATCTTCTGGCCGAAGCGCTCGACCTCGCGCTCGAGCTCGTGGTGGGCGGGGTTGCAGCCTGCGCCGACGAAGAACTTCGTCTGTCCCCCCAGCGGCCGGCCCGCGAAGTCCTGGCCCGAGTTCAGCATCTGGATGAAGGCGATCAGCCCGATGCTGTCGATGTCGAAGACCGCCGTGGCGTTGGGGTAGTTGCCCATCTTGGGCGGGTCGCCGGTCACCGCCAGGATGTTGTGCATGCCGAGCGCGTGGGCGCCCAGCAGGTCCATCTGCATGCCCAGGAGGTTCCGGTCCCGGCAGCAGTAGTGGATGACCGCCTGCATCCCGCAGCGTCGGTGCGCGAGCTGGGCCAGGGCCGAGGGGCCCATGCGCGCGATGGCGCGAGGCCCGTCGGCGATGTTGATCACGTCGATCCCCGCCTCCTTCAGGTAGGCGGCGCCCTCGACGGAGCGGGTGGGGTCCAGGCCTCGGGGCGGGTCGAGCTCGACCGAGATGCAGAACTTGCCGGAGTAGAGCTTGCGGGCGAAGGCGCTGCGTTCCTTGATCGGGACGGCGTCGAGGACCTCGACCGGTTCGGCGTCGTCCTTCACCACGGTGACCGGGCGCTCGGTCATGCCCGGGGCCACGGAGCGCACGAAGCTGCGCATCTCGCGGATCATCGCCGGGGTGGTCCCACAGCAGCCCCCGATGAGCGTGGCGCCCTTGAGCGCGAAGCGTCGCGCGTACTCGGCCATGTACTCGGGGCCGGCCATGTAGACCTGGCGGCCGTCGACGGCCTGGGGCATGCCGGCGTTCGGGCTGGCGAGCAGCGGCTTGTCGCTGACCGCGGCCATGCGCTCGAGGACCTCGAGGACGACCTTGGGGCCGTTGCTGCAGTTCACGCCGATGGCGTCCACACCCCAGGAGCACATCGTGCGGGCGGCCTGGACCGGGTCGGGCCCTTCGACCAGGTCCCCCTCGGCGCTGTAGACGAAGGAGGCCGCCGTGATCACCGGGACGCCACGGGCCACGTCGCGCGCCGCTCGCACGGCCTGCCACAACTCCTCGAGGCTGGAGAAGGTCTCGAGCAGGAGCCCGTCGACGCCCTCCTCGGCCAGGATCGCGATCTGCTCGCGGAAGGCGGCGTAGGCCTGGCCAGGGCTCAGGCGCCCGACCGGCGCGAGGCGTGCTCCGGTCGGGCCGACGCTGCCGAGCACGAAGGCCTTTTCGCCGGCGACCTCGCGGGCCAGGCGCACGCCCTGTCGCACGATCTGCTCTTTCTGGTCCTCGAGCCCGAAGGCTTGGAGGCGCACCCGGTTCGCGCCGAAGGTGTTCGTCGTCAGCAGATCGCAGCCGGCCGAGACGTAGTCCTTGTGCACCGCGCGGACGAGGTCGGGGCTGCCGACGTTCAGGGAGTCGTAGCTGCGGTTGATGAAGACGCCGCGGCTGTAGAACTCCGTGCCGAGGGCACCGTCCAGGAACAGCACGCGCTGCCCGAGCGCGTCACGCAGGCTCATCTCTCTCTCCGCTACAGGGAGGGGGTAAGTCGCACGACGACCGCCGTTGCGTTGTCACCGCCGCCGCCGTCGTTGGCAGCGGCCACCAGGGCCTGTGCCGCTTGCTGCGGCCGACGCTCGCGCACCACCCTTGCCAACAGGTCGATGAACTCGACGTGGCTCTGCGCCGCGTAGTCCACGATGCCGTCCGTGCAGAGCACCAGCGTCTCGCCTTCGAGGAGGCGGAGACGGCGGTGGTAGGGGACCAGCAGGCGTGGAAGGTCGCCCTCGTCGAAGTGGCCGAGGTAGCCGATGAGGGCCTGACCGAGGAGCTCTCCGTCCCGCTCGCGGCTCCGCTTGCCCTGGATCCACTCCAGCTCGACGTTCTGGTCACAGGTCAACAGCGCGGCGCCGCTCGGCGTCACCAGGTAGGCCCGCGAGTCGCCCATCGAGGCCAGGTCGACGAGCTCGCCGTGCAGCGCGGCGAAGACGATGGTCGTCCCCATCGGAATGCGACCGGCGAGGTTCCCGTCCGCCGCGTCCAGAGCGCCGTCGCACACGGCCCGGTTGGCTTCGCGCAGCGCCTCCTCGATGAAGTCGACGGCCTTGCGAGGCTCGTCGCGCAGGGTCTTCGGCCGACGCTCCCAGACCCCGGCCAGGACGTCGGTCGCCAGGCGCGAGGCCTTGTCGCCGGAGCCGGCGTCCGAGGTCGAGATGCCGTCCGCCACCAGCACCATGGAGCTGCCGCCCTCGTCATCGAGCTCGACCGCCAGGGCGTCCTGGTTGGTCTGGGTGTCGCGCATCTTGTACCAGCCGACGTGGGTGTCCGCGCCGACCTCGTGCACGTGCCGCCGGCAGAGCTCGGCCTTCGCGCGCAGCTCCTCGTGGGCCAGGGCGGCGGCCCATTCGCGGCAGGGGGCCAGAGCGCTCGACGGCCGGTGATCGAAGAGCGGGCTGACCAGCCGCTCCAGGAGCGGCATCGCCGAGGGGGGAATCTCGGGGTGGACACCGAGAAGAAACGGAATCACGCGGTGAGGCGGCATCCCGCGGGGCAAGTCCCGTCCAGCGATGCGTCGGAGCAGCATCCGGCCCGCGTTGTGGACGTCGGTTGCGGTCGAGCCGCGGTCCTGGGGCTCCACAAAGAGCGCGCCGGCTTCGTCGGCGAAGGTGCTGTCGGGGCCCAGGCCCACCGCGCGGCCTGCGGCGTGGTGCAGGGCCAGCAGGTTCAGGAGTTCGTGACCGACCCGCAAGATGTCGAGCCCGCCCAGGATGCCCAGCCGAGGCCAGGGCGTCGGCCCCGCCTCTCGGATCGGGTTGGTGTCGTCTTCGCTGCTCGCGTTGCGCGTGATGCAGCGGCCCCGGAAGCGGAAGCGGCGCTCGTCGCTGACGGCGCGGCCCCACCAGCGCGTGAAGGTCTCGCCATCGACGAGCTCCAGGCGCGCCAACCACTCGGCGACCTCGTCCCGCTCGGGGGCGTCGTCGAGGTCCTCGAGTAGGAGCTCGAGCCCCCGCGGTGGGTCCTCGCGAACCAGCTCGGTGAACATCTCGCGGTCGATGACCGTGCGGGCAAAGAAGCCCTCGCGGCGGCAGATCCGGTAGCCCTTGCGGGCCGCGTCGGTCGAGATCCGGCGAGGCAGCCGCGATCCCGAGGCTTCCCAGTCGAGGTGGAGCCCCACGTCGTCGCGCGCCTTGACGCGCGCAAAGCCCATGGCCGGGTGGTAGAGCACGTCTCCGGCGGCGAGGTCGCTCTGGTCCGAGATGGTCCGCACCGGACCGAGGATAACAAGCGGTTAGCCACACCCCATGGAAGTGCGCGACCCGATCCATGGCGCCATCGGCGTGTCCCCGGCGGAAGAGCGGGTCGTCGACCATCCCTTCTTCCAGCGGCTTCGCAACATCAAGCAGGTCGGCTTCACCGAGCTCGCCTTCCCCGGCGCGGTGCACTCCCGCTACCTGCACAGCATCGGGGTGATGCACCTGGCCGGCCGAGCATTCGACACGGCGCTCGCCGCTCTCGAGGTCTCCCCCGGGCGCCGCGAGGCCTGGCGGCAGTGTGTGCGGCTCGCCGGTCTGCTCCACGATGTGGGCCACGCGCCCTTCTCGCACTGCACCGAGTTCGCCATGCCTCCGCTGTCGGAGCTGGAGGTCCAGGCCTACGGCTGCCTCGAGGAGCGCCGGGCGACCCACGAGGACTACACGATCGCGATCCTGACCGCGTCGTCGCTCGCCGAGACCATCGAGCAGAGCTTCCCCTTCACGGCCCGACATGTCGCGGCCCTGGTCTCGCGCGACGTCACGGTGGACGACGACTTCTTCCATCAGGGCGACCTGGACGTCCGGACCGCGCTCTCCCAGATCGTGTCCAGCGAGCTCGACGTCGACCGCCTCGACTACCTGGTGCGGGACTCCTACTTCTCCGGTGCCAGCTACGGCCACGTCGACGCGGGCTGGATCCTGAACAACCTCGCGTCCCTGGAGCACGAGGGCGAGCTCTCGCTGGCCCTGCATCGCAAGGCGATCTACGCCTTCGATGACTTCATGATCGCCCGGTACCACATGTTCTCGATGGTGTACTTCCACCACCGCTCGGTCATCTGCGAGGAGATGCTCAAGCGCTACTTCCAGGACCCGGCCTGCACCTATCGCATCCCCGCGGATCTGGACGCCTACCTGCACGTCGACGACGTCGAGCTCTTCGGTCACCTTCGCGGCGCGGAAAACCCCTGGGCGCGCGGCATCGTCGAGGGCCGCGAGTGGAAGCGCTGCCTGGAGCTCCACGGCGAGGACGTCGACACCTCGTGGGCGGAGACGCTGCTGGAAGACGAGGGCATCGCCTGCATCCCCGCGAGCTCGGTCGGCAAGCTCTCCCGCTACACGATGTACGGGCAGAAGCGTCGGACCGCTCCGCCGATCTACGTGCTCGAGGACCCCTTGGACCCGACCGTCGGGGTCGCCGATCTGCGAGACGCCACCAGCATCTTCAAGCGCTACCGGGACGAGCGCCGCATCGCGCGCATCTACGTCGCGCCCGAGCATCGCGAGCGGGCCACGGAGCTCCTGCGAGCGCACGGCGCAGGCCGCCAGCTCTCCCTGGTCTGATGGAAGACCAGGACCTCGACCGCCTGCTCAGTCTGGGCATGCTCCTGCGGCTCGGGCTCCTGGGTGCCCTGCTCCAGGTTGGTCTGTACATCGCCTGTGCGGTCGTCGACCTCGGTCGAGGCGGGGACGCCATGTCCCGCTGGATGCCTGGATTGGGAGAGACGGGGGCCTGGGAGCGCGGGTACGCGGTCGAGGCGGGCAGCGAGCCGGTCATCTACCTCGGCATGGGGGTCGTGCTCGCGGCGGCCTTGAGCTGGGGGGTGCGCGCGGTGTTGCGAAAGGCCGGCGCCGGACGACTCGAGCTGGGCGTCCTCACGGGGACGCTCCTGCCTTGGCTGCTCCCCGTGGCGCCTCTGCTCATGGCCTCGCCGGAGGGCACCGGCTGGGGCTTCGCGCCGCTGTGGACGGTGCTCCTGTTGATGGGGCTCGACGTCGTGAGGAGGCGATGAGTCGGCTCCCCGCCATCGTCGCCGCTGTGCTCCTGCTCGGCCCGGTGCTCGGCATGGCCTGGGGCCTCGCGCAGCACGCCGGGTCGCTCCACTGGGACACCCTCGTCGACGATGTCCGCGCCAAGGACGCCGCCTACGACTGCACGGACGAGGTCCGGCAGGACGCCGCGACGCTCCGCCGATGGGCGCCCACGGCGGTCGCGGCACGAATCGACTCGCTCTGCTCCTAGAGGCCCTCGCCGCCGAGGACGATGTAGGCCGCACCGGCGTTGGTCGCGCCTTCATCGTTCCCGTAGGCCCCGACGACGATGTCGTCGTTGCCGTCTGCGTCGGTGTCTCCACAGGCCAGACCGTTGATGTGGGCGGCGTACTCGTTGCTGCCCTCGCCGGCGATGGTCCCGGCCGCGGTCGAGGCCATCACGTAGGAGGTGGCGGTCAGCGGCCCCAGGAAGAGGTAGGCCTTGCCCTTCCAGGTGCCTGTCCCGGGCGCGCCCACGATCAGATCGCCGTTGCCGTCGCCGTCGATGTCGCAGCCGGCGACGGTTCGCCCGCCGTAGCTCGAGGAGGACCCGACGAAGCGCGCGTCGTAGTCGCTGGCCAGCGTCGCGTCCGCCGTGACGGGTCCGTTCAGGACGAAGGTGTAGCCGGTGTAGGAGCTGTAGTAGGGCGCGGAGACGACCACCTCGTCGTAGCCGTCGGCGTCCATGTCCTCGACGATGTCCAGGGCCTGGCCGGAGTAGTCGCCGGAGCTGCCTGACAGGGTGACGTCGGCGTCGGTTGCGGAGACCGTGGTCGTCACCGGTCCGTAGAGCACGTAGGCCGCGTCGGCCCCGTAGGCTCCAGCCAGCAGATCCGGGGTCCCGTCGCCGTCGACGTCTCCGCCAGCGACGGCACCACCCAGGTAGTCGTAGCTGGCGATGCCCTCGAGCCGGTCCGAGGCCACGCCCTGCACGTCCGACGTGATCGGGCCGTAGTAGACGCCCGCGTTGCCGGCGTAGGTGCTGTTGTACGGCGACCCGACCACCAGGTCATCGTTTCCATCGCCGTCCATGTCGCCGAGGTCCGCGACCGTCGAGCCGAGGAAGTCGGAGGTGATCGCGCCGTACAGCAGGGCGTCGCCGTCCGTATCGTTCGCGCTCCCGGTCCCCGGTCCGTAGAACAGTGACACCAGGCCGATGTTGTACTTGCCGTCGCTGGAGTACTGGGGGCTGGCCAGGGCGAGGTCGTCGTCGCCGTCGCCGTTCAGATCTCCGACGACCGCCAGGTCGTAGAAGCCGTAGTAGCTCGTGCCCGCGACCGTGAAGTCGGCGTCGCCGGAGTCGAGGTCCCCGGAGATCGGGCCGTAGAACAGGTAGGCCTCGCCGTAGCCTGTGTAGGGCGCGCTCACGACCACGTCGTCGTAGCCGTCGCCGTCGACGTCTCCCGCCCCGACCGCGTAGCCGAGGTAGCCGTAGGAGTCCTCGCCGCTGATCTTGGCCTCGCGCGTCGTGCCAAGCTGAACCGTGCCGTAGGGCCCGCAGTCGGCGCCGATGGCCCCGTCGCAGTCGTTGTCCAGGCCGTCTCCGCAGACCTCGGTCTCGCCCGGGTTGACGGCGGACTCGGCGTCGTCGCAGTCCGTGTCGTCCTCGACGTAGCCGGAGGGCTCCTCGCAGGCCTCGGTGGTCGTGCTGCTGTCGCCGTAGCCGTCCCCGTCGCTGTCGATGTTCCAGGTCGTCGCGTCGATGGCGTCGTCCTCGTCGACGTCGCCGTCGCAGTCGTCGTCCTCGGAATTGCAGTACTCGTCCGCGCCCGGGTAGATGTCGTCGTCCCCGTCGTCGCAGTCGCCCCCGGAGGCGGAGTAGCCGGCAGGCTCGTCGCAGGCGGTCGTGGTGTCCGTGTCCTCGCCGTAGCCGTCTTCGTCGTCGTCGCCGTACCAGGTCGTCGCGTCGACCGCGTCGTCCTCGTCGACGTCCCCGTCGCAGTCGTCGTCGTGACCGTCGCAGTACTCGTCGGCGCCGGGGTACGCGTCGGCGTCGGAGTCGTCGCAGTCCCCGCCCGTGGAAGAGGTGCCCGTGGGCTGGTCGCAGGCGGTCGTCGAGGTGCCGTCCTCCCCGTAGCCATCGCCGTCGTCGTCGTCGTACCAGGTGGTGGCGTCGACCGCGTCGTCTTCGTTGGCGTCGCCGTCGCAGTCGTCGTCGGCCGCGGTCGAGCAGAGCTCGTCTTCGCCGGGGTTCACGTCGCTGTTGCCGTCATCGCAGTCGCTGCCGTCGGCGACCTGCCCGGTCGGCTGGTCGCAGGCCACGGTGGGAGCGGAGCCGTCGCCGTAGCCATCCCCGTCGGTGTCCGCGTACCAGATCGAGGCGTCGAGGGCGTCGTCCTCGTCGATGTCCCCGTCGCAGTCGTCGTCGATCCCGTTGCAGAGCTCGTCCTGGCCCGGGTTGACCTCGTCGTCCAGGTCGTCACAGTCCGTGTCGTCCGCGACGTAGCCCTCGGGCGCGTCGCACTGGACCGCGGTGTAGTCGACCGAGCCGTAACTGTCCGAGTCGGCGTCGATGTACCAGGTGGGCGCGTCGACCGAGGTGTCCGGGTCGATCTCTCCGTCGCAGTCGTCGTCGATGTCGTTGCAATACTCGTCGGCCCCGGGGTTCGTGTCCCAGCGTCCGTCGTCGCAGTCCGTGTTGTCCGCGACCTTGCCCTCGGGCACCCCGCAGGTCTCCTCACCTTCGTCGGCGACGTCGCCATACCCATCCGCGTCGCCGTCCATGTAGTAGACGGTCAGGCCGTCCTCGTCGGTCTCGCCGTCGCAGTCGTTGTCGAGGTAGTCGCAGATCTCCTCGGCGTCGGGGTAGACGCTGTCGTCGCTGTCGTCGCAGTCCTGGTCGTCCTCGACCCAGCCCTCGGCGGGCACGCAGGCCTCGGTGGTCTGCTCGGCGTCGCCGAAGCCGTCCGAGTCCGCGTCCCGGTAGAAGGTGCCGCGATCGACGGCGTCCTCGTCGATGAGGGCGTCGCAGTTGTCGTCGATGCCGTTGCACAGCTCTTCGGCGTCCGGGTTCACGTCCGCGTTGGTGTCGTCACAGTCCTCGGCGGCGATCCATCCGTCCCCGTCGTCGTCGACGACCGTGCCCGAGTCTTCGGGGGCGATGGGCTGTTCCTTGAGACATGCCAGGAGGAGGAGAAGCGCCAT
>Ga0114933_10002612_pt1 | contig 18351 bp, 16 predicted proteins | sample 4SBtaG_FD_89691 | JGI IMG/M metagenome (GOLD analysis project Ga0114933, IMG submission 89691) | Deep subsurface microbial communities from Kolumbo volcano to uncover new lineages of life (NeLLi) - 4SBTROV12_W25 metaG | ecosystem: Environmental > Aquatic > Marine > Volcanic | place: Kolumbo... | reverse complement strand
TCGGGGCTCGCAGGCATCCCGGGAGCCGTCGCGCTTCAGCCCTGATCACGCAGCCGCACCGGCTACTCGTTGCAGGGCACGTCGGTGTACCAGTCCTCGTTGTTCGTCTCGTCGCACTCCGAGACATAGGAGGCGCCCGTGCCGTCGTCGTCGACCACGGCGCGGATGCCTCCGCGGCCCCAGTCGCTGGCCTGGATCTCGACCTCCCAGCCGGCGGCCTCGAGGCCCGCGGGGATGTTCGAGAGCGTGCCCGAGGTGATGAGGACCTCCTCGTTGTCCACGCTGTAGAGCGCCCACGGCGTCCCCGCGTCGATGTCGGCGCCGCCGTGGTTTCGGACCTGGAGCGCCACGCGGGCCAGGTCGCGGTCGCATACCACGCACACGTCGGTGATCGCGATGGAGAGGTCTCCCGTCGCCGGGTCGTCCACCGCCGGGCGTGCCCGGAACACGTTGTACTTGGTCCAGCTCGGGTCCGGGCTCTTGGGCACGGTCCCGTCCGGGTTGATGTTGGTCACCGCGAAGTCGTGCACGTGCCAGGTCGTGCCCGACTTGGGCCAGCCGTCGCCGCCGTGGCCGAAGACCGTGATGCCCGTGTAGGCGCCGCTGCCGAAGCCGTAGTTGTGGCTGATCACGACCTCGGCGCTGCCGTCGTTGTCGACATCCGCCACCGTCGGGTACTCGAAGATCGTGCCGCTGGCGTGGTTGCCGTCGCTGAAGTGCAGGGTGCCGGTGGCGCCGTCCCAGATGTAGAAGGTGCCCTGGTCCGCGTAGAGGACCTCGAGCGCGCCGTCGCCGTTGAAGTCGTAGCCCGAGCACCCGGCCAGGCCGGAGCTGTCATCGATGGTGTGGGTCCAGACGACCGTTCCATCCAGCTCGTACATGTTGAAGGTGTTCGAGCTGGGCCAGGCCATCTCGGCCTCGCCGTCGCCGTCGAAGTCGCCCATGCAGGGCGGTCCGGGCTGGGTCGTGCCAGCCGAGACGTTCACCAGCTCGGTGCCGTCGTGCTCGTAGATCGCCAGCTTGCCCTGGCCGACCATGGCGACCTCGGCCTCGGGGTCCGAGTCGTACTGCAGCACCACCGGCCAGTGGCCGTAGTTGCCCTGGACCGAGCTGGACCACAGCTCGTTGCCGTTGTGGTCGTAGACCTTGTTCTGGAAGATGACTTCCTTGTCCCCGTCCTGATCCAGGTCCGCGGCGGTGGAGCCGTGGTAGGGGATGCCGCTGGTCGTCGGGATCGAGAACTCCAGCGTGCCGTCCTCGCCGTTGAGCACGTAGGACTCGGTCAGGATCTCGGGCAGGCCGTCCTCGTCCAGGTCGCTGACCGTCATGAGCGGATGGACCACGCTCGAGGTCTGGGACGAGGTCCAGATCGTGTTGCCGTTGTAGTCCAGGGCCCGGACGTTTCCGCTGGTGGTGAAGGCCACGATGTCGGAGATGCCGTCGCCGTCCACGTCGGCGAGCGTCCCGACCGCGTAGCCCTTGTACCCACTGGCGGACCAGCGCTCGGCTCCGGTGTCGCCGTCGAGCACGTAGAGCACGTTGGAGGTGGTGACGTGGACCACGTCCGGCACGTCGTCCTCGTCGATGTCGCCGTCGCCGTTGTCGTCGGAGAGGTTGCCGATCAGGGGCAGGTGGTAGCTGCTGTCGCCGGTCCACTGCCACTCGATGGTGACGTCCCAGGGGTCGGTGACCGTGGGCGGCTCGGTGCCCGTGCAGGCCTCGACGATGTCGATGGGCTCGGGGTCCTCGAGCACGACGGCGCAGTCCTCGGGGGCCGTGTCGACCGGAGAGTCGGGCGGGTCGCTGTCCGGGGGGTCCGAGTCGTAGCAGTCCGGGATCTGCGGAGGGCAGTCCACCGGTCCGCTGTCCAGCGGAATGAACTCGTCATTCGGCTTCGTGAAGGTGTTCTCGACGCAGCCGAGCATCCAGATGACAAGACTCATGACCGTTCTCCCGCGCGCAGCCTACCCGCTGCTACGCCGCCCTACTGAAACTTGGTGTTCGAGCCGCCCTTGATCGGGACCTTCACCCCGGAGGCCCCAATGTTCGTTCTCTTCTTCCTGGCCTGTGAGCCCGATCCCACCCCCACCGACACCGGCGAGATCCCGGTCGACTCTTCGGTCGAAGACAGCTCGGTCGAGGACACCTCGTTCGAGGACACCTCGGTCGAGGACACCGGTCGTGACACCGGACGCGATGACACCGGCGACACCTCGGTCGAGGACACCGCTGTCGAGGACACCGGCGAGCCCTGCGAAGAGGGCACCTGGGAGCTCTGCGACGGCATCGACCAGGACTGCGACGGCCTGGCCGACGAGCGCTGGGTCCCCGGCGACTACGCCACGATCCAGGACGCGGTCGACGCCTCCAGCGACGGCGACGCGGTCTGCGTGTCCCCCGGCACCTACACCGAGCAGGTCTCGGTCACGGCCAAGGACATCTCGCTGGTCGGCGTGGACGGCTCGTCGGCGACGATCATCGACGCCGACGGCGCGGGCCAGGTCCTCGCCTACGAAGGCGGCGAGAACGGCACGATCCGCGGCTTCACGATCACCGGCGGTGCCGGCTCCACGGCCCTCGGCCTGGGCCTCTATGTCAAGGACAGCGCCATGGTCGTCGAGGACATCGTGTCCACCGGCAACCACGCCGAGTGCACCGGCCAGTGCGCCGGCGTCGGCGGCCTGATCTACGGCGGCTCCGTCACGCTGCGGGACAGCTCCTTCTCGGACAACTCCTGCACGATGAACGGCTCCGGCGCGCGATGCTGGGGTACGGGCCTGTGGACCTACTTCGACGAGTCGATCGTCGAGGACGTCACCATCCGCGACAACCGCATCGACGACGACGGCACGAACAACCAGGGCGGCGCCGCCGGCCTGTACATCACCCTCTCGAAGACGAGCTTCGACGGCGTCGACATCATCGGAAACGAGGTCGACCTCGACGGCGGCTACTCGATGGGCGCAGCGCTCATCGCGAACACGATGTCCGAGGTCTCCTTCGAGCACCTCCGCGTCGTGGACAACGTCGGCTCGACCCAGGCGCGCAGCGGTGGGCGCATCTTCGGCAACGTCTTCGTCGACGGCTCCACGGTGACGATCGACAACAGCGTCATCGCGGGCAACACGCTTGTCGGGACCGACACGGTCTACGGCGCCGCGGTCGTCTCCTACAACGAGGCGGAGGTGACGCTGACGAACTCGGTGGTGACGAAGAACGCGCTCGAGTCGAACAACGACGACGAGATGTTCATCCGCGGCTCGGTCGGGAGCGCCATCACCAAGGGCTCGCTCACCTTCCACAACTGCGACCTGAGCGACAACACCCTGAGCGGCGACGACGACAGCCCCTACGGCGGCGACGCCTTCTGGGCCGACGACGACGCCTCGATCTCCTTCGCGTACTCGAACGTGACGAACAACGCGAACGGCGGCTTCTACAACGCCTCGAACCCGGTGGGCTCCGACGGCAACATCGCGGTCGACAGCGGCTTCGTGGACACCTCCGGCGCGACGGCCGAGTCCTGGGACCTGACGCTCTCGAGCGGCAGCGCCCTCATCGACGCCGGCGACCCCTCGATCACCGACGTCGATGGCTCGACCAGCGACATCGGCGCCTACGGCGGGCCAGGCGGCGCCTGGTAGGGCTCCGCTTCAGGTGCGTTCCCAGGCGACCATGGCTTCGAGGCGCTCGAAGCCCTGGGCGGCGACGACCGGACCGCTGGTGTCGTCCCGCGCGTAGACGCCGACAGTGGAGATGCCCGCTGTGCTCGCCGCTCGAACTCGGGCGGCGAGCACTGCGCTGTACGCCCCTCGGCGTCGGGCCTCCGGCCTCGTCCCACCGGCCCAGAGCAGGGCCACGTCGAGCTTCGGGTAGAGGGTGACCCCGCCCATGGCGACCGCTACTCCGTCCTCGTATGCGTTGAAGCGGACCACGCGCCGGTCGGGGCCGGTGCAGTCCCGCAGGAAGCCCTCCCGCTCCGCCTGCGTTCGCGGGGTGACCTTTCCGAAGGCCGCGTCGTTGACCGCCAGCCCCTCGTCGAGCTCGACGGGGCTTCGGGTCTCGCGCGCGGTGATGCCCGGCCGGACGTGCGCCCGGTGCGCCCTTGCCCTCACCGCCCACGCGTGGTGAAGGATGGCGGGCGCGTAGCCCGCGGCGGCGAGGACCTCGACAGCATCCGGTCTATCGCCGAAGACCAGGACCCGGCTCGTGCGCCCGGCGTGCGCCTCCAGCAGACGCTCGACGTGCTCCGCTCGGAGCTCCTCGGGCATGCCCACGACCATGTTGTAAGGAGGCACGTCGAGGGGGCAGCTCAAGTAGAACAGCTCGCCGGCGCGGTGAACCTCGACGTGCTCGGGGACCCAGAAGGTGTCGAGCCATGTTCGGCGCAGGCGTTCGGCGACGGCGAGCACGTCCGGGATGGTAGCTTCGCCCAACTCTGGAGCTCTCCGATGGCCTTCGACTGGATGACGACGAACGGACCCAAACGGGGTGGAGGCGACACCCGCAAGTCGCTCTACGCCGACGAGGTCCGCAGCCGCGCGGCCTTGCTCCGGCGCCTGGGTGTCTCGAAGGCCGACGCACGCCGTCGTGTCGTGTCGACGATCGAGGAGGAGTTCTCGAGCTTCGGCGCATCGCCGCTCTTGAAGAAGGAGATCGACGCGCTCCTTGCCGAGGTCTACGCCTGATGGAGATCACCCGCCAGGTCGTCGAAGAGGCCATCGAAGAGGACACCACGCTGCACACGCTCAAGCGCATCGACCTCGATGACGTCATGAAGGTCCTGGCCGAGCACCACCCCGACATCGAGGACGAGGACGACCTCTTCGAGGCGCTGCTCGACGTGATGTACAAGACCCGCCCGACGGGCCCCCTGTAGGGCACTTTCATCGCCCTATCGGGTGGGCGACACAGCGTGACCATTGAGGACCCCGCCGACGGCGACGGTTTCGTAGAACGCCCTCTCCCCCGGGAAGAGAAGAGGGCTTGATCATGATCACTTTGCTGCTTGCGGCCGGATGCGCCGTCAACGAGACCGGCGCCTTGATGAGCGTCGACTACCTGGCCGGCACCGACGTCGTCGGCTTCCACTTCGAGATCGACCGCGTCGCCTGCGACGCCTCGGACTCCTTCGCGCCCTACCACCAGGAAGCGAACGTGGACCTGGTCGACGGGCTCTTCCCGGCGATGATCGGCTTCGTCGAGAACAACCCCTTCGACGCGGACACCCGCCACACCGGCGCCGACCTGTTCCTGTCGCTGGACCCGGGCTGCTACGACATCCTGGCGGCGCCGGCCTCGGCCGTGGACGGGGACGACTGGACCCCGAGCGCCGACTGCAGCGTGGCGTCCTCCACAGGCGTCGAGGTCGTCGGCACCGAGACCGCCGAGGTGCTCCTGCTCTCCCAGTGCATCGGCGATGAGACCGGAGCGCTCGACACGCTGGTCCTGCTCAACCACGAGCCCGAGCTCTCGGTCGATATCGACGAGAAGTTCAACTACGAGTGCGAGCCGGTCAACGTCTGCGTGACCTACTCGGACCCGGACGACGACCCGATGGACGTCGACTGGGAGAGCAGCCCCGCCTGGTACGCCATCGAGATCGGCGACGCCGAGGTCATCGACTTCGACGACGGCCACCGCGTCTGGCAGCAGTGCGCCGACATCGTCACGCTCTACGTCGACTCCTACGACGTCACCGTGACCGTGCGGGACCTCGGCTACTCGGGCGGCTCGCTGATGCCCATCGAGGACATCATCGGCGAGGAGAGCAACGCCTCGCTCACCTTCCCGATCCACACCAACTGGATCGAGGAGCCGCTCTGCTTCGACGACGACGGCACGCTCGTTCCCGTCGAGGGCAGCTCCATCGAGCGCTACCCCGGCTGCGGCTACATCGACGCCGAGACCTACTACTGCTCCGGCGCCTACGCCGTGGACCCGGACGTGGTCGAGCACCTCTGTGACGGCACGGACCTGATCGAAGAGAACCTCTACCCGAACTGCGACGGCAGCCCGGACGGTGAGGACCCGGAGATCCCCTGCGACGGCATCGACAACGACGGCGACGGCGTCACCGACGAGGGCTCCGAGTACGGCACGCTCTACACCTACAACGGTCCCTCCGGCGGCGTCGGCGGCGTCGGCCAGGTCACCGCGACGGACGCGACCTACGACACGGTCACCGAGCAGTTCACCTACGAGGCCCGCGTCCTGAAGAACGGGAGCTACACGGCGAACTTCCTCGAGGCCATCCTGAGCTCCGGTGGCGTGCCGAGCTACGGCATGAGCCCCGTCTTCTACATGGACGGGAGCGGGGCCGAGCCCGTGCTGACCATCTACGCCTACCGCGGCGCCAGCATCTTCACGGACTGGCAGTACGGCACGCCCGGCGGCGGCGCTCCGGACCAGATCCTCTCGAGCCTGGACGATGACAGCTTCATCAACAGCTTCTCGATCACCGACGACGGGACCGCGGTCACCTTCAGCCTGGACATGGACGCCAGCGGGCTGAACGACCACTCGCCCCTGCACCCGCACCCCAGCTACGGCTGGAACGGCGCGGCCTTCGACGGGACCATCGGGATCTGGTCCTGGGCCGCCTACGCAGCGCTCGGGTACTCGGGCGACTACGTCAACAGCTTCAGCTACTGGGCCTACACCGGCTACGACATCCACTACGGGACGACCAGCAGCGAGACCGTGTGCCACTGACGGCGGGGGTGCCAAGGGGTGTCGGCTGACCGACACCCCCCTGTCGAAGGTCACTACACCCCTCGGAAGCCAGTTCACCTAAGTGGCTGGAATCCGGGGGGTGTTCTGTTGGCACCGAGATTGCGAAGGGAAGGGGCTGCACACCCAACCCGGAGAATCCCGTGCAGTACACCATCCCCCGCATCCCCTTCGTCCTCGCCCTCGTCATCGGCCTCGTCGGTTGCAAGGACCAGGCCGCCTCCGCCGCCGACACCTCGGACGTCGATGAGCTCCAGGCTCAGCTGGCCGACGTCCAGGAGCAGCTCGCCGCGCTCCAGGCCCAGGTCGACAGCAACACCTCCGAGGTCGATGCCCTCGACGACGTCCTCGGCTCGATCGACGACGTGGACCCCGAGATCCTCGACGACCTCGTCGGGACCGTCGCCGAGCACGACGAGCGCATCCGCATCATCGAGGACGCCCCCTACGCGACCGAGACGTGGGTTTCTGCCCAGGAGTTCGCCACCGAGTCCTACGTCACCGACCAGCGATCCGCCATCCAGGACTGGGTCAGCGGAATGGACCTCGCCTCCCAGGACTGGGTCTCGGACCAGGACTTCGCCACCGTCGCCGCAGTGAACAGCTCGGTCAGCGGCCTCGCGTCGGAGAGCTGGGTCAGCTCGAACTTCGCCTCGTCCTCGGACCACAGCTCGCTCGCGAACCGCGTGAGCTCCAACGAGTCCGACATCAGCTCCCTCGAGAGTGACATCAGCACCCTTGAAAGCGGCATCAGTGCCAACGAAACGGATATCGATGCCATCGAAACCGACATCAGTGCCCTTGAAACAGACGTCGACACGCACGAGCGCCGCATCGACGGCATCGAAAAGGTGGCCGACGGCAACACCGCGGACATCGCGAGCCTGGAGAGCGACCTCGACGGCGCCGAGGGCGACATCGACGACCTGGAGACCGACCTGGCCTCTCTGGAGTCCGATGTGTCTGCGCTCGACTCGGATCTCGATGGCCTGGAGACCGCTCTCGACGGAGCCGAGGACCTCATGAGCTACGTCACCGTCGACACCAGCGACGACAGCATCAAGTTCGAGGGGGCGAACCTCTACGTGCAGAGCGGTGCGGGCGCCACCAACAGTGCGGTGAATGGCGTCGGCAACCTGATCGTGGGCTACGACGAGGACGCAGGGTCCGCCACGAAGACCGGTAGTCACAACATCGTCTTCGGTATGGACGCTTCCTACGAGTCGTTCGGCGGCCTGGTCGGTGGTTACGGCAACGGCATCAGCGACGAGCACGCGGTCGTGCTCTCGGGCGAAGACAACGAGGCCAGCGGCCAGTACGGTGTCGTGCTGACTGGCGCGGACAACTACGCGACCTCGTACCATGCCCTGGTCGGAACGGGCTCCTACAACGAGGCGTCCAGCTGGTACACCGGCGTGTTCGGCGGGTACTACAACGACGCCAGCGCCCAGCGCTCCACGGTGCTCGGCGGCTACTACAACATCGCCAGCGGCAACGGGAGCGCGGTCTCCGGCGGCTACAGCAACGAGGCCTCGGGCAACTACACCGCGATTGTGGGCGGAAGCTCGAATGACGCCACCTCGACCTATTCGGTGGTCCTGGGTGGCTACCAGAACGAGGCCAAGACCAACAACCACGCGACCGTCGTCGGAGGCTGGAAGAACGACGCCACGGGGCGCTATGCCACGAACAACGGAGGCAGCAGCAGCACCGTCTCGTCGGTCAGCGGAACCTCCTTCTGAGCGACCGCGGCGACGCACCTGAGAGGGGCCCTCACGGGCCCCTTTCTTCGTGGTGACAATCCGAGACACAAGCGGACCCATGTGATGCGCGAGCGCGCCTATAAAGCCGGCTCAGAGGTCATCGATGTTCCTGTTCGCCCTTGGCTGCGCCTCGCCGACCGGGGCCGGACTGACGGTGGACTACTTCGCCCTCACCGATGTGGTGGGCTTCCACTTCGAGGTCGACCGGGTCGCTTGCACCGCCGGTCACGCCTTCGTGCCGTACCACATGGAAGGGGACGTGGACCTGGTCGACGGCATCTTCCCGGCGCAGATCGAGGTCGTCGAGGCCGAGGCCTTCGCCGAGGACACCCGGCACACCGCCGCGGACCTCTTCCTCGCGCTGGAGCCCGGCTGCTACGACATCCTCGCCGCCCCGGCCTCGGACATGGACGCGCTGGTCGGCCAGTGGACGCCGAGCACCCAGTGCAGCGTGGCCGCCGCCTTCGAGGTCGACATCGTCCCCGGACAGACGACCGAGGTCATCCTGCGCAGCCAGTGCGAGGGCGACCCGAGCGGCGCCAGCGACCTGGTGGTCGTGCTGAACCACCCGCCCCTCATCACCACCCCGGTGCCGGCGGAGCACGTCTTCGAGTGCCAGGCGGTCGATGTCTGCGTCGAGCTCTACGACCCGAACGACGACGCGCTGGAGACGACCTGGACCAGCGTGCCCGAGGGCGGCCTGCACGCCGTCGACCTCGGTGATCTCGAGGTCGTCGACTTCGATGACGGCCACCGCGTGTGGCGCCAGTGTGCGGAGATCGTGGCAAACACCGCTGCGACCTATGAATGGACGGTCGAGGTCCACGACATCGGCTGGGAGGGCACGACCCCGATCCGGCTCGAGGAGGTCACAGGCGGCGCCTCTTCGGATGCGCTCCACTTCCCCATCTACACGAACTGGGTGGCCGACCCGATGTGCTTCGACGCCTACGGGGACCTCGTCCCGGATGAGGGTCTGTCCGTGCCGCGCGTGGTCGGCTGCGAGGTCACCTCGCCCGAGGACTGGTACTGCAGCGGCGCCTACGACGTCGATGCCGCCGAGTCGGCGCTCTACTGCGATGGCACGAGCCTCGACGAGGACGCGCTCTACGCCTCCTGCGAGGCTGTGCCGGCCGACGACGGGGGGCCGCCCGACGGGCCGATGTAGCATCGCGGCGTGCTGCTGCTCCTTGCTTGCTCGGGTGAGCCCGAGACCGTCGAGACCATCGAGGTGCCGCCTGTGCACTCGAAGGCCCCTCACGGCCCGCCGAAGGGCCACAAGGGTCCGCCGCCCGGTGGTCCCGGTCCGGGAGCCGGCGGCGGCGAGCCCTTCCACGCGACGCCGACCTTTGAGCTGGGCGAGTCCGGCGGCGAGCAGCGGAACATCCTGGTCGTCAGCCTGGACACCGTGCGGGCGGACCGACTCTCGGTCTACGGGGGTCGCGCCGAGACCCCGGCGCTCGAGGCCCTCGGCGGCACCCGGTACACCCAGGCGATGACGCACTGGCCGGAGACCTGCCTGTCCCACTGGGCGATGCTCAGCGGGGTCGCGCCCGAGCTGCACGGGAACACGCCCGGCAACCGGGGCTCGATCTACACGGGACCGACGGTCGCCGAGATCGCGCAGCGGCAGGGCTACGACACCGCCGCGATCATCGGTGGGGTCACCCTGACCGACGAGAGCTGTGGGTTCTCCCGTGGCTTCGAGGTCTTCGACGACGACTTCGAGCTGGACCGCTCGGACATGCGCCGACCTGGAAAGGAGGTCACCGACGCCGCGCTCTATTGGCTCGGCGAGCGCCCGGACGACACCTCGTGGATGCTCTTCGTCCACTACTTCGACGCGCACTTCCCCTACACGCCGCCTTCGCCCTGGGACGACAAGTACGACCCGGACTACGCCGGCACGCTCAGCGGCACCGACGCGGATCTGGACGTCTACCGGAACGGCGAGCGCGACCCGGCGCCCCGGGACCTGGAGCACATCCTGGCGCTCTACGACGGCGAGCTGTCCGAGCTCGACGCCATCGTCGCTCCGCTCTTGTCCGCGGTCCCGGAGGACACTGTCGTGGTGGTGACCTCGGACCACGGCGAGTCCTTCGGGCACGGCTACTGGTTCAACCACCGGGACGGGATGTGGGACAGCGTGCTGCACGTTCCGCTGATCATTCGCGCGCCCGACCTGCCCCCCGGCGAGGTCGGCGAGCAGGTCGGCCTCGTCGACGTCGCGCCGACCGTGCTGTCGCTGGCGGGCCTCCCCCTCGACGAGCGCATGCAGGGCGCGGACCTCTCCGCCGGCTCCTCGAGGCCTTGCCACTACGCCCGCACCGATCCATGGCGGCCGGACCAGGCCCCCAAGCAGTTCGCCTGGCGGACGGCGGAGTGGAAGGTCATCACTGGCGGGCCGGACACACTGGCCTATGACCTCGTCGGCGATCCGGAGGAGGGGACCTCGGTCACCGCGCCGGGCGGGCCCTGCGCACAGGCGGACTACGAGGCCTGGCTGGAGCCGCTCGCCGAGCACCAGACCTCGGCCCCGGGCGCCCCCGAGATGACGCCGGAGGAGTGTCGAAGGCTGCAGAAGCTCGGCTACCTGGACCCCGGCGCCTGCGACAAGTCCCAGTAGACCGAGTCCCCGACCACGGTGCCGGGGCCGAGCCACTCGACGACCTTCTCCTCGACCGCGGGCTGCTCGAACTGCCGGTGCACGACGAGCCAGCGGACGCGGATGTCCCCGGCGCGCTTCACCACGGTGTTCGTGTCCGACTGCGGGAAGGTGGCCAGGCCCTGTCCGGGGCCGTCGATGCGGCGGTCGGAGAGCGACGCCAGCTCCCGGTACCAGTCCACCCGCAGGATCGACGAGGTCGCGGCGCGCGCGTCCGGCGCGTAGATGATGGGCTGCTGGTGGATGGTCTGCCAGTAGAGGTAGCGGCTGGTCCCCATCGTCATGCCCGCGTCGGTGGGCAGGTCGATGACGCCGCTCTCCAGGGGGCTGCCGAGGTCTCGGGCGATGGCCTCGTAGACGGGGGGTGGCGTCGCGTCCGCGCGCTCCATCGGCCAGGGGGCACCGCTGATCACGAGCCCGTCGAGGGCGACGAGGGCGAGCAGGGCGGGCAAGGCGCGAGGCCAGCGGGCGGTGATGCGCGTCGCTCCAACCGCGGCGAGGCCGGCGACGAGCGCCAGGGCCGGGACCGCCAGGCGGAGGGGGTGTGTGACGGCCAGGCCCGGGGCGAGGGCTTGGACCAGCCACCACGGCAGGCGGTAGGGCAGGACGCCGGTGTGCTTGAAGTAGATGTAGGGACCCAGCGCGAAGAGCAGGCAAGCCACCACCGAGGGCCACCACCTCCAGCGCCTGGCGAAGAGCGCCAAGGCCAGCGCCACGAGGCCCAGGTACATCGAGTGCTCGAAGCCCTCGGCCGAGAGGTCCACCGACTGGAAGCCGAAGGGGCGGACAAAGGTCTGGGGGTCCACCGCGTTGTGCAGCGCCAGCTGCTGGTTCATCTCCGGCGGGTGCTTGATGATGGCGTCCTCCGCCGCCAACTGGAGCTTCATCAGGATCAGTACGGGGGCGGAGATCGCCGCCGCGACCAGGCCACCAGACCAGGCCTTCAGCACGTGCGGCAGCCCTCGAACCAGGAGCGCCACCCCGCAGCCGAGGCCCAGGTAGGGGCTCGCGACGGTCGCGAAGCCGACCCCGAGTCCGGCCAGGAGCCAGGCCCTCCAGGTCCGCTTCTCGCAGGCCTCGTGTCCCCACGCGAGGGCGAGGGCCACCGGGCCGATGTCCGCCGCCTCGGTGATGCCGTTGTGCAGCTCCGAGATCATCCAGGCGCTGCCTGCAAAAGCGAGGCTGGCGATCCAGGCGGCGGGGTCGCTCGCGCCCATCGCCCGAGCGAGCCGGTGGGCCGCCCACGAGGCGAAGGCGACGTAGATCACCAGCGCGATGTTGAAGGCCATCGCCGAGCCGACCAGCGGAACCAGGGGTGTCGCCAACAATCCCAGGACGGGGTCGATGAACCAGAGCACGCCGCCGTCGGGCCACTGCAGGTACTCGGTCCGCCAGGGCAGCTGACCCTCGCGCAGGTTCGCCCACCACCACCAGGGTCCCCAGGCGTGGTTCCACCCGTCGACGTCGCCGTCGCCGATCAGCATCGAGCGAGGGGTCGTCGCGATGGGCCACGTCACGGCCAGGGCGACCGCCAGGTGGCCGACGGCCGCGAGGGCTCGGCGCTTCAGTCGATCTGCAGTGTGCAGGCTTCGCCCTCGTAGGACCGGACCGTGGTGGCCTCGATGTCGCTGCCGGAGACCGTCAGGACGCTGCTGCCGGTGGACGCGTTGGACTGCTCGTCGACGACGCTGCCACCCTCGAGGGCGTCCGCCACCGTGCAGCCCGCGCCGCAGCCGTCGTTGACGCCCCAGCTCGCCTGGGTCGGCGTGCAGTCGAGGCCGGTGAGGTCGGCGCTCAGCACCGCGGGAGCCAGGAAGACGCAGCTCCCGCTGCCCTGGCTCCAGAAGGAGCCGTCGAGGGCCTCGAAGGTGAAGGTCACGCCGCCGTCGGACCAGCTGTCACCCTCCTTGGGCTCGGCGGGGGCACCGCTCAGGTCGAAGGACAGGCCTTCGCAGTCGGCATCGGCGTCGGCGTCGGTGTCGCTGTCGGTGTCGGCGTCCGTGTCGGCGTCCGCGTCGCTGTCGGCGTCCGTGTCCGCGTCCGCGTCCGAGTCGGTGTCGGAGTCGGCGTCGGTGTCCGTGTCGGCGTCTCCGTCGATGCCGGAGTCCGTGGGTTCCTTGTCGCCGCAGGCGAGGGCGAACAGCAGCGCGAGAGTCATTGGATACCGAATCCCTGCTCGCCGTAGGTGTCCGGGAGCGTGTTGTCGGGCGCCGTGAAGTACAGGAAGGCGACGACGCCGATGACGATCAGCGCGGCGCCACCGACCCAGATCCAGACGTCCTTCATGAGCCCAGTCTACGCCTTCGGTCGGTCGGCCTCCAGTCCTCGACGTCCTGGAAGGGGTGGACCGGACCGGCGAAGTCGAGGTCTCGCACCGCGTCGAAGTCGGTGAGGCCCTCGGTCTTCACATAGAGGCTCAGGCGGTTCTGCAGCAGGTAGTGCCAGCGGTAGTGGAAGAAGCTCTTCACCACGACCACGTCGGCTCCCCAGACACTCAGACCGGCTCGCTCGTAGAAGTTCGGGTCGAGGGTGATGGGGGTGCGCTCGGTCACCACCAGCTGCAGGTGGCCACAGTCCAGCACGCCGACGTGGCCAAAGGCATCGTGCCGACCCTGCCTCGTCAAGCGCCCGCTCAAGGTCAGCGGTGGGCTCGTCGTGTCCTCGCGGCCACCGACCGTGAGCTCCAGGACCTCGCCGACCCGGGCGTCTGCCAGCACGCCGACCGCCACGTCGTCGCGGATGGCGGCCAGGCTCCTCAGCCCTTGACCGCCTTCCCAGAGAGCCCGGATGACGTGGGTGTTCTCGCCGGGGGCGCCGGCGGCGGTGACGTCGCTGGCATCGCAGATCGTCACGCAGCCCAGAGCCCTGCGCAGCGAGGCGGATCGGGCCTGATCGAGGGCCTCGTCGATGTTCAGGAACTCGGGCGGCTGCTCGTGCCGAACCGACCAGGCGAGGTCCGCGAGCTCGTCCGCGAGGTCCTCGGCCGCCTCGCGCTCCTCGTGCACCGCGACCACCGTCCAGCCGAGCTCCGGGTCGTCGTTCCAGAGGTGGCACATGAAGAGGCTCGTGGTGACCACGCCTGGCCGCTTCTCGGCCTTGGACAGCTGGGAGAAGACACCGCGCATCGGCTGCAGGAGGTCCACGGTGGTGCCGCCGCCGATGACCATGGGCAGGCTGCGCCAGGCGACCTGCGGGCGAAAGCCCTCGCGCACCATGCGAATGAGGATCTCGGCCGAGCGCCTCCCGCAGCCCGCGTGGTCCCGGTGGGGGTTGGTCCGGTAGGCCACCGGCACGTCGATGGCCTCGACCAGGCGCGGCGTGAGCAGTCCGTGCAGGTCGAAGCCGACGACCAGCGGCTTGTCGCCGAGGACCTCGCGGAGGGCCTCGCAGAGCTCCGCTTCGCAGTCTTCGACGCCTCGGGTGGCCATGGCACCGTGCAGCGAGAGGAAGAGGCCGTCGACCTGGACCTCGCGCAGGGCCTTCACCAGCCGGTCCTTCAGGGTCGAGAAGGTCTCGCGGGTCAGCGGGCCGCCCGGGAGCGCCCAGGCCGAGAGCAGGGGCACCGTCTCGATGTCCTGGGCCTCGCAGACGCGCAGGAAGCCCGAGAGCTCGGCGTGCTTCAGCAGCCCCTCGACCTCGGCGCCCTGCTTGGAGCAGACCCGGGCGAGGTCGCTGCCTTCGAAGTAGTGCGCGAAGTCCTCGAGCCCCGTCGAGTAGGGCGACAGGCAGTGGGTCTCCTGGTTCACGCGGGCGTAGGCGAGGCGCATCGTCACCTGGATGTGTCACCCGTGGATCCCCCTCCGCGCTACCTCCGGGGCCTTCATGTGTGGATTTGTCGCCATCCTGGGACGCGAGCAGGCGGCCCCCGGTCTGCTGCTCGGCTTGCAGGCCATCCAGCACCGCGGCCAGGACGCCGCGGGCATCGCGACCCTGAACGGCCACGGCCTGCACCTCAAGAAGGGCATGGGCATGATCGCCCAGGCGGTCGGGGACCTGGAGGGCCTGACGGGAAACGCGGGCATCGCGCACGTGCGCTACCCGACGGCCGGCGTGCACGCGACGAGCGAGGACGCCCAGCCCTTCTTCACGCGTCGTATGGGGCTGCTGCTCGCCCACAACGGGAACGTCACGAACGTGCCCGAGGTCAAGGAGGGGCTCCGCAAGCAGGGCGTGCACGTCATGTCGCAGTGCGACGCCGAGCCGATCCTGCTGGTGCTCGCCCAGGAGCTGACGGCTCGGCGGGCCAGCAACCACACGAAGCACGACCTGCGGGGTGCCATCGCGGCGCTCTTCGCACGGGTCCGCGGCGCCTACTCCGTCGTGCTCCTGATGGAGCTCGAGGGGGAGCGCACGCTCGTCGCCTTCCGGGACCCCCACGGCATCCGCCCCGGGGTCTGGGGCCGCTCCGAGGACGGCTGGGTGGCGGCGAGCGAGAGCGTCAGCCTCGACGTCCTGGGTGTCGAGAAGGCGGGGGACCTGCCTTGCGGTGCGGCTTTGCTCTTCAGGCTCGATCGCGAGCCGGAGCTTCTCGAGGTCGCCGCGCCCGAGCCACGTCCCTGCGTCTTCGAGCGCATCTACTTCGCCCGGCCGGACTCCCGCATGGAGGACGGCCGGGTGAATCGGACGCGCTGGCGCCTGGGTCGTCAGCTGGCCCGGGAGTGGCAGGCCAAGGGACTCGACGCCGACGTGATCGTCGCGGTGCCCGACAGCTCGCGCCCGGCGGCGATGGCGATGGCGGAGGAGCTGGACATCAAGCACCGCGAGGGCTTCATCAAGAACCGCTACAGCGGGCGGACCTTCATCATGCCCGACCAGGCCTCGCGGGAGTCGGCGCTGCGGCTGAAGCTGAACCCCATCCGCGAGATCTTCGAGGGACAGCGCGTCCTGCTCGTCGACGACAGCATCGTCCGGGGCAGCACGATGCGGCGAATCGTGGAGATGGTGCGCGGCCTCGGGCCCGCCGAGCTGCACGTGGCGATCTTCTCGCCGCCCGTTCGCGAGGCCTGCTTCTATGGCATCGACATGCCCACCCGCGAGGAGCTCGTCGCCGCCCGGCTGCAGCCCGACGAGCTGGCCGATCACTTCGGCGCCGACTCGCTGACCTACCTCTCGCGCGAGGGCCTGGCCGAGGTCAGCGGCCCGGACATCTGCGCAGCCTGCTTCGACGGTCGATATGTGGTGCCTGTGAGCGCGGAAGAACGCGCCCAGATCACCGCGAATCGCCGCCCCTGAAGACCCGCCACCAGTTCCGAGTCGGAGACGCCCGCGCGACGGGTCTCGCGGACGAGTCCGTCGCGCTCGTGGTGACCTCGCCGCCCTACCCCATGGTGGCGATGTGGGACGAGGTCTTCGGCATCTCGGGCGTGATCGAGGCCGGCGACGGACCGGGGGCCTTCGAGGCCGGGCACGCGGTCCTCGACGCCGCCTGGGCCGAGTGCTTCCGCGTGCTCATCCCGGGGGGACTGTGCTGCATCAACATCGGGGACGCCACCCGCTCGGTGGGCGGAGAGTTCGGGCTCTGGCCCAACCACGCACGGATCCTGCGGGCCTGCATGGACCTCGGCTTCACGGTGCTGCCGGACATCCTGTGGCGCAAGCCGAACAACAGCCCGACCAAGTTCATGGGCTCGGGCATGCTGCCCGCCGGGGCCTATGTCACCTACGAGCACGAGTACGTGCTGGTGCTGCGCAAGGGCGGGCGGCGCCGCTTCAAGGCCTCCGAGCGGGCCAACCGGCGGGCCTCGGCCGTCTTCTGGGAGGAGCGCAACGCCTGGTACTCGGATCTGTGGGACCTCAAGGGGACCGGCCAGAAGCTCGGGCGGTCGCGGGAGCGCTCGGCCGCCTTCCCCTTCGAGCTGGCCTACCGCCTCATCTGCATGCACTCGGTCTACGGCGACGTGGTGCTCGACCCCTTCGCGGGGACCGGCACGACCCTGCACGCTGCGGCCACGGCGGGGCGGTCCTCGGTGGGCATCGACACAGACGCCGACCTGGTCTCCGGCTTCTCGCTGCAGGCGGACTTCGAGCGGGTGCGCGAGCGCCTCTCGGCCCACCGCGCCTTCGTCGAGGGCCGGGAGTGCAAGCACGAAAACGCGCTCTACGGGCCCGTCGTGACCTCGCAGGAACGGGACCTCGAGCTGCGCCTGGGCGCGGTCAGCGGCGACCTCGTCGAGTACGAGGTCCTCGAATGAAGATGACCCTCATCGGCGTGGCGGTCGGGGGCATCGCTGCGACCGTGTTCGGGGCTTTTCAGGCGACCTCGATGGGGCTGGGGGCCTTCGCCGCGTGCGTCGTCGTGGGGCTGGGCGTCGACGGCGTGCTGTACCTCGTCGATCGGAGCGAGTGGGGCGAGGCTCGGCGCGTCTTGCGGCGGCGGGAGATGGCCATCGGGCGCGCCGAAGCGCGGAGGCTCGCTTTCGCGGGCGAGGGCGTCGATGGCGAGCTGCGCCAGACGACGCCGGGTGAGTTGCGGGACTGGGAGGTGCGCCTGCGCGGTGTCTTCCTCGACTCCGTGCTGAACACCTCTGCCAAGCGAGCGCTGGCGCTCGAGGCGGTGCGACGCGGCCCGGGTGTCCCGCCCGGTGCTGAGCTGGAAGAGGGCGGGCTCGTCGTGCGCGGCGGCACCTCCCAAGCCGGTGTCCTGGGTGCGGCGCTGGACGTGCTCGCCGCGCTTCGGCGTCACCCCTGGGAGGGCGCCGTCGAGGGCTTGAGCTTGCGGGACGGCGAGCTCCACGGCGTGCTCGAGGGTCGGGTCGTGCGGGTCTGGGTCGAGGTCGACCCGGTCCGGACGCTGATCCGCGTGGCCGTGGAGACCTCGCTGCGCGCAGCGGTCGGGCTCGAGGGCCGCGCGAGCGGGAACGTGGTCGTCGACCAGCTGATCGGCGTGAACGGCCCCGATCCCCGCCTCGACGACGACGCCTTCGTGGGTGCGCTGCTCGAGGTCGTGCACGGCCTGGGCGGCAGGGTCGACGAGCACGGTGTCGGCGTGGTGATCGAGGGGATCTCCGTGGAGAAACTGCCCGCCGCCGTGCAGAGCTGCGTGGGTCTGGCTGCGATGCTGCGGGGGTGAGGGCTCGTACGAAAATAAACAAGGGTAGTCGAGCGCCCCGCGCCGAAAGGACATCCTGGCTCCCTGGCGCGGGAGCCGGCCAGCCAGGCTTCGCGGATATGGATCGTCGAAGCTGGATCTTC
>Ga0114933_10002611_pt1 | contig 18355 bp, 18 predicted proteins | sample 4SBtaG_FD_89691 | JGI IMG/M metagenome (GOLD analysis project Ga0114933, IMG submission 89691) | Deep subsurface microbial communities from Kolumbo volcano to uncover new lineages of life (NeLLi) - 4SBTROV12_W25 metaG | ecosystem: Environmental > Aquatic > Marine > Volcanic | place: Kolumbo... | reverse complement strand
GCGCCGGGATCACCTCAGCGACTGGCCGTTCACGTGCGTCCAATGCGTGTCCACGCCTTGGACCAACCGGTGTTCACGTCTACGTGGAATGAGCGTTCACGAGGTCGTGGCGTACGCACAGTGACCGCCCCCGGCTTCTACAGAGGCACGCTGGCTTCCAACACCAACGACATCCCGTCGGTCTCGGGATGCGGGTCGCTCTCCGTTCCGGGCCGAGACGGCTCTGTGCGTATCGAGCTCGCACCCGGAGCCACCGTTCGGGCGACGTATCGTCATGCAGGCGACGGCGCGCTCTACATCCTCGACCGGTGCCCGGTCCAGAGCAGCTGCCTCGATGGCTCGGACAGCTCCCTCTCGGGCGCAGAGACCGTTGAGTGGACGAACACCGGCAGCGAGACCAACACGATTTACGTCGTCATGGACAGCGACGCGCTCACATCCCCGCAGACGTTTGAACTCGACCTTTTCGTGACCGGCCCGTAGCTGTTCGCTCGAGCTTGAAGGGGATCGACTCCCACCCCTACCCCGGCGGTGCCACCGAGACGGGAGCGGTGCGCTGCGTCGTCGTCCCGTCGCCAATCTGCGCGAAATCGTTGCTACCCCAGCAAACCAGTGTCGCATCGGAAAGCGTCGCGCAGGTGTGCGCTAAGCCAGCGCTGATCGCGACGGCCGTCGAAATCCCCGAAACGCGAACCGGCGTGGCCGAAGGCGTGCTGGTTCCGTCACCGAGCTGGCCGTTGACGTTCTCCCCCCAGCAGAAAACCTCCCCTGTTCCGATGAGCGCACAGCTGTGGTTCCCTCCCAGCGAAAGCTGCTCAACACCAACAAGGCTCGCGGCCGAGAGGGCGGTCGGGATCAAAATCGGTGCGCTCACAGCCTGACCACATTGGCCGAACTGGTTGGAACCCCAGCAAAGAACCTCACCCGCGAAGAGACCGCATGCGTGCCTCGCACCTGCGGCGATTTCCTCCACGCCCCCGCCCGCCGACGAAACGCGGACGGGCCGGTCGGACGCAGTCGTCGTTCCATTTCCCAGCTGCCCAAAGAGGTTGTCCCCCCAGCAGCTAGGGCGACCGCTGATCGAGTCACGCGAGCACGCGAAGCCTCCACCGACGGCAATCTCAACCGCGCCATCCAACCCGGCAACGAGCGTTGGCACGCGCCTATCGATTTGCCCGCCCCAGCAGAAGACCGACCGCTCCGAGCCCGCGATCGCGCACGCACCGAGGACACCTTCGCCAGTGAGCTCGGCGACCTCCTGAAGCACGCCGCCCACGTCGAAGGCCCGGACGTCCGTGAGAGAAAGGTCTACGGGGCTCGAACTCGACGTGGTCGAGCCATCCCCGAGCTGCCCCGTCCAATTGTCCCCCCAGCACGAGAGGCGCCCGGCACGCAGCGCGCATGCCGAACTCGCCCCGATGGCGACGCTCTCTACGGCCGAGAGCGAGCCAGCGCTCATAGGGGTCGAATGGTCGACGACAGAGCCATCGCCGAGCTGCCCAAACGAGTTGTCCCCCCAGCAAGCCACGGCCCCATCCGTCAGCGTCGCGCATGTGAAGCGGTCACCTGCGGCCGGGACGGATGGGTCTGAGCAGCCAGCAGTACCACACGACCATCTGCAGCCGAGCTCGGCTGCTGTCCCCTCATCCGCGGCGCCGTCGCAGTCGTTGTCGACGCCGTCGCAGACCTCTGCCCCAGGGGTGCAGCTGTCGGGCGCGGCATCCTGCTCCCCGGCATCGGGCCGATCGCCGCCATCGGCTCCGCTGTCGAGGCCACCGTCAAGGCTCGCGTCGAGGGCCGCGCCGTCGGCCCCATAGTCAAACCCCGAGTAGCTCAGGTGGCACCCCTGAGCGAATAGCAAGAGCCCGAGGGGCCCAACGACCGCCAAATTTAGCAAAGACCAACGACACCAATGTATGCGGTATGCGAACGAGATCACCGACAACCCCTAGACCGTGAAAGCCAGCCAGGCCAGGAAGGCCACCATGAGAAAGACGATGAGGCCGACGACGACCGCGAGCGCCACCTTGAGCGCGAGGTCCGACTCGGACGACGGGGCCGCCCTGGCCATGGGCGCCGCCCGGCTCGTCGCACGGGAGAGTTGAGGCGCCGAAACGCTCTGGGGAGCGACCGCTGCGATCGGCTCGTCGACCCCTAGCTCGCCCTCGAAGACAGATTTGTCTAGGGTCGTAGCCGCGAATTGGTCGTCTGGATCAGGTTCGTACTCGCTCACGTCAGCTGCTCCCGCCCGAAGAAGCCATCGAGTGGCCTGAATCGACTAGCCATTGCTCAGGGAGCCAGGATGAGAACTGAAACCTGGCTCGGCATCAGACGCATCCCCGGGCAATTCGTACTGTTCTGGAGACTCACACTCGTCATCCGGCTAGCCGGCATGCCTCCAATGAGACACGTGAACGCGCCGGTCATATGCCGTGAGGGACCCATTACCGTTCCCGAAGCGACACCCATGTTAACCCCGGCGTTGTCGCCGTTGGTCATCGTGACGGTGGTCGAGAGGTTGTGCGCCGGCGCGCCGCCGATGAGGACGTTGTAGACGGCCGGCGTCCCCATGGGGCCCATGGCGATGTTCGGATACGGGATGGGCGTCGGCACGCCCGCGATCGGGGTGAGGCACACATCAGGCATACCCATGTCCATGCCGCCCAGCTGGTTGTTCGCAAACATGCCTGTTCCCTATCCGAGATGAACCTGCGGCCCATTGATCTTGACGAGCGCGTCAGCGCCCACGAGCGTGTGGCGGCCATGCACACGCGCGGTTCCTTCGGCGGCCATGTCGATCGACCCGGCACGTGCGTGGTCGAGTTCCTCGACGATCCGATAGGAGTTCTTCACTCGCTCGCGCACGCTATCGACGAGCCGGTCCACGTGGACCGCAACAGACCTCACGCGCTCCACCTCGACGGACAAGCGGCGGCCGACGAAGCCGAGGCGCCCGAAGAAAGCCTCACCCTGGTTAGCGCGTACCTCAATCTCCGCGCTCGCGACCGAAACCTTCATACCTGCACGCAGTTCGATCGCCTCAGGCGTCCGCAGGCGGCAGCTCTGCGCCTTGATGGACAGCGGCCCGTCGACGACGAGTTCAGTCCCCTCGTCCTCGCGCTCGAGCACGGCGAGCACGTACAGCGTGCCCCCGTCCTCTCCCGAAAACAGAACGACGTCGTTCCTCTGTGGCGCCAGAAGACAGCTCCGTGCCCTCTTCATGGAGTAGCGCACACCATCGCGAGCGGTCACCTCGCAGCCCGACTCAGTGCACGAGATAACTCTCCCCATCCCACCGAACAACCCGTCGGCCTTCGCCAGACTCACCGCTGTTGCCCTCATCGTTTTACCTCTCCCCCACTCTTCCCATCCGCGAGATGGTCGAAATCGTGCTGGATGTAGTTGTAGCCCTCGGAGTCACCGAGCGGATCCACTCGGCCCCTGAGCACGCACCCTGGTTGAACCTCATCGAGCCGATCCGGATGAACAGGGATCCTCGCCACGGCTCGTGTTGTCGTGCCATCGGGCAGGGAAGCCACGAGCAGCGCGCTCATGAAGACCGTCCCACCAAGCCCGTGGTCCTGCGTCAAAGAGGACTCCTGCACGGTCAAATCGATGTACTTGCCGTGACGCAGCGTTCGCCAGTATCGACGAAAGCGACGCTGGGCCGAGAAGAGAAGCGCGCCTGCCAGGAGAGCCATTACTCCGAAGAACCACATGCCGTTCATAGCGTCGGCCTCCACGCCTCGGCGGCGGCGAGCTCCGGGTCGTCACCCCACGCGCCCAGGCGCGTCGTGAAGATCGCCCCGCCGTCCTTGATGCGGTGCAGACGAGCGCGCTCGAGCGTCGCTTGCGACAGATCCGCTCCCGTCAGATCGGCGCGCGACAGGTCCGCGTAGCTGAGGTCAGCCCCGACGAAGAGCGCCCCCTCGCACACCGTGTCCGAGAGGTTCGCTTCGCGCAGGTCCGCCCCGCTCAGATTCGCGCTGGAGAGCGTCGCCCCGGCGAAGAGGCAGCGAGAGAGCTGCGCACGGATCAGGGTCGCGTCCACGAGCGTGGCCTCCACGAAGACGCACTGTGACGCGATCACCTCGTCGAGGCGCGCCTCCTGAAGCCAAGCGCCCTTGAAGCCGCAGGTAGCCAGCGTCGCCCCGCGAAAGTCGACCGCGAAGAGCTCGCACTCCATCAACTGCGACTCGATGAAGGAGGCCCCCGAGAGATCCTGCCCACTGAGCGCGCACTTGACGAAGACGGCGCGCTTCGCCGAGACACCGCTCAGGTCCGCCTTCGAGAGATCCGCCTCCATGAACACGGACTGCTCGAAGACGCACCCGCCGAAGCCAGCGGCGTCCGTCTTGGACCCGACAAAGCAGGCACGTCGCAGCCCAGCGCGACCGAACGCCGCGCCCGCGAGGTCGCTCTGCATGAACGTGGCGTGCTCGAGTTCGGCGCGCTCCCAGCGACTCGCCGACAGATCGCTTTTCAGAGCTGTCAGACCGTAGGCGACCGCGCCGTCTGCGCTGGCCTCTCGCATCGAGGTCGTGCGCAAGGTCACCGCGTGGAGGTCAGCCGAACGTAGGTCCGCGCCCGACAGGTCGCACCCCGTGAGGACCGACTCCTTCAACGTCGCCCCGCCAAGGCGAGCGCCTCGAAACGACACGTTTTTGAAGATTCCACCCGCCAGGTTCGCCCCGGCGAGGTCAGCGCCAGCGAAGTCCCCGCCCTGAACCATCTCCCCAGCGCGCACGAGCGCCTCGATTTGTACCTTGATGCTCACGCAGTGGCCTCCCTGCGGAACCGCACTCGCGTGGTCAGCGCGCCATCGAGGTTCGCGACTCCCTTCGCGTCCCAAAGGTCTGCTGCGAAGAGGTTCGACGCGCGAAAGTCCGCGCCGTCGACGATCGCCTCGGTCAAGAGCGCTCCCATCAGGTTGACGGAAACGAGCTGTCCCCCCGTCAAGTTAGTCTTCACGAACCGAGCCCCTTTGGCCGTCGCACGATAGAAGACAGCCTCCGTGGCGTCACACTCACTCAGATCCGCAGCATCGAGTTCAGCTCGAACGAAGCTGGCCTCGACGAGTGAGCTGCCGCGTAGGTTCGCCATGAGGAGCGACGCCTCCTCGAAGTTCGCCCGATCAAACACACATCCCTCGACCGCGCGTAGATTGTCGAGCCTGGCCACCACGAACACAGCCCCCTCCGCGTTGCACGAGAGCAACACCGCGCCCTCAAGCTTGGCGCCGGTGAAGTCGACGCCGCTGAGATCGACTTCGATAAGGTTTGCCCCCGCCAAGTTCGCGCCAACGAGCCGCACGCCCGCAAGGCTCGAGTTGACGAGCGTCATCCCCTGGGCATCCACCTTCGAGAGATCTGTTTCCTCGAACCGGACCTCAGTGAGGTCCGCCCTGGACAAGTTGGAGTTCGGAAGCCCGGCCCCTCTGAGGTCAGCCCCATGGAGGATCGCGTCCGAGAGATCGACTCCGCTGGGCGCGCTCACCCAGAGCAAACGTGCGTGGCCCAAGTTCGCGCCGCTCATCCGTGCCCCGTCGAGCTTCGCGTCACTCAAATCGGCGCGGGTGAGCACAGCTTTGCTGAGGTCGGCACCGCGGAGGTCAGCGCACTGGAGATTCGCCCCCTCGAGCCACGCACCTTCGAGTAGAGCCCCTCGTAGGTCGAGATGCGACAGATCCGCACCGGTCAGGTCCAGCCCAGCAACGCTTTGGCACTGCTCTTTGGCCTTAACGACGAGTGCTCGCTTTTGCAGCGCGTCTTCCTGCGCGAGCTCTTCGGCTGCGGTCCGGCGGTGGGCTGTTCGGCGATAGATCTCCTTGGTCGCCTCGTCTTGCTTGGTTAGCTGGCCCTGGAATACGGGGTCGGCCAGTTGCCCCTCGAGGCGCTCGACAGGCTCACCTAGGCGCTTCCCCTCTTCAACGAGCGAGACAATCTGTGAGCGGAGCAGCGCCCCGGCCAGCAAAGGTGGACCGCCTGAAAGCGGTTCTGGCGAGCGCCCAGCCCCCTCGAACAACCGGGCGATTCGTTGAGCGCTCGCGTCCCGCGCTGCGCCAGCCTCACGCTTGGCCTCCGCGAGGTAGTCGGGGACCTCATGAAGCGCAGGAACCGGCGACGGAGTTGGGGCAAGAGGAATGACGGGGGGCGTCCCGCCAGCCTCACGAAGCGATTCATACAAGCGATCTTGCGCTGAGGCCGAACGGCGCCGCAGGTTCTCCTCGATGCGGCCATCGCGTAGGGACAGCTCAATCTCCGAGCCCCCAGGACCGGGAAGGAGCGCGAGGTGGCTCGGCATCAGATCTCCATCGCGCAGCGAGTGGAGCGCCCCCCACTCGGGATCGAGTCGCTGCGAGAGGACCCCCTCATAGTGGGCCTTGGGACGAGCCTCCGGGAGCCCTTCGAACCCGGCGAGGAGCAGCTTGATGTCCGAGCCGTCCGACTCGCCCACGTCCACGCTCCCGTGGTGGACGAGGACGAACAACTCACGATGAGGCAGGGCCCACACTGTGCTCAGCCGCAGCGGCGCCTCCTCGAGCCCTTCTCCGTCAACCCGCGACAAGAACGCCCGGGCGCGGACTCCAGGCAGACGCCCCGTCATGCTGAGCTGCGTGGGATGGAGGTTCTCGAACGCTACCGCTTCGTCACCTCGCCACATCCCCTCGAGCCACTGATCCTTCGACGCGAGCTGGAACAGGCGCCAGTCCGTGTCGTCGGCGAACCCTGGGTAGCGCGTGCGCTGCCAACGATCGTCGTAGGTCCCAACGAACTGAGAGCGCTGCGGCCAGGTGACGTCGAGCGCCCCGAACCCCTGCGGGTCAGGACGGTCACCCGCCGAAACGACCAGGTGACCCGGCCGCTCGATATTGGGCAACTGGCCGCCCTCAGCGCTCCCCGTGGCACCACGCCCCATGGGGTTGGGGGCAAAACCATCACCGCCGTAGGCACGCTCCCATCCGAGACGCATGCGCTGAAACGGCACAGGAGCTGTGGGAACACCGTTGCGCCACTCGCGGTCGCCGAACACGTACAAAACCTTGTCGATGGACCCAACCTGCACCCGCACGTGAACCCCCTCGACGGGGACGCCTGAGCACGCCTCCGCGACCACAATGAGTTCGCCTCGGGACTTGGGGATCCCCTGGTCAAGGGCCGTCCCCGACGGAAGGTCCTCGCCGACCTCAGCCCAGAGGTCGGCGATATGCACGGGCGTGCCGTCAAAGCGCCAACCCGAGAGCATCGCGATGCCAGCGCGACGCTGCCCGCGCATCTCAAAGCACCGCACCAGGGGCGTCACGTACTGAGGGAGGACGTACTTCACCGCTCAACCGATAATGGTGAGGGTGGACAGGTCAATGTTGGCGGTATCGCACTGCGACGACTTGAAAACGGTGCGGTCGATCTTCAGCTCTGTTGACGACATCGACACTCCTGTCTGGCCAATCTTGATCCCCGTCTCGCTCATCGACAGAAGCGTCACGCTCGATTTCACCCCATGAATAACCTCGGAGATTGCTTCACAAGCCAGGTCAAAGTTGGTCCGATGTTCCGTGTTGTACCCTAGGCCGATCTTGTCGATCCCCATGGGAGCGTCGATCAACAACTTCCCCTGAGCGCGTAGAGTAATGAGGTTTCCGCCTTCTATCGTGACGTCCCCCGATGCCGTGTGCGCGCTGTCCCCGTTCACCGTAACCGTGCGGTCGCCAATGCTCGTCTCGGTGGTTCCCCCGATCGCCGACGTGTGAAGGCCGCCATCCATGACGATACGCTCAACGCCGCCGGTTACGGTTTCCGACAGCCCGCCTGCTTGAACGGCCATGACCACCCCGCCGCTCGTGACGTTCTGGGTGAGCCCCTGATCTATGATGATCTCCCGGCCACCATGGACCTGAATCTGCTCGCGCTGATCGATCTCGACGAGCTGTTCGCCGTGGACCGTCACCTCGTGCAGGCCATCAACTTCGAGCTCCCGGTTTTGGCGGACACGTCGTCGCTCGTTCTGGTCAACGACGTCCACCCGGTCGAGGTCGACCTGAATGTACTGGTTGCCCTTCACATGACTGAACTGATCGTTGTCGACCTCGATCTTCTGGTCGTGATGCACGCTCGTCAGGTGATCGTGCTTGACGATTTCGCGCATGTTCTTCTCAGCGTGGATGTGCACCTCTTCGGTGCCGGCGGCGTCCTCGAACGAAAGCTCGTTGTACCCGGTACCCCCCGTCGAGCGAGTTCGGATCACACTCCGCGTGGCCTGCTCTGGCAGTCCAATCGGCGGTAGGTTGGTGCCGTTGTAGACCGAGCCCGTGATGAGCGGCCGGTCGGGGTCGCCGTCAATGAAGGTCACGATGCACTCCATCCCGACGCGCGGAATGAAGAGGAAGCCCGTGTGACCCATCCCGTCGTGCCCTCCCCAGGTCTGAGCGACCCGAACCCAGCAGCTCGTTCGCTGGGAATCAGGCTCTCGGTCCCAGTGGAACTGCACCCGCACCCGCCCATAGGCATCGGTGATGATCTCGCCGTTGCTGCCTCCCGTCACCATGGCGGTCTGCACACCGTAGACGGCCGGTCGAGGACCGGAGCGCCGCGGTCGCCACGGCACGTCAAGGGGGATGCACTGAAAGCGGTTGTGGTAGTTCTCGCCGCTCGCCTCATCGTGCGCTTGGTTGAAGTGCACGACCCCCGTGACGAGGTACTCGCCATCCACGCCAGGGACGGGGTGCCCGCTCACCTCGAAGGTTCTTCCGGGAGCAAACCCCGTGACCATCGAGACCCCGGCGAGCGTGTCAGCGTCACGCGCGTGTGCCTCGCGACGAATCTGGCCCTGCCGAGATACGTCGTTCTGCCCGTAACGAGCGCCCTCGCTGAAGTCGTAGTGGCTGATGTTGTTGCCGTGCCCGTGTTCATGGGAGACGCGCTCGTCGCTACCCCCCTCTGTCGACTCGATGGGCGTGGTGGACTGCGTCCAGTCGAAGTCCGTCACGTGGACCTGGGTGACCACGAGCTGGCGTGAGGCCGCGAGCTCAACGATTGGCTCAGAAGCGTGCACGACCGCTGCGCCAGCATGGAACGGCACCGGGCCATCGATGAGCAGTGGGGTTGGCTCGAGCTGCCCGTTGCGCTCGAAGAGAACGAGCCGCTCCCAGTCGTCGGCGTCGAAGTCGAAGTAGTAGCCGATGCCCTCCTCCTCCATCAACCGTTGGCAGAAGCCCAGCGGCGACTCGCGGTACTGCACGCAATATTCGCGCGTCGGGTAGTCATGCTGAAGACCAGCCACGTCGACCTGACGACCAAACGGAGAAAGAGCAGCGCTGAGCACGGCCTCGAGGATTTGCTTCACGGTCCGCTCTTGGAAGATGCACGAGGCGCTCCCCTGCCCAAGTGACCAGAGCGCAGGCACGACCGTCAGCGTGGCAGTGACGCGATGGCCGCGGTGACTGCCCTCCTCGACACGACGGATCACACCGCAGTGGCGACGGTTGTGGCTCCGGCGATCGATGAGCAACTCGACATTGCGGCCGACCAGCGAGCGAGGGTCCGCATCGTCGTCGTCGACGTGAACGACGAGGGTCATCTCGTAGGGCTCGTTCAGTGCCTCGGTCGCTTTGAAGCTCTGGAGCACCCACCCCTGCGCGTCCTCGATGTGGAGTTCGTACTCCACCGTTCGGTTCTCATCGCTTCCTGGCATGTCGTCTCCGTTGGTTCATTCCGCTCTGTTGCTATCAGGTCGGCGCTGCGGACCTCTGGCTCGGGCGCTCACGATCCGCCGACCTGTGCCTGTTCGACCTGGACGAGCTCTTCGCGAACGAGCTGGCGCAGGGTCCCCCAGACCGCCTCAACAGCGGCGCTCGCCCCACCAAACCGCGCCGCCACGACGGGCGAGGCAGCGTCCTTGTACGTGGCCTTTATACTCTGGGCAGCCTCAACACAATCGAGCCCGCCCAAAACCTCCTCGAGCAGGCCCTTGCACGCCCGATCCACGCGCCGCTGGATATCCACCAGTGCAATGCGCCTGCCTTCGTGGAACGCGTCAGCAGCCAACCGCGCCTGCGTCGTCGTCATTCGGGCAGGGGCAAGATCTTGACGACCGGCCTGGGCAGCAGACTTCGCCGGGGAAGCACCACCGGGCAACACACGAAGGCGCGTGTCCCCCGCCTCCTCGGCGTGGCGCCGAAGCGCCACTGACCGTCGCCAGGGCGCGAGCGCGACGAGCTGCACGCGCTTTTGAACGCGCTCGGCCTCGGCCCACCCAGAATAGATGAAGTCGTCGGCCCACGCTTTGGCGTCGGTGAGCTCCTGCTCACGAGGCAAGCGTGAGCAGACAAAGAGAATCGAAGCCCCTCCCCGTAGCTGCTCGTGCAGCCGGCGCATCAGCTCGAGGCGCTGCTCGTCATCGAAGAGCGACTCGCCGTCGAGCACGACCACATCCCACGCATCATCAAAGGGCACGGCCTCTGCGGTCGCGAGATGCAGCTTGTACTGAGCACCCTCCCCTTCCACATGGAGCCACCGTGCGAAAGCAGCCTGACGCGATGAGTGAGCGACGAGGAGCACATGAGCGACAACCGGCATGCTCACCCCGCCTCCCCGTCGATGCGCGCGACCCAGGCCGCGAGCTGCGCGTGTCCGTCGAGCGGCTCGACTCGACGCAGAACGTTGAAGACGTCTTCAGCGGTCGGAGTGCGACTCGGCAAAGGCTGAAGGAGCCCCTCGATCGCCGCGCATAGGGCTGACGGGGCGTGCGGAGCCGCCTCGACGACGAGACGCCGATCGTTGATGAGCGTCCGGGCACGAAGCCACTCACCGATGGGCTGAGGTGGCCGCGTTTGCTGACGCCCCTCGGCGTAGGGGTGTGAGCCCACCAGCGCGCGCCAGAGCACGAGCCCGAGTGAGAACAAGTCGGTCCGCGAGCTGACCTTCTCGCCGGCCAGCTGCTCAGGAGACATGTACGTCGGCTTGCCCCGCGCCCGCGTAATCGTCTCGGCCCCGGTGCGCGCGAGCGCCTTGGCCAACCCGAAGTCCGAGAGCCTCACTCCGCCGTCGCGGCGGCTGATGAGCACGTTGTCGGGGCTCACGTCGCTGTGGATGACCGCGTGGTCTCGGCCGCCGTCCCGATCAGTGTGATGCAGAAACGCGAGCGCTCGACACAGCTCGATGCCGACGTAGGCCACGAGACTGGGGCTCAGCGCCCCCGCTTCAAGGAGCGCGTCGAGGCTCGGGCCGTCGACATACTCCATGACGAAGTAGTAGCCGTCATCCTCGCCGTGCCCCGAGACCTCGACGATGTTTCGGTGCCTGAGCTTTTCTGCGAGCGCCAGCTCACGCTTGAAGCGCCCCTCGAAGAGCGGGTCCGCAGCGAAGTTCGGGTGCACCCGCTTGATGCACACCACCGTACCTGCCGCATCGAGCGCCTTGAACAGCTCCGTCTCCTGACCACCGCTCGGGAGGCGCTCGATGACGGAGTAGTCGTCGATGGTCCTAGGCAAGTACAAGGCTCAGCCCCCTGTCCCTGTGGAGCGCATAGGCGGGTGAATGCGCCGGAGCTCGGCGTGCAGCTCGTTGAGCACAGAGCCGGTGGCGCCGAAGTGAGCCTCGACAACGGGCAGGGCGCGCGCCGTCTTGGCAGGAGCACTCCAACAATTCCGCTCGCTCGCGCGGCAGCGCCCGCCCCATCTCGAGGAGCCGGTGGAAGAGGTAGCCGAGCAGCTCACTCGCGAGACACTCCGCTCCCGCATCACGCCCCTGCTCGAATGCTTCGACGTACAGTGCCCCGCCCGCCTGTGCCTGCAGCTCAGGCGAGAGCTCGAACGGCGGCAGCGATACCCGACGCGACCCCGGCGGACGTGTGCTCACGGCATCCCCGAGGCAAGCCAGGAACCGAAGAGTGCCCCGCCAACGCCCATGACGGACGCGACGACGAGCATGGCCAACCACGGAAACCTCTGCTTCATAGACGCCCTATCGTGCGGACGCGGAGAATGTTTCTCCCCTCGCGACTGAACAGCGTCGGCCACCACCGGCACCGAATCGGACGGACGCTCACGCGTGTGCGGAACGCCTAGGTCAAGCGCCTCGATGAAGCGAGGCCGATCGAGCGCCGTGATGGCGCCCACCTCTCCCCCTTCCGCGACGAGCTCGGGGGAAGGACGCGTCGCGAAGGCTTCTCGTGGCGGATAGCGATCGGAAGCCCTCTTCACGGGACCTCCCCGCCCCATCGCTCGCTCGTCAGCGCTGCCCACACGGACCCTCCCCGTCGGCCGCATCGACCCCGACGCAGCGCTCTTACCTCGCTACAAGCCCGCGTCGGATGCAACGTGACAAGCGAGGGTGCATCACTTATAGATACGTCGAAGTGAATGGCAAGCAAAAACAGGCGCCCCTCATTCCCGAGCTGCTCACCGAGGAGGAGCTTCAGCGAATCGTGACGCGCTTCATGAAGACCGTCGGCGCACGCATGCGGGAGCTTCGCCAGATGCAGGGGCTCTCCATTCAGAACATTCGAGACCTGCACGGCATCCACACCTCACAGACCAGCCGCATCGAGACGGGCCAGCAGAACCTGACCGCCTGGACGGCCGTCAAGTTCGCCTACGTGCTCGGCGTCCGCCCCTGGGACTTCTACCTCCCACGCGAGGACGCGCCGTCACTCGAACCGAGGCGGCATGACCGTCCTCTGCCGAGCAAGGCCGAGCTCGAAGAGGACGCTACCGCCTTCCGCAGGCAGATAGGGAAGCGAATCCGCAGCCTGCGCACTCTCCAGGGCATGACAGGGGCCGCGCTCAGCGAGTTCGCTGGCATCGATCCTCAACTGCTCAACTTGATCGAAATCGGCAAGTCCAACATCCGCGCCTCCACCGCTATCCGCCTCGCCGACGCCATTGGTGTGTTCCCTCACGAGCTCTACATCCCGCGCGAGATGAGCGGTATCCGTCCACGCACTGACGATGCAGGCGACAATGACACCTGAGCTGCATCGCCGCGCCGTCATGCTGGCGCGCCCTCCACTGTTCGGGCATCACGGATGCATGCCCAAGAAGACCCCCGTGAAGAAGGCGGCCGTCAAGAAGGACGCGATGCGCGTCCACTTTACCGCCCCTCCGGGCTCCAAGCGGTTCTACAGGGAAGCGGCCAAGCTCGAAGGGATCCCCCTCGACGCCTGGATACGCATCGCCCTGCACGCCGCCGCCACCGAGGTCTTCGAGGTCTACGGCCAGGAGCCGAGCGACGTGCCCGACATTCACCTCCGGCGCCCTCCCCGCCTCCAGCCCAGGTACGGCTTTGACGACCTCGACGACGACGAGAAGCTCGCGTGAACGGGCTCGCGGACAGCCGCTACCGGCTCCTGAAGAGGCTTGGCCGGAGGCACACGAGCCAGGTGTGGCTCGCTGACAAACTCAGCCCCCAGGGCACGGCGCTGCGCACCGTCGCCCTCAAGACCATGGCCGTCGACTCCTCGGCGGCGCTCGAGAACGACGCAAGGCGGCGCGCGGCCCTTTTTGAGCGTGAGACGGTCGTCACCGCCAGGCTCGAGCACCCCAACATCGTGCGCCTCCATGACTGGGGCTTCGACCTCTTCGGCTCCACCCCCTTCTTCGAGATGGGGCGCGTCCAAGGGCTCAGCTTGCTCGACCTGCTCACCGCTCGCGGCGGCGCAGAGCGGCAAGGGCGCAGGGGCGCGCTCCTGCCGCAAGACGTTGCCTCAATCGGCATGCAGGCTGCGGCAGGCCTGCACTACGCGCACAATCACGCGCGACTCGCCCGGGCCGAAGACCGAGGGCTTGGCATCACCTCCCTCACGCTCGAGGGGGTGAACGGGGTCGCCCACGGCAACCTTTCGGCCGCAAGCGTCATGGTCGATGTTGAGGGCGAGGTGAAGCTCGTCGATTGGAGCCTCGCCAGGTTCCTCGGCACCTCGGACGAGGCATCCACTCACACCTGCGACGACGTCTTCAGCCTCGGCGCGACACTGAACGCTGCGCTGCGCGGCCAGGAAAGCGACCCCGCGCTCAAACCCCTGCTCGATTCCATGATGCACGCCGACCGGGAGCAACGGCCCCGCATGGACGAACTCGTCGAGCGCTTCAACGGCATCGTGAACCTGCTCGACAGCGACCTGTACGTCGCGCGACAAGGGCTCGCCGCCCGCGTTCAGGAGTACTACCAAGAGCCTCGTAGACGCCCTCGCCTTCGGCTCATCCAGGGAGGGGCCACGCCGTGAACGTCCTCGACCAACTCCAGCAAGCCGCCACGCAGCAAGACGACGAGCGGTACCTACTTCTCGACAAGCTCGGCCAGGGGGGCATGGGCGTCGTCTGGCTCGCCGAAAAGCTCGGCCCCGGCGGCGTCCCGCTCCGCACCGTGGTGCTCAAGACCGTGCTGCCCTTCGCGAGCGATGAGAAGGAGATGGCGCGGCGCGCCGCCATGTTCCTGCGCGAGATGGCCGTCACCGCCGCCCTCGAGCACCGCAACATCGTGCGCGTCACCGACTGGGGCACCGACCTCTTTGGCGACACCCACTTCTTCGAGATGGAGCGCATCCGGGGCATCAGCGTGCTCGACCTGCTCGCCCGACGAGGCACACCGCTCGAGCAGGAGGGGAGGTGGGGACCGCTGCCGCCCCAGGACATCGCCTGGATCGGAATGCAGGCCGCTGCGGGCCTGCACTACGCTCACAACCACGCGCGCACCGGCGAGGGTGACAGCGCAAACGTCGGCGTCGCCCACCGCGACATCTCGCCCGACAACATCATGGTCGACATCGACGGCGAGGTGAAGGTCACCGATTGGGGCATCACGAAGGCCCTCGACGCCGGCGGCGACGCTTCACGCACCGGCATGATCGTGGGCAAAGCCAAGTACATGGCGCCGGAACAAATCCGGGGCCAAATCGACACCCGCGCCGACGTCTACAGCCTCGGCGTCACGCTCACCGTCGCCCTGGCTGGTCGAGCTGTTTTCCCCACCACCGCGAGTTCCTCCTGGGAGTCGCTCGCGATGGACGTCCTCGAGGGCAAGCGGCAGCCCGTGACCGCTCTCGCGCCGCACGCGCCGCCTGCGCTCCAGGCCCTGCTCGAATCGATGATGCACCTCGACCGAGAGCAGCGGCCGCGCTCCGCGGGCGAGCTCGTCGGGCGGTTCAAGGACATCGCCATCGGACTCGGCGGCGACCTGCACGACGTTCAGCAGGCCTTCGCCGCGCGCGTCCAGGAGCACCACAAGGAGGGCAAGAAGACCAAGCGCTCGCTTCAGGCCCACAAGAACGCCCCCACCAAATCGACCCGGCGGCCCATCAGCGCCGCCACACAACCCGAGCAGGCCAGCACCCCTGGGGTCGCCAGCACGCAGCAGCTCGGCGGCGCAATACTCGACAGCACGAGCCCCGTCGCAGGCTCACAGCCAGCGCTCGCTTCTGCCCCTTCGAGCTCCCGCTCTCTCCTCCTGGCAGCTCTCGGCATCGGCGTCGCCGTGCTCATCCTGCTCGCAGCCGTGCTTGGATTTCTCTTCGCCGGCTCGGCGCTCGGAGGGTTCGGGGCTGAAGAGGCGGACCCATCCGTCACTGCGCCTGGCGGCGAGGGGGCCACGCCCGTCACCCCGCCCTCCCCTGCCACCGCCCCAGGCACGGCGACACCAGACCCCGCGGCCCCAGTCGCGGGAGACGAACCGACCGCCACGCCGACGGGACGAACCCAAACCGCGGTGGAGGCACCCGATGACCCAACACCGCCCGCAGACGAGCTTCCCGAGGGCCCCTCCGGTGACGCCGTCCCCGAGGAGCCCGAAACCCGACCTCACCGGCCTCGGCCTCACCGACCCCGACAGCACTCAGCCCCGGCGACGCCGCAGCCCCGAACTCTCGCGCCCTCCATCCCGGCCCCTGCCCCGCGAGCGCAGCCGCGCCCGTCGAACCGGGGGATGGGCGGCTCTGACTTGATGCTTGGACACTGATATGAAGACCATCACCACCACGCTCCTCTGCGCGCTCGCGCTAGCTGGACCGGCGACCGCGCTTGCCCAGGAAGACGCCACCGAGCGCACGCGCCGCATCCTTTCCGAATCGGAAGCCCACCACGAAGCCGGGCGCGAAGCGCTCGCCGCAGAGGGCTACCTGCAAGCCTACGAGGCCCTGCGCGAGCTCGGCAGAAGCGGCGCGCCCATCGCCCTATGGAACGCTGGAAACGCCCTCGCAGAGGTCCCTGGGCGCGAGCAGGACGCCATCACAACACTGCGGCGCTTTCTGGACGAGTCCACCATCCTCACCGACGAGCCTCAGGTCGTGACCTGGCGCTCCACCGCCGTCGGCCTCATCGCCGAGCTCGAGGCTCGTGCACCGCACCCTTCGGGGCACAACCTCGATGAGCCCGACGGCTCTTCCACGGAGACGACCGCGCCGGAGACCAACACGGGCGCCTCGGTGTCTCCAGTAGGCCCTGTCCTCCTCGGCGTCGGCGGCGCGGTCTTGGTTCCTGGCCTCATCCTCGCAGCAGTCGGGCTCTCCCAGAACCAAGACCTTATCAACCGTTGCCCTGACCGCGTCGGCTGCGATGAGGCCATGCGCTCCGACGTTGACGCCACGCGGACCCTCGGCGTCGTCGGGGACGTGCTCTGGATCATCGGCACCGGCGTCGCCATCGCTGGCCTCGTGCTGACCCTCACGCTCGAGGAAGGCGACGGTGAAGCCGTGCAAGCACAGTTCCGTGGTGTTCAGGGGGGCGGCGTCGCCTCGCTGCGATGGGAGACACGGTGAATCGCTTCATCGTAACGTGCATCCTCGCCAGCCTGTCCTTGGCTCAAGGCTGTCATCTCACCTACGCCACGTTTGACTACGGCGCGGACGCAGGCCCAGACGCCCACCGCCCCCTGGACGCCGATGCGTTGCCTGATAGCGGCGAGAATGACGCCGGGTGCAGAATGCTGTGCGACGGTGAATGCACAGATACGAACACCGATCCAACACACTGTGGAAGCTGCACACGCAGCTGCTCCACACCTGAGCACGGTACAGCGATTTGCTCTGCCGCAGCCTGCGACTTCGTATGCGACCCGGGTTACACACGACTCGCCGGAATGTGCGCCGAGCGAGCGGCACCTCGCCCGATTTCACCACTGTCCACAGCAACGGTGAGCTCGCAGCGCCCAACATTGCGCTGGGAACTGGCTCCGCGAAGCGACGGGGCCCGACTCGAACTGTGTGAAGACCGCGCGTGTGCAAGTGTTCTCGCCACCATCGACGCACCAGGAAACAGCACTCGGCCCCCCGCAAACCTTCCTTCAGGAGTCGTGTTCTGGCGGCTCTTCGGTCTCGCAGACGGCGCCTCCGGCACCACGGCTTCGCCGACCTGGCAATTCTACGTGGGGACACGCAGTGCAGCTGGTGATGTTGACACCTCGTGGGGAACCACTCTTGACGTCAACGGTGACGGATTTCCCGACGTGGCAGCGGGAGCACCGAGCGCAAACACTCTCGACGGTGCCGCGTATGCGTACCTTGGCGGCCCAAGCGGTGTGAGCACGGAACCGCAAACCTTTTTGGGACCGACCAGCATGGGACGCTTCGGCCAATCTGTGGCGAGCGCGGGAGACATCAACGGTGACGGCTTCGCTGACCTCGTCGTGGGAGCTACCCACGTAAATTCTCGTTCCGGAGCCGCATATATCTACCGAGGCAGCCCCGATGGCTTGATCTTAGAGCCGGACATTCTTGAGGGAACGAGCCCAGCCGGAGAATTCGGGCGAGCCGTAGCGAGCGCGGGGGACATCAACGGTGACGGCTTCGGCGACATCATTGTCGGAGCGCCCGGAGCCAACGGAAGTGCTGGGGCCGCCTACATCTACCTTGGCGGACCGGACGGCCTAAGGAGAACCCCACTGGAGCTCGACGGGCCGGGAGTCGGAGCCGAGTTCGGCCGAGCCGTGGCTGGCCTAGGAGACATTGATGGTGACGGCTTCAACGACATCATCGTTGGAGCGTGGGCAATGAACGCCAACGACGGCGCGTCGTACGTCTATCGAGGCGGGATGAGCGGACTAAGCAGCGTCCCCCAAACCCTCAACGGCCCGGCAAGTCGGGAAGGGGAGTTTGGGCGAGCGGTAGCAAGCGCAGGTGACATCAACGGCGATGGCTTTTCTGACATCATCATCGGGGCACCCGAAGAAGAATCCGGAGATGGCGCCGCATACCTATTCCTGGGGGGGACACCCCTAGGCACCCCTCAGCGCCTTGACGGCCCCGCGTGCGGATTTCAGGCCACTTGATCACCCGTTTCACGGTCACTTGATCAGCGGTCACGCATGACTTGATCGGAGCGCAGCGACGTTGGGCGTCTGTGTTCGTTCAGTCTGCCTTGTTCTCCGTC
>Ga0114933_10002610_pt1 | contig 18359 bp, 17 predicted proteins | sample 4SBtaG_FD_89691 | JGI IMG/M metagenome (GOLD analysis project Ga0114933, IMG submission 89691) | Deep subsurface microbial communities from Kolumbo volcano to uncover new lineages of life (NeLLi) - 4SBTROV12_W25 metaG | ecosystem: Environmental > Aquatic > Marine > Volcanic | place: Kolumbo... | reverse complement strand
ATTCTTTTGTTTTTTCCCAAATGGTTGCACTTTGTAAAATTCCCACACATGGGTGTTTCAATTCCATACCTTTCTTTTGAAACCAATTATCTGGAGTAATTCCTTGATACATTGTTTCCACCGGTTTTTCAGAATATCTTTTTTTAGTTATTTTTGAAAGATGATCACAAATAGGAAGAATTAATTCTGAATTATTAAAACAAATTTCTCCCATTTCATCCCATTTGTTTATAGCAATTTTTTTACCTGCTGATTTGTATAATGTTTCTTTTGCCATAATTATTTCTGCCCAATGATTACCTCGTAAGTGAATTACTAGTGGAATGTCAGTTTTTGATGCTTCTAATGCAAAATGTCTTGTCCTATCAACAAAAATTACATCTGGTTCAAATTGATTAATTAACTTTCTAAATTTCTTATTTGAAGAAAACCATTTTGAAATTTTTCTGTTTGGAAAACCATCTGCATAATCCGAATCAAAAACTACTTTACATTCTATACCTTTTTTTTCTAAATTCCCTGCAAATTCTTTTAAATGAAAAAGCTTTGAACTTGATCCACCAACTAATAACTTCAACTTAATTTTAGATATTTTTTCAAGTATAATATCTAGTCGTATAATTTCTCATTAAATTTCGTCAAATATTTGTAAGATCGTTTATAGCTCTAATGGTTCTAAAATTTTTTTTCCTTTATCACCATACCATCCATCTGTGGCATTGAATGGTTCATACGTTAATTGTATCCCTCTTCGCTCCACATCTTTTGTTATTTTTCTCATTCCATGTGCTGCATACGGTCCATCTAAAACCATTAAAGAGGTATTATCCAAATTATGTGGTTCAAAAATAATTTTTGAATCGCTAACATTTCCTTCTTTTGCGTTAAAATCTATATCTGAAGAAAGAAATGTTCCTCCTGGGTCTCCATCTTTCCAATCCTTGGAAAAATATACAAAAACAATCAATGTTTTATCACTTGCATTATGAATATGGGTATTTTGGAATCCATCTTTTCTTGCATACATGAAATTCATATGTTTAAGATTCAATTCATCAATTCCAGTAACTCGTGATAATTTCTCAGTGAATTCTTGAGACCATAATATGCTCATAAATTCATTCCATGATTCACTATACCTTGAATCATCTTCTTGAATTAGAACATGTTCACGAGGTGTTCCATCAGAAAAAAATCTACCTTCATCTCTTTTCCAAAATTTTCTGTAAGATAATCTACCTACATCCCCTGCTTCTTGAATATCCCACGTATCGTTAAATTTTGGATATGTGTTAAACAATTTTTCATAAAATTGTCTATCAATAAATTCTTCAACAAAAGTCCATTTTGTTGGATTTCTATTTTTAAAATGTTCAGATTCTTTTTCTATATTGTCCCAGTTAATTATTGTCAATTTATTAAGCCTCGTTATTCTACTATTCCTTTTTCCATGTTTCTAAAAAACTTAATTAAAATCCCTTCATATTCTTTTTTAACAATTGGTATTAGAATCATAGTTTTCAAATTAAATTTTATTTCAGTGTTAATTTGACATATTATTTTATTATCTTGTAATGAAGTGGATACTGTACTTTTAGTACCCTTTGCAAAACCATCTAATACTTCTAAAAATATTTCTTTTTCAGATTTTTTCAATACTTTGAGTTTTATTGCAAATTCCTTTTTTATTATGCTTCTAACAAAAATTATTATTTCCAAAATTATTTCATTATCATTTTCTTCTAAAATTTCAATTTTTTGAAGTTGTCTTGGCAAATTTTTTGGTAACTCTTTGAAATTAGTTAAATTATTCCAAAATTTTGTTTCATCATAATTTAAAATCTGTGAATAATCAAGTTTAACCATATTTTTTTTTAAAAATAGTCTTAGTTATTCGTTTCGAAGTTTATCATGTCTTTTCAAGTGTTAGATAAAGACTAATCTAATAAAAAAAATATTATTAAATATGAAAATTGGAATTATTGGTTCTGGACGTATTATTTCTTCAGTTCATTTACCTTTGTTGTCTTGTATTGATAATATGGATATTGAGTTTATTGCAGATAGGAAAAACCCATCAAAACTAGCAAATCTCTATAAAACTAAATCAATTCAGATTGAAAATATATCTAATTTACCTTCATGTGATATTGTTTTACTTGCTCTTCCAATGGGTGCAAAAGAAGAATATATTCAAGAATTTGCAAAAAGAGATTGCTTTATTTTTACAGAAAAACCATTTGCAACAAATTTAGAAGAACATAAAAATTTTTTAAAATTAACTGATAAAATTACTTGTAATTATATGCGAAAATATTACAATACTACTAGACATGCAAAAAATATAATTTCATCTAACGTATTTGGAAAAATTCAAAAAATTTCTATAATTGAAGGTGGAATTCATGGTAAAACCAGTCTGGATAAAAATTCTTATCAAAATGATCCTTCTCTTAGTGGTGGGTTTCTAAAAGATTCTGCTTCTCATACATTTAGTCAACTTGATTTTCTTTTTGATAAAATTTCTGTTCAAGAAGCAAATATCATTTGGGAAAATAATTTTGATATAGAAATTAATGCTACGTTTGGTGTAAATGATTCATTTTCTGTTGATTATATTGGAACACAATTAAAAAATATTGAACCGCATACCATATTATTTTTCGAAGATTATAAAATACAATTTAATCATAAAATTCCAGATTCTATTTTTACTATTTCTCCACTAAATTCAGAAAAAAAATACATTCTCCAACAGGAATCATCTTTTGCATCAACTTTTTCTCAAGCATATTATTTAAAATGGAATGATTTTTTGACTAAAATTTCATTATCATCTCAATTAGATACTCAAACTGAAACTTCTATAATGACTACTAAAATAATTAATAATATTATTTTAAAAGGAAGTAAAAAATGAATCTTGGATTAATTGGTGCAAATAGTAACATTGGTACTGAACTTTGTTTTTTACTAAAAAATGACATAATTGTAAAACCCATTGTTCGAAATAAATTAGGTTCAGTATTTCTAAATCATCATGGATTCAACTGTCAGATTTTTGATATTTCAAAAGATAATGATGCACAAGAATCACTTTCTGATTTAGATTCAATTGTTATATCATCCTATGCAACAGATCCATTTTCTGATGGTCAAACTCGTTCTAGCCAAATTATTAATGAAAAAATAATTAAAAATTCTATAAAATTTTCAGCAAAAAATTCAACAATAATTTATTTTAGCACAATTCGAGCATTTTCAAATGATATTGTTCCTAACACATCCAATTTTTTAATAAAATCTAACTTTGAAAAAGAAAAAATTCATTTGGAAAAACTACTTCTGTCAGAATCTAAGAAATTTGGTAAACGTGCTTTTGTTTTACGCATGAGTCAAGTTTTCGGGGATAATCAACCTAGAACACATGTTTTTAAAAAAATACTATCAAATAAGAAAGTCATTATTCAAGTTTCTCCTGAAAAAAAATCTAACATAGTTCATACAATTTCTATTAAAAATGCCATTATGAAATGTTTAGATCATCGATCTGTGTCTGGAATATATTCTCTAGTAAATACCCCTCAATGGACTTGGGCCAATGTTATTGATTACTATAAAAAACCTCAAACTATTATTGAATATAGGCCGCAAAATATTATTAAAAATAAAAGAAAAACAATAACTAAAGATAACAATAGCTTTGCTTGGAATTTATTAAAATCTAATAAAAAATTTATTAAATCATTTTTGTATTACGCATCTCCAAAGTATGAACCACAAATCCAAAAAAAACTTGCCATCAAAAGAATGTCTGATTCAATATCTAATTTTAAAAAATATGGTCTAAAAGAAAAAAATATAGATTTACAATCATCACAAATTCAAAAATATGAAGATTCTAAAATATATCTTGATGATTTGATTAAAAATAAAACTTCTAAATTAAAATTACCAGAAGGACTGAAAGATTATTCACAAAATGAGGACACTTTTAGTATTGAAGAATTTAATTTTAATTTAATGCCTGGTCCATTTTTAGATGGATTAGATATTACAAAGGATTTATTGCAAAATAATAATTTAGATAATATTTTTAATTAAAAAATTAAACTTCATTTATTTGATTTTTAGTTATTATGTCGTTTATCCATTCTTTGAGGTTTATTGTTGGTTTCCATCCTATTTTATTTTCTATTAAATCAATATTTGCTATAGTTTTTTGTACATCTCCCTTTAGCGCAGGTCCAAAAATTGGTTCTATATTCATTCCTGAAAAATTGATTATGGTTTTTGCTAAATCCAATATTGTTATAGACGTATTTGTTCCAACATTAAAAAATTCATGATTTATGTCACTATCCATTGACATAATATTTGCTCTTGCAACATCGTCTACATGTACAAAGTCTCTAAATTGTGTTCCATCACCATTGATTTTTGGTGGTAATCCTTCCCTCACTTTTTCTAAAAATAATTTCAATACTCCTGCATATTCATTTGATTGACCTTTTCCAAATACATTGAAGTAACGTAATCCAATTACTTTAACGCCATTTTTAGCATAATTACTTGCTAATTCTTCTTTTTTCAGTTTAGTTTCTGCATATGGGTTTATTGGATTTCTTTCGTATGATTCTATTATTGGAATTTTTTTTGGATTTCCATATACGCTGGAGGAACTTGCATAAACAACTTTAAAATTATTTTTTTTTGCTAATTTTAAAATATTTTCAGTACCTTTGACATTTACATCGAAATATTTTTCTGGTTTATTATAGGAATCTTGTACTGATGCAAGCGCTGCTTGATGAAAAACTCCATCAACAGAACGTGTTAATTCATCTAGTAATTCAAAATTTAATATATCATTTCTTACAAATTCTATTTTCTCTTTTACTAATTCTAAATTATCTTCTTTTCCAGTAATTAAATTGTCTAATACTATGACTGAATCTCCACGTTTTACAAGAGCCTTTGTTATATGACTTCCAATGAAACCTGCTCCTCCAGTAACTAAATATTTCAAATTATCTACCTATTCCAATTGCATGATATTCTATATCTAAATTCTTTTTTGCTAAAACTCTTCTACAATCTATAATGAATTTCTTCTTCATTTTTTCAATTAAGTTAATGTTCAGTTTTTCAAATTCCTTCCAGTGAACCATAATTATCGCACAATGACTTTTCTCTAATGAATTTTGAATTGATTTTGCATATTTTATTTTTTCACCAAAAATATTCTTTGTATTTTTCATTGCCTTTGGGTCAAAAATTGTAATTTTAACATTTTTTTTCAAAAGTTTTTTTATTAACTCTATTGCTATTGAATCTCTAATATCATCAGTATTGGGCTTAAATGCTGTACCTAAAATTGTAATTTCTTTATTTTTTAGATTCCCTAATGATTTATCAATTTGTAAAATAATATTTTTAAGTTGTTTTTCATTAGTTTTTTCAACAGCATTAAGAAGTGATGGATTAATTCCAACACTACCTGCAAAATTAATTAGTGCTTTCATATCTTTTGGTAAACAAGATCCACCATATCCTGGCCCTGCATTTAAAAATAATTTCCCTATTCGAGGATCCATTCCTATTGTTTTTGATATATCATCAATATTTGCACCAGGAATTTTCTGGCAAATATTCGATAATTGATTGATGAAACTAATTTTTGTAGCAAGAAATGAATTGTTTGCATATTTGATCATCTCGGCAGTTTGATGATTTGTAATAATAATTGGAGTATTTGGATGAATTTTTGCAAAGAACTTTTCTATTTTATTCACAAATCTTGTTTTTTCTCCACCAATTACCACTGCATGTGGAAATTCTGTATCTTTTATTGCTGTAGTTTCTTGCAAAAATTCAGGATTTGAAATTAAACCAAAATCTTTACCTGCTTTCTTTTTAGATTCTCTTTCTAGTATAGGTAAAATTGTATTTTGCATCGTTCCCGGAATAACTGTACTTTTAATTAAAATAATTGGATTTTTTTTATTATTTGAAATTATTTTTCCTATAGATTTTACTGCTTTTTTAATTGGTGACAAATTGATTGCTCCTGATTTATCTTGTGGTGTTCCAACAGTCACAAAAATTAAATCTGAATTTTTAATTAATGAAAAATCATTACTTATTCTTAATTTGTTTTTTAGCCCACTTTTCAGCATTTTTTCTAAATTTGGTTCAAAAAATGGCGATTTTCCATTACTTATCATCGAACATTTTTCTTTATCAATTTCAATTCCATCAACACTATAATTTTTTGAAGATAGGACCGTTGCTAATGACAATCCCACAAATCCTAATCCTACAACTGATATTCTCATTTTATCATCAATACCTAAATCATGCTTTCCTAAATGTCATTTCTTGTGCATTTTTGTATGATGCTACTGTTCCAACATCAATTTCTTCTTCATTTTTATTTAGCGGAATTGCTAAAACTTGTTGCTTTTTCCGAATTAAATCCTGAATTGCATCTGTCAATTGGAATTCTTTTCCTTTACCTGGCTTAATTTTTTTTAAGCTTTCAAAAATATCTGATTTAAAATAATAAAGTGGTAATATCCCATATTTTGATTTTGGATGTTCAGGTTTTTCTATAACTTCCTTTACTGAAAAAATTTTATCACTTAATTTTTCAATTGTTGGAACACCATATCTTTTTAGATCTTTAACTTTTTTACACAACAAAACAACTTTGACATCAGGATTTTTCTTTGCTGCATCCATGAGTCTTAAAATTGGATGTATTCCTTTACTAAGAATTGTAACATCTCCTGCATGAACAATGAAATCTTCTTTGCCTACATATTTTTCTGCACGTTTTACTGCATCGCCAAATCCTAATGGCTTATTTTGATTTATCCACACTAGATGTGATTTATCCAATTTTTGATAAAAACCATTAATAGTTTTTTTATATTCTCCAGACAATTCTCGAAGATACGATTCATGAGGAGTAAAATGATCTTCTATGGTCCTTTTTTCTCGACCTACAACAAAACAATAGTCTCGAAAATTCATTGAATAAAGTTGTTCATAGACATATTGTAGCAATGGCAAAACTACTTGTTTTTTACCTAATCTAGAAAAAATTGGCATCATTTCTTTAGGCATTTCTTTTGTAAATGGTAATAATCTAGTTCCTTTTCCTGCTGCTGTAATTACAACTTTGGTCACAAAAATCATTTTTTAGTCCTATCATTAAGTTTTTAAAATTTTGGATGAAATTACATCATTATCAAATTATGATAGCTCAGATAGGCTCAAAAGTAACCGATAGTGAGAAAATATGTCTAATTTGAAAATTAACATGAATAATCTTGATGATGTTAAAAAATCACTTCAAAATAAAACACTTCGAGTATGTGTTATTGGTATAGGCAGAATTGGCCTTCCTACTGCCTTATCTTTTGCAAAATCTGGTCTAGACACAATAGGCGTTGATATTAATGAAAATCTAGTTGGTGATATTAATTCTGGAATATTTCCTTTGAAGGACGAACCTGGTTATGAAGAAATTTTCCATAATGTTTTAGAAAATAAAAAATTCTCTGCCACAACAAAAATTGATCAAGCTGTTCCTAATTCAGATCTTATTTTGTTATCGCTACCTACTCCTATGGATGAAAAAAATATTCCTGATTATTCTGCTTTAATTACTGTTGGAAATCAGCTTTCTGAAATACTCTCGCCCAATTCTCTAGTAATTGTTGAAAGCACAATTGAACCGGGTTTTATAGAAGATGAAATGGTGTCAATAATTTCTAAAAATCAAAAATTAAAAATTCATGAAAATTTCTTTATTGGCGTTTGTCCAGAGAATGCTAATCCTGGAGAAATTTTACATGATTTTACTAATTTGCCAAGATTGGTAGGAGGTATTGATGAAAATATTACTAAAATAATCAAAATGATCTATAACCATGTATTTTCTGTTGAGCTTGTTGAAATGCCAAACTGTAAAACAGCAAATGCTGTAAAACTCACAACAAATGTTTTTCGTGACATAAACATTGCATTTGTCAGTGAATTATCATTAATGTTTGAAAAATTAGGAATTGATACAATGAAAGTATTAGAAGCAGCACAAAAGAAATATAATTTCCAAGTACATTATCCTGGTTCTGGTGTAGGAGGACCATGTTTACCTATCAATTCGTATCAGTTATTGAATACTGCCAGAAGAATAGGTGTTAATCTCAATATTATTGAACATGGTAGAAAAATAAATGAAACAATGCCTGATCATGTTATAAAATTAACATTAGATGCATTTAAGGAAGCAAATATTCTAATTCAAAATAGTAAGATTCTCGTACTTGGTATTTCTTACAAACCTAATGTCAAAGATATTCAATTAACACCTGCTGAACATATTATAAATAAATTGAAATCATTAGGTGCTAACATTCGAATATATGATCCATATTTTATTTCAAATAAAATTTTTGGAATACAAATTAGTGATAATCTAGATGAAATAATCTCACAAGTTGATGCATCCATCATTGTTACTGGTCATAAAGAATTTGAGGGAATAACAACCTCTTTTTTCAAAAAAATGAAAAATCCAATTTTGATTGATACTCGTGGAATAATAGATCCTAATGATGCAAAAGAATCAAAGCTAATTTTTCGAGGATTAGGCCGTGGAAATTTCTGATTCATCGGTTAGCCCGTCAACATTTGTAAATATTCTAACTTTACGATATGATCCGTCAATAGAACCAAAACTGCCCAAAAAGTCATGGAATGATTTCTCTCCCTCTAATGAATACATAGACAGTGATTTTGTTGAAAAATCTATTATTCAAGAGATTGAAAAAAAATTAGAAAATTTTGATGAAAATATTTCCATAGCATTAAGCGGTGGAGTTGATTCAACCCTTGTTTTATCATTGATCAGAAAAATTAAACCTGAAATAGATATTGATGCAATTTCAATAAAATTTGCTAATAGTGTAGATGAAACTGTTAATGCTTCAAAAATCGCTGAAAGATTCAATGCCAATCATCATATTTTATCATTGGACAATTATTTATCTGAACTACCAAAAGCTATCAGCATAATACAATTACCATTTTGGGATCTTCATTGGTATTATGTTGTAAAAAAATCACAATCTTTATCCAAAATTCTTTTCTCTGGAGATGGTGGTGATGAATTATTTGCAGGTTACACCTTCCGATATGAGAAATTTTTATCATTAACTTCAGAAAATTCTACGCCATTAGAAAAAGCGAAAGCATATCTACAATGTCATGAAAGAGATCGAGTACCAGATCAACAAGATATTTTTGAATCTAAGACTAATTTTTCATGGGAATATATCTACAATACTTTGACACCATACTTTGATAACAAACTATCAAGATTAGAACAAGTTCTTCTTGCTGATTATAACGGAAAATTACTTTACAATTTCAATCCTGTAAATTCAAGAATTGTAAATTTCTTTAATGTAGATATGTCTGCACCAATTTTAAACCAAGAATTACTTAGAAACGCACCAAAAATACCGATAGTAAAAAAATACAATGAATTAGAAAATATTGGAAAATTACAATTACGTAAAATTTTACAAAAAAATAATGCTAATGATCTTGTAACGGGACAAAAATTAGGATTTAATGTAAATACTATTAATTTATGGAATTCTCATGGGCATGATTTATGTCAATACTATCTTGATAAATCCAGAATTATAGAAGATGGTTGGATTAGTAAAACATGGATTCAAAAATATATCAATAAATCAGATCTTGATGTTAAATATGTTAATAAATTCTTAGGAATTCTTGCTTTTGAAATATGGTATCGATTATTTATTACCAAAGAAATTAGTAGCGAAGATACACTAGATTAATTTACTATCAACAAAAAGTCTCAATCATGAAAAAAGATATTGTTGCAGGATTAGGTGAAATTGGAATACCTATTCTAAAAATTTTATCAAGAAATCAAACTGTAGTGGGCTATGATATCAATGAAAAATTAATGAATAAATCTAAATTTATAAAATTTGAAAATAATCAAACCTCTTTTTTACATATTGCAATACCATTTAATAAAAAATTTCGTACAAATATTATTTCATTATATAAGAAATTTCAACCAGAATGTATTGTAATTCATAGCACTATTAGTCCAGGAACTACAATTCAACTTCAAAAAAAACTCAACATCCCAATAATTTACAGTGCAACTAGAGGTGTTCATAAACAAATGGTGAAAGACTTGAAGCGATATACAAAATTTTATTCTATATCTCCAAATGCTCCAAAAAAGGAATGGGCAACAAAATTATTCTCTAAAAAAATGAAAATAGCAGGAATTAAAACTAAACAAATGTCAAAACCTGAAACTTTAGAATTAGCTAAGATTGTTTGTGATACGTCCTATTTAGGATGGTTAGTTAATTATGCTCAAATAAGTAATTTGATTGCCCAAAAATTTAATGTAAATTATGATGAAATGTGGACCTTTTCCGATGAAATTCACACTCTCTTAGGTAATAGACCAAAAATGTTTCCGGGTTTCATAGGTGGGCATTGTGTAATTCCTAATCTTCAATTAATTGATAATCAAACTCTCAATATGATTAAAGAAATTAATAATCTATATGATAAAAAATTCAAAAGCGCAAGAAGTATTGCAAAAAAGTATAATCAAAAATTAAATAGATAAAAATTAAAAATGAAAAAAATTAAAACTGCATTTATTTATAAACCATCTAACCCATACATGTCAAAGACTGCTTGGGCAACCACATATTATCATTTTTTTATGAATGCTTTAAATCGTCATCCGGAATTAGAAATGAATTATTTTCCCGCAGAAAAAAAATTTGATACTTTAAAATTAAAAAATAATTTTGATATAATTTTACTTTGGGAGAATCATCCTTGGGGTAGTCCTGATGAATTATTAGGAATAAATCAACTTGATCTGCCTGTAATATGTAGAATAAATGATGCGCATGATGCAAAAATTAAAGGAAAAATTGAATATCATGAAAAATATAAAATTGATCATTATTTTGGATATTTACCTGAATCCTTTTTTCATAAATATTATCCAAAACATTTCAAATACAAAGAAATCTTTTATGGTGTTGAGCCTGATCTTTACAAAAATATAACACCATTTTCAAAAAGAGTTACAGAAAAAATTTTATGTTCTGGGGCTGCAGGAAATTCAAAACTTTCATTTAGACTTAAAGATATGCTTCGAGGAGAACAAAGTCTCTGGAAACATTATAAATTAAGAATAAAATGTATTGAATTACCTTTCACTGATTATACTCCCACATTAAATCATGAATACATCAATGATAAATATCCATTATTGTTAATGAAATACTCTGGTTCAATTGCTGCACACTCCTTGTATCCTGTCATAAAGTATTGGGAAAGCACTGCTGCAGGATGTTTAACCTTCATGGAAGTGACTGAAAAAAATCAAGCTAAAGTTTTAGGTTTTAAAGATGGAGAAAATGCAATTTTCATTAACAATCAAAATTATGAAAATAAATTACTAGAATTTACTAATGATCCAAATAATTCAAAGTGGGCTGAAATTGCTGAAAATGGACGGAATTATACAATGAATCATCTGACAAATGATACTGCAGCTAACTCGTTAGTTGCTCTTTTCAAAGAATATGTTACTTGTTAAATAATATCTTGTAAAGTGAATAATATGCGGAAAAAAAAAATTAAAAATGATTTTTTCAAAAAAACTTTTGGACTGATAGGAAATAAAGGTCTAAGTAAAAATCCTATAGGAAAATCTGTGAAAAAATTTCTTGTTGAAAATTCAAAAAATAACGAAGTTTTTGTTAATAATTGTAGAATGTTTTTAGATGAAAAAGATAATATGCAAATATCATTATTTGATTATGAACCATCAGAAACTGCTTTGGTCAAATCTACTGTAAAGAAAGATGATATTGTTATTGATGTTGGCGCTAATATTGGATATTATACGCTATTGATGGCAAAATCTGATGCGTATGTTCATTCTTATGAACCTGAATTAAATAATTTTAAACTATTAGAAAAAAATGTTTTTGAAAATAATTTAATTTCTAATGTTTCATTATATAACAAAGCAGTTTCAAATTTTGAAGGTTTTTCAAAACTTTATTTATCTAATGAAACAACTGGTGAACATAAATTAAACTTTGATAGGTTTCAAAATAATAATTTCATTCAGGTTGAAGTAACAAAAATTAATTTAGATAAAATTGATTTTGCAAAAATTGATGTTGAAGGAGAAGAATTACATGTATTACAAGGTATGAAACAATTACCTAATAAAATTATGATAGAATTTAATCCTGAAGAAATTAAAAAAAGTGGAATTGATTTTAAAGATTTTTTTCAATTTATTGAAAAATATAAAATTAGAGAAATTACAAAAAATGGATTAATTGAACCTAATTTTGATGAATTAATTAAAAATCCATTAGCAGTAAATTTATTTTTATTTTAATTTGATATATCATATCCTTTTTAGTAAGATCTAAAGAAGGATTTAATATAATATGACAGAGGATTATCCTATGAGAGTTCTTATTGCATCTGGTGCAGGGGGAGGAACTGCAAAAAAAAGCATCGGCAAATTTTTCCATCTTAATGAATTTGGATGTGCATTAGAGAGATTAGGTGCAGAATACAAGTTAGTTAGAGAAACCGAATATGTAACTGGATTTCCAAGTAAAAATGTTAAAGAATGGTTTTCAAAGAAAAAATTTCATAATTTAATCAAAGAATACAAGCCAGATGTAGTATTTTGTGATTCTCATTCGCATTTTGCACTAGAGACAATAAAACTTGGGGTTCCTTGTTTTACATATCTTCGTGGAAATAGATGGATGGAAGATGAATGGGCAAAGAAAACAATCTATAAAGATCCAATTATGAAAACGGTGATTAACATGAGACACAATATTGCCGAGAGGGTAATGTCTGAATGTGACGGAATTTTTATGACTGCAGATTATTTAGATAAAGTAATCAAAAAACACGTTCCAAACGCAAAAACTATTCATTTTCTTGAAGGATTAGATGCATCTAGATGGTATCCGGCAGAAGGCATGACGTTAAAACATCCATGTGTAGGTATGTGTCATGATGCAAATTGGTGGGGAAAAACTAAAGAAATGCTAACATTAGATAACGTAATTAAAAAAATGCCAGATGTGCATTTTTACTGGGCAGGTGCTGGTCAGTACAAAGCACCAATCTTAGAAAAATTTGAAAAATACAAAAACTTTCATTATTTAGGAACTATAGGTTATCCAGACGAAGTCAGACAATACTTGACTGAAATAGATATCTATGCTTTACCTACAGGAATGGATACAACACCATTATCATGTAGAGAAGCAATGGCAATGAAAAAACCAATTATTGGTACTAGAGTAGGAGGAATTCCTGAAATGATTTATGATAAAAAAACTGGTTGTTTGGTGGATGAAGGTGATGATAAAGCATGGATAGAATCTATTGAATTGTTATTAAATGATAAGAATTTAGCTGCAAAGTTTGGGGATAATGCTAGAAATCTCCTACTTGAGAAATTTAATTGGGATGTAGTTGCAAAAAAATTTTTAGTTGCAGCAGAATCAGTATTACAAAAAAGAATTTAGTAAATTAATTTATTACATCCTGCAACAAAATATTGGGGAAGTACGGCAGTAGAATGCTTGTCTTTATGGAAGTTATAGAAAAAAAGCTAACATTCTTGAATTTGAAGATGGAAACTGCTATTTTTATCAAATAATACATTATAAATTAAAATATAATTATGATGCCATGACATCATGGAAAGAATTTATTTAATATCTAACAAATCATATATATCCAAAATTACAATAATTGCACTTGTTCTGTTTATTCCATTAAATGTATTTGCTGATGATTTCAAAAGTTGTAACTCATTAATTGATAATGATGGCGACAATGTACCTGAAAATATCCCATATTCCCATACTGACTTTTCATATTGCAATTTGATTGGAATCTCATTAAATGAGAGAGATTTGATTAATGCAGATTTCACGGGTGCTAATTTGTCTGGTGCCAAACTGACTGGTTCAAATCTTCAAAATGCCAATTTTAACAATGCCATACTATATGGAACTGACCTAAAATCTACAAATCTTGAAAATGCTTCTTTCAAAAATGCAATTTTGAATGGTGCAAATGCTGATTCTGTTAATCTTGAAAATGCTAATTTTAACAATGCAAAATTAAAAAATGTAAATTTGTATAAAGCAAATTTAATTAATACTGATTTTACTAACGCAGACTTAACTGAAGCAAATATCTGTGGAGGATACTTGGCTTACATGAAATTTGATAAAACTATTTTCAAAAACACTGATTTACATCATGTAGATTTATCGTTTGCTGATCTTCGAACATCAATTTTTGAAAATACGAATTTGGTTGGAGTAAATTTGTCAAATGCCAATCTAGAAAAACAAAATTTGCAAAATTTAAATCTGTATGCAGCAAATTTGTATAATGCAAATCTTGATGGAGCCAACCTACAAGACTCTGATCTAAGATTTGCAAATTTAATGAATAGTAATTTCAAAAATTCAAAATTAGTTAATGCTGATTTTTACAAAGCAGATATTGAAAATGTAAATTTTGATGGGGTTGCCTTTGAAAATACAAATTTTTTTGGCACAAACATTTTGGAAAAGTATCCATCAATTGACAGTTCTGAAATAATTTTTACTTCAAAAGGGGATCCAATTAATTATTCACATTATGGTTTTAGAGTAAACCAGGAAGATTCTCCAATTGATTTTTCCCAAGATGATTTAACTGGAATAATTGTTTCTGGAGAAACATTTAGAAATTTTTCTATTAAAGAAAAAGATTTTTCCGGTTCAGTATTTAGGAATACTATATTTGAAGATGTGGATATCACAAATAGCCAATTTCTTGGTGCCCAATTCCATAATGTCACATTTAAAAATTCTAATGCCATAAATTCTGATTTTTCTGGTTCCAATCTAGATGGTTTTGATTTTATTGGAGGTAGTTTGCAGAATTCAAAATTTAAAAATGCAAATGCTGATAATGTATCATTTAAAGAATCTTCCTTAGATAACACAGATTTTTCATATTTCACAATGGAAAGTTTTGTTTTTGACAACGTTGATCTTAGAACGTCTAATTTAGATCATTCATCAATGGAACAAAGTAAATTCATTAATTCAAATTTAAATGAATTACACATTAATGATTCTAAATTACGTCAAATATCATTTGAAAATTCTGATATTGAAACTTTAAAAATTGACAACAGTTTACTGCGTCATATTACATTTGATGAAAATTCAAAATTACCCGATGATTTACGTTATCAAATTTCTCTAATTAGTTTCATTGAGCCAATAGAAAATTTAGTTGATTATTTGGACAGAATATATAAACAACAAATGACAGAACGTTTTGGATTTGTAGATAATCCTGATACAAAATTCTTATGATTGAATTTTTTCTAATAAACTAATAATATCTTGTTTACTTACTTGTTTTGGATTATTATCTAAATGCTTTCGATCAGTTAAAATCAAATTTGCAGCTTCATCATAATTCTCTTTTAACCTAATTTTGGAAAAATCAAGTTTTTTAACTATATTTGAAAACCTTTGATAAAATTTTGAATCATTGAATTGATGGGCATATAATGTTGTAAAGGAAAGTGCATGACCATGAGAATATCCTTCATTAGAAAATACGTATGATAATGCGTGACCTAAAGTAGTAGAACAATTTCCAAAACCTAATCCAGATATCAATGAGCCTAAAACAATCTTTTCTTTATTCATGGATAAAATTCCATCTTCTAACAAATCAAATGCATGATTACAAAGAAATTTTGTGTATGGGTTTCCATTTTTACTATCATAACCTTCAGAACATTGTGCAACAGCATCTATAGCAGAATTTCTCATTATCTCAATTGGTGAATTCTCAATAAAATGGGAATCAACAATTGCGGTATCAGCAAATAAACCATCGTCGTGAAAACTTTGCTTTTTTCCATCAACCTTTAGAACTGATATTCGCGTGACTTCACTCCCACTTCCAAATGTGGTTGGAATCATGATCTTGTTTTTTTGGAGTTTAAATCCCACATATTTTGCTACATCAAGACTACTGCCACCACCTACACCAATAACATTGGAAATTTGTTCATTATGAAACTCATCAATAATTTTTTTTACAGATTCCAATGATGGATTAGGTTCAACCTTATCGAATAATTGATAATTTTTTATAGATAGATAATCTAACCAACCACGATTTTTTGCACCTTTTGAAGTTATGATTAAAGAATTGTCAACAAAAGGGAAAGTTTGACCTGAATTTTTTCCTAAGATTATGTGAGGAGGTTGTTTGATTTGAAACATAACTACTAAACCATGGCATATTTTTTATAACTTGATATAAAGTAATCAATAATGTCTACAGGATCTCAAAAATTAAGGAAAAAAATTAATGAAAAATCTATTTTAAAAATTGGAGGGGCATTTGATGCAATGTCTGCCAAACTAGTTGAAATTAATGAATTTGATGCTGTATGGGCTGGTAGTTTTGCAATTTCGGCTACTCATGCAGTTCCCGATGCTAGCATAATGACAATGACAGAATTTTTACAAGTTGCAAAAAATATGGTTGATTCTTGTGACATTCCAATAATTGCAGATTGTGATACAGGGTTTGGAGGCCCATCAAATGTTTCTCATTTAGTAAAACAATACGAACAAGCAGGTATTGCGGGGATAAGTATAGAAGATAAAATTTTCCCAAAACAAAACAGTTTACTAAAAAATGGTAAACAAGAATTATTAAGTGAAAAAGATTTTGTTGCAAAAATTATTGCTGGAAAAGAAGCAAAAGTAAATCAAGAATTTATGATTATTGCAAGAACGGAAGCATTAATTGCAGGGTTAGGTGTAGATGAAGCAATAAAACGTGCTACAGCATATGAAAATGCTGGTGCTGATGCAATTCTAATTCATTCAAAAAGTGATACCCCAAAAGAAGTCTTTGAATTTTGTAATTTATGGAATGGAAATATTCCAATCGTAGTTGTTCCAACTTCTTACGGTAATGTAACAGTTGATGAATTAGTATCTCATAATATTAAAATGGTGATTTACGCAAACCAAACATTAAGAATTGCTCATAAAGCGATGTCTGTATTATTAAAAAAATTAAAGAATGCAAGTAGTCTGAATGATGTTGACGAAGAAATTTCATCTATGGATGAAATTTTTGAATTACAAAAAATGTTTGAAATACATTCACAAGAAAAAGATATTGAAACAAAGTTAAAAAATATGGGTTATATCAATTGACAAAAGATTTTCAAACTAATGTTTTTAATTTTTTATTAAAAAATGGAATAGAAAACTATGTTGGTGTTCCAGATTCAACATTAAAAAAATTTATTGAAGAAGGTTTGAAAAAGAAAAAAATCATTATTTCAACTAGGGAAGAAGAGGCTATTGGAATCGCAACAGGCATGACACTTTCTGGAAGTAAATCATTAGTGTTCATGCAAAATGCAGGATTTGCAAATTCACTAAGTACAATAACATCTCTAGTTCAATTGTATAAGATCCCACTAATTTTTCTTATTGGATGGAGGGGTTATTTGCCAAATGATGCTCCAGAACATACCAAAATTGGAAATATTCAACCTAAACTACTAAAAATTTTGGGGTTATCATCAAAAGTAGCGACTACTAAAAATTGGAAAAGTTCATGCGAATGGGCTCTAAAAAATAATGAAAAAGGATTGTCATGTGCATTAATTATTCGGAGGGAATTTCTTGATTAGAAAAGAAGCTATGCAAATTGCAATTGATGAAATTGGAAATAACCCAATTATTTCCGCAAATGGATTCATTAGTAGAGATTTGTTTAATGTAAATGATAAAGAGAGTAATTTCTATATGATTGGTTCAATGGGATTAGCATCATCAATTGCATTAGGAGTTGCCATAAAAAATCCAAAAAAACAGATATTTGTATTTGATGGAGATGGAAATATTCTAATGAATTTAGGTTCATTAGTAACAATAGGTAGTTTAAAACCGAAAAACTTAGTACATATTATTTTTGATAATGCAAGTCACGAATCAACTGGAGGTCAACCAACAAATTCAAAATTAGTAAAAATAAAAAAAATTGCTGAAAGTACAAATTATCATGTTTTTGAAACTGAAAATGAATTAAAATTTAGAAGGATTTTACGTAACATAAAAAAAAATTCAGGACCGACTATGATAATTGTTAAAATT
>Ga0114933_10002609_pt1 | contig 18377 bp, 21 predicted proteins | sample 4SBtaG_FD_89691 | JGI IMG/M metagenome (GOLD analysis project Ga0114933, IMG submission 89691) | Deep subsurface microbial communities from Kolumbo volcano to uncover new lineages of life (NeLLi) - 4SBTROV12_W25 metaG | ecosystem: Environmental > Aquatic > Marine > Volcanic | place: Kolumbo... | reverse complement strand
CGGGAGCTCGGCGAGCAGGTCGGCCGGGTCTTCAAGGGCCTGACCCACCAGACACGACTGCGGGTGCGGACGGTGCTGGGGGGCTCCAAGAAGCAACAGGCCCGCCAGAACGTCGCGGGACTGCTCGAGGTCCTGGTCGCCACCCCGGGCCGGGTCAGGCAGCTCTTGGAGAGCGGCGAGCTACGGCTGGACGACGTCCGGACCCTGGTCTTCGACGAAGCGGACCAGCTCCTGGACCCCGGCTTCCTGCCCTCGGCCCGGCGGATCCTCGATCGCTGTCCCCCCTCGGTTCAGCTGGTGTTGTTCTCGGCGACACTGCCCCCGGGCCTGGCCAGGGTGATCGACGCCCTCTACGTCCGGCCGCCGGTGCGGGTGCAGACCCAGGGCAGCGAGCGGTTGGTGCCGACCCTGGAGACCCTGAACGTCGAGGTCCCGGACGGCCGCCGCCAGGAGCCCCTGCTCGCCCTGCTCGCCGAGCCGGGCATCCGGGGCACCCTGCTCTTCGCCAACACCCGGGCCCAGTGCCTGCGCATCGGGGAGTGGCTGGACCAGGGCGGCGTCCGCTGGGTCGCGACGATGGGCGAGCTCGACGCCAAGGAGCGTCGGCGCAACCTGGCGAGCTTCCGGGCCGGCGAGGTGGCCGTACTGCTCGCGACGGACCTGGCGGGCCGGGGCCTCGACATCGCTCACGTGGATCGGGTGATCAACGTGCACCTGCCCCAGGACGTGGACAACTACCTGCACCGAGCCGGCCGAACGGCCCGGGCCGGTCGCACCGGCCAGGTGGTCAACCTGGTCACCCCGCGGGACGCGGCGCTGATGGCCAAGGTCCGCGGGCTGAGCTCCCATTGAGCCATCACTCGATGCAGCTGACGGTTCGAACTGGTTGGCGGTGCGCCGGGATGGCAGCCGGCCGGGACCCCCTTGCCAGCGATGACGGCGAGGAGCTGTTGGGCGGCGACGTTCGTCAGGTGAGCATGCTGCTGGCGGTGGCCCCATGGCCCTGGACCAGGTCGTTCGACGGTCGCGCTCCGTCTACTCCGGATCGATGGCGTCGCACACCCCGTCGTGGTCTCGGTCACCCGATGCGTCAGGCCCCTCGCAGAGATCGTCCAGGTCCGGAACGCCGTCCCGATCCCTGTCTTGGGGACAGCCGCTGTTTGAGCCGGCGACTCCGGGGCAGGCGTCGCAGGCTCCGGCGAAGCCATCCCGATCCCCATCGAGGCTGCCGATCCGCTCCAGGACGAGGCGGACTCCCACGGAGTCGTCGTCGTAGGCGTCGCCGCCGCTCCCCACCAGCAGGACCGCCGAGGAGCAGATGGCGGCGCTCTGGCTCCACTTCACGTCGTCGCCATAGACCAGGCCCTCGCGAGAGAGGCGCTCTTCACCGTCGATGAGCACCCTCAGGTCCTTCTTCTTGGCCTGGGCGTCCGCGTCGATGGGCCGAGCCCGGAGCATGACGTGAAACTCCCCCGGAGCCACCGGTTGAAAGGCCACGCCCGAGAGCTCGCCCAGGCGACCGGGGTGCACGGCCAGGTCACCGGGCTCGAGCGTCAGCGACACCTCGACCTCCGCCGGCTCCTCGGTTGGGTTGGCGAGCACGCTGAGCCAGGGGTCCGAGGGGTGCCCCCAGGACGAGATGCTGCCGCTCATCGTTGACTCCGCATAGGGCTGAAGCGCCCCGGGCTCCTCGGCCCAGCCAAAGGTCCAGACGCCGTTCGGGTTCGAGGTCGATGAGAACTCACGAGCCAGATCGTGGGTCGGGCAACCCTCGGTCCCCGGGACCGCCGGACAGGCGTCGTCGATGTCATCGACGCCGTCGCCGTCCCGGTCCGAAGGCTCGGATCGGGGCATCGGGGAGCGCGGTGCTGGCGCAAGGTCGACAAGCTCCTCGCAAGGCAGCGCCCCCTCGTAGATCCGGAGCTCCTGGACGCGCGCGTCGACGGCTCCGAGATGCAGGGTCCCCTCGAGGGTCGTATCGATCACCAAGCGCTCGGCCTCGACGCCGTCGACGCAGCGGGTCGCTTCGATGACGCCGCTCGGGCGCTTCTCGACGGAGATCGCCAACTGTCGCAGGACGCCGGGGCTCACCAGGTCCTCGACCGGGATCTCGAGGCCGTCGATCGACGCCAGGGTGCCGGTCCCAGCCCGCTCGGAAGACGCCCACACCACCAGCGTCTTCGATGTGGGCAGCGGGGACACCGCCTGCGCCGTCACCGAGCCGCCCGGATCGAGATCGACCCGACCCGCTTCGAGAGCCGCCTCGCCGTGCAACACCAAGGGGTCGAAGCCCTCGGGGCTCTCCAGGCCGTCAAAGGTCCACGCGGCCAAGGGGACGGGCTCGGCCTGCCAAGGGGCAAGGAATACAGCGGCCCCGAGCACACCGAGCCCCACCACCACCCTGGGCCACCGCGTCCGACGGAGCTCGCGCAGACGCAGCTCGCCCATGCGCCCTCCGTGCCAGCGCTCCAGGTCGTCGGCGAGCTCCCCGGCTCCGGGCGTGCGCGCCGGTGCCACAGCCGTGGCGCGAGCGGCGATGCGCGAGAGCGCGAGGTCATCTCCGGCGAACTCTTGCAGCGTGCGCCCGAGCCCGTACACGTCGACGAGCGTCCAGTCCTCGACCGTCCCGGCAAGCTGCTCGGGCGCCATGAAGCGCGGCGTGCCCAGAGCCTGACCGGTCTGGGTGAGGCGGCTCTTGTCCAGCATCAAGGCGACGCCGAGATCGGCCAGGAGCGGCCGCCCGTCGTGGGTGACCAGGATGTTGCTCGGCTTGATGTCGCGGTGGATGACCGCCTGGGCGTGGAGCCGCTCGACGGCCCGGGTGACCTGGATCAGCAAGGCGACCAGGACGCGCAGCGGGGGCCGGGGCTCCTCCAGCAGCTCCTCGAGCGTCGGACCGGTGACCTCGGGCATCGCGTACCAGGGCAGACCGTCGACTGTCCGGCCGTCCGCGAGCACCGGCAGCACGCCTGGATCCTCGGCCGCGCGCGCGAGCTCGAGCTCTCGCTGGAAGCGTTCGTCCCGGCCGCCGCCCGCCATGAGCTTCAGCGCGACGACGCCATCCGGGCCGATCGCCCGGTGGACCGTGCCGCCGCCTCCCCGGCCCAGGACGCCGAGCAGTTGGTAGCCCGGGATGCGGGCGGTTCCGGCGCCCTGACCCTCGTCCAGGGTGTCGTCTCCCTCGGGCAGGCGCGGGCGGACACACCAGAACAGCTCGCGCGGCGACCGCTGATCGTCGAAGCGACCGCAGCGCGCGCAAGGCCGGTCGTGCGCCGGCGCTCCCCCGAGCGGGCAGTCAGCCATCGAGCTCGAGGCCGAGGGCGCGGGCCCGCAGTCGCAGCCCCTGGACCGAGACCCGCAGGGCTCTGGCGCCGCCAGCCACCCCGTGCTGCTCGACGGCCGCGCGGATGGTCTCCTGGTCCAGGTCCTTGGGCCGCGCGAAGCCCTGCTCGGCCATGCGCTTGCGCAGGGTGTTGATGCCGACACCCAGCTCCTTCGCGACTACCTGGAGTCGGTAGCCGTTGCGCTCGAGCAGCTCGGACAGGTCCGCGACGGCGGGCGCGTCAGCGAGAGGCTGTTCGACCTCCCACAGGGCCTCAGGCTCGGCCCCATACTTCACGACCAGACCTTCCACGACCGCGATGAGTTCGCGGGTGTTGCCCTCCCAGGGATGGTCGAGCAGCCCGCGCATCACCGCGCGGGTGAGCCAGGATCCGCCTCGCTCGTCGAGGGACGGCAGTCTGGCCTCGGCCAGCGCGGCGCGGGCGAAGTGGAAGGCCTGAACAGCGACGTCAGCCGGACGCTGCGCCAGCGCAGGCAGGCTCAGGGGGGTGCGTGCCAGCCGGTAGTAGAGCGCTTTATGGAAGCGCCCCTCGGCGATGGCTGCGTCGAGGTCTTCGTCGGTCGCGGCGACCACGCGCACATCGACCCGGCGGGCCGGCCCGCCGACCGGCTGGATCTCGCCGGACTCGAGCGCCCTCAGGAGCTGGACCTGGACCGCCAGCGGGCAGGCCCCGACCTCGTCGAGGAAGAGCGTGCCGCGATGGGCCTGGCGGAAGAGGCCCTCGCTCGCCGACGCGGCCCCCGTGAACGCACCGCGTGCGTGCCCGAAGAGCTGACTCGCCGCCACGGTCGCGGGCACCGCGGCCATGTTGACGGCGACGAATGGGCCTCCGGGTCGTGGTCCCGAGGCGTGGAGAGCGCGCGCCACGAGCTCCTTGCCCGAGCCCGAGGGTCCTTGGATCAGTGCGCTCCTCGGCAGGACACTGGCCGCCTCGATGCCCGCACGGACTGCGTCCAGGCCGCGCGAGACACCGACGAAGCCGTGGTCGGCGGTGGCCGCCGGAGTCCACGCCGACTCGACCAGCAGCGTGGCGCCGCTTCCGAGCTCGATCAGGACACCTCCATCCAGCGCGGCCTGCGCGAGGACCTCGCCGCCGGTGCCGGGGCGACCGTCGATGGTGTAGCGGAGCCCCTCGCGGCCAGGCCAGGCCTCGACCGTGTTCCCCTTTCGAGACAGCGACAGGGGCGAGCGGCTGACGCGCGCTTCAGCCAAGGGCTCCCCGTCATCGAAGACGGGGGTGTGCCGACCGAGCTCGACGTCGCCACGCACCGTCGCTCGAGCCCCGATGCGGCCCGGGTTCGGGTGCCAGAGAATCGTCACGGTCAGCCCCGCAGGACGCGCTGCCCCCCCGTGCCGAGAGCCTTCGTCGATGGTCGTGAGGTCCGACACCGCGCAGAGTGTAGTCGGCGTCCCGGATCCGGGACCGATCCTGATGGGTCCCGGATCGATCCGAGGGTGGACCGATCACGCCCAACTGTCTGAAATCGCAAGATCCGAGTTTGGTGCGCGGCTTGCTTTGCCCCCACAGCGAACCCTGTGAGGACCCCTCCATGTTTGCTCTCCTTCTTCCGATCGCCGCCGCCCAGTCCTGGGACGCCGGCGCCGACTTCTCTTCGACCGACAACCCCAACGAGGTCTGGACCTTCGGCTGGGCCGCTGACGTCGCCGGCTCGGTGACCCCGACCACAGCGGCCACCTTCGTCGGGTTGCCCCAGTGGTCGAAGGCCGGCACGAGCTGGCCGATGGCGGTCTACAACGACAGCACCGCCGCGGTCACGCTGTCTGACGGCCTGTCCATCGACCCGGGCCACCTGTACCTGCACCCCAGCACCAACTACGACCTCTCGGTGCTGCGCTTCGAGGCGCCGGAGGCGGCCTGCTACCAGATCGACGTTTCTCTGGAGCTTGTCGACGTGGACGACGGCGATGTGGCCGTGGACGTCTGGGGCGCGGGAGCCGAGCTTGCGTCCCTCGACATGGTGGCGGCTGGGGCGACCAGCGAACACTCCGTCGAGAGCTTGTTCCTGGTGGCCGGCGACACCGTGGACCTGTTCGTCGGCCCGAACGCGACCCCTGCGGACGACACCGTGGACGTGGAGTTCGCCGTGCTGCTGGCGGTGGATGGCGTCGACACCAACGGCGACGGCGTCCCCGATGACTGCCCCGAGGACTCCGACGGCGACGGCGTGGTCGACCCCCTCGATCTGTGCGAGGGAGACGACGCCACCGGTGACAGCGATGACGACGGCGTGTGCGACGACCTGGACCTGTGCGAGGGCGGCGACGCCAGCGGCGACAGCGATGACGACGGCGTGTGCGATGACCTGGACCTGTGCGATGGGGACGACGCCACCGGTGACAGCGATGACGACGGCGTGTGCGACGACCTGGACCTGTGCGAGGGCGACGACGCCAGCGGCGACAGCGATGACGACGCGGTCTGCGACGACCTGGACCTGTGCGAGGGCGACGACGCCACGGGCGACAGCGACGACGACGGCGTGTGCGATGACGAGGACCTGTGCAACGGGGACGACGCCCTCGGAGATCCGGACGGCGACGGCGAGTGCGGCGACGCCGAGGCACCGGTCGACACCGGCGACAGCGGCGACGGCGACACCGAAGTCGAGGAGCCGTCCGGCGATCCGGGCTGCGAGGAGGGCTGCGCGTCCTCAGGCGGTGCGCCCGGTCTCCTGGGCCTGATGCTGCTCGGCCTCGGACTGGTCGGGCGGCGGCGATGAGCCTGGCCCTCGCGCTTCTCGGCACGGACGCCTGGACGGTCGGGCGTGTCGCCTGGCCCGGCGACCCGGTTGACGCGGCGACGGTACATCGGTGCGACGGCCTGCGGGCCGTCCACCCCGATGCGGGGTGGCCACTGCTGGTCGTCCATGACGGGGACTCCCGCCACCTGTCCGAGGGACTGGTCGTGCACGCCCGGGAGGTCGTGCTTCATCCCAGCGCGGACGGGCAGTGGACGGTCTTGACCTGGGACCCGCCGAGCTGTTCTCAGGTCTCCGGGACCCTCGAACTCATCGACGACGACGGGGGCAGCGTCGAGGTCGAGGTCTGGTCGGGAGGCGCCGTGGTCTCCGCGGCGCTGTCGGGGGCTGGCGACGCCATGACCTTCGCGCTCCCGGTCGGCCAGAGCCTCAGCCTGTTCGTCGGAGATGGAGGAGACGGCTTCGTGGATGACTCGGTCCGGGTCGCTCTCGTCGCAGAGGGGTGTGTGGGGCTGTAGAGCCCCACACGCTCACCCCGGCTCGATGCAGCTGACGCTGTAGCCCCGCCCCTCGACGGCGGCCTTCAGGTCCTCGTGCTCGACGTACCCATCCACGTAGACGACTCGGGCGCCGCTGGCGCCCACCTGAGCGGACACGACGCAGTCCACGCTCTCCAGTCCGGCCTCGACCGAGGCCCAGCAGCCTGCTCACGTCATCCCTTCGACGCAGATCCAGACCTCGGCCTGCGGTGCATCTTCCGGGCCGCAGTCGGGCTCGTCTTCAGGCTCATCTTCGGTTTCTTCCTCTTCCTCTTCCTCTTCCCCGTCCGAGTCCAAGGCGTCGGTATCGACGACGCCGTCTTCGGAGGGGTCCTCGGCGCCAGTCGAGGGGGCGTCGGCTGCGGGATCGGTCGGGTCGAGGTCCGCTCCCGTGCACCCAACCAGGGCCAGCAGAAGCGTCGCGGTGGTCATCAAACGCATGGGAAACCTCGGTGCGAGCCCGTACTTTAGTCTCTGCGCAATGATCGAACAACCAAACGAGCAGGTTGCCGACGACGATGCTCAGGGCTACTGTTTAAGCGATTTCGCAACTAACCCATGGACCCACGATGAAGTGCATCGGCCCCACGTTCTCCGCCGAGGATCTCGCCGCGCTGCGCGAGGACTACGCCTTCGCCCCCGCCGTCGACGAGCTCGCCGCGGCGCTGGCGCTCTTCTCGCACCCCACGCGGGTGAAGATCTTCGCGCTGCTCGACCAGACCGAGCAGATGTGCGTCTGCGACCTGGCAGCGGTGCTGGACGTGACCGTCTCGGCGGTGTCCCAGAACCTGGCCAAGCTGCGCGCCCAGCGGCTGGTGAAGTACCGCCGTGAGGCGCAGACCCTGTACTACCGGCTGACCGACCACCCGATCAATGCGGTCATCCGGGCGGCGCTGACCGGCTACCGCGAGCGGCTCGAGGACGGTGAGTAGCTTCCTGCTGCTGGCCTGCACGGCCACCGATCTGGACTCCGCGTCCTTCGACTCGGCGCCGGAAGACACCGAAGACTCCGGCTTCGAGGGCTTCGAGGTCTCGGGCCAGGTCGTCGACCTGCAGGGCGAGCCCGTGGTCAACGTCTTCGTCACGGTCTCCACGGAGTTCTGCATCCCGGACCGAACCGCTCAGGACGGGAGCTTCACGGTCGGCTCCGTCAGCGCCGGCCCGAAGCGGCTCATCACCTACGGCGAGACCGCGGACAACGGGCTGTTCGCCTCGGTGTCCTTCGCCTTCGACGCCGAGCAGGCCATGACCCTCGACGCACCGGTCGTCACTCCGGAGCTGGTCGAGCGCATCCCCTTGGTCATCGACTCCGCAGAGGAGCAGGTGCTCGTCAGCGCGGACGGCTTCGAGCTGACCGTGCCCGCGGGCAGCCTGGAGCTCGCCCCGTTCATGCCCGAGGAGCTGCAGCTCGCGCGCGTCCCGATCGAGCAGGCGCCGCCCTTCGCCGCGGAACTGGAGCTGCTCGATCTCGTGGTGCTGCACCCCATCCAGTCGACCTTCACCTCCCCGGCGCCGCTGGCCTTCCCTGCGGACCTGGGGCTGGCGGAGGGCACTGCGGTGACCCTCCATCGCCTGAACTACGAGACCGGCTCAGTGGAGCCCGTCGCCACCGGCCATGTCGACGCCGACGGCCACCCTCGGACCGACGAGGGCCAAGGCATCGACGAGCTCACCTGGATCGCCCTCACCCTGGAGATTGAATGATCTTTGCCCTGCTCGCCTGCACCGGCGCGCCATCCGACCAGGCGGTCACCGACGCGGCGGTGGACTCGGAGTTCACCCATCCCGAGCGCTGTGGCCCCGACGCAGAGTTCGGGCTGGACGTGGGGCTCTGCGCGCCGGAGTTCGAGCTGCCCGACGGCACGGGCCAGGACTTCGCGCTGTCCTCGATGCGAGGGAAGGTGGCCCTGGTCGACATCTCGGCCGTGTGGTGAACGTCCTGCCAGTCCCTGGTCAAGGGACTCGATGACCTCTACGTCGAGCACGGTGACAAGGGCTTCGCGCCCATCAGCGTGGTCGCCCAGGACCAGTACGGAGACCCGGCGCAACCCGAAGACGCCGCGCTGTGGAAGGACGGGCTGGACCTGACCTTCCCTGTGCTCGCCGACACCGACGGCAGCTTCTACGCCGAGTGGGACCCCCGCAACGTGCTCCCGATGGCCTACATCATCGACCAGGACGGCGTCGTGGCCTGGAAGGAGGCCGGCGGGAGCGGTGGCCTGGCTGAGATGGAGGAGCAGGTGCTCCTGCTCCTGCTCCTGGAGCCGTGACCGGGCCGGACTTCGATCGGGGCCGGGGTACTTTTGTATTTGCGCAATGTCTTAAACAGAGGATAGCCTCTCCTCCATCCACCGGGAGTCCTCCATGCGTGCGCTCGCCGTCTGCACCCTTGTCGCGCTGGCCTTGGCGCCCTCGACGGCGCTCGCCTTCTGCGATGGGCAGTGCCCGACGGATGGCCTCGGCACGGTGGGCGCCGCTGCCCTGGCCGCCGGCGGTGCCTGGCTCGCCGGAAAGTTCGGACTCTTCGGATGAGGTGCTGAGATGAACGACACCAAGACCCGCGCCAGCCTCGGCGGCGCTGTCGCCGCGGCCTTCGCCGCCTCGGCGTGCTGCATCGGCCCCCTGATCTTCGCGCTGCTCGGCATCGGCGGCGCGGGCTTCCTGGTCGCCCTCGAGCCCTACCGTCCGCTGTTCACCTTCTTGACGGTCGGGCTCCTGGGCTTCGGCTTCTACATGACCTACCGCAAGCCGGTCGCAGCGCCCGTCACGGATGGGGGAGCCGATGCCGACGACTGCGGCTGCGAGATGCCGGAGGCGAACAAGACCGGCAAGCGGCTGCTCTGGGTGGCCACCGGCCTCGTCGCCATCGCCCTCGTCTTCCCCCTCCTCACCCCCTACCTCTTCTGAGGACCGCCATGAACCGCATCGCCCTCGTCTTCCTGCTGTCTGCCTTCGCGTCCGGCACCGCGCTCGCCTGCGGCGGCTGCGCAGGGCCCAAGGCCGAGGCCACCGCCTCCGCCGCCACCCACACCGCCACCCTCGACATCACGGGCATGACCTGTGCCTCGTGCTCCGTGACGGTGAAGACCGCGGTCAACAAGCTCGACGGCATCGTCTCCATCGATGTCGACGTCGCGGGTGGCAAAGCCACCGTCACCTACGACGGCGCCAAGGTCAGCGCCGAGCAGATCGCCCAGGCCGTCACCGACGCCGGCTACACGACCACCGTCGCCTCCAGCGACGCCGTCTGATGGTCTCGTCCGGCGCAGAGCAGGCGCTCGTCGACTGTCCCGCCTGTGGGCAGCGCGGTCGCAAGGTCAAACCCGTCACGCTGTCGTCGCTGGCGGCCGCCGAGACCACCGACGCCGCGTACCGGTTCTGCGCGACGGCGGGCTGTGACGTGGCCTGGTTCGGCGAGGCGGGGCACCGCATCCCGGTGTCGGCGAGCCGCGTGGCCATCGGTCAGAAGTCGACCGCGCCGGACCGGACCCTCTGCTACTGCTTCGGCCACACGGCTCAGGACATCGAGGACGAGGTCGCCGCGACGGGCGCCTCCACCATCCCCAAGCGCATCGCCGACGCCTGCAAGCGTGGCGAGGACCGCTGCCCGGAGACCAACCCCCAGGGCTCCTGCTGCCTCGGCAACGTACACGCCGCCCTGGAGCTCGCCACCAAGCCCTCCTGCTGCGCCGGATGACCTGCATGACCCTCCTCTTCTTCGCCTGCGCGGGGTCGCCCACTCCGCCGGACTCGACGGACTCCGTGTCCCTCGACTCCGAGGACACCTCGTCCCTCGACACCCAGGACACCGGCCCCGTGCTCGAGGCCGGCACGGTCACGGGCCAGGTCCTCGGCCCGGACGGGGACCCGGCCACAGCGACCGTGACGCTCTGCCACGGGTCCTGCAAGTTCGCGGACACCGACAGCGAAGGCCGCTTCGCCTTCGACGGCGTCGTGCCCCAGAACTACGCCATCCACGTCGGAACCTTCGGCGCCGAGCCGGACTGGGCGGACCTGCTGGTGTTCGTCGACGTCGCCGAGGGCGAGCAGCTGGCGCTGGAGGCCCCCCTGGCGATGGCCCGCGTGGGGGAGCGCACGCTGGTGGAGTCGGCGGGGGAGGTCGAGGTCGCGGAAGGCCTCTGGCTCGACGCCGACCCCGCCGCGGTCACGCTCCCCTTTGGCACCGACACCTTCGAGCTGGCTGGCGGCGCGCCGGCCTCGATGCCCGCGGGCCTGCCCGACGGTGAGGTGCTCGCGCTGTGGTACCTCTCGCCCTTCGACGCGACCCACGAACCGGGGATGGGCTTCCGAGCGCGGAACGACTGGGGGCTCGCTCCCGGCACCGAGGTGACGCTGATGGCAGCGAGCTACCTCGACTACGCGTGGCAGCCGGCTGGAACCGCCCTCGTCAGCGATGACGGCGAGGAGCTGTCGGGCGGCGACGTCCGCCACGTGAGCACGCTGCTGGTGATGGCCCCATGACGCCGAGGCGGACCGTCACTCCACATACCCGAGCGCCTGCAGCCTCAGCCGCTGCTCCTCGGACAGGGGCGGCGGAGCGTCCGCGATGAGCGCTTCCAGGCGGGCGACCTCGGGGGCCAGCTCGTCGGGGACGGGGAGGGGATCGAGCTCCTCGGGATCGAGGCGCAGGTCGAACCAGGCGGGGCTCTCGTCGCCGTGGAGGACCAGCTTGGCGCCGTCGTAGCGCAGGGCTGCGGAGCGAGGGGGCTTCTTGGGGCCGTCCGGCTGGGGCCCCTTGCTGTGGGCCTGCTGCCCGGTGGTGTAGGCCAGGACCTCGCGGGTCTCGACGGCCTCGGTCCGGACCCCGGTGGCCTCGAGGAGCAGCCTGTGGACCTCGGCCACCGAGGTCAGCTGGTCCGACTCCCACGCGCCCATCCCTCGAACGAAGAAGGGCACGTGCAGCGAGGGCTCGTAGAGGCGACCGCCGTGGTTGAAGTAGTAGTCGTGCTCGTCGAGGCTCTCGCCGTGGTCGCCCACGACGATGACGACCGCGTCGTCGTCGAGGCCCTCGAGCAAGGAACCGACGAGGTGATCGGTGTACCGGATGGCGCTCCGGTAGCGCAGCTTCTGGGTCTCGGGCTGGGCGGACTGCAGCATCTCCACGAGCGAGGTCAGGGTGCCCTGCTGGGCCTTGAGGTGGGCCTGGTCGAGGCGCCGGGCGGCCTCCTCCTGCTCCGAGGTCGGCCGGAACTCGGCGGGGGTGACGTAGGGGCCGTGGGCGTCGTAGAGGTGGACCCAGAGAAAGTCGGCGATCTCGGGGTCCAACCAGGCCAGCGCGCGCTCGATGGTCTCGTCCCCGCGCCGGACGTGGCCTCGCTTGCTCAGCGGCTCGCTCAGCGGCCACCAGGCCATGCGCTGCACGGGACCCCAGCGGTCGTCGTAGTGCGAGAAGTGAGCGTCGAGCCCGGTGTGTCGGTCGAGGACCTGGGCCGAGAGGAACGCGCCGGTGCGGTAGCCGGCCTCGGCCATGTGGGCGGTGACGGTGTCGACCTCGACGACGCGCCCGTTGGCCAGCAGCCCATGGTCCGGCACGTCCATCCCGGTGAGCATCGTGGCGTGGGCGGGCGCGGTGAGCGGCGCGGTCGTGACCGCCTGGGTGTAGCGGCCCTCGAGCGCCAGCAGGTTCGGCGTGAGGTCTTCGCGCACGTGGTCGCCGCGGAAGGTGTCCAGCGTGACGAGGACGATGTCCGGGCCGGACTTCTCCCAGGCTCCGACGCGCTCGGGTGGGTCGCCGGCCATCGCCCATCCGACCAGCGCGGCCAGGGGCGGGATCATCCGCGCCCGCCGAGCGAGGGGCCACAGGAAGAGGAGCTCCCAGGCGGCGAAGCTGAGCAGGTGGATGCCGAAGAGCAGGGCGGGGCCGGCCTGGATCTCCCAGCCGATGGCGATGCGCGCGTCCTGGCGCCAGAGCATCCAGGCCGCGAGGCCGCCGGCGAGCGCCCAGACGGCGCCGGCGATCAGACGCGGGCGAGCTTGGCGCGCCACTTCCAGGGCCGGTTCTCGCGCCGCTTGTACTTGGGCACGTGCTCGTGGGCGGCGACGGCCTCGGCCATGGCGCGCTTCGCCGCGTCGCGATCTCCGAGCTCCTTGCAGGCCAGCCCGAGCTTGTAGAAGCCCTCGGACGAGCTGGCGTTGTTGTGCACCGCGGCCTCGAAGGCGTCGCGGGCCAGTGACCACTGCTTTGTCTTCACGTAGTGATCGCCGATGCGCAGCTGGGGGTCTCCATAGAGCAGGTCGGGGCGGAGCTCCAGGGCCTTTCGAATGCTCTCGACGCCCGCCTCGGGCTTCTTGGCGCCGAGCTGTGCCAGGCCCAGGTAGTACCAGGCCTCGGGTGAGTTCTCGCGGCGCTCGACGACCTCGGTCAGGGACTCGATGGCGTCGCCCCACTTCTTGTGCGCGACGGCCAGCTTGCCGTGGTCCAGGCGCAGCGTCAGGTCGTGGGGCCTGGCCTGGATCTCCTTCTGCAGCGCGGAGAGCCGACGCCGCTGCCCGATCCAGGCGAAGGGGCGGAGGTAGCGACCTCGGATCTGGCCGAAGAGGAACCAGGCCAGGGCGATCGCGAAGATCAGGAAGAAGGGATCGAAGAGCCAGTACATCAGAGCGCGGACTGGACGATGCCCACCATGTCCTCGATCTTCCAGGAGTTGTCCTTCTCCTTGTGCACCAGCTTGCCCTCGCCATCCAGCACCATGAGCCGGAGGTTGTGGTGCAGGGTGCCCTCGGCCTCTTCGCGGCTGGCGCCGGCCAGGACCAGCAGGTCCTGCATCTCGTCGAGCTCGGTCCGCGCGAAGCGCCACTTCGCGAAGTCCGCGCTGCGCAGCGTGCCGTAGTTCTCGAGCACCTCGAGGCTGTCGTTGGCCGGGTCGATGGTGATGGCGATGATCTCGACGCCCTCGGGCATGCGGGTCTGCAGGTCGTAGAGCTTGCGGCTCAAGAGCGGGCAGTACATCGCCATCGGGCAGGTGGTGAACAGGAAGGTCACGACCTGGACCTTGCCGGCGCCCGCGCCGACCAGCACCTCGCCGTGCTCGCCGACGCCCAGCACCGCGGGCAGCGTCGTGGCGGGGAAGACCTCGCCCGGACCCAGGGGCCGCACGTCGCTGTCGAGGGCCTCGTACCCCACGACCTCGAAGCCGATGACGCGGATGTCGTCGTCCGTGACCATCAGGAAGGCCTGGACGACGTCGCCGGGTTCGACCTGCTTGGACAGGTTGGGCTCCGAGGTGAAGGGGGTGGTGCCCGCCTCGAGGACCTCGGGGATGGGCCCGTGTTCGATGGTGACCGCGGCGCTGTCGACGGCGACGACGCGGCCCTCGACCGGGTGGGGTTCCCCGGCGGGGATGGTGCAGGCGAGGGCGAGCAGGAGCGTGATCATGGGAACATCTCTTAACAAGGGGAAAACTCGTCGTTTTCCCCTGCGCCTTCAGCGCACCCCTTTCCGTCGTCTTAACCGAACGTGCTTGCGCTGACGCTGATCCCCGCTGCGCTCTGCGAGCCCCTGGCAGACCTGCCGGAGGACACGCAGCTGCTCCAGGTCGAGCGGCACGCCGAGTTCGCGCGCTGGCAGCTCCAGGTCCCCGAGCGCGTCTTCTGGATCGAGGTCACCCAGGACCGGGGCGGAGAGCCGGTCTGCCGCGAGGACGGCTACGCGCTGTGGGTCCGCCTGGACCTGGACGAGGGGGAGTCCTTCGAGTGGGAGCCGCTGCCCGAGGTCGTCGACCAGGCCTGCGCCAACCTGCCCGAGCTGGGAGCCGAGGTCGGCGCCGCCATCAGCCCGATGACCGCTCCGGGCGAGGGCTCCTGGCGGCCCCGCCCTCTGTCGTTGGTCGTCTTCGTCTGGCTGCTCGCCGCGCTCGCTGCGGTGCCCCGGACCCGCGAGGCCATCGGGGCCTTCGTCATGGCGGTCGGTGTGCGGGTGGCCTTGTCGAGGACCTCGCTCCTGCTCGGTGGAGACGCGGCCTACGAGCGGCTCTTGTCGGCCCGGGGGCGCATGGATCCGGACCTCTACTACGGCGAGGGCTGGGCCACCTTGATGGGCCCGCTGTCCGCGGCCTTCGGCGATCCACCGGGCCTGGTCCACGGGGTGAACCTGCTGCTCTCGGCGCTGGCCGTACCGCTTCTGGTCGCGCTGATGGAGCGGCTCGGCGCCACCCGGGCCGAGCGCTACGCGGCGGGGGTCCTGTTGGCGCTGTCGCCGCTCGCGGTCGCCCTGGCCGGCTCCGAGGTCCACTTCGTCTTCGTTGCGACGCTCCAGATCGCGGCCGTGCTGGGCGCCCTTCGGGGGGACCGCCTCGGCGAGGTGCTCTCGGCCTGCGCCATCGGGCTGTTGTTCCACACTCGACCTCTGCAGGCGCTCTTCGTCGTGCTGCCGCTGCTGCTCTTGTTGAAGAACAAGAGGTGGCTCGGGCTGGTGCTGGCGGCGGGCCTGCTCGCCTGGCGAGGCCTGCAGCTCGCGAGCCTCGATCTGCAAGCCGGCGCCTCGGTGATCGACTGGTCCCGCTACCTGGACTGGCGCTTCCTGCTGCGGCTGGTGGCCCCGGGCGACAACGCCCTCGATCTGGCCTTGAACTGGCAGGTCACGCCCTTCGCGATCCCGCTGCTGGCGGCTGGAGGCGTGTGGGCGCTCTTGCGCCGCGAGCGCTACCAGGCGGCGCTGATCCCGGCGGTGGCAGGGCTCCTGGCGATGCTGCCCTACGCGCCCAAGGACATCCCCTTCGCCGACCCGCTGCGCTTCCAGCTGCCGGTGCAGACCTGGTGGATCGTGCTCGCCGGCTTCGGCCTGGGGCTGGCCTGGACCTGGCGGCCTCGCTTCCTGGTGCCCTTGCTCGGGGTGGCCTTGGCGAGCCTGGTTCTGACCGGCTCACCCCACCCGGAGTACGCCTGGGAGGCGGAGTACGACTTCCTGCGCTCCAAGACGAACACGCTGGAAGGGAGCGACGTGGTTCACATGAACGCCGAGCAGGATCCCCACGGCCACATGCAGCGCTACCTCAGCCTGACCCGCCCCCCGACCTTTGACTCCGGACGGCCGAAGGAGGGCGAGTACGTCTACAAGGGCACCGCCGATCGCCACCCGGGGGCCTCCTGGCCATTCGCGGACTGCATGGTCGAGGCCGTCGCTGTCGAGAACGTCCCGCCCCACACCGACGGCTGGGTCGACCTGGGTGCCGACACGATCGAGCTCGGGCTCTACCGGGTCCTGGACTGCCCATGAAGAAGCCCTTGGTCATCGCCGGATGGATCGTGGTCTTCGTCGGCTTCTGGGGCGGCGTCGGCACCTCGGTGTCGTGGGCCCTCGACGGCGACTGGGCCCAGGCCGGCGCCGTCTTCCTCGTGGCCGCGGTGGCTTTCGTGCTGGGCAGCCAGCTGATGAAGTACGGCTTCACGCGCTGAGTCGCGCCCCGGGCCGGTTCGAGATGAACAAAGTGTTCTGTTCTGGGCCGACTTCGGCCCGATGTCCCCGGCGAACAGAACAGATCGTTCATCTTGGCGCCGACTTGGCCCGCGTCACCCCCCCGAATAGATGTAGACCGCGCCGGGCCCCTTGTCGTTGGTCGAGGTGTCGTACTCGAAGCCGGGGGCGCCGATGGCGATGTCGGGGATGCCGTCCCCGGTGAGGTCACTGCCGGCGCCCAGGCTCCAGCCGAAGAGACTGCCCGGGTGCTCGCAGCCGTCGGTCTCGCAGAAGTCGAAGGGCTCGATCGCGCCCTCGAGCACGCCGAAAGCGTCTTCTTCGATCACGTAGCTGCCAGAGAGGGGGCCGAACAGGACATAGGTCGAACCGGCGTGGAGGTCCGTCCAAGCGTTCTGAAGAGTCATCAGGAGATCCGCGTGCCCGTCATCGTCAATGTATCCAACCTCTGAGACAATGCGGGTCGCACTTGAATCCGAGGATTGCAGCACTGCGCGGGCGTCCGCATCACTGGCCACCTCCTCGATCGGACCAGAGATCACCATCGCGTAGGCTGACCTCGACCCGTCGTTCTCCGTCCCGGCGATCAGCACCTCCGGATACCCGTCGCCGTCCAAGTCGCGGGCCCGTTGACCCAGTGGGAAGGTTGGAGGCAATACGTCCCATCGAGAGATCGAACTTAGTAGGATCTGTCCGTCACTTTCGTCCGTTTCGATGCACGCTGTCATAGGTCCGTGCGCAACGTACATGGTTGGCGTCTCTGAGCCCCATGATTCATCGCGTGGATGTGTCGAGAGCGTGATGATGTCTGAGAAGCCGTCCGCGTTCGAGTCGGCGGTTGCCAACGCGCGTCCGAGGTCCCCGCGGCCGGTGTGGCGCAATCCTCCGGCAGCGTCGCAGCTCACGTCATCACCGCCGCTGAAGTCCATTATCACCACCTCACCGCTGTACGTCTCATCGACGAATCCAGCGCCAGGCACACCGACTATGAGTTCGAGTTCGTTGTCGCCGTTGGCGTCAGCCAAGCCGAGGCTGGCCCCGATCTCGGCGTTGTAGCCTCCGTCGTACTGGACGTCATAGTCCGCGCTGGAGAACCACCCATCGATTGGGCCCAGGTAGACAGAAACAACACCTGAAGAGGGGGTTCGAGGTTCACCGATTATCAGGTCAGGCCATCCGTCGTCATCGATGTCGCCAGCAATTGAGGTCATTCCATCCTCCCCGTTTCCCTGATCATTCAGCGTTGCGATTGCGTCTCCGCTATCGAATTCGCCGGAAAGCGGCCCCGAGAACAGCTTCAGTTCGGTGCCGTCACTCTCGCTCCACATCAGGATGTCCGTGTATCCGTCCTGGTCGAAGTCCGCGTCGGCCCACAGGTGCCATCCGGCGGCCGAGCCGCAGCAGTCGATCGACTCGTCGTCTCCGTAGATGACGGCCGCGGGCTCCGAGGAGACCACCCCGCCGAAGTACTGGCAGTCTGTGTCGATCTCGTCGTCACAGTCGTTATCGATCGCGTCGTCGCAGATCTCGTCGAAGCCCTCGCCTCGCGTGGGGTCTTCGTCGTCACAGTCGTCGGGCCAGGCCGAGCCGTCGCCGTCCAGGTCATCGAGGTCGGCCCCGTCGCAGTCCTGGTCGATCCCGTCATAGGGCACCTCGTCGGCTCCGGGGAAGATCGTGTCTTCGGTGTCATCGCAGTCCGTGGCCTCTTCTACGCGTCCGTCGCCGGGGCAGGACTCGAAGGCCTCACCCGCGCCGAAGCCGTCGCCGTCTTCGTCCGCGTAGAGGTCGACGGTGTCGATTGCGCCCTCGTCGATGTCCCCGTCACAGTCCTGGTCGACGCCGTCGCAGATCTCGTCCGCGGCCGGGAATGCCCCGGGGTCCGAGTCGTCGCAGTCTCCGTCCTGGTCGACCTCTCCCGACTCGGGATCGCAGTCAGCGCGCCCATCGCCGGCACCCCAGCCGTCGCCGTCCGCGTCAGCGAACCACTCTCCGGCGTCGGTCGCGTCTTCGTCAACGAGGTCGTCGCAGTCCTGATCCTGGCCGTTGCAAGATTCCGGGGCGCCAGGGTGGACCTCGGCGTTCAGGTCGTTGCAGTCCTCGCTCGCCTTCCATCCGTCCCCGTCCGCGTCGAGGTTGCGGCACGCGAGAAGCAGCCAGATCACTTTGCCCTCTCGAAGCCGTAGACCCGGTGACCCCCAGCATCCATCATGAGGCCTTCCTCGGTGGGCGTTAGGCGGTAGCTGGCGCCTTCACGGGTCACGTCCAGGGTCAAGCAGTTCGGGTCCATTGGGGTGAGTATCGCCGCTTCGACCAGCGGCGCGCCGTCACGCCGGTATCCGAAT
>Ga0114933_10002604_pt1 | contig 18408 bp, 10 predicted proteins | sample 4SBtaG_FD_89691 | JGI IMG/M metagenome (GOLD analysis project Ga0114933, IMG submission 89691) | Deep subsurface microbial communities from Kolumbo volcano to uncover new lineages of life (NeLLi) - 4SBTROV12_W25 metaG | ecosystem: Environmental > Aquatic > Marine > Volcanic | place: Kolumbo... | reverse complement strand
CACCGACTTGTATAAAATTGTGATTCACGCATGTAGTGCAATCTTCACCAGTGTACCCACCACTCACATACGATACTTTGCACGTGCATGTGCCATCATTATTGCATACACCTCCCGCGTTACGCATATTGCAAGCTGATGTAAATGAACCTCCAGGGCAGACGTTGCAGGTCCCGTTGAATGGGTAATATCCAAAGGCACATTCGGTGCATGATTGATAAATTAAGTCAAAACCAGCGCGGCACGAACATGCATTTTCGCCAACGTTTGGAATCCAACCTTCATCGCAGACGCAACTAAGTCCAATAAAGGTATCAAAAATATCCTCAAAGTTGCGTCTATAGTTTGTTGTAATATACCCATGACCTGCACAAATGCTCTCTGTATTCTCTCCGTCAAACCCCAAGGCTTTGATACAAGTGGGACCATAATATCCTTCTTCACAATCACACGTGCCGCTTGCTTGTTGACCTAAAACAGTAGTATTTTCGTATTCAAATTCACCTTCAATATTCGGTAGTAGAAAGTGCTGGCATTGGCCATGTCCGTTGCATATATTTCCATTTTCCATTGGACATTCGGTGCAGATTGTACCAAACTCTAAAAATGCATTATAGGACCCTATCAAGGGGTCAGGCGAAGGTCTGAAATAATTCTCTTTACAGACGGTGCATCCTAACACAGGACTATTGTATTTTGTATCTTCAAGGTATCCGTCAAAGCACTCTTGACAGGCCCTGGAAGGATCTCTACCGCTGGTGCATGTCGTGCATTGATAGAGTAAGCTGTAGCCTTGATTGCAAGCGGTGCAATTGGTATCGTAGTTGTATTGATTGATGCAGGCATTGCACGTCTGACCTTGAAAGAAGGCATCGCATTGACATCCGTTGGTTTCGCAGGTGCCATGACCTGAGCAGATGGCACCATTGTCTGCCCAGCACGAATGTTCACATGTTTCACCATAAAATCCATATAAACAGGAACATTGATCGATGTTTACAGGTACTAATAACAGTACAAACAGTACATAGAAGATGATAGCGATGCTCGATGCTACAACAAATATATATTGCGAAATTATATTTTGTTCAAAGCTACTTTGGAAAAAAAGGCCAAGTGATACTCCTGCTACAACAAGGCATACAAAGCTAATGCTAATGCTTACAATATTTGGTTGAAACACGTTTTGAAAAAAGGTCAATGTATTTGTTTCGAAAAAAGTTGGTGCAATAATAACTAACCAAATTGCCAAAACTTCTATAGTAAGAATACCTTTGTTGTTTTCAATGGTATGATAATTCAAGATAGCAAGAATCGTCAATACGAGAAACCATAATATGATTACTTGGATCATTTTTGTATCCATTATCTGGTTAATATATATACTTTCGTATTTTAAGTGTTATCATGTCCGATCCAAGTTGGAATAATTTAACACATCGCGAAGTGAACAGAACCCGTGCTGGGTCTGAAGATATCCCAGCAGTCGTACAAGAATTACTAAGTAATTTGCCTGACGAAACCCAAACGATCTTAAGAGTTTCTGACACGTTTCCATTTGATTCGAACGATAAAAAGGAAGCGGAAGAAAACTATTTAAACAACAAGAACACAGACAAGCTGTTGCAAGATTCGAAAAATTGTTATGATTATGTATTTTTACGAAAATTGTTGAAAAATAGTCCACTTGATTCCGTGTATACAAGTCGTAAGTATAATGAAGTAAAGTCACGACCTGTAGTGGAAATTTCACATCGAACTTTTGAGGAGGAGTTTTTACGTGAACCAAAAAAAAATGAGAGACCTTGTGTGAAGGGGGATAATTGTGAAGGTAAATTTATTACAACAACGGATGAAGGGTTTGTCTTACGAGAATATTTGAAACCATCGCAATACAAAGGTTTTTTACAGACAAATACGTTACCAGATACACCGCAAATGTGTTTGTTATGTAGAAGAGCAGCTGTGACTAAATTATATGTGAATTATAGGGCAGACGGGGATTCGACAGGTGCTTTAATTAGCGATATTCGAAATTATGTACAAGTGACAGGAGAATATTGTCTCGACCAATGCTTGTTACCAACATCTCATCAACATGTGGGTCTCTACGATCCTGTAGTTGCGCATGTACGCAAACATTTGACACCAAAAAGAATCAACGGTATTAGGTATTACAAACAAACAGGATATCGTTACCCAAATGCTGGTTTAAATATTGATTTTTTGTGATGGAGGTCTACATAAAAGTGTCGCTAATGTAGACCTCGACAAATGGTACAAGGAAAAGATTAAACATTTTTTTCGCGACACGCCTTTCAGCCAGTGCTTTGATCCACCATATGCGACTGTAGAGGCATTGAAACAAACTTGGGTGCCTAAATGCAATAGTGTGAAATGTCCTGAATATGTAAATGCAGTAAATGTATGGATTTGGTTATCGGAAAACGCAACAAGTCCGTTTATACGAAAATGTTTATTCATGTTCATTGATTTGCATATGCATAACATTAGGCAAGTTGATGCACATGGTGTATTTACTTATGTAGAAAACGATGAAAACGACGACACGGATGTTATTATCCCGCAAGTAATAATGGACGTACTGCCGCCTTCGAAACCGTCGAAGGAAAAAAATAAGATCCTCCATGCATTGTCTAAGGCGTTACCACAACGTTGCCAGATCAGGAATCTTAAGGAGATAATTATAAATTATGTATCTGAGGATGATGTTTTTTTTCGTTTCTTATTAAATGTTATGAAAAAAGCATTATTTGGGCAATATTCACATTGTAAAGAACGGTTAAGTTTTAAAGGAAGATATATATTATTTGAAAGTTTTGAAAACCAATTACAATCTAAACCATTTTTTTGTAAATGGTTTCGAAACGGTAACGATCACCAAGTCCTGATATTTTTTTGCTTGAAAGAGTATTTAATTCATGCCGTAAGAGAAGCTTCGCCTGTATTGGAAGTGATAGACAAGAAATATGGTTGGGGAAAATTTGATTCGCAGGTACTTTCGTTTATGGATAAAATTAGAAACAAATTAAATATTATAGCGGATAGGGAATTCAACTTCATGGTGCGAAGTGATTGGATTGTGAATGTCGAATCAATCTTAATAAATGCTGCAAAAAGTCATATCAAATTATTTCGCACAACGCCACAAGTGACTTATTACAACAAAATACATTCTCTACTTATGAAATATTTTACAATAAAACAACAATTTAATGTGTATGATATTGTAACTAATGGTACTTCGCGTTTTGTTTGGAATGTGATTCAGAGATTATACAACCCAGAAAATATATTTAAAGTGCTGCATCTATTCAATGTCCCAGAGGAAACGGTTCAATTGTTATTAACAAAGACATTTTCAAAAGAACATTTTGAGCAACAATCACTAAACACATTAAAATATATTTTAGAAGTTATTCGAGTCCTTGCAATTCGGAAAAATTTTGGAATATATGTTTTACCACAACATATTTTCACGAAACAAATAGAAGCTATATGCAAAAAAGAAGAATGCACTGCAGCAGATTGTGTCAATTACGGGTTGAATTATATATGTTTTATTTGCAATGATATTAAAATGTTTATAATGAAAGAAACGAATGTATCTAGGCACTCTAACAAATTAGCGAAAGGGTCGTTGCGTATTGTTGTGAACAACCAAGCTAAACATAATAAACTAGAGTATATTTGTGGTAGAAGAACAGAAAGACACCAACGCCATGGTAAACGCAAATGGAAAGATAATGAAGCAGTGGCAAATAGGAAAATTATTAAAGAGAAACAGCGAGATGCAGTGAGCCATCGTTGCGTCAATACACCGTTGACGGAAATTGACATGATAGGTCATTTTGTTTGTTATTTTAACAAACTTATGTTTTTATGCACAAAATGCGGAAACACGTGCACGATTAATAAACAAAGTCTGTATAATAGCAATATCATCAGTTGTTCTATATGTTCATTGCATCAGAAGAAGAAATGTGAAAAGTGTTCAATGTTGGTGACATGTAACGATATATTAGCATTAGACAGAAGAATAGGTCGGTTTCGAAAGGCAAATTTATGTATTAATTGTACAGCTGTCCATGCAACTGCACAACCTATTATTTTATAAATTAATAAACATATAGTATTAGCGGAGCGAGCTCTAATGTTGACAAAATAACTTTTTATCTTTTGCCTCTGATATGTGATAATCTAAAGAATAAAACATATGTTTTCCAGTTTTCAAATTTTGACTTAAATTCAAAAACATCGTTCCATTCGATGGACTAAGACCACTATCTGATGATAGGTTGATGCTTAATTTCTTTAAATTGTAATCATCAGGTGCCTCTTTCATTGCTTTCTGCAACATATCCGATGTACACATTAAACAGGTGTTTGATGCATTGAAACCAGGTCGAATGAAACTACATTTTAATACTGTATTATGCTCATCCATAATAGAACATAAACTTTCTACACTAGAGCGAGATGAGTATTGTTGACGTTGTTTATACTGACGTTCATTGCCAACTTCTTTCATAATAACCGTCTTAGAACTAAATAACTCAGCATCTTCGTTCTTCAACTGATCGCATATAGCTTTTTGTTTTAAATGGTTATTATGGTCAAAATGCTGTGTTGCAATTGGCCTTGGTGCTGGTTCCATGTGCACCATAGTTTCACTTTCATTGTAACCCAGTGGGTAATTGGAACTCTTTGTTTTTGTTGATAAATTTCTATCTGTCTTTTCTTGTTTTAAGTAACTCATGTTGTATTCGTGTTTTTGTTTTCCTTGTTATAGACAATCAATCTATTTATACTCTCGATTTTTTATTTTACAACATATTATTGATGTCTTCCTCATCTAACATTGCGTCACTTTCGCCTGTATCTGGTTTCATGTGTTTGTATATGTCCATGAACAAATAATAAAACAAGTACACAAATACCGTGTTAAATAACATCGTGATAATGATGCTGGTCCATTTGATAGAATCATAAGTGTGCAACGTCGGTAAAATACACAACCCAACAAGACATAGCTTCAATTGATACATCATAATGTGATACCCAACATCTTTACCAACATGCGGTTGCCCATTATCCGTCCCTACATGTGTTAAGAATTTTGAATACACACTTTCAATATCTCGATACTTCGTAATATGAAAGTAAAACAATAAGTTAAGGACAGCGTGCGTGAGTATTGCTTGTGACATATGACCCCAAGGATGACCTTGGTACAAATCATTACGTATGCTTATTACCAACGTCAATGTATGAAATACAACTTGAGACAGTGCATATACCCCTTCCCAATCCTTAACAAATTCCACCATAAACATGTAATGATGTTGTATAATAACTACAAGTACAAAGGATGTGGCATACAGGTAAAATGCCATGTCATAATTTATGGGTAATACTATTAAAATATCTATAAATAGATTTCCTATTACGCAGGCAAACAACATCCAAATATCTAGATGATGATACCTATTTTGAACTGCCATTTTCGTATCTACGATTTTCAAGATCATCGTACAGTACGTTGGTATAAAAAAACTCAACGCATAGTAAGTCTTGGATATTATAGGCATAAGGGAAAATAGAAAAAGAAGCGTAATCTGTATGGTTATGATATCTTTCATAGCATTGTGGTTAAATAAATAGAAACACCTGTATATAATGAAACTCGTTAATCTATTTTTTCTTCTCTTTATTGTGTTCCTTTTCTAGATTCTTTATAAAATCCTTACTTGCATCCACATATTTACTTAAATCGTATTCGGTTGCTACGAATACACCTACCGTAAACCCACATAGAAACTGTATCATACTGTACCACATTTACAAATACAGGGCAGGATATATATACCGTGTTTACATGAAATCCTCCTCGACAATTACATCCTCCTCATCCTCTTCTTCCTCTTCTTCCTCTTCTTCCTCTTCTTCCTCTTCTTCCTCATTCTCGAAATTAAAACCTCCATTCTCTGGTAATGGTATACCATCTTCATCGTGTAAATCCTCAATAAGATCGGTATCTAACGCATTTTCCAGTTCTTGTTCTTCGCGTGCCTTTTTTTCGTTTTCTTTATACTCATCGCGTACAATTCTAAATACGCGTCGTCTCGAAGCGCCAATTGAGGTACTGACCAATAAGCGCCATCTCTGCAACACATCTTCAGACATTTTTGTTTCTTTTAATAATTGAAATTCATGGTTTTGTTTGTTAATCAATATATCTTCCCTTCTTAAGTTTCTATTTTCCGATATGACATAATCTTTAGCATCAACTATCAGATCCTTATCCGTATCAATTCGTGTAGTTGCATTTTCCAAAGCTGTTTTCCATGCCTCAATTAGTTTGGTTTCTGACATTTCCAAATAATCAAGCCATGATTTTAACACTCTTTTTTCATCTTCACTATTGTTCCGAATGTCGTCGTATTTAAACGTTGGTTGGGGTTTAAACTCGTTGTTTTGAAAATATTCGTAAAACATATCGTTGTTCTCTTTTTTATGTCTCGGCAAAATAGTGAATTGCCGTCGATGTCTTGTAACAATCTTCTTTATCTCGCCTTCTTCAACAAAAAGTCCTTTTATATACTTGTAAGTCACCATTGTTTCTTTTACACGTGCTGACGTGTGTCGTTTCGTCGTTTCGTCGTAAGTCACCGTTGAGCTAGCTCCGCTTTTTTCTTCTAAATCTCTGACTGTATATTCCCTATGTTTCTGCCTTCTATTATATCGTATATGTACTATTTGTAAATTTTTCCCAACTAAACCCAATGCCCTGTTCTTTTGTTTTGATGTCAATCTAATAATATCTCCAACGGCATAGTCTTTTTCTGCTGCTTGAACCAATGCAACAAAACTTAAATCAACAGTAGGGAAGGAAACCTGTACGAAAGATTTGCGTTTCACCGTAACCTTGATAGGTCCATATACCAGAGGTTCATGCTCCTTGTTTGCGTTTTCCATGGCAAGTCGAACATCTTCAGGCAAACATTCTACCCTCCTGATGTTGTTTCGACATCGTAGAAACTCGACAGTATCACGAACTTTCATTTTATCTTCTATTGGCTTGGTCGGTCCTGGACCAGCCTTCTTAGTTGCATAATGTTCTCTTCTGTTAATGTTTTTGGAATCAGCTGTTTTTTTGTTTCTGCACACATTACATTGGCTATATCCATTCTGAGACTCTTGCTGCAATTCATCCCATTTAGAGAAAAAGCATTCTGGAAATTCTTTCTTACAATCACCACAAAATCTTCTCTGCCTACACTTACCTGATTCCACATGACATATTTTTTCTGGGCAACAATTACAACGACACTCGTCGCACATTTTTAAGTGTATTTTGTCTGAAGTTTCGTAGCATGTACAATTTGGTAATTCGCAACGTTTACCTCTAATCCACGTTTTTACGAATTCTTGAAATTTTTTTAACGGACCCTTTATATTAGTTTCTAATGCTGTCGGGTTGTTTCTCTTATTGCGACTGAGTTGTTTATGCAATATTTCCCGTATTTGTTGATCGTCGTAGCGATATATAAAATCTTTTATGCTTAACTTACCAATCCAATGCGCGGGAAGAATACGCTCTAATGTTGACATATATGCGGTTGTGCTACCAGTCTTCAGTTCTTTACTATTAGAAGCGGTACTATTATTGTTAGATTCTTGTATGAATTCTTGCAATGGTTTTTTATTAAAGGAAAAAAAGCTGCTAACGGGAATATGCATGCAGCCATTGTCGTGTCTTCCCCAATTTAGTTCAAAATCATCGTTGTTGCTAGGTGGGTTGACGGGAATAATACACTCGTGTAAAATTGTTTTAAAAGCTTCTTGCATGCGTTGTTGTCGTTCCTGTGACATAATTATTTCTATTTAATAATCACAATAATTACACAGAAATAAAAGTGCGCAAGCGCCGAAGTTGTATATAGTATATTTTAATCTATAATAAATTACTCAATATATTATGAATACGTTATTAAAAGATGACGGATTGTTTATTGTTTTGTCTACAATAAACAGCGTGAAGAAACAAACCTTTATTAGTATTACTAAAAAACTAGAAGTAAAAAATAATACTTTATTAGTTGTAGAAATGAATAAATATCGAGGTCTGAAATCACTGGAGATTCAAAAATTTTGGAGCAAGACTTCCCGCGGATTAACCTCGCGAATTAAAAGAGGTGTAGAAATATCCTTAAAGGAAAATTTACAATGCTATTCGCCTGCTAAAGTATTTAAAAAATATAATTTAAAAAAATACAAAGTAGTACAATCGTTAAAAAATAGCATGTAAGTAGCAGCCGCTATTTTTTACCTGCTCCAGCCGCTTTCGTTTTTTGTGATGTTTTATCTGTTTTTGTTGTTGAGCTAGCTCCGCTTTTTTTTTTTGGTGGTTGATTATTTGCTGTTGGATCATTCGGCAAGGATGCCCCCATCATCAATAATTTATCTTCTTTTGACCATGGATCTTTTGTGTTGTCTTTCATCAGGTCTATTGGCAAAGAACAATTGCGTATAACATACTGTTTGTAAGTATCCCATGTAATTAATTGTTGCAGGTATAAGGATTTTAATTCCTCGTTTGAAATATATGGAGTTACTGGAACAATGACTTGTATCATCTGATCTTCCGCTACTTTTGTAATGTCTGTAATTTTTCTTTTTTTTGCTATTTTGGACAATCTCTGTGCTTCTTGTTCGCTATGTGTATGTCTGTAAACCCAAGTTAAAATTTTTGATGTTATATTTTTCCATAGTAAACACGATTGTTTAAAAACATCGTGGCTACCCTCTACGTCGCCCCTAACAACATTATCTGATATCATCATGCTTCTGGGCACACCCATAGCGGAGCATATATTTTCTGCCACAGAACGCAATATTTGTGAATAATCATTGCGACCACTTGGTTCAATAATAGAACCTACCGTGAAGGAACTTGGTAATGGGATTATATTGTTCATGGTGCTCTCTGCACGAACGTGTTCCTGTGCGGTTCCATTAATAGCAGCTGCAAACAGCCGCTGTTGGTTTTTTAATCGTTTTACTTCCTTTTCATCCCGTTGATATTGACTATTTAAACTACTTTTTAGGGCATCCGAGTCCATAAAAAAATCAAAATCCAAACCTTCCTTTGCTTCATGTGTAGTTTCTCGTTTTTCTACAATTATTGGAGGATTACACCTTAATGTTTCGGCAGTTAGTGCACAATCACTTAATTGATGAACAAATTGCATCATTGGTTCCAAAACTTTAATCACGGAGCAAAGACTACCATCCGAACGAGGGTCATATCCAAACCCAGACAAGACAATTGAATTCGGTGCAGGTTTATTGGGATTATCCATGTCATGTAAACTGAATGAACACAAACCAGCCGTGGTTGTGAGTACATGGATAGCATAAGATCCAGGTTTCGGAATATACGGTATCAATTGTTTATCAATTTTTTTAAATCGTATTGGGGCAACCCCAAGAGTCATAATAATATCAACTATATCTTTCGCAAATGGTATCCATATTTCCGATAATTCCGCCTCCGACATATTAATTTGTTTGCATTTTTTACCTGTGCATACTTGTATACCATTCTCAAAGACTTTGTTTATAAGCAAGTTTCTGCACATAAAAACATGTTGATCACCAACAAACAAGTAATGCAACTTTAATATGGTACTTGGTGAAATAATACTTTTTTTCTCACTCGTAATATGGTTCATGTTCCCAAGTTTTTTTAAACCCTATAATTCTAAAATGTTAGCATTATATAAGCAACTTAAAAATTCTTAAGAAATGAACCCACAAGTGTTTTCAGATCGAAAAATCGATGTCGGTGATACGGTATTTTACAACAACGAAAAATTTATTGTCATTGATGTAAACCGAAAAACCTTAAAATCATTACATTCTAATGATCTGTGTACGTTAAACAAAAAACAATTTAAAACGATTCAAATTGAACCATTTTTGGTGCATCAGTATCCTGGTGACACCATGAAACAAAAGTTAAGACATATTTTTGGATATTTTCCTGACATAGACAGAACAGACAGAATACTTGACTTCGAATATGAAAAAATGTTGTCAGAAACGATGAACAAAAATTACGATAGTTTTTGTGAAACACAAACCGAAGCAGCTTTAGCATCGGTTGCCAACGAAAAACACAATTTACTATTGGCGGCGAAAACAGGAACATACGAGACATGTGAGGAGACCTTCTTTGAATATGCATATCGAAATAAAGTATTTGCATATTGTGATACCTGCGTTGAATATTGGCTATCTACGTTTAAAAACGAAGCTATTATCAAGCACTTATCATTGATATCTCAACCACCAATGAACGCTATTATCATGGATCCAGTTTTATGTATATTTCGCGGTGACAAAAAATATGACCGTTCACGTATATTTGAAAAGTCGTATGTAGAGAAAACATTGGAAATGAACAAACAAAATAGCACCGTAGAAGAACCAGCTTACGCCGAACAGATGACATCCGACCAATTCTGGGATACAAACATCGGTGATGAAGTTATAACACAAATTGATGCATATGATGTACATTTTTTGAATACAAAATTAATGTCAAAAAAACATTTTGTACGTTTTTTAAATGATGGTCATCATATAGCTCAAAACCAACGTTTTGATGAAGTGCTGCCAATTTCTAAATACAACCGTGGTTGTCGCGGAATCCATTTTGTCTCCACACCAATCAAAGATCATACGCACGCGCCACTGAAATTGTTAAACTTTGCTAGATATCATCGCTTTATATTTGATTATGTATTGTCAAATCTTGATCTTTATGAGGGAAATCCTAGTGACATAAAAGATACATTTGAGTACGCTGACGATGCTTATGCGACAGAAAATCAACTAATATTTCACTTTCGTTTTGATGAAAAAAATGAAGATGTAACAACAATATGGAGAGGCTGTTGGCTTTTGGAAGCAGAGGCAAAAAATGATACACCAGTAGAAATGTGTTTCACTCTCAAACGTGCATCCAAAATTATTTACACGGAAACGTTTCATATATTGTTATTCTTGACAGACAACGAGTACCAACCTCTGAGACTTGTCAGCGATGCGTTGAATGCTGATTACGAACATGAAACAGAGCGTCATGTAAAAAGGGGTGTAGTAGTTGAAAAATTCGTACAAGGTTCAGAGGCCGATGGACTTTTCATGAAAATTAAAATGGCAAATGCAGAAGAAGTTATAACGACTGTTCGATCAGAGTCTATACCTGCACCAAACCCAATAAACAACAAACACCGTGAACTATTTCATAATGTGTTACAAAAAAACCAAACGAAGATTCAATTTCAAGAGAAAAGTTATGCATTAATCAATATATATCTAGGTGTCTTTTCCATTCCAAGCACAGTTTATTATCCTAATCAATATCGATTGTCCAATGGAAAAATACCAAAATCCTGCAAATCTTTACACTTGTTGTCTTTCAAAAAGAAGCACGACAATGGCACAAAGGAATCATTTGCATCATATTTTTACTCCCTTATAAAAGGAGTAAAAGAGATAATACCCAAGGTAACTGCCACGATGTGCACGATGCTAAAGCGAGCTCCTACAGTTACCATGGATATACTGAAAGATTTAATCGCAAACGATAAATTATTAGAGTTTCATGATTTACTGAATGAGTTACCGTTTGCAGAGAAGAATAAATTCATCATGAAAATGCGAACAATCTCATCGAAATACCCTACAAACAAACTTATTATGTGTGCAATGAATAGAAACACGTGTCTACAAATGGTTACGAAAGAATCCATGTTAGATAGTTGGACAGCATTTTTCGAAGATAATGCGAAAATGCCAACCCATATTGGAACGTTTAAAATTAAAGTTGGTTTGTTGCGTGTAACTTCATACACGAAGAAAAAAATGATAGATAAACTTGGAACGGATGATATTTATATTACCCCGTTAATTTTAGCAATTTTGTTGAAAAAAGTATCATTGCTTCCAGAGAACGTGTTTAAACATTGTCAGAATATACAAGTAACCGATTATGAATATTTCCCGATCCATTTCATTGTACATTTTTGCGACGGTGCTGCATTTAGATTAGCATACGTAAAGATGCTATTTCAAAGAGAAATGCCGAATGAAACCTTTTTAAAACCAGGAATATCAGAATTTAAATCGCTAATGAAAAAATGGAATCCTACTAACACCGAGACCCATGCCCTTTTGTATGCATTGAGCGAATGGCCTTTTGATGAATTGTACCAAATCATGTTCCTAACATCTTTCGCCATAACACAGAAATACCATGAAAGGGATTGGTTTTCAAAGCATGAAGAAGCCACCGAATTGTTTGCACATGTTCCAGGCAATTATGTAGTTGAACATAAAATGAAATCATATGGTTACCCTCAAAGTTTGGCTTCGGAGGAAAGCTTTGCGGATTCATGGTATCGTGGATTTTGCTGGTTGACTGAAATTAGTTTAATGTTTAAAGATGAAAGTAATGATTTGGTTGTTACAACATTAAACATGCTAAAGAACGCGAAAAGAAGTACAGAAGGATACACCGAACAAACGGTACTACAGTTTAAGCAGTTAAGACAAGCTAAACACAGTTACAACAGGGAACAATATCACCTTTTACAGCTGTACAAAACGAATCTACTAGCAAACGACGATCCACGTATATTTGATAAGATTTTTTGCTCCGACTTTAATATACACTTCAAGTTTGGCGTTAGGGAGCAATCTATGTATGAACTGTTGCTCATGTCCCCTGAGTTGTGGCAAACAGGACATTTAAGCAGTGCTACCGTAGCCAAAGTATCGCAATTTTATTTAAAACAATGTCCAAATTTTAGTGATGAATATTTCAAGGATATAGAGTGTGAATATTATTATATGCGCTTAAGTTTATTCTCACAATACATCGATATTTCGATCAATAAGAAGAACACCTCCTGCACTGAATCGACCGTCCTATGTGCTGCGGGTGGAAATTTAAAACAATTGAAATTTATTGCTGGTTTACAAATTAAACAAAATATTAGCTGTCGGTTTTCATCGCTTCATATACAGCAAATGTTTTCTGATAAATTAAAGATTGGTATCTTAGCTCCTTACATTCGTTTCAAACACGAGGTACCTAATTGGAGAGAACATCTGTCATTTGGAGCGGATATGGTTGAATATTTAGCCAATGGTGATGGCTTCGTATCAGATCGTGTCAAACATATCGTAGACTTTATAGAATTGTATATGGGTGATGGTGGTGTTTGGGATAATAGAATATGGCATAGGAATTTTGTCTCCTATTACTATTCAAACTATGACACACTGAATAACCGCCAACTACGGTTTATAAAATTACTTGAAAACATCAACAGGTATTTAATTTCAGTAGCAGAAAAATTAACATCAATAGAGGATGGAAGGTCCATTATGATGCAGATTTTAAATTCACCCCGTTGGAAAGACACTTATATCAAAGGTGTGGTTGCGTTAAAGAAAACCATTTTCAAGACACCACATCTAATGTCATACCTTGGTATGCACTTTACGCATTTTGACTGTAGTCAGTTCAAGTGGAAAGAATCACTCAAAAAATTCAACATGTTACAATACGAAACTTACAGTATCCTTCGTAGGTGTGAAAGTTATGATGTAACTACGTTCCAGAATGCTATATTATTTATAGGCAAGCAATTATTAAATGACGACGATCATCCGCAGATATACATGGTTCGCAAACACCATCGCGTACCTGATCAAATAGAAAATTTTGATTTTGTTGGATGTGCAATCATGGATCTTTTAAACAAGTTTAAAAGGAAATATACACAGAACAAACATATAGAATCAATATTAGATAAATTGTTAATAAAAATAATATCACAATGTTGTTGTGATTATGAATTCAGAGATATTCATAAGCAACAATCGATGAATTTTTTATGTGCACTTTCTGCTGCACCGTGGGTTCGACAAACACACGCATACAGATTTAACAAAATTTTAGAAATTATGTTGACGTACAATTTAAACCAATCCATATTGTTGTTTGTCAAAAGCTTCGAAATACATGTTGATTATCCATTTTTAAACCAATTCGATAACAATATTTGCAAACGTTACACCGCACAGTATGTACAACCACAAGAATATAATTGTCAATTGTCTGCTGCAAATACCAAGTTATTAATACAGAAATACAAAGAGGTCGAGGACGTAGATGAACACTGGTTTGTTGTTGTTGTCAAATTACACTTCAACGGCATGATCGATTGGAACATATTCTATGACCTTGCAGAGTTTAAAAACAAGAAAAATCAATCGGATTTGCAAGCTATGCAAATAATTCATAAGGACCATAGACACATTTTAAAACATATGCAACGTAGCAACAGTGAATATTTCTTTCCAGCATACAAAATGTATTCGGTTGCATTTTTTATTCAGAATGGATTGAACCCCTTCTTGTTTGACTTTATGCGACCGAAAAAGGGGGGTGACACAGATTGGATAGCACAGTTGCTCAAATTCAAAATGAGCATTGATGGGTGGCCATACAATATGTACCTTTGCAACGCACAAATGCACAAGGAACCCAACACACCACACATTCAACCATACCTCCTAGCAAATTATTTGTCTGAGATTTCCATTGATAATTTTTTTACGATGAATGAAGGTCTGGATGATTTGTGGGATTATAGATATAGGATGTTTAGAGAACCAAATTTCTGTACTGTTTTGCAAACGGGTCAAGACAGTCGTAAAAAAATAGCTGGAAAGTATATTTTAGAAGCTTCCACGTTTCTAGGAATTACAATCCTTGCACTGTATCAACAACAAACAACCTTAAAATTTAAAATCGTCATGGATCTCGTCGAAAAAACACAGGAAATATCAGAAAGGCCTTGGTTAGATATACTGATGTTTCCACACGCGTGCGTTAAAAGTCAACTCAATAATAGACAAACAACCACTACCATTGTACACTGTAAACTCAATATATTGTCCTTGCTAGAATTGTTGTGTGTGGACTTCCAAGCATCGGATTTAGAAATTTTATTGGAAAAAATGCCAGAGATCACAACCGAATTATCATTGATCAAGGAAAATATCAAATTTTCGTTGTATTTCTCTGATAAACTTGAAATATTTAAAAGGTATTTTCGAGTAGTAGTCGCACAATGTGGATCCCCGCATGATATGTTTAATACACACGTTCTATCCATGCCTACGAATCATCACTTCATAGCAGAGAAATTGCATTACTTCAACCTTGATATGTTAACTTTTGTTTCTCAATATGGTAGAAACAAACATTTACAATATTTTATACAATACATGACGAAACATTGTGATGTCATCCAGAATTTACAAGAGCGTCTTTTAAAGCAAAGTACGCAAACGAATTTACAGTTGAGCAACCCGCATTTATACTATATACATAGAACCAAATCGCCAATTGAACATCTAATATACATAGCTGCTATACACGGGCACCAAGATTGTTTTGACCAGTTGTTTCAGTATAAAGGCAACAAACTCAGAAAAAATAACCTCAAGAATATCATCAAAGAGTTAGTGACGGTCATGAAATTTGATGCAACAAACATAGAGTTGCTTCAAAATTTATTTGCAAGAAGGAGGGCAATATTCCAAAAAATTCTCCAACATGCTGAACAACGCGAAATCGATCTTATACCCACATGCCGATCTTACTTAAAATTATCACGCGAGGTCATGACGAAGCCAACACATTATATTAGGAGCTTAACTCCAGGGTTTTTAAAAAATAGACACTTTATGAGATCGGAGCTGGAAGTAATCGGGGAGCATTTTTTTCAATGCATCACGATAATTGAATCGGAATGTTCGATACAAATTAGCTTTACTATGAGCGAAGTCGTAAATTTAACTTTGCTGTACTCACATCGATTATTAAGATTTGTATTAAAAAGGGTCTTGGGCGTTCACAAATTCCACCAAAGCATAAACTTTAACGATGAAACAAAAGAAATCTTCACCTTTCTCAAAAAAGACGACATGCATGGACCAAATATGCTTACTAGAAAAGCATGTGGTTACGTGCTTTTGTATTACATATTAACCATGGAATCAAACAATCGATATACTAGCGTAGAAGAAATCAAAAGCAACAAATATTTAGATCTTATTTTTGATATGTCTCTACAAATCCCACAAAACGACACAGAAAACAGAATCAAAGTACAGAAATTTGTTGAACATTTTTTTAAAGACCACCCGATAGCAACCAACATAGCAACATGGATACAACAGTACAACACGAACAAAAAAAGAAAACTCGAGGATGATAATAGAAGTGTAACAGTATAAATAAACATAACATAAGTAAATAAATGAAGAATATAATTGACCTCTATCGTAGATATGAAAATGAATTGGAGGTAATGCTTCCTCAATTTAAACAAGAACTAGCCGACATGCTATTTCAATCCAACACCACAACTACCAAACTATCCACCAACAAAGCAGAAAATGTAGTTAAAAACAACACCCCGCACTTTACAACCGATTTTGCCACGCCTCTTTCTCGACACGATGCTGCACCTAAAAGCAAAACTAGCTCAACACCCGAGCTAGGCATATGTCAAAATTGCTTTGAGAAACACTCTTTAGCAATGCGCACATGCAACGATTGTGGGGATGAACATGATGGATGCTGCGAGATAATGGTGTCCTAAAAATAAATTATAATATATATATAATAATTCTATAGGAATATACTATGGCTAGCATCACTACCACTACTACTGGATTAACAGCACATGAAGAGCAGCAAGCATCACAGATTATACAACGTGCGAACGACACAAAAAATAGACCGATAAAAGATGGAGACAAACTCTTGATCGACTTTTTTGCAGGAGCAGGTGGTGCAACCCAAGGATTCGTCTTAGCAGGTTTCAAACCCGTGTATATTGTGGAGGCACATGGAACCAAAGTAGAACAATATAAACGTAATTTTGGAGACGTGGAAGTATTTGAACGTCCATACCGAGATAAAGAAACCCTTCCAAATTTTGTATATGCCGACACAGCAGAAATCGATGCAAAGATTATATTAGATTACTTAGTTGAGAATTTTATTCAAAAGTTTAACGGCTTAACATTCCACGTCCACTCAAGTCCGTCGTGTCGAGCACTCGCTAAAGGTGGGAGAAAGAAAAAGCAGAGTGATTTTAATCCAAATAGTTTAGGCAACAGCAGAAGTACCTTTTTATGGACTGCAAAAGTTCTACACATAATGAAGGGCGTATTAGGCAATGAAATGACATGGAGTCTCGAAGAGGCACCAAAATTGCATAACGCTGATATGGCGGAATGGAGACAGGAATTGCCACCACATACACCCAATGAACATAATAAATGGGATTTTACGGAATTGGGGTTGCCACAGGATAGGATCCGTTACGTTGCATTGGATGCAGCCTTGGGTGGTTTACTTGCAGAGGGAGGAAAGTTAGCAAAAATGAGAAGAATAGTTCCAGCTGATACTTATTTAAAGAAATTAGTAAAAGCTCAGGAAGAAGCCGAAGTACAATATGATGATACGAAAAAGTATTCTAACAAGAAATCGCTGAAAGGCAAAATCAGCATGCAGAAGGCGTTTGCATTAGCTGGAAAAGCGATGCCGACTGGAGTGAAGCAAATGATGGGTCAATCAACTATCTCGCAAGTTTCTAGCTTAATACGCAAACAGAATAAGGCAAGACTAGCCGTACGTGATAACGACGCTGAGAAGCACGCGGAAATATATATCCAATTGACGAAACTGGCATACAACGATTTGCGCGAATTTATAAAAGGAGTAACAGATGCGGAGATTGACAGATTCTATGACGAGGAGGCAAAAAACTACGTCAGAAACGCAAAAGGATTCCTAGGAGATTTAAACGAAAACGATATCAATAGTTACATTGAAGCATGTGTAGATGTGATGGGTGGTGATGTAGAGTATACTAAAGCTACGTTGCGAAATCGTTCTGCACATACGACCATAGCTGTTGCTTTGTTGAACGGCAACATTTTAACAGAAGGCATGAGACGAAAACTTCAGCGTTTCATAGACGACAATGTTGGTACTTTAAAAGATCAATTCGGCTTAAGGATAGCTCGGTATTATAGCAAAGATGTTCTACCAGATGGTACAGATTTGTATAGCAATGAAAATATGCCAACCGAATTAAGACCTATCTGGGCACCTGCCTTTACTATTCAAGCACAGAGCGACAAAGACTGGTATATGCCACTGATGCCATCGGTTGGAGAAGGAATTAGATGGCACTTTACTGGTATGCAGAAGGCAAAAAT
>Ga0114933_10002603_pt1 | contig 18409 bp, 14 predicted proteins | sample 4SBtaG_FD_89691 | JGI IMG/M metagenome (GOLD analysis project Ga0114933, IMG submission 89691) | Deep subsurface microbial communities from Kolumbo volcano to uncover new lineages of life (NeLLi) - 4SBTROV12_W25 metaG | ecosystem: Environmental > Aquatic > Marine > Volcanic | place: Kolumbo... | reverse complement strand
GAGGTCGTAGCCGCGCTTCCAGTGCACGGTCGCTCCCTCGGCGTGCTTCATCTCCGTGAGGTTGCCGGCTTCGTCGTAGACGTAGGACTGGGTGTAGCTCCGGAGCGCCGGGTTTCCGGCGTCGGGGACCGCCCCCTTGCTCCCGGCGTAGTCGGCGTAGAACGCCGTGGTCTGGGTCTGGGCGACCTTCTCGCGGCCGGTGCCCTCGGTGAGCCGGTAGAGGCTGTCGTAGGTGAACGTCCGGTCGGGCGTGACCTGGGCGTTGTCGAAGTAGACCGTCTCCTGGGCGTCGTCCTCGATCTGCGTGATGTTCCCGACGGCGTCGCGGGTGTAGGTGAGCTCCTGGAGCGTCGCGCCCCCGTGGCTGCTTGCCGCCGACCGGGTCGTCTTCAGCGTCGACAGCCACAGGCGTTCCTCGTCGTAGGTGTAGGTGGACGAGGTGTTGTTGCCGTAGGTGCTGCTCTCGCGCTGCCCTCGCGCGTTGTACGTGATCTCCGTCACGATGGCCTGGGTCACCGTGCTCGAGCCGTGCAGGTAGAGGTCCACGGCCGTGAGCCGGCCGCCCTCGTCGTAGGTCGGCTCCGTCTTCGAGGTGTCCGGTGCCGTCTGCTCCGTCACGCGGTCGAGCGCGTCGTAGGACGTGCTGACCGTGAACGTCTCGCTCTCGAGCAGGCTCGAGGACCACGAGTCGAGGTTGGCCTCGGTGGTGACCTCGGACTCCACGCCGGACCAGTCGGGGGTGGCCGTGATGTCGTCGAAGACCTGGCGTCCCTGCTCGAGCACCCGGCCCCGGAAGTCGTACTCCGCCGTCACCCGTCCGGCCGTGTCGTAGCTGTGCAGGAGCCGGCCCTTGGAGTGTGCCGGGATCGAGGACGTCAGCGCGTCCCCGTAGACGCTGTACTCCGCGAGCACCTCGCCGGAGCCCTCATCGACGTAGAGCCCCAGCGGACGCCGGAGCACGTCATACGTGCGCCGGAGCTCCAGGCTGCCGCTGCGCCAGGTCCGGATGGGCTGGCCGCTGACGTCGAGCAGGACCCGGCTCTCTCCGTCTCCGGAGGAGCCGTCGTAGCCCTCGTCGGCGGCTCCGGTGAACGCGGGACGGCCCAGGATGTCGTGGGACTGGACCTGGATGTCGTTGCCCCGGGCGTCCGTCACCGTCAGCGCGTTGCCCTGGACATCGAGCTCCAGGGTCGTCTCGTAGTCCGTCGTCCCATCGGGCGTCTCCACCAGCTTGTAGACGCGGCCCAGCGAGTCCAGGTGCGTGACGGCCGGGGTGTCCTCGTGGTCGCCGCCCGAGAGGTTGTCCTCCTCGTCGTAGGCGCTGACGGACCAAGGCGTGTACGTGAAGCTCCGCGTGTTGCCATCGGGCAGCGTGACCAGCGTGTTCCGGCCGACCGGGTCGTAGCCGTAGACGATCGAGACACCCCACTCGACGACCTCGTCCTCGTCCTCGTAGTCCTCGAGGCTGCTGAAGAAGGGCTCGTACTGCTTGACGACGTTGCCCTTGTTGTCGACCACGGTCCGGCCCGTGCCCACCCACCGCGGGTCCGCATTGGCGAACTGCAGAACGCCGCCGCTGAACACCAGATCGCCGTTCACGTCCCGCTCCGGGGCGTCTCCGGGTGCCGCCTGGACCTTGGTCTGGACCACGCGGCCGCCGCCGTCGCTGTAGGCGTAGGACTCCTGCCAGTCCGAGCCGCCGTGCTCCTTCAGGAGCTTGACGTGCACCCGATTGGGCAGCGAGCTCGTGCTCCAGCGGTCCGTCGAGTAGGCGAACTCGGCGCTGTGGGCCGAGGCCCCGTCTCCGTCCGTGCCGTTCCGAACCGCTGTCTTCGTGACGCGTCCGAGCGCGTCGAAGGTCGCTTCCGTCTCGGTGCCGTTGGGGTCTGTCACCTTCGACGGCGCCATCAGCCCGTAGTCGATGTCCGCGGTGACCTCGAGGCCCGCGGCGTCCTCGACCTCGGTGATGGCGAGCCGGTCCGTGTCCCACGTCAGCGCGGTGTCGTTTCCGAACGCATCGGTGTGCGTGGTCGGGACGTAGAAGTTGCTGCTGTCGTGAGCGAGACGGCCAGACGCCGCCCACCAGTTGGTCTCGGTGGTCGTGTCTTCGTCCAGATCGATACCGAGGTCGACGTAGCCGCCCTCGGCGAGCTCCGTGCTGGTGACGCGCGTCCCGTATCGGTCGGCGATCAGATCGCTGACTGCGCCCTCTGTGAACGCGAGCGCGTAGGACTCGTAGGCGAGCCTTCGCAGGCCCATCGTTCCGAGGCTCTCCGCTGCGGTGAGCGCGTCGTTCCAGTACAGGGTGGCGTGGTGGGCGAGGAGGCGCTTTTCCTCGGACGCCGCCGCCGTGCCGTCCTCGAAGGCGCGCACAGTCGCCGCGTCGAACAGATCGTTGGCCGCGTCGATGGTGGCCGGGTCCGAGTCGTCCTTCCAGTCCACGCCGCCCGACGTCGTGTCGGTCAGCTCCCAGCTCCTGGATTGGATGGGCACGGCGATGTGCCAGACATCGTCGCTCGCGATCTTGTCGTCCTGGTGGAGGACCTCGGTCTCGGTCACGACGATGGAAAGCTGGGTCTGCTCGGAGTCATGCCCCGTTCCCCGCCGGGGATAGGAGACGGAGCACGTGCGGGTCGGGACGCCGTAGTCGTCCACCTCGAGGGTCAGCGAGTGGGCGACGCGCGGGTCCGGGGTCCCGGTCGCGATGTCGATGTCGTAGACGTACGAGAGCGACTCCGCCGCGTCGACGTCGAGACCGATGGAGACCACGGCGTGTTGCGCGTGAAGGACTCCGGGCCGGGCCTGCCCATCGAGGTGCGCCGCAGGCTCGCCGAGGCTCCGGGCCAAGGCCCGACACGGCTGGGCGCGGAGAAGGGACAGGGCCTGGGCATATGTCGCCTGCTCGTACACGCCAACAATGGGCAAATCTCCGCCGAAGACGAGTCAGAAAGGGGGGTGATCGCCGTGCGCTTGCCGTTGGCGGACGTCGGGTGATCGGGCCCGTCTGAGAGCACCTTGGACAGGCCGCACCGCCTGCCCCTCTGCGCCGGTTAGGAAGCCCGAGCTGTGATCAGATCTGTGATCACACGGGGACGAAAATGGGCCAGAATGGACGCCCCAAGTGATCACACGGAGCTCTAAGTTGTTGAAATCACATCCTATCAAGAGCTTCCGCGAGTTCTGGCCTTACTACGTCGGGGAGCATCGACACCCCGTCTGCCGGGCGCTGCACTACCAGGGCTCGGCGCTGGGGCTGGGCTGTGTGGTCGCGGCCATCGCCCTGCAGAACCCCTGGCTGGTCCTCCTCGCGTTGCCCATCGGCTACGGCCATGCCTGGGTCGGGCACTTCTTCGTCGAGAAGAACCGCCCGGCGACCTTCACCTACCCCCTGTGGTCCTTCGCAGGGGACTGGAAGATGTTCGGCTACTTCGTCACGGGGCGGATGGGCCGCGAGGTCGAGCGCCTCTACGGCTCGCGCGCCCCCACCGCCGACGCGCCGCTGCTGGTGAAGGAATGAGCGCCGCCGCCGCCGAGATCGCCTTCGATCTGCGGGCGCTGCTGCACGACATCGATCCCGCCCGCCGCGTCGAGGGCTTCGAGCGCCTCGCCTCCGAGCGCCTCACAGCCATCACGGAGCGCCTCGAGAGCCTCGTCGAAGGCTCCCTCGTAAGCCCGCTCCGGGAGCGCCTCGGCGAGCTGCTCGAGCTGATCCGCGAGCACACACCCCGGCCCGAGGTGCCCGACATCCGCGCCGCCTGGGAGGCCCTGCGCCTGGCCCTGCAGCCCGCCTACGAGGCCCTGGCGGTGGCCCTGTCGGACTTCGACATCCACGTCCCCTCGCTGCGACCGACGAACTACGCGCGCAACCTGCTGCATATCCTGGGCGGCTTCCTGGCCCTCGGGCTCATCGAGCACGTCCTGACCCTCGGCTGGATGCAGGCCATCGCCTCGACCCTGGTCGGCCTCGCCTGGACCCTCGAGCTGTCCCGGCGCTTCCTGCCGCGGTGGAACGAAGCGCTCCTGTGGGTGTTCTCCAGGGTGAGCCACCCCCACGAGGCCCACCGCGTGAACTCCGCCACCTGGTACTGCACGGCGCTCTTCCTGCTCAGCCTCACGGGCTCGAAGCTGGTCACCGCCGTCGCCGTCATCATCCTGGGCGTCGCAGACCCCCTCGCCGCAATCGTCGGCCGCCGCTACGGCAAGACCAAGCTGATCAACGGGCGCTCGCTCCAGGGCAGCATGACCTTCCTCGTGACCGGTGCCGTCGCCGCCTTCGCCACCGTGTGGGTCTTCCACCCGGAGCCCGGTGTGATGGGGGCCCTGATCATCGCGGCCCTCGCGGCACCCCTGGCCACCGTGGCCGAGCTCTTCAGCCGCAAGATCGACGACAACCTCTCGGTCCCCCTGGCCGCCGCCGCGGGTGCCTGGGCGGCGATGCAGTGGTTCTTGTAGTCCTCGGCACGGCGCTCGCCGCGGACTTCAGCGGCAGCTGGCAGCTCGACCAGGACGCGAGCACGGACATCGGGCCGCTCCTGCGCGCCCAGGGCATCGGCTGGGCCGAGTCCAAGATCGCCGACACGATCGAGATCACCCAGCACGTGACACAGACCGAGGCCTCGGTCGCGCTCACCATCACCTCGAGCTTCATGACCCGCGAGTCGGTCATCGTGCCCGACGACGTCTGGAAGTCCATCGAGACCCCCAAGAACGGCACCGTCGAGGCCCGCGCCTACTGGGACGGCGAGGTCCTGGTCACCGAGCAGAAGAACCCCCAGGGCCTCTTCTCGACCCGCCGCGCCGTCGACGGCGACGTGACGACCCTCACCATCCGCCTGGAGACCTCGGGGGAGACCTACGAGGCGGTTCGGGTCCTGAACCGCATCCCGTGACCGCGGACTGGCTCCCCGGAGTCCACACCGCGCCGAACATCCAGGGCGATCCCGCGATCTACGAGATCGAAAACCGGGCGATCGATCCGGAGGGCTCGATCCTCGCTGCGATGGCTCGCGTGGCGCCGTGGCAGGGCCGGATTGTCCTGGACCTGGGCGCGGGGACCGGCTTCTACATCCCGGTCTTCCACGACGCCGCTCAGCACGTCTTCGCTGTGGAGCCGCACGGCCCCTCCCGCCGCCTCGCGATGTCGAGGGTCGCGAGCCTGGGCCTGGACCGAGCCTCGGTCATGACCGGCTCCGCGGAACGGATCCTCCTCCCCGACGACTCGGTCGACGTCGTGCACGCCCGCTTCGCCTACTTCTGGGGCCCCGGCTGCGAGCCCGGCCTGGCCGAGGTGGACCGTGTCCTTCGGCCGGGGGGGAGCGTCGTCATCATCGACAACGACCTCGACGAGGGCACCTTCGCCGACTGGCTCGCGCGGGCCCCGGGCTCCCGAGACCAGGCCACCATCCGGGCCTTCTGGCGCGATCAGGGCTTCCTGAGCGAGCGGATCCCCAGCTGCTGGCGCTTCCGGACACGCGCCGACCTCGAGGCCGTGGTCCGGCTGGAGTTCCGCGAGCTGGCCGAGGAGCTCCTGCGCGAACACCGCGGAGTGGAGGTGGACTACACCTACCGGCTGTACCACCGAGACAAGGCCCACTGACCCCGCCTCGAGGGTGCTTCATTGCTCCCTTGGAGGTGGAGCGATGGGCCTTGTTCAAGCCGTGTTTCTGGGGTGCACGAACGGTTCTTACGGGTACACGGACGAGGACTGGGTTCCTGATGAGCCCGAGCGCGTCCACGACACAGGCGAGTCCTGCGACGACACCGTCGCCACCGACCTCTTCCTGTCGCCCGACGACTCGAACTCCATGTCGTCGCCTGTCCAGGCGCGGGTCGCCGTGCTTGGTGGCGGCAGCCTCGACTCGGTGAACCTGCGCACCTACGAGTTCATGAACTACTATGGCTGGGATTACGAGCCTCCGGCGAGTGGACTCGCGCTCTCGGCCGCGCTTAAGCCCGACCCCAAGGACGACAGCCGCTTCGTGCTCCAGATCGGCGTGACGAGTCCGTCGCGCACGAACGCCGAACGAGGTCCGTTGAACCTCGTCTTCTCCGTCGACCGTTCCGGCTCCATGGATGGACAGCCCATCTCCCTCGTGAAGACATCCATCCGCTCGATGGCCTCGCAGCTGCGCAGTGGCGACACGGTGAGCATGGTTGGCTGGTCCGACCAGCGCGCGATCCTGCTGGAAGGGCTCGCCGTCACCGGGCCATCTGATCCGACCCTCCTCGACGCTGTGGAGTCGATCAATGCGGGTGGCGCGACCGACCTCGAAGCCGGGCTCGAGATGGCCTACGGGCTGGCTGAAGACGGCTTCCGCCAGGGATCGACGAACCGCGTCGTCCTCTTGAGCGACGGCGGCGCCAACCTCGGCGAGACCTCGGCCGAGCTGATCGCGCTGCACGCCCAGGATGGCGACGACGACACCATCTACATGGTGGGGGTCGGGGTGGGCGAAGCCGGCGACTACCACGACTCCTTGATGGATGCCGTCACCGACGCCGGCAAGGGCGCTGCCCTGTTCATCCCTGACGATGCAGAGGCGACCCTGGTCTTCGAGGACCGCTTCGTAAACACGATGGACGTGGCAGCGCGAGACGTGGGGCTGGCGTTGAGGCTCCCGCCGGGATTCGAGGTCGAGCGCTTCTCCGGAGAGGAGATGAGTGAAAACCGCGCCGAGGTCGACGCCCAGCACCTCGCCCCGAACGACACGATGGTCTTCCACCTCCACCTCAAGACCTGCGCACCGGAGATGGTCTCGGACGAGACCGAGCTGGAGATAGAAATCGACTGGATCGACCCGTCGACCGGTGCAGCGTCCGACCTGCGGCTGGAGAGCACCTTCGGCGCCCTGGCTGCGGAAGACCAGGACATGTTGCTCAAGGGCAAGGCGGTCTTCGCCTACGCCGAGGCCCTGAAGACCCGAAAGAACGGCCAAGGCGCTTCGACGGTCTCCGAGGCCCGAGAAGCGGTCGAAGAGGCGCTCACCGCGCGTCCCTCGGATCCCGATCTCCTGGAGATCCAGGACGTCCTCGACCGCCTCTGAGCAAGGTCCGACACGGGCACACGGCGCCGCGACAGATCCGGACGGATCCGAGACCGATCCGGATGGCGCGAGCGCAGGGCCCAACCCTGCGAAATTGCATTCATGCGCGGTGGCACGCCGGTTGCAACGACCCTGCACGCAACGGCCGAAGTCGCACCGGCACCGCGCCTGGCCGAGGGGTCGGCGCGGATCACGGCGATCGCCACCCATTCGGAGCTTCCACATGATCCTCGCACTCCTCGCCTGCAACACGACGACCCGAGCGACCATCGGCACCGACGGGGGTGACCTGGAGCTCCCCGGCGGCGGCACGCTGTCGATCCCGCCCGGGGCACTGTCCGAGGACGTCGACATCGAGGCCACGCTCATCACGGACCTCGACGACTCCGGCTGGGAGAGCCTCCCCGGCTTCGCGACCAACACCCGCGTCGCCTACGCGCTCACGCCACACGGGCTCACCTTCGACGAACCCGCCAGCCTCAGCCTGCCGCACGACGGCTGGGAGGACGGCCTGGTCGTGCTGCGCGCCGACGACGAGTGGGACACCGAGTGGCAGGCGGTGCCCGGCGTCTCGCAGGACGGGGGGATGGCCGTGGTCGAGCTCACGGGGTTCTCCGCGTACACCCTCACGGTCGTCGAGGACGGCGCCTGTCCCTGCTTCGACGCGACGGACGTGGTCACCTACCGGCGCGTGGCCGCAGAGCAGGGCTGGGAGCTGCGCGAGTACCGTGACGACTCGATTTTCGTGAGGTCCGCCACCCAGATGGCCCAGGCCGGCACGCAGGATCGCGCCATACTCAGAGCGCGTTTGGATCGGTGGCAGGGCAACGGCAAGTACGGCACATGCGATGCAACGGTGGTCGGGACCTTCTGGGACACGGTCTTTCCCAACCTGGACCCCATGGTCAGGAGTGCCGCCAACAGGACGACCCTTCTCCGGTATCCGCTGGGGAGGCCAGAGTACGCGGCCTGCGAGGCGCTGATCACGGCGTCGATGGACGACGACCTGGGCGCCCAGCTCGAGCTGAGCGTCTCCGGCCTGGAGACCGACGAGTCCGTCACGATCTCGGCGGGGGAGGACGAGATCTCGGTGCCCGCGGACGAGGCCACCACGACCCTCGTCCCTGCAGGCGCCGAGGTGGACGTCTCGGTCGCCGCGGTCCCGGAGGGCTCCACCTGTACCATCGCGGGCGCGACCGGCGGCGTGTTGACCCTCTCCGCGTGGAGCGGAGCGAGCCACCCGGTCGCGATTGTCTGCGAGGCCTGCGACGACTGGGAGGTGGAGCTCCCCTGCAACGGCATCGACGACGACGGGGACGGCGCGGTCGACGAGAACCGGAGCGACCTTGACGGCGACGGCGACGGGATCGCGGACGAGTGCGACGACGAGCCGGAGCTCGGCTGCGCTGATGGCCTGCTCACCGTCGACGTCGTCCGGTCCTTCCTCGGCGAGGTCGAGGGAGCGGAGTGCGGCTGGGACGTCGGGGTCTCCGAGGACATCTACGCCCATGGCGCCTACGCCAACCACGACGAGACGACCTTCGAGGTCGCGGCGGTCGTCAGCGATGAGGAGGGGTCCCAGTGGCGCGCCGCGCTCGGCTGCGCCACCGACGGCGAAGACGACTACGACACCTGCGCCTCCTTGGGCCGACCGGGCGTCGAGAGCGTGGAGCTGAGCACCTCCCAAGAGATCGACGCGTGCCTCCAGGTCGTCGACCAGGCCTGCGAGCTCGGCGCCGCCACGCCGGAGGATCCCTGCAACGGCATCGACGACGACGGCGATGGCGACATCGACGAGAACCAGTCCGGTGATGATGCGGACGGCGACGGCATCGACGACGACTGCGACGACAGCGACGACCGCACCTGCAACGGCGGAGACATCTCGATGAACGACATCCTGGCCGTCTTCGTGGACCTCCCGGAGCTCGCCGACCACCCCTACGACGAGTACGACATCGGCGGCGGCAGATTCCTCAACGGCTACCTCCACGAGGCCACCGACGGGACCCGGACATACGCCGCGGTCATCGACGACAGCAGCGGGTTGAACGTCTGGCACCTCGGCTGTGACATCACCAGCGGCGGAAGCTGCGTCACCTCCGAGCTCGTCAAGGAAGCGCTCGACAGCGAGGCCACGGCCGAGGAGTGCCTCGACCTCGTCCGCGCGGCGGGCGAGTAGTCGATGAAACGCGTGGTGACGCGGCTATGCGCTGCCCTCCTCCTCGCCTCCGGGACGCTGGTCCTGGCCGGCTCGACGGGGACCCCCGCCGTCCCCCTCGCGGAGAGCGAGACGGCCGTCCTCGACGCCCATGACCCGGGCGCTCCAGCCTCGTCGTGGACGCACGAGCTCACCCCCGGAGACGCGAGGTCCTTCAAGGTTCGCATCTACACGCCGAGGACCAGCGGCCTCAAGGGAAACCTGGAGATGGCGTCGCTGGAGTTCCTGGACGCGCAAGGGAAGGTGCTCGGTGCCCAGGACCTGTCCTACAGCTACTCGTCGGTGAAGGACCGCTTCGACGCGAGCGTCTACTTCCTGGCGGAGCCCCCCGCCAGGGTTCGGATCAGCGCACAGGCGGACCTGGACCTGTCGAGAGTGGTGGTCACGAGCGTCGAACCGAAGAGGGTCACGGACATCCGGGGCGCGACCGTCGATCCGCGGCATCCCTATTTCGGCATCTCCCGGAGCAAGGAGGACTACGCGAAGTTCCTCGAGACGCGCGCCGGCGTCCGGCTGTTCAGCACCGAGGGCGTCAGCTACTGGCACGTCCTCAAGGTCCACGCCGTCCTCGACAACGTGATCCAGAGGATCGCCACGTCACGCAGGAACAAGCTCAGCCTGCTGGACTTCTACTACGTCAGCTACGTCTACGACAACGAGTCCCCCAGGAAGGACTCCTCCAGCAACCACCGTCGCAACCATGGAGGCGCACGGGGCGGAGAGGGCGTCTGGATGGACGACGCGTTGAGCTGCAACGCCCCCGATCCGCGGCGATTCGACACAGTTGCCCACGAGTTCGGTCACAACATCGAGTCCGCCCTGGACGAGTACGGTCGAAACGAGGACTCCATCGACAAGGACCAGAAGGGGGCCAGCCACTCCAAGAGCGTCTGTCTCCATTGGGACCCGGCCGAGTCCTTCGCCTGCTACGCAGAGCTGTACGCGACCAACCGCACGGGCTACGCGTCGTGGACCGACATCGCCCTCAACGCTGCAGACTTCCCAGAGACAGACCGATACTACTCCGGCATCTTTTCCGAGGGCTCCAGCTGGGACGAGAGCTGCGCGAACTACCGTTCGCCGGTGTTCGCATCGGCGAAGCCCGAGGCCTCCGACCAGCGCGGAAAGCTGGTGTACGCGGCACGATTCGAGCTCCGGAACGACAGCGACCAGGACCTGCGGCTGCGGCGCCTGGGCGATGACGCGCAGCCCGACCTCGCGACCACCTGGACCTTGGAGGCGGGGAAGACCTGGCGCTTGAAGGAAAACAGCCGGGCCGGGACGCGGATGCAGGACTTCCCACAGAATGACATCGACTTCTTCGAAGACACCTGGGTGGGCGTCTACACCCAGACCAACCTGTTCGTGTGCGCATTCCGTCCCGCCGAGCGCATAACGAGCAGCCTCGCGCTCCTGCCCGAGTGCGTGGCGGGTCTGGAGGCGGTCGGTGGGTCTACCGACCTGATGGTCCTCCCGCAGGGCCAGCGCTTCAAGGACACGGTCGGGGTCTGCTACGAAGAGCCCGGCCGGAAGGTCGTGAGCCTGATCGGCCCGATGATGGCCATGGACTCGCCTCTCAACGGGACCCGGATCTCACGTGAGGCCTGCGCCATGGCCTGCGCCGACTCCTCAGACTGTGCGTCGTTCGTCTACGACGATCGCGTGGTCGAGGACGGACGCACTACCGGCGCCGGAAACGTCGAGAGCGGCGTCTGCTTGCTCAAGACCGGGCAGTGCGAGTACTGGCTGAACGAGCACCTCCGCCACCGCGGCGTCAAGCAGCCCCCGACCTGGATGCCCGTGGGCACCTGGGCGCCTTACGGCGTGACCAGCAACACCTACGGTCACCGTCAGTACAACAAGTGCCCGATCCCGGCCGAGCCGACACCGGCGCCGGGGGATCGCCACGCCCGCATGATCTGCCCTTGAAGCGACGACACGATGCTCATCGCCGTCCTCGGCGGCAGGTCGATGATCGTGAGGTCCGACACCGACGGCGGTGTGGTCCACAGGACGGATCCGGACGGATCCGAGACCGATCCAGACGAACAGCGACCGCGTCAACCATCTGAAATCAGGGGAGTCAGAGCTGGCACCCGGCTTGCTTGACAGAGCGTCGAATCATCCAGACCCGAGGCCAGAATGCTGCTCGCTCTCTTCGCTTGCAACGCCACTACCACCTCCGCCACCGTCGGCTCCGACGGCGCCGAGCTCGAGCTGCCGGGGGGCGGCACGCTGACCATCCCCGCCGGCGCCTTGTCCGAGGACGTCGACATCGAGGCGACCCTCATCACAGACCTGAGCGGCTGGGCCGACTTCCCGTCCGCCCTCGAGGCGCCCCGCTACGCCGTCGCGCTCACCCCACACGGACTCCAGTTCGATGAGCCCGTCACCCTCGGCCTGCCTCACGGCGGCTGGGACGTCGGGCTCGCGGTGCTTCGAGCCGACGACGAATCCGACACGGACTGGTCAGCGACCGGGCCCGTGGTAGAGGCCGGAGATCTCGCCACGATCGAGCTCGCAGGCTTCTCAGGCTACGCCCTGAGCACCGTCCCGGACGGCGCATGTCCGTGCTTCGACGCCACCGATGTCTTCACCTTTCACTCCCACGGTCAGGGGCTGGGCTGGCCTGGCAGCACCTACCTCTCTGGCCCCGCGCTGGTGTCCGGCTACGACGACGCGTCCGGTCATGCGCACATCAATCAGCAGCCTGGGTACTGCGCCGTGACTGCCACCCCAGACGACTTCGACGACTTCTTCCCGGAGCTCGAGGCGACCACGAAGTACAGCAGGTCGCACTCCCTCGGCACCGAGACCACCGCGGCTGAGGAGGCCGCCTGCACCGCCCTGATCAACGCGGCAGGAGGAGGCCCTGCTGTTCTCGGTCCCCTCGACGATCGTGGTCGAGGTCTGGGAGTCGCCCGTGGGGACGGAGTGCACGATCGACGGCGCGGCTCGAACCGAGGTGACCATTGACACCATCGGGACGACGTCCCAGGTCGTCGTGGCGTGCGAAGCGAGCACGACCGAGTTGAACTGCAACTACCTCGACGACGACGGCGACGGCGCCATCGACGAGGGCTTTCCGGACAGCGACCTGGACGGCATCCCGGACGACTGTGACAACACGCCCAACACGGCCTGTGCGTGCTTCGACGTCGCGGACGTGAGGGCGCTCATCGGCGACCTCCCGTCGTACACGTACCAGGACGTCCCCTCCGAGGGCATCGTGCCCGACAACCAGTTCGAGGGCATCTATACGTGGTGGGACGACGGTGAGAGCCTCGAGATCGCCGGCGTCGCCAACGGAGAGGCGGACATGTCCTGTGGCATCGGCTGCTTCGACGCCCAGGGCAATGGAGCCACCGCGTGTCAGGACAACAGCCGGCCGGAGCTCGTGGCCCTTTCAGGGCTGACCGGGGAGGAGATGCAGGCGTGCTCCGACGTGGTCGAAGCCGGGGTGCAGTAGGCGCTCGCAGGAGCACCCGGCGAAGCCTGGCCCCGCCACCGTGACTACTGTGGCGGGGTGCCTCACCCACTGTTGAGACTGGCGCCCCTGTTCAGGGGGCGGCTGGGCCTGCTGTCCGCGGCTGTCCTCGGCCTGATCGGGGCGACCGCGTTGAATCTCACCGGGCCCTGGCTGATCGCCCAAGCGGTCGATGTGGACCTGGCCGCAGGGGACCGCGAGGGCTTGATGTGGAAGGCGGGCATCTTCGCCCTCATCCTGCTCGGAAACCTCGGCCTGACCTACCTCTCGCGGGTGGCCATCGAGATCTGCGCCCAGAGGGCCATGAAGCGGCTCAAGCACGAGCTCTTCGACCACCTCGTCGAGCACGACCTGGCCCTGCACGACCAGCAGACCAGCGGGCGGCTGATCACCCGGGTCCAGGGCGACACCGACGCCCTGCGCGTGCTCTTCACCGAGGTCATCCTCAACCTGCCGGCGGACATCCTGCTCTTCGTCGGCATGTTCGCCGTGATGTTCCACGCGGCCCCGGAGATCGCGCCGATCTGCGCCGCGGTCCTGCCCTTCTACCTGGTGCTCTTCGCGCTGTTCCGCAAGATCGCACCCCGCCACTTCCTGGCCCTGCGAGCGGTCAAGTCGAGCCTGACCGGCCTGCTCACCGAGCTCGTCCGCGCGATGCCGACCGTGCGTGGCTTCCGCCGCGAGGCCTGGGCGCGCGAGCGCAGCGAGGAGCTCAACCAGGAGGTCTACCGCAAAGAGTGGGTGGCTCACGTGCAGCCCGTCTGGTACTTCAACTCGGTCGTCCTGGTCCGCAGCCTGGGCATGGTCGCGCTGCTTGTCATCGGCGCCTGGAAGCTCGACGCCGGCGTGCTCACCGTCGGCGCCCTGATCATGGGCCTCGGCTACCTCCGCCAGATGTTCCACCCGCTCATCCGGCTCTCGCACCACCTCTCGACGCTGGAGAGGGCCCGGGCCGCCGCCATTCGGCTCAGCGAGCTCCTCGACACGCCGCGAAGCATCACGAATCCGGTGGAGCCGGTGGCCTGGCCCGGCGTGCGGCAGGGCCTCCGCCTCGACGACGTCGGCTTCCACTACGTCGAGGGCACCCCCGTCCTCCGCGGCCTCTCGCTGGAGGTCCCCGCCGGCGGCCACGTGGGCATCGTCGGGGCCACCGGCGCCGGCAAGAGCACGGTGTTGAACCTGCTCCTGCGCTTCCGCGACCCGACCAGCGGCGCGGTCCGCATCGACGGCATCGACCTCCGCGAGCTGGCCGTCGAGGACCTCCGCACCCGCATCGGTCTGGTGCTCCAGGACGTGCACCTCTTCGCCGGTACGGTCCTCGACAACCTGGGCGGAGACGCGCAAAAAGCCAGGCGGGCCCTGGCCACTCTCGGGCTCGACATGCCGCTGGAGCACCTGCTGCGAGACGGGGGCTCGAACCTCTCCCGCGGCGAGCGGCAGCTCTTGACCTTTGCCCGCGCCATCGTCGACGACCCCGAGGTGTTGGTGCTCGACGAGGCCACCAGCGCCGTCGATCCCGAGACCGAGGCCCTCGTCCAGGACGCGCTGTCCAAGCTGATGGACGGACGGACGGTCATCACCGTCGCCCACCGACTCCAGACCGTTCGGGACTGCGACGCCATCGCGGTCCTTCGCGCAGGAGTCGTCGAGGAGCACGGCACCCACGACGAGCTCCTCGCCCGGGGTGGGCTCTACGCCGCCCTTCACCAGCTCCAGGCCGCATGAGCGAAGACCTCCGCATCGTCGCGCGCTGGGCTCGGGACCTCTGGAGGGGGTCCCCGGGGGCGCTCTTCATCGTCGTCGTCTTCTCGCTCGGCAGCGCGATCCTGCTGACCGCCTTCCCCTTCCTCTGGCAGTACGTCATCGACTCGGCGGAAGGCGGCACCTCGCTCGCGACGCTCGCTGGATGGCTGGCAGCCCTCGGCGTCGGCCACTGCCTGCTCTACATCGTGCTCCAGGGCACGCGCAGCGTCATGAACGCCAAGCTCCAGTGGCGCGCTCGACGGCGCGTCATGGAGCACCTCACGGGCCTGGACGAGGCCTTCTACCGGCGGTGGCGCTCGGGCGACCTCGTCACCCGTCTCACAGACGACGCCGGCGACAAGATGAGCTGGTTCCTCTGCTCCGGCATCTTCCGGACCTGGGAGGCGGTGCTCATCGTGCTCGTCTGCGTGACGGCGATGGCCTGGATCGACCTGGAGCTGACGGCCTGGATCCTCATGCCGCTGCCGATCCTGCTGGTCGCCCAGTCCTTGCTCCAGGACGCCCTCGGCAAGCTCTATCGGCGCGTTCAGCAGGCGATCAGCGGCATCAACGACGAGCTCACCGCCACCTTCGGCGGCATCCGCATCGTCCAGGCCTGCGGGCTCGTTCCCGAGGCCCGCGAGCGCTTCGTCGGGGCCATCGAGGAGCAGCGCGCCGCCGAGGTCGCCACGATGCGCCTGCAGCAAGGCGTCTTCCTTCTGTACGGTCACGGTTGGCAGATCGCGCTGGTGGCGCTCCTGCTCGGAGGCGGCCTGCACGTGCTCGACGGCCAGCTCACCCTCGGCCAGTTCGTGGCCTTCGAGGGCCTGGTCACCGTGCTGGTCTGGCCGATGTTCGACGTCGGAATGTTCCTCTCCAAGTACAAGCAGACAGCGACGGCGCTGCGGCGGCTCGAGGAGCTCCTGGCCGAGGACCTCGGCGTCGACGCTCTGGACCACCCACCCGAGCACGGAGGCGTCTCGCTGAGCGCCGAGGAGGTCGTCGCCGAGGACGGCGCCACCTTGCTGAGCGAGGTGGACCTGGACGTGCGTCCGGGCGAGATCGTGGCCATCGTGGGCGCGGTCGGCTCCGGCAAGACCACCCTGGTGCAAGCCCTGACCGGAGCCCGGCCCCTGCGCGGATCGAGGCGGGTCGGCCTGGCCGTCGCCGTGGTGCCCCAGGACCCGGTGCTGCTGTCCGCCACGCTCGAGGAGAACATCCTCCTCGGCCGCGAGGGAGACCTCGCCGAGGCGCTGCGGATCTCCCGGCTGGAGCAGGACCTGCCCGCCTTCTCCGAGGGCCTCGAGACGCGCGTCGGCGAGCGCGGCGTGACGCTCTCCGGCGGCCAGCAGCAGCGCGTCGCCCTGGCCCGCGCCCTGGTCGGGGAGCCCGAGGTCCTGGTCCTGGACGACGCGACCGCGGCCCTCGACGCCGACACCGAGGCCGCCTTCTGGGAGGCCCTCGAGGAGCGCCTGGGCACGATGGCGACGGTCGTCGTGACGCACCGACCGGCGACGATCCGCCGCGCGGACCGGGTCCTCGTGCTCGAGAACGGCCGCGTGGCCCAGCGCGGAACCCACGAGACCCTGATCGAGCGAGAAGGCGCCTACCGCCGCATCTACGGACACATGAAGGCCCGGGATCGGGTAGGTCTCCCGGCATGATCCTGCTGCTCGCGTGCTCGACTCCGGACTCCCCGCCCCCTCCGACCGTCGAGCTCACCCAGCCCGTCGAGGTCGCCGAGCCGGCCCCGGTCTACGTGCACGCCTCGGTGCTCAAGCTCCGCGACGCTCCCGAGGGCGAGCTGCTCGGTCGCCTGGCCATCAACAGCCCGCTCGAAGTCCTGGAAGTCCAAGGCGACTGGACCCGGGTCGAGGTCGCCAACGGCAAGCAAGGCTGGGTCGGCTCCGCCTACCTCGGCGAGGTCGAGCTGGACGCCGAGTACGCCGTCTCCCAGGCCGAGGGCGAGATGCGCCTGGAGTGGCTCCAGCGGGCCGCGGCCATCCAGCCGGATCGGATCCACCTGGGCGCCTTGGCGAACGAGTACCGCACCCGCGGAGACGACGATCGGGCGGACATCGTCGAGAAGCAGCTGCGCTGGCCCGAAGGCATCTTCCCGCTCACCCACCACTACATGCTCGACGACGGCCAGGTCGCGGCCCAGTGGCGCCTGCACCGAGGCGACGAGGGCGGCTGGGAGAGCCTCCAGGCCCAGGAGCTCACCGCCGAGGGCCTGACCCGCGCGGAGGACTGGTGGCTGCTGCCGGCGTCCGGCCCGGCGTTCAAGGCGAAGCCGATCGACATCAAGCACAACGGCATCAACGAGTGCGCTGGCACCAGCGGCGTCCACGTCGTCTTCGAGGCCGAGGCCATCGCCGCCACCCGCGGCCAGCCGCCCGCCTCCTGGAAGACCGCCGCTGAGCCCGGTCTCGCCGAGGACGAGGCCGTCGCCAAGGCGCTGCAGCACATCGGTCGCACGGCCTCCGACTCCGGCGAGACCACCGCCGCACCCAGCGGGGCTGGCTGGCTCGTCCGGACCACCTGGACGACGAACGACGAGGCCGAGGTCGAGTTCTACGAGGTCATGGCCCGCACCGTCGACGTGCTCGTCACCGAAGACGAGGTCGGAACGCTTCGCGACTTCCAGATCGACGGCATGTCCACCCAGATCCTGCGAGGCCACCGCGACCTCGACGGCGACGGCACGCCAGAGCTCGTCCTGGGCGGCTGCGCCGCGTCCTTCCTGGACGGCGAAGGCAACCTGCTCCGCGAGACCGAGTGGGCCTGCTGCGGCTGCTGATCCCGTCGGTCGAAGCCCGATCCGGTTTCATCCGCGCTGAACGAACCGGAGACGTTCGTTCACTCCCCATCAGGCGGGGTCATCCGCGCCGGACGAAGCTCTGGCGTTCGTTCGCTCGCCATCACGGTCAGAGGGTGACGAGCCACGGACAGGGGCTGTCGGAACCTCGGGGCGCGCTCGCCGTGCGCCGGACGTGGTCAGGCCACGCCTCCCAAGCAGCGCGCGCGTGTCTGGGCGACAGGCGTCTCCTGGTTCGCGCGGTGCCATCAGACCCCAGAGAACCTCAGACGTTCGTTCACGGTCGATCACTCGGGGTCATCCGCACTGAACGACGCGCTGGCGCTCGTTCAGGTGGCATCACCGGGAACCGAGTCGGCTGAATCAGCCGTCGACGATGCGGGCGATGTGACGCCGCTTCATGACCGTCGCGAGCACGATGAGGAAGAGGCCACCCGGCAGGAAGACGCCTGAGGCGGCCGCCTCGGACCCGAAAGGCTTGATCTTCGAGCCGAGCGGCCGGATCCGGTCGGGGGCGTCGTTGGGCAGCATGCAGGTCGTCGAGCCCATCAGCTCAGCGTCGTAGACATAGGCGACGCCGAGCCCCTCGCGGTGCTCGAAGGTCACCTCGTGAAGCAGCCCGCCGTTGTCCGAGTAGCCGGTCTTCGCGTTGGACAGGACCTCGCAGGGCGCCTTGGACATGCCGCCCTCGCCGTCCGAGCCGAAGTCGGCCTGGGGCAGGAAGACGGCGCAGAACACCACGCCCAGCAGGACGCCCAGGGCGCCGGCGACGCGCAGGGCCTCCCAGAGGATGGGCATCAGGCGTGGCCGCGACCGAAGAGCACCTTCTCGACCCCATAGACCCCGTGCAGCGGCGTGAGCGCATCGATCAGCGCGTCGATGCAGCGCAGCTCGGCCCGTCCGAGGTCCACGTGGAAGCGCACCCCGCGCCCGCCGTGGGTGGGCTCGGGGTCGCTGATGTAGTGGAAGCGGCCCTCGTCCGCGCTGCCGAAGGCGCCGTTGAAGCCCGAGACGTACCAGTCGCCGACGAAGGGCTCGACGAGCTCCTCGGCGTTGCCCGAGCCGACCACGACGGTGATCGGCATCTGGTCCCAGGG
>Ga0114933_10002602_pt1 | contig 18410 bp, 12 predicted proteins | sample 4SBtaG_FD_89691 | JGI IMG/M metagenome (GOLD analysis project Ga0114933, IMG submission 89691) | Deep subsurface microbial communities from Kolumbo volcano to uncover new lineages of life (NeLLi) - 4SBTROV12_W25 metaG | ecosystem: Environmental > Aquatic > Marine > Volcanic | place: Kolumbo... | reverse complement strand
GATATAAGGAATTAAATTTGGATGAAGCATTATCTTCAACACATTTAAATTGAGCGATTACGGATGTATCACTAATTTGTTTATATGCTCCAGGTTGATTAAGTTCATGTGAGCTCAGTCCAGAACCTGCTGCAGGGGAATAAGGCTGGACAGTATATCCTTTATATAGTAGGCCTTTATCTGAAATTGATTTAATTAACCACCAAACGGTTTCCATATATTTGGGCTTATAAGTCACATAAGGATCTGATAAATCAATCCAGTAACCCATCTTATTTGTTAAAGACTCCCACTCACTAGTATATTTCATAACAGCTTTTTTACAAGCATTATTATACTCCGATATACTTATTTTATCACCAATATCATCTTTTGAAATTCCGAGTTCCTTTTCAACACCTAATTCAACGGGTAATCCATGGGTATCCCATCCAGCTTTTCTTTTAACATTATATCCTTTTAAAGTCTTATATCTACAAAAAGCATCTTTAATGGTTCTTGCCATCACATGATGAATCCCAGGCTTGCCATTTGCTGATGGAGGCCCCTCATAAAAGATAAAATCTGAACTATTCTTTTTATTGAATGATTTAGAAAAAATATCATTTTTTAACCAAAAATTTTGAATTTCTGATGAAATTGATGAAAGTGAAAAGTTTTTTGATTCTCTAAATCCCATTATGCTTAATTAAAGGCGAAATTAATGATTTTAGATCAATTAAAAGTTAATATAATAGGTTATAATTTAAAGTTTAGACCAATTTGAAGAGATCTTCCTGGTGCAGAAATTCCTGATGCAAAAGTTCTATAATGCGCATCAAAAATATTTGTTAATCCTAACCTTAAAATAATATCAGATGAAATATTTTTACTCCCATAAATTGAAAAATCTGACCATTTTGGACTTCCTAAGTAGATTAGACCATCTTCTCCATTTATGAATGGAGTCTCATCAAGACCATCTTCTCCTCCAAAGCTGTATTCATCAGCATCTTTAGATTGGCTAAACCTATAGATTGCCTTAATATTCATGTCTTTTTTAGTGTATGTCATTGCAATTGATCCAAATAGTGGAGAAATAGATGGAAGAGGACCATATGATTCATTAGTATCTCCATCTGTATAAGTTAAGCTATAGTTAAGCTTTAAATTGTTAAGAATTTTAGAGAATCCATCAACTGAGAATCCATGAATGAATCTATTTCCAAGATTTTTATTTGAAATTGTAGTTACCTCTTCACCATTGTATATAATTGTAGATAAATCAGGAGTAGTTATATCTGAGAAAACTGTATAATTATCTCTACCTATGTGTCTTGAAATAATCGTACTAAACCCTCTCAATGATATGTAATTATTATTATCAAGAGATTTAAAATCGATTCCAAGGTCTAAGTTATATGCATATTCTGGTTTCAAAAAAGTATTAGGCACAACTAGTAGGCCATTATTTTCTCGAATCTTGCCAATATCATCTATATTAGGATTTCTGAAACCACTTGATAGGACTGTACTTATTTGAACCTTTTTACTTGGCCTTAGCTTCATTGAGACTGTTGTTGTTAGCGCCCTAGAGTTTAGATCAATTTTTGATAGTTGAGGATTAACGGAAATTATATCATTCCAACTAGCTTTAATACCTGTAAAAGTCAATCGGGTTCCAATATTAAATGTAAAAAACTCACTCATATTCCATGACCAATTTATATATGAAGCAAAACTAGTATATGAACTGCCATCACTTGGATATCTAGTTGGAATTGCAAATTTTTGACCAAGACCTATTACTTCATTATCTGATACTTTAAGCACTCTATCATATGCTTTTGAATAATTATAATTGTAGGTAGATTCCAGTCCATATGAAATTGAATGACCGCCATTAAAATAAGTATCAAAATCTCCATTAATACTAAAAACCTTTAGGTCTTCAATTTGATGTGACCTATTCATAGCATTAAATTTTCTTTTAATTCTACTTTCGTTAATTTTTTGAAAAGCAAGCGTAATAGCACCCTTCTTCATAAATTTTCTTTCAGGAAAAATTTTTAAACTAGGTGATATTAATAGTCTTTTTTGAGGTCCATAATACCACTCGGCAAATTTTAGTGAGTTGTCTTTTGGGATACTTAGTTGATCATACCTATCAATATCACTAGACTCAGAAAATTGAAAATTAACATTCAATAAATTAGTCTCTCCAACTTTAAATAAAAACTTTTGGAATAGGTCTATCTGACTGTATTCAGTATTTTTTTGAATATTTTCATTCTCATTGACTGATGGTTCAGGATAATAATTATATCTAGAGTTTTTTGAAAATAAAGGTGTTAGTCCCCAACTTTCATAACCATGGTTTCTATTTTTACCCATTTTAATATCTCCATACTTCGAAACACTGAAAGATGTAATACTTCCCCAATTTTCTTTGCTATAGTTTGTAATATAATTATTAGAGATAGACTTATTTGCAGAGGAGTAATTTGTTGTAAAACTTGAACTAATCTTTTGTGAAGAATTCAAAACAGGACTTTTTGTATAATAATGAATTACACCTCCCATAGCATCAGACCCATAACCTACAGAAGATGAACCGAAAATAACCTCAGCTCTTTCAATATTATTGGGGTCAATTGTTATTGAATTTTGCAGATGCCCAGATCTATATATTGCATTATTCATTCTTACCCCATCTACCACAATTAATACTCTATTCGCCTCAAACCCTCTAATTATAGGACTTCCCCCTCCACCTTGACTTTTTTGAATTCTAACTCCAGGACTTAGTTCAAGTAGCTCGGCTCCAGAAGAAGGAGAAGTTAAAAAAACATCTGCAGATTTTATCACAGAGACTTTTTCAGCAACCTGATTCACATTAGACTCTGATCTTGCTACAGATAATATTACTTCATCAAGTGCTTGGCTCTCTTCCTGAAGAAAGATTATCCCTCCATCAACTATACTCTCTTTAAATATTTCTAATAATGAATATCCAAGAAGCTGGAAATATATTTTTTCGTCATCAGAGAACATACCTAAATCAACAGATCCATTAGAATTAGTTATTATCGATTTTGATTTATCTTCATTATAAATAACTACATCTGGAAGATTTTCACTAGTCGTCTTATCTTGAACAGAAACTTGTTGGCTATATGTTTGACTTAATACTAAGAAAAATAAAATCCAAAGATTTTCTGGATTGAATAACTTATTTAAAAACTTCAGCAAATACATGAATTGATTTAGGTGTTTTGAACATCTGTAAATGTAGAGAATAATAGTCAATTATCTTGTTTAAGATCCTTGTTCTAGATTCTCTATTAATACTCATTGTATTTAAATCCTCAAATTTCATGCCTAATAATTTCTTGAATAAATTAAGATCCTCTCCTTCAATGTTTCCAGCTAAAGGTTTAGTACTTGATGTTGATCCAGATTCAAGACAGAAATACATATCATCTTTATTTCTAATGTTTGGATGAAATCCAATATATTTTGTTAGCTCTATTAAAAATTTAATATGATAGTTATTGCACTCTTTACTATTATCATACCATAGAAGGCTACTCAACAAGAAATTAAATAAATCTTGATTTACCTCTAATTCTTCTCTAAATACGCTATTTAAAATCTCTGAAAGAAAAACTACTACAGAGCTTTTTTGAATATCAGCATGAATTGTATTAAAAAGAAATTCTGATTTTACTTCTTTTATAAATCCTAAGTTCCTATTCTCATTAAAGGAATAGTTTATATTAATTATGTTGAGTGGGAAAAAGTGCGCTTTACTAAACCTTGATTTTTTTTGACCATATAACCCTTTAACTAAAAATGATTTAAATCCTATTTCTTCAAGATAACATGATACTATCGAGCTTGTCTCACCTTGCTTTATTGACTTAATAACAAGAGCTCTTGAATTTGACATTTAGACTAAACTACACCTTGAGCTAACATTGCGTCTGCTACTTTAACAAAGCCGGCAATATTTGCCCCTTTAACATAATTCACATGATCTTTCTCAGTTCCATACTTAAGACATGATGAGTGAATATCAGACATAATTTCTTTTAGTTTCCCATCAACAACCTCCCTTGACCAAGTATATTTCAAAGAGTTTTGAGCCATTTCTAATCCAGAGACAGCAACTCCTCCAGCATTAGAAGCCTTACCAGGAGCATATTGAATTTTATTTTTTAGGAATAAACTTATAGCATCAGCCGTACATGGCATATTAGCTCCTTCACCAACAGTTTTACAGCCATTCTTAAGTAATGCTTTTGCATCATTAAGGTTAAGTTCATTTTGAGTAGCACAAGGGATAGCAATATCACATTTTACAGACCATGGTTTTTTATTAGGGTAAAACTCAGCTTTGGAATATTTTTTAACATATTCTGAAATCCTTTTGCGTTTCACATTTTTTAACTCCATAATATACAGAAGCTTCTCTTTGTTGATTCCATCCTTATCATAAATGTATCCAGATGAGTCAGAAAGAGTCAAAACTTTTGCTCCCATATCTATGCACTTTTCTGTAGCATACTGAGCAACATTTCCAGAACCAGAAATTGTAACAGACTTGTCTTTTAGACCATCATTATTTGCTTTCAGAATTTCATCAATAAAATACACTACACCATAACCAGTAGCTTCAGGTCTAATTAGAGATCCTCCCCATGAGACACCCTTACCTGTTAGGACCCCAGAAAATTCATTTTTCAATCTTTTATATTGTCCAAAAAGGTAGCCAATTTCTCTGCCACCAACTCCTATGTCTCCTGCAGGAATATCTTTGTTTGGTCCAATATGTCTAAACAATTCCGTCATAAAGCTTTGACAAAATCGCATAACTTCAGTATCGGACTTTCCCTTGGGATCAAAATCTGAACCACCTTTTCCACCTCCCATTGGAAGAGTTGTAAGAGCATTTTTAAAAACTTGTTCAAAAGCAAGAAACTTTAATATACTCATGTTAACAGAAGGGTGAAATCTAAGGCCGCCTTTGTAAGGTCCTATAGCAGAGTTCATCTCAATTCTGTATCCCCTGTTTACTTGAATTTCTTCGTTATCATCAATCCAAGCTACTCTAAATGAAACTACTCTTTCTGGCTCTACCATTCTCAATAGAATATTTTGGCCATAATAAATATCTTTAGTTACTATATAGGGGATAACAGTCTCAGCAACCTCAGTAACAGCCTGCATAAATTCAGGCTCATTTTGGTTTCTTTGATTTACTTCTGACAAAAATTGTTTGATAATTTTTTCCATTTCAATCTCTTGTCTTTAACAAAGGTAGTACAAAAAAAGAAAGACCTCCAAAAATTAAAGTTATAATAGCTTGGCATGACCACGCGAGCCACCCGTAGGTCAAACCTATCTCTGTATTTATCCCAAAATTTGACAGAAACAAAGCAATTGCTAGTGGGTATACACCCAAGCCATGATTTGATAAAGAGATGCTAAATACTCCAACAACAAAAGCAGGAAAAATAAGCCTACTATCAATAATATCAAGCTCCGTAACGGAAAATTTAATTGTAAAAAAAGCTAAAACGTAACATGTCCATATCAGCAAAGAGAGAAATATAAATGGAAAGAGCTTTTTTTTAAGTTTCGTGATTGAAAAAAACCCCTCAAGTACACTGTTAAAAAAACGTTTTATTTTTTCAATTCTTGTGATTAAAATATATATAATAGCGATACAAATGCTTATTAAGCTTAAAATGAGCCAAAAATTATTATCAATAAATTTTAAAAAACCTTCTTCGAAAAAAGACTCAAGTATTATATCATACTGAAGTATCCAAACTAAAAAAAGTATGAGAATCGAAATAGAGATGTCAATAACCCTTTCAGCTGCGATAGTTCCAAAAGTTTTACCAATAGGTATTTTATTGTATTCACTCAATACTGTCGCCCGAATGATCTCTCCAGATCTAGGGATAGCCATGTTAGATGTATAACACATAAATACACTTGCGACGCTATTAATTATTCCTGATTTATATCCAATAGCTTTAGATAAAAGCTGCCATCTTAATCCTCTAATAATATCAGCTGAAGCCCCAAGTAACATTGCGCCAATTACATATTGAATTTGAGCAGATTTTATATAGTTCCATATTAAAAGCCTCTCTGCTTGAGTTGTTAGTTTATATGTAATATATATAAAGGATACACCTAGTATTATCGGAACTAATATTCTCAGTTGTTTTTTCAAAGTTTAAATTCTAATATTATCTATTAGCCTGGTATTACCTATTCTACACGCTATAAATGCTCTAATTTCTTTTTTGTCTTTTAAAAAATCAGAAACATCAAGTATTTCAAAATATTCAATTTTTAAATTATCAATTGAGTAAGCCTGTTTTAAGATATCACTTTTTATAGCTTTTAGGCTTGAAGTCGAATACATTTTTTTAGCCCTGTCGAGTAATTTAATTATTTGACCTGCGCATTTTCTCTCTGATTTATTTAGGAATTTGTTCCTTGAACTCATTGCAAGCCCATCACTTTCTCTTATGGTCTCGCAGCCAATAATATTTACATCTAATTTAATTTTTTTTACTAGCTCTTTAATTAATACTAATTGCTGGAAATCTTTTTCACCAAAATATGCATTGTTTGGCTTAAACTTAACTAGAAGTTTTTCAACGACAGTTGCAACACCATCAAAATGACCTGGCCTTAATCTACCTTCCATTATTTTTATAATTTCTCCAAAATTATATTTCTTTACCTCTTCTCCTTCATCATATAGATCTTTATCACTTGGTGCATACACTATAACTTTATTGAAGATTTTTAGTTTTTCAAGGTCATGCTCAAGATTTCTTGGATATTTTTTTAAATCTTTTGAATCATTAAATTGCTTTGGATTAACATAAATTGAAACAATTACTATATCATTTTTTATCAAGGCCTTTTTTATAATTGACAAATGGCCATCATGCAGAGAGCCCATTGTTGGGACCAGGCCAATAGAATTAACTTTCTTAACTAATCTAACAATGTCTTTATAGGAAGAGTAGGCTCTCAATTCTGAGAAATTAATTGTCTTAAAGATAATGTTTTTATATTCTTACTCATAATTTTCGTAATTTTGCCAAGCTATAGCCAAAGTTTAGATTTTGAAATTATTGAAAGACAAAAAAATATTAGTCATTTCATCTGAGGTTGTTCCTTATCTTCCTCAAACAGAAAAAGCCGTTAATTCATTTTCAGTATCAAGAAAGATAAATGATTATGGCGGTATGACAAGAATATTTATGCCAAAGTATGGTATAATAAATGAGAGAAGACATCAACTACATGAAGTAATTAGACTATCTGGTATGAATATGATTATTAATGATCTTTACATGCCACTAATTATTAAAGTAGCATCTATTCCAAAAGAAAGAATGCAGGTCTATTTTATTGACAACGAAGACTATTTTAAAAGAAAGAATCTCCTACTTGATAAAGACGATAAGCTATTAAAGGATAATGATGAAAGAATGATCTTTTTTACTAAGGGGGTTATAGAAACCGTTAAAAAACTTAATTGGATGCCAGATATCATTCATCTTCATGGATGGTTTGCTTCTTTATTTCCACTTTACCTTAAAAAACTTTTTGCAGATGACCCTGTATTTGATAACAGTAAAATCGTTTCTTCTGTTTACTCAAAGTCTTTTGAGGGAAGTTTGTCAAAAAAAATAGTTGAAAAAATTCAATTTGATGGTGTTGATGAGGATCTTAGTATAATTGATAATCCAAGCTTTGAATCTTTAACAGACTTGATGATTAAATTTTCAGACTCAGTAATTATTTCATCAGACAAAATAGACAAATCAACTATAGCTTCAATTAAATCTCATTCTAAAGATTCTCTTGGTTTTAAGGATTCATCAGATGATGATAAATTAATGGAGTTTCTCTTAAAAAATTGATTAAATGCAGCAAAAGGTTTCATTAAAGTTTTCTATAATTTTACTTTCTCTAATATTTGTCCTCTCTTGTAATAAAGATTATTATTCAGTTGGTATTGAAATTTTTGATCAGCAATTCGATGACTTAAAAACAAAGACCTTTCCTGTGTTTTCATATCAAAAATCATTAAATAAGGTTCAGACTAATAATATTTCAAGCGTTCAGCTTGGAACTTTTAATGATGATTTTTTTGGAAGAACAAATTCGGGATTTATATCTCAACTTGATGTTTTTTCCCTTCAAACTTTTGGCGACTTTAATCAAGATCAAGAAAATGAAGGTAGTGTAACTGACATAAGAGTTATTGATGAAGACGAACAGTTAACTGCAGTTTATCTTGATTTACCATTTTATAACAATACTAATGACAGTGATGGGGACGGTGTTATAGATCTTTACGACTCTAATCCTGCAGATCAGGAGAGTGATTCAGATAATGATGGTATCCCTGATATAACAGAATCAAGGGCTGGATTAAATCCGTTAAGTAATGATTCAGATAACGATGGAATATTAGATATTAATGACGATGATAATTCAACTTATAACAACGAAAGTCAGGTATATGAAATAGATTCGATATTTGGAAATAGGAATGCTAGTTTTGATTTAAAAGTCTATCAGCTCACTTATTATTTAAGTTCATTGGATCCAGACAATAATTTTGAGTCTTCAAAAGAATATTTTTCAAATGATAATTTTTATCAAAAAGGGTTTTATGGAAAAACTCTTCATGATGATACAGTGAATTTAAACTTTGAAGAAATTCCAGTTTTATATGCGGAAGATGATCCAAATACAGAACCTGACGAATTAACAGAGGTTAATTATTTTGAGACGCCAAGATTACGCGCTCCTTTAGATGTTTCTTTTTTTCAGCGTTATATTATGAATCAGGAGGGGTCAGATAAACTTACTAATCAAGCAAATTTTAATAATTACTTTAATGGACTAATTGTTAGAGCAGAAAACTTTTCAGATGATCTTTTTATGTCTCTTGATGTTTTTAATGCAAAATTAGTCTTAGAATATGACTACAATTTTTATAACACTAATGGGACCGATGATTTGTCTGATGATATAATTGAGAGAAAGAAAAAGGTTAATGCGATTCCACTTGGAGGTGTTACATATAACCTTCATGAACACATAGGTTATGACCAAGCAATTGTTGAAGAGGTTGCAGCATCAGACGATAGTACCCCGTCAGAAAAAATATATTTAAACGGAACTAAGTTTGTGTCTAAATTAAAATTATTTTCAGACGATAACTCTATATCATCTGAGCTACAAGAATTGAAGGCTAAAGACGTTCTAATTAATGAGGCAAGCATTGTCTTGCATTTAGATAAAACTATTCATAGGTCAAACTACCAATTCCTCCCTCAAAGACTTTATGTCTATTCATATAATGATGGTGAGCCGATTGAGGATTACAATAAAGACTTTTCACAAAGTTTTAGTCCTACGGCTGTAAATGCAAATAAGTTTCTTTTTGGAGGACTCCTTCAGTATGATTCAAATAATACACCAACTAGTTATAAATTTAATATTACTAATCACATATCTAATATAGTTAGACATGATTCATTAAATATAGACTTAGGTTTAACAACTACATCCAATATTGAGGATATATCTCTTAAAAATGGATATTTCAATAATCTAAATAGGCTTAACTTGCCTTCACCATCAATAACACTGCCTTTTCCAGTTGCTTTATTTGGCTCTAATCCAGCTGAGTCTGATCTTTCAAAAAGATTAAAACTAGAGGTGATCTATACAGAATATTAGAAAAAACAATCATATATTATAAATTCATAAGAAAAAACTATAATATAGTTAATTATTAGTATTAATTTTAGCATAATCTTATATTATTAAACATACGTAATAAGGAAAAATTATAATTATTTATTTATAATAATAATTTATTATTATCTGGCTTTAAGTTTCTCAATTAGCGAAGGAACTACTTCAAATGCATCCCCAACTACTCCATAGTCAGCAGCTTTAAAGAAAGGAGCTTCAGGGTCATTATTGATAACAACCTTAACTTTGGATGAATTAATCCCTGCAAGGTGTTGAATTGCACCAGATATACCAATTGCTATGTATAGGTTTGAAGATACTGGTTTACCAGTTTGGCCAACATGTTCACTATGTGGTCTCCAACCCATATCAGATACAGGTTTTGAACATGCTGTAGCCGCACCAAGTGTTTCGGCTAAAGTTTCAATCATTTCCCAATTTTCGGGACCTTTTAATCCTCTACCAGCTGAGACTACAATTTCTGCATCAGCAATTGTAACTGATCCACTTTCCTTTTCAATATTTAAAATCCTTTGATCTGAATCAATGCTTTTGATATCAATTTCTTCAGTTTTAGAATCATTAGAATTCTCAATTAATCCATAAGAGTTTGAAGTGATACTTATGATTTTAGTATCTGATATTAACTCAGTTAATGAGAAAGCTTTATTAGTAAAGCAAGTTCTCTTAACAGTTAATGGATTTATACTCTCAGGTAGTTCAACTACATTTGAAACAAAAGGTGAATCAGTTATACCAGATAGGTGAGCACCTAAATATTTAGAGTCTGGAGTGGAAGATAGAACAACTACATTAACATTCTCACTTTTTATGACATCAGCTATTGCATGAGCATATTTTTTTGAGGAAAACTCATTTAGATCTTGACTATCTATTTTTAATATCTTATCAGGGCCATATGCTTTTAAACTTTCAGCATCAGAACAATTAATAACTAGACCTGAAACTTTAACCCCCATCTTCTCAGCAAGAGCTTTACCATATGAAAGAGCCTCATAAGATGATTTTTTAAATTTATTATTTTCTGACTCTATGTATACTAAAACTGACATAAATTAAATTACTTTAGCTTCGTTCTCTAATAGATCAATTAATTTATCAAGCTCATCTGCTTTTATAAGCTTTACTTCGCTTTTAGGATCAGGCTTATTAAATTTTATATCATTAGTTTTAGGATTAATACCTTGAGCTGGAATGATATCTAAAGGCTTTTGTCTAGCCATCATAATCCCTCGCATATTTGGAATAATTAGATCACTTTCCTCAACCAATCCCTTTTGAGAACCAACTACTAAAGGAAGCTGACATTCACTTATCTCTGTCCCTCCAGACATTTCTCTTGAGAAAGTTGCTTTGGAACCTTCAATATCTAGGTTTACACAATTTGTCACAAAATTATAATCCAAAAATCCTGCTATAAGTCCAGGCACTATACCACCATTATAATCAATAGATTCTCTTCCACAAATAATTAAATCATACTTTACTTGCTCACAATGTGCCTCAATTTCTTTTGCTACAGAATATGCGTCATTAGCTGGGCAATCAATTCTAACTGCTTTATCCGCTCCGATTGCTAGACATTTTCTAAGAGTAGCTTCTACTGATTGCTCTCCTACAGTCAAAACTGTAACATTTGCATTATTTGATTCCTTCATCCAAACAGCTTTTGTCAGGCCAAATTCATCGTTTGGATTAATTACAAATTGAACACCACTTGGATCAAACTTAGAATCATTTTCAACAAAATTAATTTTTGAGGTCGTATCAGGAACATTACTAATGCAAACTAAAATATTCATATTATGATTTAGTGTTTTTTGTAGTTTCTCAAGCCTTCATCAAACTCACCATTTGAAATTTTAGATAACTTTATAATCCCATCATTGTTATTAATATTAGAAGAAACTTTTCTTTTATGAAGATTTTCATAAACATCTATATTTATTTTTTTTCTATTATCAAGACTATCAAATAGGTTAATAGGCTTAATCTTAGTCATCCAATTTTTTTGAACAGTACCTTCAAATATTTTTGCCTTTGATCCACTTCCATAACTAATAAATCCAATTTTCTTATTTTCAAATTTTTTATCTTTTTCAATAGCTTCTACTAAAGAGCTTATTAAAGACATAAAAATAGAGGCAGTATACATATTGCCAATTTCTGAAGAGGCTCTCTCTCCAGGAGATATCTTTTCTTCAACAAAGGATTTATATATAGATGATTTTGCAACTTTTTTAATCCATTCTTTATCATTTGCTGACTCTGGCTTTCCAATCTCTGAATAAATACTATCAAAGTTCTCATTTTCTTTCATCCAGTCTAACCACTTGTTTACAATCATTCTCCTTCCATGATAGGCGTATGGAAGATGAAAAATAATATTTTCCCAATCACTAAGAATGTCTCTTTGATTTTGTTCATTGAAATTTTCAATAGCCTCATATACTCTCTCTTTATAACTTTCATTTGAGAATTGTCCTTCAAATATTGGTTCTTCTTTGTAAACCTCTATTAGATCATTTGAGTCAGACCAAAATTTTGAATCTGCTTTATCTAGTAGAACTTCTGCCTCGTTTGAAGAGACTTCCTGTCCTAAAAGTTTAGCAGCTTCGATTAATATATTGGATTTTTTAAATATTCTTCTAGGCTTGAAAAAGTCTCCTATACCTTTTGTAGATACTCCCCATGAACCATTAAAGGAAATAATTGAAGGATCTTCACAGATTAGCATTGAAACTGATCCAGCACCCTGTGTATATTCACCTGTTGAATTAAGCTCATATTTTGCAATGTCAGAGGCGATTACAATTGCCTTTCTATTGCTACCATTTCTAACCCAATCACAACAATTTTGTAGAGCATCAACAGCACCTGCACAAGCAAAAGTAAGATCTACAATATCACAATTTTTAAAACATCTTTCCCCATATTCTTCAGCAAAAACATCCTCAAGAATTTCAACCACATATGAAGAAGTAGGTTTTGACGCATCAACACCACTTTCGGTACCTAGATATACCCTTCCAACTTTTCTGGGATCAATATTGTTCTGCTTTATTAGTCTGTATAGTGAGTTAGCAGCAATTGACGCAGAATCTTCATCATAATCAGGAGTAGCCATTTTTTTTAGACCTAATCCCTTTACTAGCTTATCTGACGGAATATCTCGAACTGAAGCCAATTCCTCAATATCTACATAAAGAGATGGTACGTAATATGAAAGCGAATCAATACCGACTTTTTTCATTGTAATTGCTTAGATTCAAATATAGTTACATAAAAGTTTATCCAAAAAAAAAGAGCAACCAAAGTTGCTCTTTTTATGATAATATTATGATTAATTAGAAGTTGAAAGTAAGTTTTCCTAATACTCTTCTTCTAATTGTTGGTAGGTTTGGATAAGTCTGATACGGTTTGTCTGTTAAATTCGTAGCAGAAATATCAAACCTCATATTAGGACTAAATCTATAACCTATACTAGCATCAACTAAGTTTTTAGTTTCAACCATACCATTCCAGAAACCTTGAACTGATCTAAATTTATCATCATGTTGGAATGAAACTGAGAAATTAAATCCAGTAAGTGGTGCATAATCAACACCCATTCTATATTTCCACATTGGAGCGTTCAAGTATGATGAATTAAGTAAATCATCATCATTATCTTCTCCTGGAATCCACTCATTTTGACTTAACCAAGAAGCATTTGCCCAAAGTCTTAAATCACTGTTAGCGAAGTAATCCATGCTGAAATCACCACCAAAGTGTGACCTTTTTGCATCTCCTTGGGTAATATATCCTGTTGTAATGTGAGTAATTCCATCTCCTTGAGGAACTCTGTCAGATTCAATAGCACCAACAGCACCTGCATCAATTAATGGACCTATTCCACCTGGACCTGCAAATCCAGCACCACCTGCTTGAAATGCACCGTTAATTCCACCTAAAGTCTGCGCTACACCACCTGCAATTGAAGCTTCAAGCGAAGGAACACCTTGTGCTGCAAGAGCACCAGAGGCAACAACACTATATGGAAGCCCAAGTTGAGCAGCAAGACCTTGATAAGTCTGAGTTGTAACAGCAGTTATTGCGCCAGTCACATATGCAGTTGCATCAGCAGCAACAGCTGCCCCTAAATCTCCTGCAAAATCTGAACCAACTAATGCATACACATCACCAATTGCATTAAAGTTTGTAAAACCTGTGTTAACATAAGAATATACATCAGCACTAATTTTTAATTTATCTCCAATTACACTAGTAACACCTAATTCAAAGTTTTCTACAGAACTAAATCTTCCAGTTCTTGTATTTCTATTACCAGTAGTTTGAGAGGGATCAAATGGGTCATAAGGGCTTAAAATCCCTGTTCCACCTTGTGGTCCAGCATAACTAGCAAAAAATGGTGCTAATAATGGCTGAAGCGTAGGAGCCTGTGCATATAAACCTTGAAGAGACGCAGCAGCAATAGAACCATAAGCAATTGATAGTGGATATCCACCACCCGCAGCCGAAACTGGAAGGTCAACAGGAATACCTGCTAAATCAATTACTTGACTTGATGGATCAGCAAAACGCTGTGGAGTACTTTGTCCGCTTAACCATGAATCTAAAGTTCCAGGTGCTTGTATAGCCACCGGGAAGTCAATATACATTTGAAGTGCACTAGGACCTGATAAAGCTTTGTTATAAGATAACCTCCATGTAGTCTTGTCTGAAGCTTTGTATACAAGAGCAGCTCTAGGAGCAAATTCTCCAGCACTTATAAAGCTTGCTTGATCATATCTTCCGGCTACCACTAGATCAACTTTTTCTGACATAGTAAGTGTACCTTGTCCATAGAAACCATTAGTTATATAATCATCAGTATCTTCATTTCTTCCCCATAAAGTGTATTCTGAGTCAGAATCAGTATCTCTGTAATCATATCCCACTGTCCATTCGGAATCAAATAACCATGGCATATCAAAGTTATACTGAATTTGAGCCTCTAAAGTTGTTCTCTTAGCTACCTGACGGAAACCAGAACCATAAAGGAATGTTGGATTATCTGATCCACCACCATCATTATGGTCAATAAAAGCTTGAGCATACCAATTACCCATTGTTGCTTGAACTTGACCCCAATAAGTGTTACCATCAGCATATCCAATACCTAAATCTTGAAAGAATAGACCACTACCATTACTCATACCTGCACTAACTTGATAGTTAGTATCATCAGTTGGTCTCCATTCTAGGCTAGTATCAAAAGCAATATTGCTATAGTTGTCTATTATTGCATTTCCTCCAGTAAAGTCATAAAGAACATCCCCATTTTGAGATAAAACAGGATCAACATATTTATTTGTAATCACAGGTTGTCTAATTATATTATTCATTGGAATACCTGCTGCAGCCAAATCTGATTCATCATCATAAACGAAATCATCACCAGAATTAAGTCTAGCATTAATTTTCCATCCAAAAGTTTTATTATCGTTTGCTCTCGCAATTCTAAACTCTGAACCAAAAGTATTTAATTCTCCACCCCAAAAAGAAGCAGAATTACCTGTGTAGTCAATAGGACTCTTACTTCTAAAGTGAACAACACCAGAAGTAACACCTGGCCCATAAAGAACACCAGCAGCACCTCTAACTACCTCAACAGAAGCTAGATCTAAATTTGATAGACCCTGCTGGAAACTAAAGAAAGTTCCTGCAGCTGGAGTTATCAACCCTCTGTTATCTCTCATTACATACGTAGATGTACCAAAAGTACCAGATCCAGCTCTCATTTCTAGATTAAGAGAGTTTGCAGTTTGTTGTTGTATTTGTACACCTGGAACAGAAACAAGAATTCTTGTAGGCTCTGCTACTTGTGGTGAATTTTCAATTTCTCTGGCAGATATTACACTTACTGAAGCAGGAGCCTCTGTAATTTTTTGAGCTCTTCTTGATGCAGAAATAACAACCTCTTCAAGGTTTTGTCCTGCGGAAAGAGATACATTGATATCTTGTCCAGAAGATGTTACACCAACACGTTGAGCGCTATATCCAACATAGCTTATCACAAGTGTTAAGGGAGCATCTTGACTTGTATTAATGACAAAGTTTCCATCGAAATCTGTTACTGTCCCAATGTTTGTGCCATCAATGATAACGTTTACTCCTGGAATTGGCTCCATGTTATCAGCATCCATTACAGAACCTGAAACTTGAGTTTGAGAATAAACACTACCAAATAGAATTACAGCCATAAAGGCTAAATAATATTTATTTAAAATATTTTTCATATTAGTTAGGTTTTGTTACGTCAAAGTTAACTCTTTTCAATAACTAGTTTATAATTTAAGCAAGAAATGCACTGGATCTACTGTAAACAATGGCATATCCACACATTACTTGTTCTGATTTGAACCCAAGTTAATATAATTTTTCCCATGTACCAAATGCTAGTCTTTGCAAAGGTTACTATCGTAATTAGACTATGTATATGAATTTGATCTACTCGAGTGACTACTCTCAAAAATTAAGCTCTCTTCAGCTTCATGCCACTCAAGGTATTTTGGGGTGTATAGCTCATCAATTGCACCTCTTTTAAGCTTTTGAGTTGGTCCAATTATGCCATTTTCTTGAGTCCATTCATCTTTTACAATTATTAGTGTAGATATTTTTTTATAATTAACAAGATCACTATTAACACTATCGAGTGTTTCGGTGAACATTTTTGACAATTTTTCCCTGGAAGTATTTTTACCAATATCTGATAACTGAACTAGACATAATGGTTGAGCGATTCCAAGGCCTACTACACAGACCTCTTCGATTTCATTCATATTAACAAAGAACTGTTCTAAAGTGAGCGGTTCAATATATTCACCTTTTGAAGTCTTAAAACTATCTGCTACTCTTCCTGTTATGTGTAAATAGCCATCATCATCCAAGAACCCTTTGTCTCCTGTGTGAAGCCATCCGCCTCTTAATGTTTCATTTGATAACTCTTCATTTTTATAATAACCAATCATTACGAATGGACCACGCATAAGTATTTCACCTGTGCCTTCGTCAATCTTAAGCTCAACACCTTTTTGAGCCTTTCCAACAGTATTAAGCTTTTCAAAATCTCTACCATCTACTGAGCTACAAATAGCACAATTCTCAGTCATTCCATATCCATTTGTTATGTATACGCCAACTTTTCTAAACCACTCAATTAACTCAACGGGCATAGGAGCTGACCCTGAGACTGTCACTCTTACTTTACTAAATCCAAGGCCTTTTCTAATTAATTTTTTTAATACGCCGGAAAGCAATGGAATTTTAAGTAAAGTATCTAATCTTTTCTGAGGAAATTTTGATAAGATTCCCATTTGAAGCTTAGTCCAAACCCTTGGAGCTGCTGCAAACACATGGGGTTGAACATCTTTTAAATTTTGGCCAAAAGTCTCAATAGATTCTACAAATGAAATAGTCCCACCATATCTAAATGAACACCACTCTATAACAACTCTTTCAAAAATATGATTTAAAGGTAAGTAGGAAATAAAATCATTATTGCCAGTATGTTTAATTCCTAGAGGGTTGTTAGGGTCATCTAGAACTACTTTAATACCATCAATCGCTTGATAAGTTAACATAACCCCTTTTGGATTACCAGTTGTACCCGATGTAAAAATAATGGTCCATAGATCTGAAAGTTTAGGGTTATTAGGGTTTTGAATAGGATCATGACTATTGATAAATTCATGCCATTCATACCCTTTAGTTACATTTGAGCATCCATCATATTTTGGAAAACGTATAATTGGCATTTCTGCAGGCAAATCATTTTTGATTTCATCCCACGTTTCAATCTTTCCAATAAACAGAGCATCAACATCTCCATAATCCATGATATAAGAGAGTTCCTTACCATTTAAAGAAGGAAAAAATGGAACAGATACATATCCTGCCATTACAATTGCTAAATCTGAGATTATCCATTCCCTACAATTTTTAGAATAAATACCAATATGAGCACCTTGCCTGAGATTGAGAGATTTAAGTCCAGAGGCTAATCTTCTTGCCATATCACCAACTTCTCCCCAAGTATATTCCTCCCATTTTTCACCAATTGGTTGCCTTAGATAAGGTTTGTCTTTAAACTCCTCCTCCCATTTGTAAAATTTTAATTCAAATAGTTCTTGATTTGCACTCATATATTTTGGTTTTTATTTAAATATATAAGATTATTTTCAGCTTTAAAAACAATGATAGGCTTTGGAAGTTTTAATTTGTAGTTTTTCCCCTATTTATATAAGAATGATAGTAATCAAATTAAATCAATTAGTATATTACATAAAAATGATAATCAGAATATCCAAATGAAAAAAAAATATAAGAACTTATTTGATTTAACGGATAAGGTAGCGATTGTTACTGGGGCGAGTAAAGGTATAGGTGCTTCAATTGCTAAGGCATTTGCAGAATTTGGAGCAAATGTTATTGTGAGTAGTCGATCACAAGAAGGTATTGACAAAGTTGTTAATGAAATAAAGGCTGAAGGATATAATGCAACTGCTTGTATATGTCATGTAGGAGAAGACGACCAGTTAAATAATCTAGTG
>Ga0114933_10002601_pt1 | contig 18419 bp, 16 predicted proteins | sample 4SBtaG_FD_89691 | JGI IMG/M metagenome (GOLD analysis project Ga0114933, IMG submission 89691) | Deep subsurface microbial communities from Kolumbo volcano to uncover new lineages of life (NeLLi) - 4SBTROV12_W25 metaG | ecosystem: Environmental > Aquatic > Marine > Volcanic | place: Kolumbo... | reverse complement strand
CGCTTAAAAGCCCACGGGCCCGCCTCTGGGGCGGGACCATGGGATCTCCATAAGTCGTCGGGGTGCTCTCAGGACGCGCGCTTATCCGCCGCCCAACAGTGAGAGGGCCACCGACGGTTGCTGGTTCGCCTGTGCCAAGACGGAAACACCAGCTTGCATAAGAATGTTGTTCTTTGTCATCGCTGCGGTCTCTGACGCGACATCCACATCGCGGATCCGAGAGTTTGCAGCGGAGAGGTTCTCTCGAGCCGTGCCCAGGTTCGCGGCGGTGACGTTCAGTCGGTTCTGGACTGAACCCAGATCCGCTCGCCTCGAGGAGACGTCGTCGATGGCTCGGTCGATGACCGCCAGCGCGTCCTGCGCGTTGGTGATGGTCGTCAGATCGATGCCCGCCACGCTGCTGACCGCGCCGCCCGTGACGATCCCGAGATCGCTGCCTCGGGTTCCTCGGATGGTGGCTTGGATGCGGTCGTTCGACGTCGACCCGATGCCCACCTGAAAGGAGAACTGGGTGCCGGTCGTGCCGCCGTCGAGCAGCTGCGTGCCGTTGAACTCCGTCACCGCGGCGATGCGGTCGAGCTCCGCTTGAAGCTGGGTCACCTCTTGGTCGAGGAAACCTCGCTGGGAAACGCCGAGGGTGTCGGTCGCCGACTGCACCGCCAGCTCACGCATCCGGATGAGGATGCCGCTGACCTCTCCCATCGCGCCTTCCGCGACCTGGAGCATGCTGGTGCCGTCTCCGGCGTTGCGCTCGGCTTGAGCAAGGGAGCGGATCTGTGACTTGAGTTTCTCGCTGATGGCCAATCCGGCAGCGTCGTCGGCCGCCGTGTTGATTCGCAGTCCCGTCGAAAGCCGACCGAAGTTGGCATTCAGGTGCATCTGCGTTCTGTTGACATTTCGTTGCGCCGCGATCGACGCAATGTTGGTGTTCATTGTCAATGCCATGTGACTCCTCCTTGAGTGCTACTGGGTCTTCCCGACCCTCGATGACACCAGGTTCGTCGGGCGAGAGGCGCCCGAGCTTGAGAACACTTTGGAGGAACAGTTTCAGCGAGCGGCGCGCGCAGCGTTGCGCGCTAGGGCCTGAACTCGCTCCGCGGAGGCGCGGATGGCAGCGAAGGTGCGGTGCTCTCGTTCGAGCGATGGAATGGACGCATCGTCCATGATTTCATGGAGTTTGGGCGCCGCGTGGGCCTCCGCGAGTCGCGCTTCGGAGGCCGCTTGACGCAGGCGCGCGGTCGCGCGTTCGAGGCCTCGGCTGTCGCCTCGGCGGAGCGCTTTTCTGCATCGTTTTGCTGCGGCAGCCAGCTCTCCGCTCTTGGACGCGACGCCCTTGGCGACGTCTCTGACACGGGTGGCATCGAGCGGCTGGGCCGCTGCGATGGCTTCGTGCAGCCCGTGTTCGACCTCTGGCAGGGTGTCGAGCAGCGCCTCGAGGCCGATCTCCTCGAAGCCCTTGATCGACGCGCCTCCCTCGGTCGCGTTGATCAGACGGGTGAGCCCCATGAGCTTTTGGGCGGCCATTTCGAACCAACGTCGAAAGAGCGTCAGCTCGTGGGTGCTCCACACGATGCCCTCTCCACCCCAGGCGTCAGCTTCGACGCACGGGCGCAGCTTCGACGGAACCCGCAGCCCGCCCGCGCGGGTCATTTCCTCCCATGCGGCGACGCGATCGATCATCAGGATCTTGCCGTCTCGATGAACCCGGGTCCCCTCGAAGAGGGTGTCGGACGCGTACCCGCGCCCATCGGTGTAGGCGAGGTCCTGTCCGAGCAGCACGATCGGGTCGGCGCCGAGCCGCGCGGCGAGCGCAAATGCGGCCGTCGCGACGGAACCACCATAGGGCAGCACGCTCAGCCCGAGCTGGTCGGCGAGCTGCCGGTAGCCAGAGCTGTCTGCGCAGAAGGTCACGATGTTGTCGATGCCCGCTTCGTAGTTGGCGCCGCCCGAGGTGAGATCGAGGGCGAGCGCTCGGGAGACCTTCGCGGCGGCCTTGATTGGGGCCGACACGTCGAGCACCTCGATGCTCACGAGCAGGTCGATCGGACAGTCGATCGCGGCGAGCGCCGGCGCGGAGGTGTTGACGGCAAAGACCGCCCCGCACTTTCCGGCGCGCTCGATCAGGTGACGGTTGCGGTCCAGAGACGGTCCCGCGGCGACGAGGAACGCCGGTTGGCCCTCGAGCGGCCGCCCGAGCGCGTCGATCGAGGCCACGCTTGCGAGCCGCGGCAGGTTGGAGAGCGCCTCCTCGGTCATCGGCACCGTGCGGTCGGCGATGCTGTTGCGACGCAGGATCACCATGCCCTGGACCTCGTCGAGCACACGGGTCAGCCCGTCGTAGGCCTCGGGGAACGCGCGCCGGTAGGGCGGGGGGCAGAGCAGGAGGGTGTTGTCGTTGGGTTTGGAGAGCCCAAAGAGATGTCGGTTGAGCTCCTGTAGATCGGTGAAGAGCGTCACGCCCTCGGGGATGCCCGGACCGTGCTTCTTGGCCAGCGCCAGCACTGCGTCACTCGGCTCGAAGACGATCGGATCCTTGCACCCGAGCTCACGCAGGCGGTGCAGCCGGTAGCCCAAGCCCGCGCCAAACACGACGACGTGGTCACCGCTCGCGAGCTGCTCCTTCTGCACGAAGACCGCCGCACCCTCGACCGGGTCGATGGGGTCTTCGAGGTTCTCGCCGCCGTACGCGAGGCTCTCGGCACCCTGCTCGCTCTCGAAGATGGTCGGCGTCATGCCCGATGAACCAAGCAAAGTGTGGACCGACCGTTCTCAGTGGACAGAGCGACCACTCGGCGTCAACGGTTCGACGATCTTGGCGTCGGGCCCTTGGCTCATGAGGCCTCTGGGACCACTCCTCAGGCCTACACCGCTCCGACCCGTCGATGGCACCAACCGTGCAGTGATGGATCGCGATGGACACGTCGACCAATTCACTCGAGCCGTGGGAAGACCCTGCAAACCACGTCAGCGAGTGCTGTCCTCTCTGTGAGGCGCCGGCGTCCGATGGGGTGGTCGTAGGCACGCGCGGTCGCTTCAAGATGAACGTGCGGAACGTGTCGTGCCGCCACTGCGGGCTCGTTCGCGTCAACCCGCGTCCCACGCCTGAAGCCATGGACGCGTATTACCGTGGCCCCTACCGCGAGCAGGTGAAGAACGTGAAGCTGCCCTCGCCCACGGGCGGCTTCGTCGGACCCGACGACGACGGCTACATGGAGGCGCGCCGCCAGCGCTACCGTGATCAGGCGCAGATCGCGATCAAGCTCGGCCAGCTTCAGGCGGGCGCGAAGGTGCTCGAGGTCGGCTGCCGAGATGGTCAGACGCTCACCCACATGCGGGACCTCGCGGGGGTGGAGATCTACGGCGTCGAGCCGGGCCCGGCGGAGGCGGCGGAGGCTGAGGCCCGCGGCGTCGCGATGTTCGTCGGCCTGCTCGAGGAACTCGTGCTCGGCCCCGACGGTGGCGCACCCGACTTTCCGACGGACGGCCTCGACCAGGTCCAGATGTTCCACGTGCTCGAGCACATCCACCAGCCTCTGGACGTGCTGGTGCACCTGCGCTCTTGGCTCGCCCCAGGCGGCAGCGTGGTGATCGAGGTGCCCAATGTCACGCACCCCTACGGGCCCCTGGACCTGAACTTCTTCCAGAACTGCCACCTGACCAGCTTCAGTGCGAACACGCTCTGCGCGATGATGAGGCGGGCGGGCCTCTCGCCTCAGCGCCTCGTCGACAAGGGCACCCTCTTTGTCGTCGCTACGCGAGACCCGGCCTTCGACGGCGTCGCCCTGCCGCTCCCGTTCGACGAGACGATGCTGCCCAGTCCTCAAATGAAGGGGGAGTGGATCGCGGACCGGCTCGACACCTACCGGTACGTGGAGAGCGCCAAGGCCGTGATCCTCGGCGGCAAGATCTCGATGGACCACCTCACCACGATGGCCTCGCTCCTGCAGCGCCCTGGGTTTGCGGACCACACCAAGAGCACCGTGCGTGAGCTCGTCGAGCGATTGATGCGCGTGCAAGCCCACCGCGCCGCGTCAGCGATCGCGCGGGCCGCCGCCAAAGGCCCCCATCACGCAGCCTCCGTGGCAGCCGTCTGCCACGCCCTCGCGCACCGCTGTGTGCGCCCGCCGTCACCTACGCCCCTGATCAACCGGAGCTCCCAATGACCCCCGAGAAACGCCGCATCCTGCTCCTCAACGGCTTTGGCAACAACATCGGCGACCAGGCGATCTTCACCGGGTTCGTGCGTGTGTTCGGCGACGCCGCCGACGCCGCGGGGGTCGACATCACGATGGACCAGAGCTTCATCTACGGCTTCCCCTTTCGGGAGAGCACCATCGAGACCGTCAACCGCAACTACGACCTCGTCGTCTTTGGGGGCGGCGGCTTCATCTACCACCGGGACCACGACCAGACGGCCTCGGGCTGGGGCTTCGACATCCCCGAGGAGCTCATCTCCACGCTGACGACGCCTTTTGCCATCTACTCGACGGGGTACAACTACCGGGCGTACGCGAAGAGTCACTTCCCTCCGCGCACGGCCAGCCACATTCGAGAGACCGTGGCGCGGGCGGCGCACTTCTCCGTGCGAGAGCACGGCTCGATGGAGATGATCAAGGAGACTTTCGGCGTGCAGGAGGGCATGAGCTTCGTCCCGGACGCGGCGCTGCATGTTCAGCCCACCCGCGTTCATCTGCCGCAGCTCCGGTCGGACAAGACCCAGGTCGGCCTCTGCCTCCGCCTCGACCGCGCCCAGGAGCGCTTTCCCCCTCCGTTCACCGAGAACTTCGAGCACTTCGTCGAGACCCTCGTCGAGTCCCTGCGCCGCATGGTCGTGGAGGACAACTGCCAGATCGTCTTCACGCCGCACCTCTTGACCAAGCCCGACATCGACATCGGTGAGCTGCTCAAGGCGAGACTGCCGCCGGGCTCCGTCGTGCTGCTCTACCAGGCGATCCCGTCGATCTACCAGACCGCGGACCTGGCTCATCCTGGGGTCCTGGCGGGCGTGTACAAGCGCATGGACGTGGTGCTCGGCCAGCGACTGCACTCTCTCATCATGCCGTTCGCCGTCGGTACGCCGGTCGTGAGCATGACGTCCACGGCCTCGAGCGCTTGGATGCAGGAGGAGTTTGGCATGCCGCCCGAGATGCACCTCGATCTCATGGAGATGGAGCGAGACGTCACGGTCGGGCGCTTCACGGGCGCGCTGCGCTCGACCCTCCTCAACCGCACCGAGCTTGCCGAGCGGGCCTTCCTCCGACGCGCGGAGCTCATCGCCATCGCGCGGAAGGGCACCCGGAAGTTGATCGACGACACCCTCGCGCGCCCCCGCGGTCTCCGAATGGTGCCGAACCACGCGGCGGTGGCGTCGTGATCGAGGGCGTGCCGCCGGAGGTGCTGGTCATCATCCCGGCCCGCGGCGGGTCGGTGGGGGTCGAGCGAAAGAACGTGCGCCTGCTCGCGGGCCGGCCGCTGATCGAATGGACCATCACCGACGCTCGCCGCACGCCCAGCGTCTCGCGGGTCGTCGTGAGCACCGATGACCCCGAGATCGCATCGGTCTCCAAGGTGTCTGGCGCAGAGGTGATCCGTCGGCCGGCCTCTCTCGCCGGGCCCGCGGCGACGAGCGAATCTGCGCTGACCCACACCCTCGAGACGCTGGCGGCGCGAGAAGACTACGAGCCGGACCTCGTCGTCTTTCTTCAGTGCACCTCCCCGCTGCGGCAGCCGGGTGACATCGAGAACGCGATTCAGCAGCTCCTGAGAGAGGGCGCCGATTCGCTCTTCTCCTGTTGCCCGACCCATGGCTTCGTCTGGCGTCGCGAGCCGGACTCGGTCGCGGCGATCAACTACGATCCCACGGCCCGTCCTCGCCGACAGGACGCCCCCGAGGACGTTGTCGAGAACGGCTCCATCTACATTTTCCGTCCCCATGTCCTGCGCGAGACGGGGAGCCGTCTGGGCGGGACCATCTCGACCTACGAGATGCGGGTCATGGACTCCTTTCAGGTCGACGAGCCCGAGGATCTCGACCTCATGGAGGCGTTGATCGCCAGCCGCGTGCAGGCCCACCCGGAGGAGCGGCTGAGTCGGCTCGCACGGATCGACCTGCTCTTGCTCGATTTCGACGGCGTGTTGACCGACAACCGGGTGAACGTCGACCAAAACGGCGTCGAGTCGGTGACCTGTCACCGCGGGGATGGCTGGGGCATCGCCCGGTTGCGTGAGGCAGGCATTCAGGTTGCTGTGGTGTCGACCGAGACCAACCCTGTCGTCGCGGCGCGCTGCCGAAAGCTTCAGATCCCGTGCCATCAGGGCATCAACAACAAGCGGGAATTGGTGTCGAAGATCATCGCCGAGGCACACTTGCTGCCAGGCGAGGTCGCGTTTGTCGGCAACGACGTGAACGACCTCGGGGCCATGGAGAGCGTCGGGGTAGCCATCGCGGTTTCCGACGCGACACCGGCAGCCTTGGCTGCTGCAAATTGGATCACGAAGCGACGCGGGGGCGACGGAGCGGTTCGAGAGGTCGCAGATGCGATCCTCGCCGCTCGGGCAGGCGCGGCAGGAGGAGTTCGACGTGTTGCATGAAATGACCGATTGGGGCGCGGGGAACGCGACCGAGCTCGTCGCCGAGCGTGAGCGCGCGCAGCAGACGATCGGCGCCCGCGCTGCGCTCAACGCCCTGGCGCAGCTGGCGCGGCAGAGCGCCCGGGTGCTGCCCGAGAAGATCGCCGACGCGGGATTGCTCTGTTCGGCGTCGCTCCGGCAGGGCGGCAAGATCCTCGCCTGTGGGAACGGGGGCAGCGCCGCCGACGCGAGTCACTTCGTGGCCGAACTGATCGGGCGCATGCGGCTCGAGCGAGCCCCGCTGCCCGCGATGTCCTTGGCCGTCGACCCATCCGTATTGACGTGCATCGCGAACGACTACGGCTACGAGCAGCTCTTCGCCCGACAGGTGCAAGGGGTCGGCCGACCCGGCGACGTGCTGCTCGCGATCTCGACGAGCGGCAAGTCGGCCAACGTGCTGCGCGCCCTCGAGGCCGCGCGTGAGCGCGAGATGAAGACGATCATGCTGGCGGGTGAGGGCGGCGACGCCGCGCTCGAGCTGGCTGACGTGCTGATCCGGGTGCCCTCACGCGACACCGCGCGCGTCCAGGAAATCCACACCGTATCCCTTCACGCGATCTGTGAGGTCGTGGAGCAATCTACATTCCGTTGAGGTTTGTCCGTTCGGGACGAGGAGACTGTCATGGCCAACAAAGTGAAGATCGGCGACCGATGGATAGGCGACGGAGAGCCCTGCTACGTCATCGCGGAGATCGGCATCAACCACAACGGTGACCCCAAGGTGATGCGGAAGCTCATCGAGGTCGCCTCGGAGGCCGGCGCCGACGCGGTCAAGTTCCAGAAGCGGACCGTCGACGTCGTATACACGGCCGATGATCTCGCGCGTCCCAGAGAGACGCCGTTCGGAACGACCAACGGCGACCTGAAGCGACACCTCGAGCTCTCGGCCGACGCCTTCCATGCCATCGACCGCCAATGCAAGGAGACCGGTTTGCACTGGTTCTCGTCCTGTTGGGACGAGCAGGCCGTCACCTTCTGCGAGGCCTTTGACCCGCCCGCCTACAAGGTCGCCTCCGCCTCTCTAACGGACCACGGGCTCTTGCGGGCCAAGCGGGCCACCGGGCGCCCGATCATCCTGAGCACGGGCATGAGCACCCTCGACGAGATCGACGCGGCGGTCGAGGTGCTGGGCAAGGAGGATCTCATCATCCTTCACTGCACGAGCACCTACCCCTCGAAATCAGAGGAGCTGAACCTTCGCTGTATCCCGATGCTCAAGGAGCGCTACGGCGTGCCCATCGGCTACTCCGGCCACGAGCTGGGCCTGGCCACGTCGGTCGCGGCGGTTGCGCTCGGCGCGTGTGTGGTCGAGCGCCACATCACATTGGACCGTTCGATGTTCGGAAGTGACCAGGCAGCGTCGATCGAGCCACAGGGCTTCACACGCATGGTGCGGGACATTCGCGCCGTGACCACCGCCCTCGGTGATGGCGTCAAGCGCATCTATCCGACCGAGGTGCCGATCCTCAAGAAGCTCCGCCGGGTGGGTCTTCGGGTGCCAGAGAACACCTGATGGCCAAGGCACCCATGCCACTGTTGATCGGGGTGGGAGGAGGCAAAGGTGGGGTCGGAAAGAGCCTCATCGCCGCCAACCTCGGCATCGCCGTAGCCGAACTCGGGTTCCGCACCGTGCTCGTCGATGCGGACCTGGGTGCGCCCAACCAGCACACGCTCTTCGGCATGGATCGGCCGGGGCGCACCCTCGGCCAGTTCATGCGCAAGGAGTTCTCCTCTCTCGAGGAAGTCGTGCGTCCGACCGGCGCCCGCCGGCTCTTTCTCGTACCAGGAGTCGGTGCGATTCATGGCGCGGCGAACCTGCCGCACGCCCAGAAGCTCAAGGTCATTCGCCACATCCGCAAGCTCGACGCCGAGGTCGTGATCATCGACGTGGGCGCGGGCGTGAGCTTCAACGTGCTCGACTTCTTCGAGGCGGCAGACCTGCGGCTGGTGGTGACGACGCCGCAGCTCCCAGCGCTGCAGAACGCTTACTGTTTCCTCAAGGCGGCGGTCTATCGGGGACTGCACAAGCGCATCGAGAACCACGCGCAGCGCGAGGCCTTCAAGGCGGCCACCGCGAAGATCGAGACGGAGAGGATCCGCGACCTGCGCCTCCGCGCTCGTCAGCTGGACGCTGGACTCGACGACGCGTTCGACCAGGTGACCGGGGCTTTCGCAACTCGGATCGTCGGCAACATGCTCGAGGGTCCACACCAGAGGAAGGTCATCGCGGCACTCTCACGCATGGCTCATGACTTCCTCGACATCGAGGTTCCGCTCGTCGCGACCCTGCCGATGAGCCGCTTCATGCACGAGTCGGTCACGCGCAGGCGCCCGTTCCTCCTCAGCCAGCCGGGCAGCGCGGCGGCGACGAGCCTGCGTGAGCTCGCCTCCGAGCTCGTCATGACCGACGTCCAGGAGATCCGGCGGGCGCGCGTCGCGACCACCACGGCACCCGTGCGCGAGCCCGAGGTCCGTCCTCAGAACCAGGCGAGCCTGATCGACTATCTCCGGCAGGATGAGCGGGTGGAAGTACGCCACGCGGCTCGGATCCGACAGGGCGGCGCGTTCAAGTCCGCTCGGATCGTCGATCTTTCCGCCCGCGGCCTCATGATCGAGGGCCACCTCGGCGTCGCCATCGGCGACGAGATCGAGATCGGGCTGGTCGGCCTCGCGGGCGGACTCTCGCTCAAGGGGGTGGTCCGCTTTGTCTCGGTCTCGGGCACGAAGACCGGGGTCGAGCTCGACGCCGAGTCCGTCGCCGTCGCGGAGCGCGTGCTCGCCGATTCGCCCCGTGCGAGCTCCACGCTACCGCCTCCAGAAGCGGTCGTCGGCGCCGCCTGAGGCGGCTTCTGGCCGCTTTGGGCTCAAGTCCCAGGCTCGCCGACCGATTTGATGAGTGACCCGCTCACAAGGAGGTTTCGAGCGTGGACATCGCGACAATACTGGGGATCGTCATGGGCTTCGGCCTGATCATTGGCTCGATCCTCTCGAACGGCTCGATCACCGCATTCATCGACGTGCCCTCTGCGCTCGTCGTGGTCGGAGGGACGATCGCCGCGACGCTGATCATGGAGCGCATGCAGCACGTGATCGGCGGCTTCAAGGTCGCCATGAACGCCATTCGCAACGGCAAGGTCACCAGCGTCCCGGACACGATCAAACGGATCGTGGAGCTCAGCTCCATCGCGCGCCGCGAGGGCGTGCTCGCCCTCGAGAACGAGGAACTCACGGACCCTTTCATGTCCAAGGGCATCCGGATGGCCGTGGACGGCCTCCCCGAGGAAGAGATCATCCACACGCTCATGGCCGAGCTGATGAGCATGAAGGACCGTCACTCGCGCGGGAAAAACCTCTTCAAGTTCATGGCCACCACCGCGCCCTCGATGGGCATGATCGGCACGCTCATCGGTCTGGTGCAGATGCTCCAGACGCTCGACGATCCTTCCGCGATTGGTCCCGCCATGGCGGTCGCGCTTCTGACGACCATGTACGGCGCGATCGTGGCTTTCATGGTCTGCGGCCCGATCGCCGAGAAGCTCGGCCTGCGCAGCAAGGAAGAGGCTGCGCGAATGGTCATCATCATCGAGGGCATCGAGGCCATCGTCCGGGGGCAGAACGCGATGATCATCCAGGAGAAGCTCGAGGCGAGACTCGCTCCCAAGGAACGGGAAGAGAAGAAGGCCGCCTGACGTGGATTTCCAGGAAGATCCAGAAGAGGTCGACGAGGGGGCGCCGCCTTGGATGGCGACGTTCGCTGACATGGCCACGCTTCTGATGACGTTCTTCGTCCTGATGCTCTCGTTCGCGAACATGGACATCGTCGAGTTCCGAACCCTCATGGGCTCCGTAAGAGACGCCTTCGGTGTCCAGTTCGAGCAGCCCGGTGACTTCCAAGCCCGGGCCAATTCCCCCATCTGGATCTCTGAGGGCGGCTCGCCATCGTCCCCCTCAATCCTGGAGAACAGCCCAACCATCCAGCGGGTCAGAGCCGCGCTCCGAGACCGTGACCTCGATGACGTGGTCGAGGCGGAGATGGACCGGCGGGGCGTGGCGCTGCGGATCCGCGGCGCGATTCTCTTCGAGAGCGGTTCCGACCAGCTGCTTCAGCAGGGCGTGGACCTGCTCTCAGAGCTCGGCGAGCTCTCTCGCGAGTTCGTCGACGAGGTCGCCATCGAGGGTCACACCGACAACCGGCCGATCAGCACGAGCCGCTTCCCGTCGAACTGGGAGCTCTCCGCTGCGCGCGCCACCGCGGTGCTCCGCCACCTCGACCGGGGCGCGCCCGGAGAGATGGTCCTGAGCATCGCGGGCTACGCGGACACTCGGCCGGTAGCCGACAACGATCTCGTCGAGGGGCGCTCCCGCAACCGCAGGGTGGAGCTCATCTTGATTCGCCCGCCGGCGCGGGACGCAGCCGATCCCTCCGCCGCGAGCCCCGCGCCCACGGACGCGGAGCCCACAGATCCGACGCCCGCGGCCGGGGTCGTCGTCGAAGGCATGCCCGTCGAAGGCTCGCTCGTAGAAGGCATGCCCGTTGTCCCGGAAACCTCGGGCGACGCTTCTAGCGAAGGCGCTTCTAGCGAAGGCGCTTCCACCGAAGACGCTTCCACCGAAGACGCTTCTACCGAGGACGCCTCCGCAGACGAGGTCGCGCCGGAAGACGCAGCCGCGGGCGGTGAGGGTCATTCGGACACCCCAGAAGAACTTTCCGACGCGCCTTCCGAGGCCGGCGGCGCTTCACATGATGAACCAGGCGAGGAAGGCGAGCCTAGACCATGAGTTTCTTTCGATCTCGGTCGCGACCACCTGAAGTGGACGCAGATCTCCCGGACCTCAAGCCCGGCTCACGCAGGCTCAGTGGTGGCCGCGAAGCGAACCGAGCGACTCTCTCCGTGCGGAGACCTGTTGATGCGTCGGCGCGATCCTTGGCGTCTTCGAGCGCAGCTCTGCTGCATGCGCTCGAACTCTTGCGTCGCGTTCTTCCGCATGACCCGAACGCGCGCGCTCAGCTCGGACGCGTCGAGCGACGCCTTGGCCGGGCTCGCCTGCCCGAGGACTACGAGGAGGTTCGCGACAGGCTGCTCGAGGTCGAGATCCCCGAGGTCTACCCGGAGGTCGCTCACGACGAGACCACCCACCTCTTCCAACGTGTTGTCAGCGGACTCACCCCCATCGCGAGGGGGGCCGGTCACCACGGGGCACTCGCCGAGCTCAACGCGCTGCGCCGCGGACCTTCCGAGGAGCCCGTCGCCGATGAGGAGATCGAGCGCCTGCTCGCGGCCCTGGAGTTGCTGACGATGAGCACCGGGCGCCTGCATGACGGCGCCGAGGTGCTCAAGCTCACGATCACCGAGGTGGTCGACATGATCGGTCACCTCGCGGACGATGAAGCGGACGTGCGCATGGCCCTCGAGGATGTCGTGCACCGGATCGACAGTGCGCACGAGATGAGGGACTTCGAGGAGCTTCGACGTGAGCTGCTCACCCACGTCAGCGCCCTCGTGCGACACGTCAACAACGATGACGAAGAGCTGATCAGTGAGCTCACGTTCGAGCACGAGGAGCGCTTTGATGAGCTCGAGGCCGCACTGGAGACGGCCCACGACGAGGCTCGCACCGACCCCCTGACGGGGCTCTTCAATCGCCGAGCGCTCGAGGAGTATGTGAAGCGGGGGTCGCCCCGAGGCACGGAAGTTGGATTGCTCGCGATCGACCTCGACCACTTCAAGGCGATCAACGACCGTCACGGCCATCCCGGCGGTGACCGGGTGCTCTGCGCAGTGGCGGAGATGCTCGACGGTGCGCTGCGCGGGCACGATCAAGCGTTTCGCGTGGGCGGTGAAGAGCTCGTCGTGCTGCTCTGCGATACCAGCCTGCAAGCAGCCCGAGTCACGGCTGAGCGTCTTCGCGCTGAGTTCGAGCGCACTCCCATTCGCCACGAAGGCGCTGCGATTTTTGTCACGGCCTCGTTCGGCGTCTCCGTATGGAATGAGGCCAAGAGCTTCGAAGACGCGCTCGAGGAGGCGGACGACGCGCTCTACCGAGCGAAGCAGTCCGGCCGGAACAGAGTGCTCGGGTAGCGCCTCCACCAGGGCACCCGTGCACATGAGCAGGCCCCGGGATGCCTGACTTCGGGCACGGGTGCGGACAAAGCGCGGTGCGCGTTGTCCGCATCTTGCTCAGGCGGTGCGCTGGGGCGGGGATCAGAATGTCATAGGCGACGGTGCGGCTGGCGCGAGCGACATGCCTCAGGCAGGTCGCTCGTTCGGCGGGGCCGCCCGTTTTGGCGGCTGAGGGGCGCCCCGTCCCCTCAGCTCGCGAGGGCCGGCTCGATGCCCTTCTTCTTGATCTTCTCCACGAGCGTCGTGCGGTTCATATGCAAGATCGCGGCGGCCTGGTTCTTGTTCCAGCCGGTGCGCTCCAGCGCCTGCAGGATGAGCGCGTTCTCGAACTCCTCGACCGCGTCCTTGAGGCGGAGACCCGACTCGGGGAGGATCGGTGAGCCACCGCGCTCTTTGCGAGCCGGTTGCTGGGCGACGATCCGAGGCGGGACGTCGGCGAGGGTGAGCGTCGGGCCGGTCGCGAGCACGACCATGCGCTCGACGACGTGACGGAGCTGACGGATGTTGCCCGGCCAATCGAAGTGCATCAGGGCGTCCATCGCGAAGTCATCGAAGCTGCTGACCTGGCGTCGGCGGCGAGCCGCGCAGTCTTTCAGGAAGTGATTGGCCAGGAGCGGAATGTCAGCGCGCCGCTGCTTGAGCGAGGGCAGTTCGATCCGGATGACGTCGAGGCGGTAGAGGAGGTCCTCTCGGAAGTCGCCGCTCATCGCCATGTCGTCGACGTCGCGGTGGGTGGCGGCGACGACGCGAACGTCGACCGGGCGCATCTTGCTCTCGCCGATCGGCCTGATCTCGCCCTCCTGAAGCACCCGCAAGAGCTTCGCCTGGAGGGAGCCGGCCATCTCCCCGATCTCGTCGAGCAGGAGCGTGCCGCCGTCCGCTACGGCGAATCGGCCTTGGTGCGCGCTGGTCGCGCCGGTGAAGGCTCCCTTGGCGTGACCGAAGAGTTCACTCTCCATGAGGTTCTCGGGGATGGCCGCGCAGTTCACGGGCACAAACGCACCCTCGTTGCGACCGCTCGCCCGGTGAATGGCTTCCGCGATGAGCTCTTTGCCGGTGCCGGTGTCTCCGGTGACCAGGACCGAGCAGTCGGTGTCCGCGACGCGCCGCACGATGTCGAGCACGCGGATCAACGCCGGGTCCTGTCCGATGAGCCCGGGGCAGTGCTCATCACGCCAAGCGTCCAGGTCGTCTCGGTTCATCGGCGCAGCCGAGCTCAAGGTCAGCGAGCCTCGTACACGGTCCAAACACGAGCCCAGCGCGTCGAGGGAAAATGGCTTCGTGAGGAAGTCATCGGCACCCCGCCGGAGCGCTGTGACGGCGTGGTCGATCATCACGTGGCCCGTCATCACGATGACTCTTGCGTCGGGAACGTGACGCCGAACGTCGTCGATCACGTCGAAGCCGAAACCGTCTGGAAGGGCGACGTCGGTGATCAAGAGGTCGGGCCGAAACGTCTGCGCCGTCTCCCTCGCATCGGCTCTAGAGCCCGCAGAAGCGACGGAAACCCCGCTTCTCTTTAGGTACCTCACGATGCTCCGTCGAAGGCCGTCTTCGTCTTCGACTACGAGAACTCGCTGCATCGCTTCCGATCCTCTCTCGGTGAGTGATCACCGCCGCACCCAACCCCCGGGTGTGTCCGACAGGATATCAAGAACCGTTCCGCCGCTAAAGCCAACGGCCCATGCGGCCGATAATGTAGGTATGAGCGCGAGAGTATCCGGCGGGTCGGACATCCTCTATAGCGTCCCTAATACGGGCGCCCCGCCCACCATCGGTGGACGCATCGAAGATGCGCTCCGTCGACGTTTCGAAGGGCTCGATTGGATCATCGAGGTCACGACCGTCGAAAGCCTCGCCGAGCTCAGGGTTCGGCCCGGTGTCCGGTACGTGCGGCGCCGCATCACGGCCGCGTTGGGTACGTGTTGGGCTCAGGTCTGCTGGATCGCTGGCGGCATCGAGCGCGACGAGCTCGTTCGAATGGCCATGGACCTGGCTGAGGCGCGACTGCGCGAAGATGACCTGCTCGAGGAGCGCGGCGCGATGTGGGAGCGCGTCGAGGGCCTCCAGGAGCGCATGGTCGAGCGGAAGCGCATGATGGCCATCGGCACGATGGCCGCCGGGGTCGCCCACGACATCCGCACGCCGCTGAGCGTGTTGGTGGCGAACCTCAGCTACCTCGAACACATCGCTTCGGAGCTCCCCGACATCGGCAGCGAGCTCGCCTCGATCTCCGACGACAACCGTCTCGCGCTCGATCTCATCATGGGGGTGCTCGACTCGATGCGCACGTTCGTCGAGAACGGGGACACGCCGTCGGTCTTCAAGGTCGAGCCCGTGATTCAGTCCGCGGTTCGCCTCACGCGTTGGCATTTCGCGCGCAACCGCTCGAAGGTAGAGGTCTCGATCGAGGGCGCGCCCACCGCGGTCGGCACCCACAGCGAGTTCTGTCAGATCATCCTGAACCTGCTCTCGAACTCCGCTGAGGCGGCTCCGGCCGGCACGGTCGTACGCATCGTGGCCCGGCCCAACGGAGACGAGACCCGTGTGTGGGTCGCCGACGAAGGCTGCGGCGTGGCATCGGACCAGGCGGACGCCATCTTCGAGCCCTTCCATACGTCCAAGGCGCAGGGCATGGGGCTCGGTCTCTCTCTCGCGCGCGAGATGGCTCGGCGTCACGGCGGCGAGCTTCGACTCCTGACCGTAGCCCCGATCCCCCTCGGCGACCCGCCTCCCGCCGGCGCTTGCTTCGAGTTGCGCGTGCCGTCCCACGTGCTCTCGACCCGCATCGACTGACGTATCGACTGGGGCGCGCCAGCCCGCCATCGGGCCGACGGCGCAGCGCCAAGTCACCGACGGATCGGAGACGATTCATCGGGACCCCGCCTGAAAAGGATGTGGCACGGGGGTTGCGGACTATCTCGTTCGATGACCGAGCTGTTTCATGGTGTCTCCCAGCTCCACCGGGCGCTGGACTACCACCTCGAGCGACAGAACGTGCTCGCGTCGAACGTGGCGAACGTCGACACGCCCGGCTACCGGCCGTTCGAGTTGGTTCGTCAGGACGTCGCGAGTGACAACGGCGACGGGCTCCGCCTCGCGGCGACCGACCGGCGCCACATCGGCGTCAACGGCGAGCTCGCGCCGTTCCGCCTCGAGGCCGCCGAGGAGCAGGTGGTCAACGCCGGCAACGACGGCAACGCGGTCAGCCTCGAGCGCGAGATGAGCAAGGTGGCGGCCAACCAGCTCCGCTATGAGGGAGCGATTCGCATCGTTCGCTCGCAACTGGGTTTGCTTCGCTACGCAGCGAACGACGGGAGATAGAACATGAACTTCTTCAGCGCGATGGAGATCACTGCGAGCGGGCTCGGCGCCCAGCGCACCCGCATGAACGTGCTCGCCAGCAACCTCGCCAACGCACGCACGACGCGCAACGAGGCCGGCGATGGGCCGTACCAGCGCCTCGACCCCGTGTTCCGGTCGGTGCCCGCGGCTTCCCGTTTCTCGGACCTCGTCCGTGATCCTCACGCGCGGAGCGCCTCGATGGTCGAGGTGGCTGAGATTCGCCAGGACGACTCTGCGCCGGCGCGGGTCTACGAGCCGTCGCACCCCGACGCGGACGAGGACGGCTACATCGAGCTGCCGAACGTCAACGTCGTCGAAGAGATGGTCAACATGATCACCGCGTCGCGAGCCTACGAGTCGGGCGTGACCGTGATGTCGTCTCTCAAGAGCATGGCGCGGCAGGCCATCTCGATCACCGGATGAGCTGATGACGATCACTGCCGCCAACCTCTCGAGCTTCGCCAGCACGCTTCAGCGCGCGCCGACCACCACGGCAAACCCGACGGAGATCGGCGCCACCCGCACCCAGGGGGGCTCGCCGACGGGCGGCGCGAACTTCGCCGACCACGTTCAGGAGGTGCTCGAGGACGTGAACGCGCACCAGGTGCGGGCGGACAACGCTGCGGAGGCCTTTGCGAGCGGCGAGCGGACCGACATGCACGGCACGATGATCGCCCTGGAACAGGCCGACATCTCGCTGAGGCTCGTCAGCAACGTGCGCAGTCGCCTCGTCGAGGCGTACCGCGAAGTCATGCGGATGGGAGCCTGAGTCTTGGACGAGCTGCGAGCACAGTTGACCCAGTTGCGCGAGCGCTTCGACAGCGCCGCTCCGCGCACCAGGGCCGGCTTGATCGCAGCCCTCGGCGCCCTCGTCTCGGTGGGTGTCTTGCTCTACATGACCAACGCGAGCCCCACCCAGGCGGTGCTCTTCAGCAACCTCTCGCAGCAAGACGCCGCCCGCATCGTCGAGCGGCTCGGCGCTATGAACGTCGAATACGAGTTGGCCGAGGGCGGCGCGACCATCCAGGTCTCCGAAGAGGTGGTTCACGAGACGCGCCTCACGCTCGCCGCCGAGGGGTTGCCCAACGGCGGCGGCATCGGCTTCGAGATCTTCGACACCCAGCGCTTCGGTGAGAGCGACTTCACCGAGCAGGTGCAGTTTCGTCGCGCGCTCGAGGGTGAGCTGTCCCGCACCATCGGCCACCTCGGCGGCGTTCAGAACGCGCGCGTTCACCTCGTGCTCCCTGAGCGCACGCTCTTCGCTTCGGAGACGGCGGGCGCCAGCGCCTCGGTCGCTCTTCACCTCAGCCCCGGCTGGCGTCTGCGGGACGACCAAGTCCAAGGCATCGCTCACCTCGTGGCTTCGAGCGTGCCCGGCCTCACGCCCCAGTCGGTCACGGTCGTCGATGGTGAGGGCCGCCCGCTGAACGTCAGCGCCGGCGACGACGAAGCTTCGGCCGCCGGCGCCCATGAGTTCCAGGAACGCATCGAATCGAGCCGACAGCGCGCGATCCAGCAGCTTCTCGACACGGCGCTCGGAGCCGGCGTCTCGCTGGCCCGCGTCAACGCCGATGTGGATCTGTCTCGCGAGGAGAACCTCGAGGAGACCTACGACCCCGAGCGCACCGCGACGCGGAGCTTCGAGATTCGGGTCGATGGGGCCGGCGGAGGAGCCACCGCTCAAGGGGTCCCGGGGGCCGCGTCGAACCTGCCTGGAGGACCCGCCCCGGAGACCGGCGCGGCCGGTGGCGGCGCGCGAAGCCGGACCGAGCGTCGCAACTTCGAGGTCACCAAGACGGTCCGCCGCTCGGTCCGCCCGGTGGGTCGACTGCAGCGCCTCAGCATCGCCGTCGTGGTCGACGGGACCTGGACCGGCGAGGGCGACGAACGCACCTTCGAGCCCCGCGAGGACGAAGACCTCGAGCGCATCCGCTCGCTCGTGGCCAGCGCCGCCGGTGTCAGCGAGGAGCGTGGCGACACCGTCACCGTCCAGTGTGTGCCGTTCGCGTCGTCCCGGGTACTTCCCGAACCCATGGCCGTCGACCCGCTGCGCGAGTACGAGATCTACTTCCCGTACGCGAAGTACGCTGGGATCGCGCTCGTCGTGCTCATTCTCCTCTTCCTGTGGATGCGCCGGCGCCGGCGCGTCCGGAAGGAGGCCGAGGCGCAAAAGAGCAGCGGTGATCCGCTGCTCAGTTCGGGGCTCGTCGACGAGCTCGCATCCCCGCGGGCCCTGGGCGGTGGGGCGACCGGCGAGGCCGGGCTCTCGGCGCCGACGGCGGAGTCTCTCGAAGCCTACGAGCAGTTGCGCTCCCTGGCGGT
>Ga0114933_10002599_pt1 | contig 18433 bp, 14 predicted proteins | sample 4SBtaG_FD_89691 | JGI IMG/M metagenome (GOLD analysis project Ga0114933, IMG submission 89691) | Deep subsurface microbial communities from Kolumbo volcano to uncover new lineages of life (NeLLi) - 4SBTROV12_W25 metaG | ecosystem: Environmental > Aquatic > Marine > Volcanic | place: Kolumbo... | reverse complement strand
TCTGACCATCCTGTTTGAATCGGTACTGTATTCAAGCATCGGTTCAATCACATCTCCATGGAATATAATGCCGGAAGTAGCATCATAGGTGCCCCACCACAGGACACCTTGCTGAATACAGTCATGCCCCACATCGACACTTAGTGAGATCAGGTCACCTTCGGACAAAGAGACATTGACATTGTCTGCCATAACGGTGAACTCATGAGCCTCAAGGTATGATTCCTGCATTGCGATTGCATTGGTCATTGCTTCGTCGAGAACTAATGTGTCACCCAAGGATAGACTCACGAAGAATCTAGTTTCGGCTCCTGCTGATCCGGGCAGCACATTGGTCAGCCTGCATCCATCATTAGTTGAATCGAGTGAAGCGAACAATCTCACCGTCAAATTCCCCTCAAACCTGAACGAGTTAGACAGGGGCGCTGACTGGATATCGATTAAGTTGGGATTCAGGGCTGAGCTGGTCCTCGTGAACTCAGCCTTACCCAATGGCTCTCCGGTGTTGGTTGACCAATTGCGATCTAGGAAGGGTTCGTTTTCTGTTCCCTTGAGGTAGAGCATGTGAGATTCTGGTAATTCCCATTCTATTCCCGGACCGTCCGCCCCAATTGGCTCTTGAGCGAGAGTCACCGAGCTTAAGGAGAGTGCAAGAAGCAATGTAACGAGGGCCGCGGTAGCGCTTCCGGCAGGTACTCTCGGTTTAACTCTCATGATAGTCTCCAGAACTCGTACGGTACAAACCTCACTATCACCTGTTAGAACATCCTGCTCCAAGCCACGAAGGCCATCATCGCTCCAGATAGGGTTGCGAAGAAGTTGACTGAGTGTTTTCCAATGTATCCCTTGTTCTCCAACAGAGCACCTAGTACTGAGTCGACTTGACATCCAATCCATCCCACGATTGTGATGATTACGAAAGCCTGACCTTGAGCATCATAGAGTAGTGTTGCATCGTGGTGGAAACCATCATGGGAGAACGGAATAATAAGGACAGTCATTGCTGCAATCACCAGCGCGCCAAACAAGGCAGCGAAGGTGCCAGTGGGAGACATCCCTCCGTTGGTTCCTGGAGGTACAGCCTCCAAGTTGATGATGTTGCGGGTCCTAGGGTCGAGGCTTCCTATCTCTGATGCTAATGTATCTGAGAGGGCTACGGATGCACAGCAGGCCATACCCAGCAGATACCAGTCTCCATCCCCTAGCCAGCTCAGTATGGCGACTATCGAAGGGGCTGCGCCATTGGCCAACACATTCCTCCAACCTCTGGTACCATCGTTGCCCTCTTCAATCGACAATGCTTGCTTCTCCTCGAACCTCCATCTCGTCGCAATTGAGCTGAGAACTAGAAAGACGACCATGATTGCTAGCCATGTCCAGTGCCCCATAAGCGATACCACGAGTCCGACGACCATCGCCGCGAGTAGGCCACTAACATCCAGCATCTTGCGAATGCGCGAGGCCAGCAACAGGGCTGCGACCAGTGCCAGAGAGATGATTTGGTCCTGCGTCAGGTAGTCGGTTGGACTCATGATATCTGCTCGGGACGCCCGGAGAGGCAGACATGAAGGATTCCCCTAAGTTGAATCCGTTCCTTATGGAACGGAATGTTGTGAAGCCTTCGGGGGCAGGGCTGAAATCACTCAATGATGTGGTCTGATTGTGGACGGGACGCTAGGGAGTTTAATCGGCGACCCCGAACAAGGCAATTCGGAAGTACGGAGTTACTGGAAATCTTGGATGGTCAGTCTAGCATTCTGTGTAGTTTGGTTCGGAGTGACTTCGATTGCAATTATTCTGATATTCGTCGTTCTTGCTCTGCTAGGGATATCAGAGTCATTTTCGATGCATCTGTCCATCTCATTCTCCTATCTGATAGCCATTCCTCTGACACTGCTGTTCATGCAAGTCGAGAAACAACTACCAGACCTACCCAGGAAGTTATCAATCGATTCCCCTAAGCAAGCATTGGTCTTGCTGCTAGCAATTCCCGTACTCGTAACAATAGTTGATTTCGTCGTAGTAATCGTATATGGCATCGGGTATGAATTCATTTTCGGGATACCCGAAGTTCCTACCGACATAGGAGTAGACTGGGGTTCTGGCCCTGTAGCACTAGGATTGGTAATAATCTCTACAGTAATCATCGCCCCAATCGCTGAAGAGTTGATGTTCAGAGGATATCTTCTCGACTCAATCAGGAAGATGCACGGAGATTGGTTCGCAGTAGTAATCAGTGCCCTATTATTCGGGATTGTTCACTTCGAGCCCTACACAATCGGAATGGCTGCAATCGGAGGGCTAATCTATGGTTATGTCAGAGTAAAGACAGGTAGTCTTTGGCCCTCAATAATCGGACATATGATTTGGAATGGTATTGCATTAATTGTGACTTATCTTTAGTGCCGCTCAGATCGCCCATCACTCGCGACGCCTGAAGCATCCGGTGCGGTTCCTCATCACTGCGGCGGTTACGGATGGGCTCACGCCTATGGAATCTGTCACATGATTGCGCCACATGCACCACAGTAAAGCTCACTCTTCGAATTGTCTCGCTGCATACTCCACTGACCACATGCCGGACAGGGCGGAAGGCCCTTCTCACTGGCCTTGACCGCAGGACCAGTCTTGCGCTTCTTGCGATCTGGCCTGAACCATCCCTTCTTCGGCCTCTTCACCTTCGGCATGTGTCCCGGAGTAGCGAGAGGGGGGCCCCTCAATAGGCTTCTGAACGCAGACAGGTAGGGCGACGCAATCATGAGGGGTTCTCGTATGGCACAATCATGCGATGCACTGTCGTAGGTGCTGGAGTATCGGGCCTTTCGTGTGCCGTCAAACTTCTAGAGGCAGGGCATGAGGTGGAAGTAGTATCGGACAGGTTCAGTCCGGATACCGTCTCTGATGTAGCAGCAGCAATCTGGTACCCCTTCCTGACTGCCCCTGCAGACAAGGCAGATGTGTGGGGACGGGAGACCTATGCAGAATTAGAAAGACTCGCGATGGAGGTCCCTGAGGCAGGTGTTCGGATGCGCGATGGCAGAGAATACCTCAGAGAGGTGGTCGAGTTGCCCCCTTGGAGAGATGACATCGCGGCATTCCGAATTCTAGAGAGTCAGGAGATACCTGACGGGTATGTGTTTGGATGGGAGTTCAGGGCACCTGTCATCGAGATGCCCCTATACATGCCTTGGTTGAAGTCCAAGGCAGAGAGGATGGGTTGCTCATTCCGACTTGAATCGGTCCGTGACCTCTCCGAGGTTCCAGGTGATGTTGTAGTGAACTGCGTTGGATTGGGTGCTCGCGAACTGTGTGATGATGCAGAGGTTGTTCCCGCTCGCGGGCAAATTATCTTCATCGACCAAGATCCGGGCATCGGACACTTCGATCAGCAACCTGACACACTGACTTACACCATCCCGAGGAGTGATGTCACCGTTCTGGGAGGCACGGCTCAGATTGGCGACTGGGATTTAGAAATGCGCCCTGAGGATGATGAGTTGATTCTAGATAAGGTAGAGGCTCTATGGCCCGATTTAGACAGGAATAAAATAATCGGAGGAACTGTCGGCCTCAGGCCTTCGAGGAGTGAAGTTCGTCTCGAAGTCGAGATTGCCGCAGGTAGAACAGTGGTCCATAACTACGGGCATGGTGGTGCGGGAGTCACGCTCTCATGGGGGTGCGCAGAAGAAGTTGTGAGTCTAGTCTCTCAGTCTGCGTGACCTACCCAAGCAGCCTCAGCATGCAGGGTCTTGGACTTCACAGGGATAATCTTGCGATAGACCGAAGCGGGGCTTGAGATATCCCCGTCCACTGTGAGCAGGTTCTGTAGTGAGATTCCAAAGAGTTCTTCGTTACGCTGTAGCAGGGGTTCTACGACTTCCCAGTCTTCATCCGACATGTCAACAAAGGCTCCACCGTTGAGTTGAGAGTCCGAGAGTCTCTGGTGCGGATCTCTGACATAGATGGCGCCTCCAGAAGCAAGTGAGAATAGGTTGCCTCCCGGATAGGGAGTCTCCAGTGGTGTCATCTCACCTCTGTGGTCAAACTGCATACCGTTGATTACAACGAAACCTCCTCCCTCCAATGGATCGCCTGCCATGAAAGACTCAGCCAGATAGTCAAGTGCGGTACCGTTGATTACCAACTTAGGGCTGCCCACTGAGTTGATCATGGGCCTTCCAGCAGCGTTTCCTAGGACAAACAGACTTCCTCCCTTGGAGCCGTATCCGTAGCACTGCCCTACATCACCGTGTACTACCAGTTCACCGGACTTGTGTATCTGAGCAACTTGGTCCTGAGCGTTGCCATGCATCGAGATAGTCATGCCGTCATTACCGCTTCCTAGATAATCCCCTACCGGACCTAGGACATCGATCTGAACATGCCCGGTGCCTGGTCCGAAGCCATTGCCGATGAATCGGTGACCTCGACAATTTACTACTACGAACTTGGTCCATCCAGCACGGTACAGAGAGACCAATTCTAGAGCCAGAGAATCCCTTCCTTCTGGAGGATATGGACGGGCATCGACTACTATCTTCTGAGAATCAGAAGAAGGTTCTGGAATGTGCCCGGGGGCCTTTTGAGCGGTGAACTCAGAACAAGGGTCGTGCTTGGAAGCGGAGATGATTGATACAAGTGTGGACTCAATCTGGTCTAACCATCTCGACCTTCTCAGCACACCTGTGTCATACCTCCTGTCGAGTAATAGAGTGAGGAGTTGCCATGCCCATTCGCGACCTCGTGACTGGGAGAGTGAGGAAATCTGCTCGAGCGTCGCTAGCGCATCAGACCAGCCAATATGGGGTAGACCCTCAACGATTGCATCGAACGACTCGGATGGATCAGCAGTTAGAGAGAAGGGGGAGCTGTCTGATAGCTCTCCCAAATGGTAATCTCCTGATGGATGAGTGTCTACGATTTCGCCGAATTTATTTGTCATTACCAATTCCTTACCGCCGTCCTCGGTTGGAACCACATCGAATAGGAAGGCGCCGCCATCGGTGTAAGAGCCGCCTCGAGCATTCCAGTACTCATCGGCTCGGCGCCAGAATCTCTTGTCCTCAGACGCTAGACTCTCAAGGACCGCATCAATTACTTGCTTCTCCGAGCCGCAGAACGCTATCGCAGCCTCTCCTCTCTGGTAGGCAAAGACCTGGGGCCTGAGCATACTGGTATCGGTGATTCCAATCAGTCTGTGAGTGGGACCATTCGACTGAGCGATGATGAAGAACCAAGGTCCGTCGGGGCTACCGTGGATATGAGTCCTCTGAATGGCAGAGTATACCTCTTGTTTCTCCTCTGGTAGCATGACGAAGTCGAGTTCGCTGGTTGGGGCTAGACTCTCTATGACATTCTCCATACTGTAGCCATAGACTCTTCTGTGTAAGTCGAAGGCTAGGGCCCCAACTTCTGTGTCAGTGAAGAAAAGTGGCTCCATGCCCCTCTGAGCGAGGTAGTCCTTGACTGAGACATAATTCGAGAAGTCGCCATTATGGACTAAGGCACAGTCGATGCCTTGCCCGAAGGGGTGGGCTCCACCGGGGTGAGTCACTCTGCCCCTTGTAGGGTATCTGTGGTGACCTATCCAGACATGAGCAGTCATGTCATCAAGCAAGTAGAATCTGATGACATCCTCTGCGTATCCTACAATCTTGAGGATCAACATGTCCCTACCATGGCTGAGGACGAATGCATCCGTCCTACCGTCCTTGGCATAGAATTCAACATTGAGGTTGTGAGTAGTGTGGAAGACGAATTCATCCGAGGCGGCCTTCCTGTCTTCAGAATCTATCGGTCCATTCAGTTTGGTGTCGATGAACTCGTCAATCGCGCTATCACGTGGCCTGACGAAGTAGCAGACCACATCGGGAGGTCTTGAGTCGAGGTTTGACAGATCTCGTTCCCATGTTTCCAGAGTTGGCATCTCATGGATGTGATCGAGATGGAAGTTCGGGTGGATGAAACTCTCTTCTACTGAATCTCTAACCTCGGGATTGAGATATGCGATCGCATAGAGGAATGAGTCAGATAGCGTCTGGGAGTCTATTCCGAATTGCTCCGGGTCGAGTCCGACCATCGCAACTCCTCCCCCCTTACCATTGCCCCTATTCCTCATCTGCTCGAGCGAGTCGAACAGGTGGCGGCCCGCGACTGGAATCTCGGAAGCTAGTCCGACTACTCCGCAGCCGCCCTCTGCGGCGTCCTCCTCGCGTCGCTCGAACTTGGGGTGGCTTGAGGTCATCTCTCGCCTGGCATTGATTATAGTCGAGGGGTCAATCATTCGCCTCCCTCCTCGCCAATATATCTCAGTAAGTCTGTCCTACCTCGGAGCTGGCTGACGTCACTCATCCCTAGCTTCCTCAGGATGTCGCGCAGCCTCCACTGCATGGCCTTGTACAGGTTGTCGAGTCTCATCTCGGCCCAGTCCTGCTGCACCCATTCCTGCAACTGGATGTCCGTGGTTGTCAGGCCCCACGGGCAGCCTCGTCCGGACGGGCCGCCCTCGCAGTTGGCGCATCGAGTACAACCCATTCCGACTAGGTCTGTGGTGCCCAGAACGCACCCATCAGCGCCCAATGCGATGGCCTTGGCAATGTCGTCTGCGGTTCTAACTCCTCCACTTGCAATCAGTGTGACTTTGTCTCTCACACCCTCCTTCTGCAGGAACTTGTGGACTTTGGGGATGGCCAATTCGATTGGCATGGCGATGTTCTTCTTGGCGATTTCAGGGGCAGCTCCTGTGCCCCCGTAACTGCCGTCCAAGTGAATGATGTGGGCTCCCGCATAGTACGAGCCTACTGCCACCATGTCGACATCATGAGGTGTGCTGACCTTGACCGAAAGTATTGCTTTGGGATTCACAGTCTCAATCCAATCGAGGTGCTTTGAGTGGTCCTCAACCGAGTAAGTCGAGTGGAATGGGAACGGGCTGAACAGGCTGACGAATGGGACTGAGCCTCGCAACTTGGCGACCTCTTCACCCGCCTTGGCAGCCAGCAGGTGCCCTCCAAGGCCGGGCTTGGCACCCTGGGCGTACTTGAATTCAACAATCGGGGCAGCTTGGATGGTCTCCTCCTCAACCCCGAAGTAGCCAGTAGCCACCTGAGTAATCACATTCTCCTTGACCTCGTACAACTCAGGCGGGTAACCTCCCTCGCCTGTCGACATATAGGAGTTCCAGCGCTTTGCATTCTTCGCCCGGGCCATCATGACGTTGATCGAGACGGAGCCGTATGACATGCCACCGCCATACCACGGAATGTCAATTCCAATCTCGTTCTTGCCATCGGCTCGGCGGTTGAGTGGAATTGAAGTGTCAATCTCCTGCGAGTGCTCCAGCCATTCTTCCTCGGACAGGAATTGGAAATCAAGTCTGTCAAACCCTCCGTCACTCTTGCCGGTCTTGAAGTTCATGTCAGAAGGTACCTTTCCAGTCTCGGCCATGTACCAAGTGGAGAGAATGAGTTCGTCAGTCCAGCGTGCGTCACCGAGGGCCTCAGGAGAAGGATACTCTCCGAAGGCACGGGCATTCATCCCATTTTGCAGCAGTCCTGTGGTCTTATGGAGCAAGTTTTCACTCGGAAACACTACTTTGTCCTTGTAGGCGTCATACGCTTCGGACAGCATCTGAGGGAGCCGCATCAGTGACCACCTCCAACATACCCAGCGATATCTTCGAAGGCCTCGTCCTCAAGATGGCTTACCAACATGGAGCGGCCAAATTCTCCTCTGAGTCTGCGAACCTCCCGGACTCCCATAGCGCCGAGAATCTCCAGCATTTGGTCCCTCCAAGAACCGCACAGATTAGTCAGGCGTTGCTGCGCCCAATCCTCGTCGAGGTTCTTCGGCAGCGTGCCTGAGACCAGCGCTCGCTCCCTGAGCGAGCCGTGCGAACGGCCCTGTAGTGCGAATAGAACAGGGAGGTCGAGAGCGACCACATCCAGACCGCTGATTATCGCCTTTGGAACATGGTCGGCGCCGACTATTCCGCCGGCCCCAATCAGTGTGACCTGATCTCTACGGCCCTGCTCGATGAGCATCATATGGGCCTCCTTGAACAATTCAGTAACGAAAGTGCCGTCAGAGCCCACGCCGTGCAAATCGGCGAGCAGGTGAATCACCTTGGCTCCCGAATCGATGGCATCGGACATCAGGCACTGCCATCCTTCCTCGAATGGGATGCGAACAGCTACGACTGCATCGGTTGCATCACAAGCCGCCTCGAAGCCTGAGCAGTCCCAACCCCAAGAGCGATTGGGAGTCAGACTGAGCTCGACCATCCTAGCATTGGGAAATTGGGATGCCCTTGCTCCCATAGTTACATCTAGCACTGGAGCGACATATGGTGAGTCGAGTCCTTCTCTCAGAACGAGGCCGCCATCCAAGCAGGCAATTGTGTCGATTTCCGCTCCAGTTGAAGCAACTACTCTAGCCAACTCCTCAGTTCCTAGATCGCCTGGTGGCAGGTCAAATACGAATGGTACTTGGATAGTGAACATCTCTGGAGTGGGACCAGAGATTCTTCCTTCCGAGTCGAATGTGAGGTGCATCGGCTTGCTGCCGATATCCACGGATGTTCCAATCAGTTCTCTTCCGTGGATTCCATCCCTGCTGGGCCTTACAATCTCCGACATGTCGGTAAGCATGCCATCGAATCCAGGGCCACCGAATCTTCCTCGGTATCCTTGACCTCGAACAGGAACCATGCCCTTCCTTGCTTCTTCGTCAATGGCAGTGATGTGGCCGTGAGTGGTGTAGGAGTCTCCTAACTCCTGGAGATCTGGGTTAGGAAGCACCTTGACGAATTCAGGATGCTGAACTGCGCATCTCATACAACCGACGCATAGCTCGGGCTTCGGAGCGAAGCCTCCCACTGGCCCGGAGAACACACCATAGGTACATGGCCTAGCTAATATGACATCGAAATTCCAATCCCATGGTCGGAAGTATTGAAGCGTCTCAGTAGCGAGCAGTGTTGCCAGGCCGACTTTTCCAACCTCGACTAGGAATCTGTGAGGAAGGGGGTCAGCATCCTCCACCTCTTCTGTATCGATGTGATATCTATGGTAGCTGTCGGCAATCTCTCTAGCAATCTTTGTAGACTCGGAGCCGAACCGGTCGAGAGTGAGTTTTCCTTCACCTTCGGTGTACTCCATTTCTGTAGTAGATTCCAGCATCCTGACCCTCAGGTTCGCGTGGTATAGCGAGAATGCTATAATCATTGGGTATTTCTAGTATCAAATTGGCCATTATCTGTGCTAATTATTATGAAATAGCAATAATACTGAACGAATGAACAATAATATAGAAAAATAGTAATAATAACTCACAACTTACGAACTACCTGTCCCTGAGTTTACCCATTCGTTCAAGCCTTAGCACTAGCATATTGGGTCAGTTTGAAGACGGGCCTCTGTGAGGCCCGCCTCATGGCCCTGAAGGATGCTTGGGCGATACCAGAGTTCCGTCGCCTGCTGATAGGAAATGGCGTCAACATGCTAGGCAGCTCAATCTTCATCATTGGCATGGGCTGGACCATCGCCCAAGTAGGGGGAGCCAAGGCCTACGGGCTGGTATTCACAGCCTACTTCCTTGGTCATCTCCCTCTACTTCTGTACGGCGGGATGGTAGTCGACAGGATGCCTAGGAGAACAGTGGCACTCGTCGCTGACTTTTCGCAAGCAGTTCTTGTCTTGATTGCCATGCTGGCCCTCATGGCTGGATTCGATCTCATCAAGACTCTGCTCGTGATTACTTTCCTCACCGGAGGCGCTGGGGCGTTCTCAATTCCCGCAATAGGTGCCTTGGTGCCGGACTTGGTTGAGGAGGAAGTACTGCCTCAGGCCAATGCTCTGAGGGGTGTTGCTATGACTGCTGCATGGATGCTTGGGCCACTGATTGGAGGTTTCACAGTAGAACATTGGGGAATTGAAGCGTGTCTATTCGTAGATGTGTTGACTTTCCTGTTCAGCGGAGCTGTACTGTGGACAATCTCGGAGGTTCCGATTCAAAGAAACGAGGAGGCCGGCGATCTGCGCGAGGAGGTAATCGAGGCGTGGGCATTCGTGAAGACTCAGCCCTGGCTGTTCGCTGGCATATTCATGTTCATGATCTGGCATATCGGAGATTCTGCAATCGAGATTGGAATTCCATTCATTATTGAAAGCAAGGATTTGGGGGCTAGGGAGTTTGGGCTATTCGGCGCTGTTGGGGCTCTGGGTGCGATGTTCGGATCTGTGCTTGCAGGAATTAAGCCGATTCCTAAGGAGTCGCGTGGTACTGTGTTCTACATGTTCATCGGCGGAATTGCTTGGTGTATGCTGATGTGGGCTATGCCAATCCCATTCTGGCTAATCCTGCTGTTCGTACTAATCGAAGGTACGCTTGGAGGTACTTTGGGTGTAATCTGGAGGACCACGATGTCCGATAGTGTGGACCAACACCTGAGAGGCAGAGTCAATTCTCTTGATGCGATTGGCTCTCTGATATTCATCCCTCTAGCACCGTTAATCGGTGGATGGATGATTGAGACCACCAATGTCCTGACTACATACTCCATCGCTGTGGCATTGATGGTGCTAACTACCACTGCAGGACTCATCGTGCCTTCCTTCAGACGCTTTGAGCGAATCGAACACGAGGACTTCCCAATTACTCTCGATCAAAGTCTATCTGACTGATGTCTACTGAGAACCATTTCTGGTAGTAATCATACTGTAGTCTAATAATGAGAATCAGGACAATGATGTACAGTGTCCAAGCCGCTGCTGTTCGGCCCATAAGTATCGGTAATTCAACCAGAATAAGGCCATCAAAAATAATACAAACTACAGCATAGAGGACTCGGCCGAAAGTTAGTGAGAAACTCTCGCCCTCCTGCGCCAGCACCCTCTTGACTCGATTTTCGCGCCATCTATCGGCTGCTCTCTTCAGTCTCCAGAATGCCGCCTCTTCTTCCCGGTCCTTGTCAATGAATGCTGGAGGAGACTCTGGGGCATCTCCCTCAGGGGTCTGTTCGCTCGACATCATCACTCCGTGTGGATTGGAAGGCTCCCGCCCGCCTCAACAGGGAAATGGCAAGCTACCTTGTGCCCGCCGTTCACTGATTGGAGCTCGGGCTCGTCGACATCGCACTTGCCCTTGACCGCAATGGGGCACCTAGTATGGAAACTGCAACCATTGGGAGGATTAGCGGGACTGGGTACATCGCCTGAAAGAACGATTCTCTCAGTCTTCTCGGCATCCACTGAGGGCTGAGGGATGGCCGACAATAGGGCATGAGTGTACGGATGAGCGGGATTGGCGAAGAGTTCGTCAGTTTCAGATATCTCGACGATTTTGCCCAAATACATCACGCCTACTCTGTCGCTGATATGATTGACGACATTTAGTGAGTGAGTGATGAAGATGAAGGTCAGACCACGCTCCTTCTGGATTGAGTCAAGGAGATTGAGAACCTGCGCTTGGACCGAGACATCCAATGCAGAGGTGGGCTCATCAAGGAGGATGAAATCTGGGTCCAAGGAGAGTGCTCGAGCTAGTGCTATCCTCTGTTTCTGCCCGCCTGAGAACTCGTGTGGGAATCTGTTCATATGATTCGGTTTGAGCCCAACTACAGAGAGTAGTTCTGCCACCTTCTTCGTCAACTTAGCCCCATCTGCCAGACCATTTATGATGAGTGGTTCGCCGATTATCGAGCGGACCGACATTCTGGGATTCATTGATCCGCCAGGGTCTTGGAATACAATCTGCAGCCTCCGCCTGAGTTCCTTCTGATTTATGTCCCTGATATCCTCTCCTTCGAAGGCGATGGTTCCCTCAGTCATTGGAATCAGCCCCATCACCAGCCTACCCAGAGTTGTCTTGCCGCATCCTGATTCGCCGACGATTCCAACCGTCTCTCCACGATGGATTTTCATATCCACGCCGTCAACGGCTCGGACATGGGCCTCGACTGGAGAAAACATTCCTGTTTTGATTGGGAACCATTTCCGGGCATTACTAATCGTAATCAGTGGCTCATCGCCGCTTGCAGCTCTCGAATCATTCGGTTCTGGAGATTGGATGGTCACTGGACGCTCACCTCCGATTGTAGAAATTGTTTGGCAGAGAAGGCTAGTTGAGCCGCCTCTAGGTCAACGGTGAGTTCTGTATGATGGCAAGAGGCAAAGTGACCCTCTGAGACTTCTTCCATAGGTGGAGGGGTGGACCTGCACAAATCATCGGCGAATGGGCATCTTGGATGGAATCTGCATCCATCAAACACGGTGTTCGGATCGGGGACTTGGCCTGGGATGATTGGCAGGTCGGTCCTGACCTCTCCTTCCTCCTTTATTCTCGGAATGCTGTGAAGAAGTCCAATCGTGTAAGGCATTCTAGGTGAGCCCAGAACCTGTTCGAGAGAACCTGTCTCGACGACTGATCCAGCGTACATCACTGAGACGGCGTCGCAGGTCTCTGCAATCACCCCTAGGTCGTGAGTAATCATCATTATCGCAGTGCCCTCTCTGTCCCTGAGATCTTTCATCAGACCAAGAATCTGGGCCTGTATGGTGACATCCAGTGCCGTTGTAGGCTCGTCGGCGATCAACAGTTTGGGCTCGCAAGCCATCATCATAGCAATCATTACGCGTTGCCTCATCCCTCCAGATAGTTCATGCGGATACATCTTCACCACCGCCTCTGGGTTAGGAATTCTGACATCCTCTAGGATTTTCACGACCTGTCTGGTATGAGCTGGGTCGAGACTAAGGTAACCCGATACCTGAATTGGCGGAATTGCTAGGATGACAACAGTTCCGATGATGGTCATCAGAACTCCGAAAGGAATCCACAGTAGAATAAAAATTACGACATACCATACCAAAATTTGTGGAGTTCTGCTAATTACATGATTTACTGTTTGGGATAGCATATCAGGGACATGGAATAAGGCGCGGATATACAAATAAATCAACCCAGCAATGGTGAGCTCCACCAGACTCACAACTGCTGACATATTTTTTCCCAATCCAAGTTCATCTGGAAGTCTATCAAGGACATCAAGTAGCAATACAACAACATCTGCCAGTAGTGCTACTGGATAGGACAGAAGATCCAGAAAAGCATCTGAATTACCGCTCTGCTGTACTAGCAAAATGAACAAGAACACACCCAACAGTTGAGCTCCGCCTTTCAAATCCCTTCGGATAAAATTGACGAGTAGTATTGCTGGAGATGCCAATGCCTTACCTATTCTCAAACCTAGGGATGATTCTGCGGCATCCAGTTTGCCGTGCTGCTTCAGCACCTCAGAAATCTGTTTCTCTACAGTGTAAAGAGGATTGAGGGCGGTCATCGGTTCTTGGAAAATCATACTGATTTTATTACCTCTCACGGATCTGAGGAACTGTTCGTGATGTCTGGTGGGGGTGTCGAAAATGAATATGAAAAACATACACACTGTAAGTACTAGAAGACTTGTTACTATGGCAGATTCTCCTAAATCTGGATTGTTGAACAACAAAAGCATTGAGATGATTAAACACACACCAGCAATTGAGGTAAAAGCCCTCACTGCAGATAGGGTTTTGGAAGTAACATCCGGAACCTCATGGATTAATTCCTTACCTTCGAAGGTGATACTTCCCTCATCCACATCACATGATGCGAGTCCAATTGTTACAAGCGAAGTTACCGACTTGCCACATCCTGACTCGCCGACGACACCCATTATTTCGCCTTCTTTCACTGAAAGAGAAACTGAGTGCAGGGCTTCCACTGGACCATCAAGAGTATCGAAATGCACTCGGAGATTTCGGATATTCAACAGATTTGACACGCTATTACCTCCTGTTCTTGGGATCCACTACATCCCTCAATCCATCGCCTAGAAGATTGAATCCGAGCGTGGTGACAAGAATTGCCATTCCGGGATAGAATACCAACCATTTATCCATAGGGAAGAAAGCCCTTCCATCAGAAACCAGTTTACCCCATTCTGCAGCACCGGGCTCTGCTCCCAGTCCGATGAAGGAAAGACCTGAGGCAGAGAGGATGGTCCCGCCGATATCCAGAGTGAATGCTACGAGCAACGGAGCCCATGCATTGGGTAGAATATGGCGGAACATGATTCGCCCGGAAGGTGCTCCGACACTTCGAGCGGCTTCGACGAATGTCATCTCCTTGACATACAGAACTTGACCTCTGATTAATCGCGCATAGCCAGGCCAGCCGGTGAAGACGAGTGCGATCTGTATCTTCCACAACCTATCGAAGTTCTCGATTACTGTGATGTTACCTTCATCATTGCCGGACCAAGAGAATACGGTTGCTGCAGCAATGAAGATGATAATAGTCCTGAAAGTCAGATAACGATACGGATTCCTCCAATCTAATGCATCCTTGGCTCTTGTGCCTATGCCTTTGGTCGGAATCATATCGATAAAGTGTCGATCCACAACTAGAATGAAACCAATGAAGCAAAGAGCAAGAATAGTCGCCGCTAATCTCCATGTTCTTGATTCTCCGATTTCGAAAACATACTCCCATGGCCCTAGAACTAAGAATACAAAGATGGTTCCGAAAAGTAAGATGGCCCTCACAAATGCATATGATGAATCGTTAGGGGAATCGGAGGCGATTGATTTGGGGAGGAGAGTCTCGTCGATGTGGGATCGGACAAAGACTGCTAAAAATCCGATAGGAATCAGCAATGCAAACCACAATGGCAGAGTGAAGTCGTCTACAGCTTGGAGTGCTGCAACGAATGCTAGTGCTAGGATTAGGCCTGGAACTGCGAAGAAGATATCCGTGATTCTCATTATCACCTCGTCGACTCTTCCTCCGAAGTAGCCACTGATACTGCCAATTATCGTCCCAATAATTACTGTCAGAGTGGCGACTGTGAAACCAATCTTCAGAGAGACTCTGGAGCCATACAGGATTTTGCTGAACATATCCTGTCCTTCTTCGTTAGTTCCGAAAATGCACACATCGTAGCCATCTGGTAGCCACCAGTGATGCATTTCTTCATTGTCAAACATGTATGTAATCGTAATTTGATTGATTGAATTGTTCTCCATCAATTCGTCTGAAATCCAGAAGTAGGAGCGATTGGATGGTTCTAGGTATAGTAATTCGAGAGGTAGTGGATATCCCTGTCTATCCACCAAGCCTCTGTATTCTGTTACCACAAGTGTTTCTTGGTAAAATGAGCTGTCTTCAGCAATCCTAGTAGGGCTTAGGGCGAGAGTTCCATTCTCATCCCCTCGTCTGATTTCTGTCAGCGATACTTTCTGTTCTCGCATATCGCATTCTTCTGAGAAAGGTTCCTTCCTTTGGGGCTCATAATCGATAGACCAGACATCTCTGGTATCCTGAATATCTCTGCCTGGGTGTTCGACTGCAATATCATCAGCAAAGATGGCAATTGTGCAGACTGAGACCACCATGAATAGTCCGATGATAGCCAACAAAGACCTCCTGTATATCTTCCAAGTTCTGGCCAAATCAAACCTTGCCTGATATAGGCGCTCGGAGAGTCTGCGGCGGCTTTCCGCCCTTTCCTCCTCGCCATCCTGCCAGGTCATTCTAGCCTCACCCTTGGGTCCACGACACCATACAAGATGTCCACAATCAGATTCGATAGTAGGAAGATTACCGCAGTAATCAGAGTAACTCCCATCAGTACTGAGTAATCCAGATTGATGATTGCATCCACGGCTACATTACCCATTCCGTAGAATGCAAAGATGGACTCAGTCAGCACGGCACCTCCGATGGCACCGCCTATCGAGAAACCCAGAATCGTTAGTATGGGGATGAGAGCATTCCTGCACGCGTGAACAATGATCACTCTTGATTCGCGCAGACCCTTGGCTCTAGCCGTCCTAACATAATCCTCGTTCATCACTTCAAGCAGGCTAGCACGCATGTACCTCAGAAGAGAACCCGCACTTGCTATTCCCAATGTCAGCGAGGGGAGGATTAGGTGAGATAGAGTATCATTGAATAGAAGTGAATTAGATGCATAATCTGGATGAATCGAAGCAAGAGCTTCATCTGTAACGAACCAGCTGTCGAACAGATGGAATCCAGAGCCCCCAGAGGGATACCATGAGGGATAGCATGCAATTCCCGAGATTGCCGTATCGCACAAAGCAGAGGTTCTATCGGGATAAGTCAGTGCGGCATCATGTCTTCCGTAAATCGGGAGGCACCCTCCATCCGTACCGAAAATTGAATCGCATATCCCCCCCACATCTGTGCCTGTTCCTAAGTAGAGTTGGAGCATCATTGCGAGCCAAAAGATTGGAAGTGAGACAAAAGAGATAGCTAAGAAGCGGGAGATGTGGTCGAAGGTCTGGTCTTGCTTAACAGCACTCAGTATTCCAAGAGTTATTCCTACAGGATATGCGATGAGCAATGCGAACAAAGTCATCTCCAAGGTTACTGGAGCGGCATCTCTGACCACCTCTGAAGTAGGGCGATTGTAGGAGGTAGATTCTCCCCAATCTCCCTCCAGAAGATTTTGTAGATATATCGTGAATTGTTCTGTTACTGGTTTGTCCAATCCAAGACGCTCGATCTGTAATTCCAGCATTGTCTTACCAGTGACAGGGTCAATCAGTCCGCACCTCTCACCACAGAGAATTGCAGCAGGATTGGAAGGGATAATCTGTGCAATCATGAATGTGAAAACTGTCACTCCAACCATTACTGGAATCAATAGTAGGATTCGTCTAATGATGAATTCACTGGTCTTCATCCTGGCTCACATCCTATCTTGAAATCGGAGCATTTTCTCTTTGGGATGGTTTCCCTTCCTAGTCCCCTATGCTCCACGCTCGCCATGCTGTATGAATTGTTACCCCGCGCCGGGCTTGTGGCCCGACGCGAGGTTTTTCGTAAATCCGAACCTCAATGGTTTGAGTTTCAGCACTCGCCGACGTAAGCGCCTTCGAGCATTGCCAACTTGTCCCAGTTGAAGTAGTAGTCTCCACCGATTGCATCATACGCTGGAGGGCACATGTGCACGGAACCGACTCCTACGCCAGCTGACTGACCCAGTAGGGCCATGGTCGGGCTGGTCACCCACAGCTCGTATGCGTCTGCATACAGTGCTGCACGGGTGTCGCTGTCCAATTCCTTCCTAGCGTCTAGGAGAATTGCATCCAGCGCATCGTTGTGGAAGTGGCCGTGGTAGGCGTCTCCACCGATGTCAGCGCTTCCAGCGAATGGTGACCAGTAGTTGTCAGGGTCGAGGTAATCTGGACCCCAGCCGATGACCCAAAGGTCCCACTTACCGTAGATGTAGTTGTCAATCACAGTAGCCCAAGGCTGGTCTGCGTTATCGTTGACGATTCCAATCGACTCTAGAGCAGGGCCCCAGAGCTGTGCTACAGCGATACGGTTGTCGTTACCGGTGTTGGTCAGGATTCTGACCTGGTTCGGTAGGCGGCACTCTGTACCATCGCGATCTGCTTCAGCGACTACAGTTGGCGCTTCGGTCAGTGTGATCGAAGCACAGTCGTACTGACGGACGAATCCTGCTGCGTCGAGAATCTCCTCGGCGTATGCAAGGTCGTATGTGAACACCTCGTACTGTGTGTCATCGTAAGGGAATCCAGTCGGGATTGGACCGTATATAGGTGCCAATTCGCCCTTGTAGGACTCACTCTGGATGGTATCATAGTCAAGGGTGTAGGACAATGCCTGTCTTACCTCTGATACACTTAGGACATTGCAGTCATTCGTTCCATCTCCATCACAGTCGTGGTTGATTATGTCGATGGTGTTTCCATCAGCATCGTCAGCCTTAGGCATGTGGTTGTATGGTACATTCACTACGACGTAGGAAGGTCGGTATGTGCACCTGAATCCTTCCTTTCCATATGCGTTAGGTAGGTCCTCCATGTTCTCGCAGAACTCGGTCTTCTGAGCAGATGGGATGTATGCTCGGTCAACCTCTCCATCTTGGAGAGCAAGGACGCGTGTCTGAGTCTCCTCGACTAGGTCGATTACTACTCTGTTGACATTGTAGTCAGACTCTTCCCAGTACATCCAGTTAGGCTCCAAAACAGCACGGGTGCCGCGGGCCCACTGAGAGACCATGTATGCGTTGGTTCCTGCACCAATAGGTGCCTCGTCCATCCACTCGTGGCAGTAGTCATCCGAAGTGACCGATCCGTTCTCATCAGTCTCAGTAACTCTGTTCGCCTCACATAGATCGGCGTTGATTACCGAGCCGACAGTGTAAGCGATAGTTGCCACAAACGCGGACGATGGGTCGAAGATGTTCACAGAGAATGTGTTATCATCAATCACCGTCAGGTTATCTCCGCCCATATCATCGTGGTTACCATCTGCATCGTTGCAGTTGAAAGACTGCGTCAAGATCCAGTTGACTCCAGAGGATGGAGCACCCATTCCAATCACACGGCACCATGAG
>Ga0114933_10002597_pt1 | contig 18444 bp, 17 predicted proteins | sample 4SBtaG_FD_89691 | JGI IMG/M metagenome (GOLD analysis project Ga0114933, IMG submission 89691) | Deep subsurface microbial communities from Kolumbo volcano to uncover new lineages of life (NeLLi) - 4SBTROV12_W25 metaG | ecosystem: Environmental > Aquatic > Marine > Volcanic | place: Kolumbo... | reverse complement strand
CCACTTCCTCGGTAACATCTAATTTAGTCAACAGAACTGCCAATTCTTGCTCTAAACGCTCCTTTGAAAGAGTGACTTTCATTTTTGAAATTAAACCTATTTGCTCTTCCATTTTCTCGCTAATTTGGTGCCTATTAGTATTCGCTTTAACACGTGCTTGATCACATAATTCCAACAATTCTGAAACTTGCTTTTCCAGTATATTTGATAGTTGAGTACCTTCTTTCTTACGTACGGAAATTAGAGCACTCAATGCATCTTTCAGGGATTCTAAAATAGCGTTATCCAAAATTTGATTTTCATCTGAATTTAATTCTTGCTCCCGTTCCACAGCCACTGCTCCCGGGACTAACAATAACCTGTCTAAAACGGGCGCTGTTTCGGCAACTATACCTGCCTTTTTCAACCTTTGATGGGTATCACAAAGTTGTTCCAAAAATTGTTCGTTAATTACAACTTTCTTCTCTATCAGGTCCTCTTTTCGAATCAAGTGTGCCGTTATTGACCCTCTTGTTATTTGGGTCATAATCTCTTTCTTTGCTGATATTTCTAATGATTGCCGCCCTGGCGGTAATTTTGAACGAAGATCGAATCCCTTACTATTTACACTTCGCAATTCCCAAGTCCATCGCCAAGTTTGCTCTGGAACTCCCAATTTAAGAACACCATCCGAACGAGAATACCCGGTCATGCTTTCTAATACCATTGAATGTCTTCTAGCTGTAGTGTGTTTATATATCTATAGCACTATATATTGCGCTGAAGTTTACAACAAGTATTTGAGTCAAATATAGCACCAACAAGTAAACTGTTTTTTCTCAAAAAAGATGAAACGCCTACTGATTTTTTTGAACACAGCTCTTTAACCCCTAATATTTTCGTTTTTTATTTGGTTTCCTGCCAAACTAATGTTTTAACGACCCAACATGTCCGCTGATCTTATTTGAAAAAATATTACTTACTGATTTTTTCTTGGGCCTTCCTCCATTTTTTTACGTTGATATTATGTTCCTTGAGTGTTTTTGAAAAGGAATGACGACCTCCACCTTTTGCAACAAAATAAAAGTAGCTCGTTGTAGCTGGGTGCAATGCAGCTTCAATACTAGCGATACCTGGATTACATATCGGAGTTTTGGGAAGCCCCCTAATTACGTAAGTATTGTGCGCTGTTTCCCGCCTCAGATCTGTTTGGGTAATTGGTTCGTTAAGATCTTTACCCGCAACCCCATAAATTACAGTAGGATCAGATTGCAACCGCATTTTGCGATACAGCCGGTTAGTAAAAACGCTTGCTATTAGAAAACGTTCTTCCCTTATTGCTGTTTCTTTTTCTATTATTGAAGCTAATATTACTGCCTCATAACTAGTTTTAATCGGTATATTAGGGTTCCGAGTGTCCCATAATTCTTTGAGTTTTTTTGTAAATTGTTTTTTCATTCTATTTACAATTTCCAGTCGAGAATCACCGAAGGAATAGTAATATGTTTCGGGTAGCAAACTACCTTCTGGTGGCGTTGAATTTATAGTTCCAACAAGCCCATTTTCTTCTTTTAATAATTTAACTATTTCTTTAGATGTTAGCCCCTCGGGAATAGTTATATGTCTAACTAAAGTCCGCCCTGCTGTAAGAATTTCCAGAACCGCCGCGGGCTTCACCATTGTAGAAAACTCATATTCGCCAGCTTTTAGACGACCGGATAATCCAAATATTTTTGCCGCTAAAATAAATGGATATTTGCTCTTTATGACTCCATTATCGCTCAAAAGGCTGGCGATTTCATTTAGCCCTGACCCCTTTGGTATAATTATAACTTTATCCGACTGTAATTCTGCAGGCCTATTAAATTCCAAGTACATATAGCAGCCAAGACTAAAAAGCCCAAACGTGAATAGTATGCCAAGGAGTCCTATAACCCTGACCAGAGAATACATATCCAGGTTAATTAGATTTTAGAAAATACGAGGGATGCATTGGTTCCACCGAACCCAAACGAATTGGAAAGCACAGACGTTATAGTTCTTTCTTGGGCTACATGAGGGACAAGGTTTATATTCTGACATCCATCAGACGGTGAGTCTAGATTTAATGTAGGTGGTGCAATTCCATTATTCATAGCAAGAATAGAAAAAATGGCCTCAACACTGCCTGCTGCCCCTAACAAATGTCCAATCGATGATTTTGTTGAGGACATCGCTATATCCTCTAAGTGCTGCCCAAAAAGACGACTTACAGCGCCAAGCTCAATCATATCGCCTAATGGCGTGGAAGTGCCATGGGCATTTATGTAATCGATATCGGATGGATTTAATTGTGCTCGTTTAAGAGCATTTTTCATCGATCTGAATGCGCCGTCACCGTCATCAGCAGGAGCTGTTATATGATGCGCATCACCTGACAATCCATATCCGACGATCTCAGCAAAAATGTTTGCGCCCCTTTTCTTAGCGTGCTCATATTCCTCCAAAACCACTACGCCCGCGCCCTCGCCCATCACAAATCCATCGCGATCATCGTCCCACGGCCTCGAAGCAGATTCAGGTTTATCATTGAAACCAGTGGATAACGCTCTTGCAGCAGAAAAACCGGCAAACCCGAGTCTATTCACCGCAGCTTCAGCCCCCCCCGCTATCATTACATCAGCATCGTCCAACATAATTAACCTAGCCGCATCTCCTATAGCGTGGGCCCCAGTTGAACATGCTGTAACAACGGCGTGGTTAGGCCCTTTAAAACCAAACTTAATAGATACCTGGCCAGAAACTAAATTTATTAAAGCCGCTGGAATAAAAAATGGGGAAATTCGTCTCGGACCAGATTCATTTAATTTAATAGCATTATCATTAATTTGCTGCAGGCCACCAATCCCAGACCCAATTATCACGCCCGTTCTATTCTGATCTTCAGAGGTTTTTGCTATCCAACCAGAATTTTCCACAGCCTGAGACGCTGCAACCATTCCCAGTAGGATAAATCTATCAACCTTACGTTGTTCTTTTGGCTCCAACCAATCATCGGGATAAAACAAACCTAGATCTGTGGCACCCTCCGGAACAGTGCCGGCAATCTTTGCAGGCAAATCTGTAACATCAAACTGCGTGACCTCGGTTATTCCCGACTCACCATTAATGAGACGGTCCCAAGTTACACTCGTATTTGCTCCGAGCGGAGTTACAAGACCTATACCGGTAACAACAACGCGTCTCATGTCACATCACCTAAAATTAATTGTTCCAAATAGAACTATAATTAATTTTATCCTAACTTAAAGTTACGATGCGCCTTCTATGAATGTTATCGCATCTTTAACGGTAACAATCTTTTCTGCTGCATCATCAGGAATTTCAACACCAAACTCTTCCTCAAAGGCCATAACCAACTCGACGTTATCTAGGCTATCAGCACCCAAATCGTCTATGAAACTGGCTGTATCTGTTACCTTGTCGGCCTCTACACCTAAGTGCTCAACAACAATAGCCTTAACTTTCTCTGCAACGTCACTCATCACTATGTCCTCGATTTAAACTATGAATTACGACTGACCGATTCTCAACAGATCTAGTATCGATAGATCGAACACTAATTGACCCCTTGATTTTCAGTCAATCACTAAAATTGTTCGGGGGAATAACACATTTACTACATATATGCCAGCTTCCTAATAAAAAACTATCCCTTCAATATAACTTAGCCACCTAAAAGAGCCTTAATACATCGCCATACCACCATTAACGTGTAAGGTTACGCCTGTTACATAAGCTGCCTCATCAGATGCCAGATATATTACCGAAGCTGCTATCTCCTCGGGGCTACCTAGCCGGCCTAACGGTATAGTGGATAAAAGCCTTGCAGATTGGTCCTCGTTCAAATCATCCGTCATGGCTGTTTGAATCATTCCGGGAGCAATAACATTAACCGTAATACCTCGAGTAGCCACTTCCTGCGCCAATGCCTTTGAAAACCCAATCATACCCGCTTTAGCAGCTGCATAATTGGCCTGTCCAGGGTTTCCAGTCGTACCAACAACGGAGGATATGCCAATTATTCGCCCCCAACGGCGTTTCATCATACCACGCATGAGTCCTTGAGTAAGTTTATACCCAGCAAATAAGTTTATATCTAAAACTTGGTTCCACTCTTCGTCCTTCATCCTTACAAGTAAGTTATCACGGACAATGCCGGCATTATTAATAACGATATCGACACCGTCAGTCGAGATATCGCTTATTTGTTTGATTAACGAGTCAATGGAACTCTTATCACTTAGGTCTGCCGCAATAGGATGTGCACGATCAGATAATCCATGAGCTAATTCATCCAGAGAGCCTTGCCTGGTCCCGGATAAGATCACTTCTGCTCCCTGAGAATGAAGCGCCCGTGCAATAGCTGAGCCTATTCCACCAGTAGCTCCTGTAATCAAAGCTGTTTTTCCATCAAGATTGAACATAATTACTCTCCTGACTCTATTTTTTTCAAAAACTCATCTATTTCGTTCCACTCAGCGATAGATAACGATATTAATTCTTTATCGATTCTTTTATTCATACCCGATAATATTTTCCCGGCGCCTATTTCTAATATAGATGATATGTTTTGTTTCGATAACCATAGCACTGTTTCACGCCAGCGGACTAGGCTAGTGACCTGTTCTACAAGCGATTTTCGAATGTCTGATGGATCTCCACTCCCGACCAAAGCAGAGACATTCGCTACCAATGGAATATCAGGACTATTTATCACAGTTGTTTCCAATGCAGCCGCCATAACTTCAGCAGCTGGCTTCATCATAGAGCAATGGAAAGGTGCACTCACAGGTAAAGACATCGCTTTCCTAACTCCAAAATCTGAAGACATATTAATAGCTCCATTAACTGCCTTTGCTTCACCACTGATCACAATCTGCCCCGGCGCGTTATCATTGGCAATTTCGCATATTCCTATCTTACTTGCTTCATTAACAAGCTTGGTCACTACACCCATATCTGCTCCTAACAATGCCGCCATGGCACCGTCTCCAACCGGAACAGCTGCCTGCATTGATTCTCCCCTTAACCGCAATAATTTGGCCGCATCGAACAATGAGATAGCGTTTGTAGCAGCCAGAGCTGAATATTCACCTAGTGAATGTCCCGCAACATAATCGACTAGCTCATTAATTTTTTTTCGCGTTTCGGCCTCTATCACTCTGATGACAGCCAGACTATTCGCCATAAGCGCTGGTTGTGCATTTTTAGTAAGAATTAATTCTTCTTCAGGACCTTCACACATGAGCTTAAAAAGTGGAGTCCCAAGAGCGTCATCGACTTCCTGAAAAACTCCCTTCGCCACGGGATGCTGCTCAGCTAGTTTTTTGCCCATCCCCACATATTGCGAGCCCTGCCCAGGGAAAACCATAGCTCTATGTGTATTTTTAAATGCCATATTATTTCCTTCAATCAACCGCCTATTTTGCAGACTAGCAGACTCAGCTATCCAGCATCTGTCAAGACCGCCAGTTTCTCAAAAAGTAAGTTTATTAGAAATTTTCTCAACACTTCCTTGCTTAAGGTTCAATTTCCTGTATATTCCCGCTTCCTTATCCTGAACATACAACGTTCAGACAAGGGTAAGACCGAATAATTCTTCAACTCCTTGCCGGTAGCCCCGGCTTGGAATCGCTCAGGCGGTTTCCGATGAGCCATAAGGAGCCAAAATGACTTGTTACGAATGCGTTTACATAGCGCGTCAAGAGCTAACTACTGCACAGACTGATCAACTCTCTGACGAGCTTTCAGCAATTGTCACTAATAACTCGGGAAAAGTGAAAAACCGGGAATATTGGGGACTCAAGAATCTAGCCTATAAAATTAGAAAAAACCGGAAGGGACATTACACAATGTTCCATATAGAAGCATCCTCCGCCACCATGGCAGAGCTAGAACGAAACATGGGGTTGAATGAAGATATTTTGCGCCATCTCACAATTAAATTAGACCAGTTCCCAGAAGGGCAGTCTGTGATGATGCATGCAAAATCCGACAGAGGTGAAAAAGGCAAAAGATCTGATAAATTCGAAGATCGTAATTCGAATGACGACTTCGACGACTTAGATCGACCTTTGGGGAGCGGGCCAATTGAAAGTCTGATTCCAGATGAAATAAGTGAATAAGGAGCTAAGACATTGACAACACTTTCGATATCTCGACCCGCGGTTGGCCGCCCTTTTACGCGGCGAAAAAAATCATGCCCTTTTGCTAGTAAGGGAGCGCCAGAGATAGACTACAAAGACGTAAAACTACTCCAAAGGTTCATATCGGAGCGTGGAAAGATCGTACCTAGTCGAATAACAGCCGTTTCGGCTAAAAAGCAGCGGGAGCTATCAAAGGCGATAAAAAGAGCTCGATTCCTTGCCTTGCTTCCATATCTATTGACTTAGTAATCTGTCTTCAGATAGGTGGTAGAGATAGCAGGCGATGCATCATGAGAAACAATCTACTCTTAGCTCTAGGAACAGGTCTTTTGAGTGCCGTATTGCTGATGATCGCTGCTTCAGGGCCGCTAATGGGAACACTCCTAGCATATCTTACACCGCTACCATTATTAATTCTAGGTTTAAGTGGGAAAAATTATTTTGCGGGAGTAGCTGGCGCATTAGCTGCCCTGCTATTATTCGGTCTGACAACACCAATGGTAGCGGTAATTTATTTTTTTCTTGTGGTCTTACCTGTAACACTATTTTGCGACAGCGCAACTCAAATGCAGAGGCACGCGAGCTACCATGGCGCGAAAGCGGACCTATCATCCGCCTCTGTAGGTCGTCTTTGTGCTCTGATATCTGTTACTCCAGTACTTTTGTTGACAATTTTATTTTTATATTTTTGGTTTCAACAAAACGAAAACACACAAGCTGTACTTTCCAAAACAGCGGACTCAATCATGGTTACGTACCAAAACGCCCTGATAGAGAAAAATATCGCTATAAGCCCCGAGGTTGGGAAACAACTTGTATTGATAAAAAATACATTAGTAAACACAGCTCCCGCACTAATAGGCATTTTCTGGATGACTCTATTTTTAATAAATGCGATGATAGCTCGACATGTTTTGAAACGGTTCACGCAAACTTCTCCCGTTGCGTTCAAGTTGAGCCAAATAAAACTCCCACATTGGGTGATAATAACATTCATAAGCAGTGGGTTGATAGCCGCGGTATCAGACGGCGAACTTGGTTTGTACTCTATAAACTTGGCGGCGATAATAGCCTTTCCCATATTACTATCAGGGCTTGGGGTAATCCATTTAGCGACCGAAAAAACTGGTTACAAAAAAACTATCCTATTTTCGGTATATACAATAATATTAATAAGTCGGTGGGCAGCGTTGATGTTAGTTTTCATTGGAATGATCGACCATTTCATCAAAATCAAAGCAAAAATAGAGAGTCGTGCGGCTAAATTATGAGATAAAAATAGGTGTACACGTAATTATTTTATTAGATAAAACTATTGGTACCTACGGAGCAAAATAATGGAAATAATACTGCTGGAAAGAATAGAGAAACTAGGGCAAATGGGAGACGTTGTGAAAGTAAAACCCGGATTTGCGAGAAATTTTTTGCTTCCAAAAAATAAAGCACTGCGAAAAACCAAACAGAATCTAGAACATTTTGAAACACAAAAAGCACAACTTGAGGCCGATAATCTAACTCAAAAAAAGGAAGCATCTGAAGTTGGGACAAAACTCGATGGTCTGTCAGTTACAATAATCCGAGCAGCTGGAGAAAGTGGTCAACTATACGGATCCGTTACAAGCCGCGACATAGCAGAGGCCGTCTCAAAAAAAGGCATTAAAATTACCAAGCAACAAGTTACGCTTGATAGAGCTCTTAAAATACTTGGATTGGAACCTATTCGGGTCACGCTGCACCCAGAAGTATCTGTTGAGATTGTCGCTAACATTGCTAGAACTGATGAAGAAGCGAAACAACAACTTAAGCTTGGGCGAGCTATAATCAATACGGAAGAAAGTGATCCAGTATCGTCCCCTGCTGCAGAGGACGCGAATTAAACTGCGGGAAATAAAGACAGGTAAAAAGCAACGCCATTCTATGATAATTTTGATTATTTCTTATCCCCGTTATTAACGCTATCCACAACTCGTAAGATACTGTTTTGACTTGTGTTGTTGATTACTTGTTAGTCTTTTTTGCATGTGGATTATTGCGTAATCTGCTATTGTTATATTTATGACAATTGATGATCAAAATTCAAATGTAACGCCATTAGATGTCGGTGGGCCTATCACTGAAACATATAGGGAGGCCCCGGGGAACATTGAAGCTGAGCAAGGTCTACTTGGAGCCATCCTCGTTAATAACCGGGCCTTTGAAAAAGTAGGAGACTTTTTATCAGAAAAGCACTTTTTAGACCCTGTGCATGGGCGAATTTATGAAGCATGCAGACGACTTATAGAACGCGGACAACTAGCTAACCCAATCACACTTAAATCGCTTTTTGATCAAGACGACTCACTCAAGACTGTAGGAGGGGCGCAGTATCTAGTAACCTTAGCTGCTTCATTGGTTACAGTTATAAATGCCGATGACTATGGTATAACAATAAAAGATGCTTTCCTGCGAAGAGAGTTGATTGAACTTGGCGAACAAGTAGTAAATGAAGCATACTCGCACACATTGGAATTACCCGCGGCTCAGCAAATTGAGATTGCAGAGGGGAAGCTATTCTCTCTTGCAGAAACTGATAATATTGAGGGGGGTCTTCAAGGCTTTAATACTGCCTTAATTGAATCGATTCGCATGGCAGAAGCGGCTTACAAGCGAGATGGCGGATTGGCGGGTGTAGCTAGTAGATTCCAAGACCTTGATAGACAGCTTGGTGGCTTTCATCCCTCCGATTTACTTATATTGGCCGGGCGGCCCGCGATGGGAAAAACTGCTCTAGCTACAAACATCGCCTTTAATGTCGCAAAACATAGTGACACCGATGCTTCGGACGAAAAAGCTTGCGTGGCTTTTTTTTCTCTAGAGATGTCGGCCGAACAATTAGCCACAAGAATTTTGTCAGAAACCACTAATATCTCCTCTGAGAAGATTCGCCGTGGAGAACTATCCAGTAATGACTTCCAGAAACTAGTGCAATCGAGTCAGGATATCGAATCAGCTCTTCTTTTTATCGATGACACTCCAGCTATAACTGTCTCAGCTCTTAGAACTCGAGCTCGGCGCTTAAAGCGACAACATGGCCTTTCTCTCATAATTGTCGATTACCTGCAGCTTATGAGACCCTCTATTAATGATAAAGCCGATAACAGAGTTCAAGAAGTGTCGATGATTACTCAAGGCCTTAAGGCTATAGCAAAAGAACTGGATGTTCCTGTTCTAGCATTATCACAACTCTCGAGAGCTGTTGAACAACGAGAAGATAAAAGACCGGTCCTTGCAGACCTTAGAGAATCCGGCTCTATCGAACAGGATGCAGATGTAGTTATGTTTGTATTCAGAGAAGAGTATTATCTGGACAAAGCCGAACCTGTTCAGCGTCCCGAAGAAGGAGACGAACGCTATCATGAACGACATGATAAATGGATGGACCTTCGTAATAAGGCACATGGAAAGGCAGAAGTGATTATTGGAAAACAACGTCACGGACCAACCGGAACTGTTACCATGCATTTTGATGGGGCGACAACGCGGTTCTCTGACTTTATACCTGAAGAACGACTACCAGATCGCCATTAGTAATGATGCCGTTAGTAGATAATCATAGAATTTCTAACTCCTTTTTAGAAATTAATATTGATTCGATTATTCATAATTATCAATTGATAAATAACAAAGTGGGAAATACTGAATGTGCGGCCGTTCTCAAAGCAGATGCTTACGGAATGGGAGCATCCGTGGTAGCCAAAGCACTTGATAAAGTAGGATGCTCGACTTTTTTTGTAGCCACTATAGATGAGGGCATAGAGTTACGAGCTTGCTTTAGTAAGAATGAAAACCAGATAGCAGTATTAAGCGGCTTGCTGGAAGGATCAGAAGACATCTTCTATAGTAATAAATTAACACCTGTTTTAAATGATACAGAACAAATTAAAAAATGGGCCATTTATAATAAACAAAAAAAGATATCTGCACCAAGCATACTTCACATAGATACAGGAATGAATAGACTTGGACTAACTATTAACGAATTGTATGATATAATAAAGAATCCGACTGAATTAAAAGAACTTCACGTTGAGTGGATCATGTCACATTTGGCCTGCGGTGACCAGCCTCGTGACATAATGAATGAGAAACAACTATCGGTTTTTTTAAACGCAAAAAAAGAATTTCCTAACGTGAAAGCCAGTCTTGCTAATTCGGCCGGAGTTTTTCTTGGGCAATCGTATCACTTAGATATGGTACGACCAGGGATAGCGCTATATGGGAGCGGCTCTGGCTCCATACCTTCAAAGCCTTTAAAACAGGTTATTAAGTTATATAGTCGTATTTTACAGATACGAACTTTAAGTACCGGAGCTTCGGTTGGCTATGGTGCGTCGTATCGAGTTTCAGAGGCAACACGAGTGGCGACTGTAGGACTTGGATACGCAGATGGATACCTGCGTTCTTTATCTAACTGTTCATGGGTATTTTTCAATGGCCTTAGACTTCCGGTTATTGGGCGAATTTCAATGGACTATATAACAATAGATATAACACAAATCGCGAGTGAAAAGATAAAAACAGGTGATTTTATAGAAATTATTGGTGATAAATTTACCTTGGACGATTTGGCTACTGTTGCTAATACGGTACCCCATGAGCTTCTAACTCGCCTGGGAACGAGACACCATCGAATTTACAGAAACACAAATAATATTTCTAAATAAACGGTAGTAAGGTCGATAGATTTATGAACTTATTTGGAATAATAGGACGCAGCACCATCAATTTCCTTGAGGTTGTTGGGCGTATTTCGATCTTCACGTATAAAGCTGTATCAAGTTGTGCACTCCCACCATATTATTTTAAAATCTTTTTGAAACAAATTGTAGAAATTGGATATTATTCATTACCCGTTGTAGGCCTGACTACTCTTTTTTCTGGTATGGTTTTAGCATTGCAAAGTCACACGGGTTTCACTCGATTTTCGGCAGAAGGCGCTGTTGCCACAGTAGTGGCTCTTTCCTTAACTAGGGAATTAGGTCCAGTTTTAGCAGGTTTAATGGTATCAGGCAGAATAGGCGCGTCGATCGCAGCAGAAATAAGTACAATGCGAGTAACCGAACAAATAGACGCACTCAAAACACTAGCGACCGATCCATTCAAATATTTAATCGCTCCTAGAATTGTGGCAAGTATTTTGTGCCTACCCGCTTTGGTATTAGTGGGTGATTTAATTGGTATTTATGGCGGATACCTAGTTGGCGTCCACAAACTTGGCTTTAACTCTACTACTTATTTAGACCAAACTACAATATATCTTCAACCTATCGATATAATCTCTGGACTCGTCAAAGCAGCTGTATTTGGATTTTTAATAGCTTTGATGGGATGTTATCATGGTTATCACTCTGGCCGCGGGGCTCAGGGGGTAGGTTCTGCAACTACCAATGCAGTTGTGTCGAGTTCAATACTCATCCTAATTACTAATTATATATTAACAGAGCTATTCTTTGTCTGACTCTAGAGAAACTCCGCGCCTTAGGGTAACCGACCTCACAAAATCATTTGGTAATAAAATGATTCTGCATAATGTTAGCTTTCAACTCGCAAAAGGTTCATCCCTTGTCATCATTGGTGGGTCTGGGAGCGGAAAGTCGGTGCTTATAAAGTGCATATCTGGATTATATGCATTAGATCAAGGTCAAATTGAGGTTGATGGGAAAGTTTTAACCTCTCGCCGAAACCGTATTGATGCAATGCCTCAGAGAAACTTTGGTTTTATGTTTCAAAATGCAGCATTGTTTGACTCTTTGAATATTTTAGAGAATGTGGCCTTTGGAGCTAAACATGCACTCAAAATGAATCACAAGGCAGCTAGAGAACTAGCGCTCGAAAAATTATCTTTATTGGGCATAAGTCGAAGAATGGGCAACTTGTATCCAAGTGATATATCGACGGGCCTACGAAAAGTTATCGCCCTAGCGCGCACTTTAACTATTGATCCGCAGATTATACTATTTGACGAACCAACTACAGGTCTAGACCCACTTATGAGTAAAAAAATAGACGAACTCATATTACAATGTATTCGAAGCGAATCATTAACAGCAGTTACTATTACACACGATATGTCGAGCGCGATGCGGCTTGGAGACAAAATTGCGATGTTATATAAAGGAACGCTTATATGGTCTGGAAAGCCAGATAAATTATTCAAAACAGATAATGCGTTAGTTAAACAATTTGCTAACGGTTATTTAGATGGGCCCTTTGCTTTCACAAATTCACCTTAAAAAATAAGGGAGAAAACTTTCAAAATGGCGAAGCCAACTCGTCGATATGTGTGTCAAGACTGTGGCGCTGCTCATGCTAAATGGAGTGGACAGTGCGACGCATGTGGCGCCTGGAATTCCGTTATAGAAGAACAGGTACTTCCCTCTCTTCCTGGTAACAGCCTAAAAAATAAAAATATTAAGGGCGCAATAGAATTGATGCCCTTGTCTGGGCCATTAGACTGGTCTCCCCGAAATATGACGGAAATTGAAGAATTTGATAGAGTTTTGGGTGGAGGGTTAGTACCTGGTTCTGCTGTATTAATCGGAGGTGATCCAGGTATAGGAAAGTCTACCATTCTATTACAAGTGATATCCAAACTTTCACGTACCTTAAATTGCGTTTATATCACGGGTGAAGAAGCTCTGGACCAGGTTCGAACCCGAGGGCAAAGGCTAGGGGTTGATGGATCCTCTACTTTCATAGCATCAGCGACTAACATCAGAGATATCATATCATGTCTTGACGTGCCCTCAGGGCCAAAAGTTGCAGTGATCGACTCTATTCAAACAATGTATGTTGATACTTTGAGTTCATCACCCGGAACAGTTTCTCAAGTGCGGGCCGCGGCTCAAGAATTAATCCGAGTGGCAAAAAATAGAGGAATTGCATTATTACTGGTAGGTCATGTAACAAAAGAGGGAACCATAGCCGGCCCTAGGGTCTTAGAACACATGGTGGATACTGTTCTTTATTTTGAGGGAGAGAGAGGACATCAATTCCGTATATTGCGGTCTGTTAAGAATCGTTTTGGGGCTACTGACGAAATAGGTGTTTTCGAAATGACACAAACGGGGCTTTCCGAAGTTAAAAACCCATCCGAATTATTTTTGGGGGATCGAATCAATAATATTGCTGGTACATGCGTTTTTGGAGGAATGGAAGGCACCCGCCCCCTCTTGATAGAGATACAAGCTTTAGTAGCGCCTTCACCTTTTGGCACTCCAAGAAGAGCCGTTATTGGCTGGGACGCTGGAAGATTGGCAATGGTGGCAGCTGTGTTAGAGGCCCGGTGTAATATATCTTTCTCAGGCAAAGATATTTTTTTAAATGTAGCCGGTGGATTAAAAATTTCTGAGCCAGGGGCTGACTTGGCTGTAGCAACAGCTATCTTATCCGCATTATATAACGTTCCAGCGCCTGATAATTGTGTGATTTTTGGAGAAATTGGTCTATCAGCCGAGGTCAGGGCAATTAGTCACACCGACGCACGCATAAAAGAAGCCGCCAAATTAGGGTTTAAAAGCGCCTTCATCCCACCGCAAAAATCTGGCTTCAATAAAATTAACGATATTGCGGGTATAAATTACCGGGAAATCTATGATTTGAGTATACTGGTCAAAATTTTTAATGAGCAAACGTCTTCAACGGCGCTAATATAATTTGCACGTGACGCTTCCTGTGAAGAAGGTACTGCCCCTTAATGAATAATTATTCACCAATAATTTTTGATGCCTTAGTATTAGCTGCTGTTTTTATATCGATAATAGTGTCCGTCGCCCGAGGCTTTCTGAGAGATATATTATCCATCGTCGTTTGGATTGGTGCTATTGCCCTCGGTTATTTTGGATCCGCCAACCTAACCCCATTTCTATCCAAGTACATGCCCCAGATCGCTTGGCTTAATTGGGGCGTTGGGGGGGCAATTACTATTATTGGCTTGTTTATTGGCAGTATTATAAACGGTTATTTCGTTAAATTGTCCAAAATGGCTAGCCCATCAATTTTAGACCGTTCCTTCGGCTTTCTATTTGGATTTGTCCGTGGCATTTTTCTTGTTTCTTTGGCTTTTATAACCATTCAAGCATTTCTTCCAAGAGACACTCCACCTTATTGGTTTAAAGAATCAAAACTAAGGTTCTTGCTTCAAAATGGAGGAAGCCTCATCATTTCTTTAATGCCCGCACAAATAGATAAAAATCTAGGCAAGATGGGGACACTTCGACTAAATAACAGCTCGCCTAAAGTCTTTGAGCGCTTGAATTTGCCAAGTTTTAAGGACCAAACCAATACGTCTACACCTGGTTATACATCTAGCCAACGAAATAAACTGGATGATAAGATACGGAACCTGAAATAACGTTTGAAATTAAACTTCGGCTAGTTTTGATAACAAGGATCAGGCAGAATTAAGGTACATGAAATCCTTTCATCATCCATGCTATTAGGGCAATGTTTTGTGGTCTTATTATAAATAATATTAATAAATATTTTGATTGTGCATAGAAGGTATACATTGACTAAACAAATTCAGAAAAAATTAGCATTAGTGACGGGTGCATCCCGAGGTATTGGAGCAAGTATTGCGAGAGAACTAGCAAGTGCAGGCACCCACGTCATACTTTTGGGTCGTAACATGGGTTCACTGGAGGAGATTGATGATGAAATTAATAAAAATGGAGGGTCCTCTACAATAGTTGCAATGGATTTATTAGATTATCCAGCGATCGATAGATTAGGTGCCAGCATTTTTGAGCGTTGGGGAAAACTAGATATATTGGTTGGAAACGCAGCTATTTTAGGTCAATTGGCACCTATTCACCATTATGACCCCAATATATGGGAGGAAGTCATTGGGGTAAATCTAACAGCAAACTATAGATTACTGCGCAGCTTAGATCCTCTTTTGCGTCTATCTGAGAACGGAAGGATAATTTTTTTGTCATCTGATATCTCAGATGGTTTACATCCTTATTGGGGAGCCTACGCTATTAGCAAGTCAGCGCTGGAAACTATGGTGTTTACATATGCTAAGGAGACGGAGCGTTTGGCTCTAAAAATTAACATCGTAGATCCGGGTCCAACTGCTACCAATTTAAGAGCCGGTGCATTCCCAGGGGAAGATCCAGAAAAATTAAAGAGACCCGAGACGGCAGCAAAATTTATTTACGAGGTTATATTCGACAAGAAAATTAATCATGGAGCAATATTAAAACGCTTCAATTAAACCATGAAAATAAATTTAGTTTGGTCTGGTTCATTATTTGAGATTTACTTACTTTTGAGTTCACGGTCTATCGCTACCGCAGCAAGCTCCAGATTATGGAGAATTTTTTCCATCTCTTTTCTTTTACGAAAACTTATATCGTGATGCGTGAGACCAAACTTGATACCCTTGGCTCTATCTTTTATCCGCTTTAAACGAACATCATCTTGAACTACTTGTTTATTATTTCTCATTAACATTGGCTTAAAATCCACTTCCCATCGTCTATAAACGGAGAATTTCTGTTTTTGTACAGCCTGGGAGTTTACACCAATTCCATAAGCCCCCTTCTTTTGTTTACGAAGCATTTTTCATGCCAATACTCCCTCAACGACCTCTAGATAGCGCCTTCAAATCTAATTAAACAGTTAAATAATAAATCACAAGTATGGGTTTTTTCCTCCTCTCAATGAAAACCTTATAGGAATTCCAGGTAGAGAAAACTCTTTTCGAAGGGAATTAACCAGATAACGGACATACGAGTCTGGTAATGAGTCCGGGCGACTACAAAAGCAAAAAAATGAAGGTGGCCGCGTCTTCGCTTGTGTTATATATCGCAGTTTAATACGCCGCCCATTAGCAAGTGGCGGTGGATGCGCATCAACCGTATCAGAGAGCCATTTATTTAAATGAGAAGTTGAAATTCTTTGGTTCCATAGATGATAGGCAGCGAGAACAGAATCGCATAGCTTATCCAACCCTCTAGATTGAAGAGCCGATACGGTAATATACGGGATGCTCTTAACCTGAGGAAGTGATTGCTGGATCCTTTCCCTCAATAATTTCAACGCATTATTGCGGTTTGAGACAACGTCCCACTTGTTTACTCCCAGAACTAGGGCGCGGCCCTCTTCCACGACAAGTCTAGCTAAATTAAGGTCTTGACGTTCCAGTAACATAGTTGCATCAACTAGCAAAACCACGACATGAGCAAATCGAATGGCCCGCCAAGTGTCATCACCTGATGCCTTTTCTAAACGTCCCTCTATTTTGGATTTTCTTCTCAAACCAGCTGTATCAAAAAGTTTTACAGGACGCCCCCCCCATGACCAATCTATTTCAACCGCGTCCCGAGTTATTCCTGCCTCGGGACCGGTTAAAACTCTAGTCTGGCCAATTAATGCATTAATTAGTGTTGACTTCCCAACATTGGGCCGTCCAACAATTGCTAATCTCAGTATTCTAGGAGTTTCTGGGTCAGCCCAGGTTTTTCCAAGGCTACTATTTTCCTCAATTTCATGATCCCCGTCTTTCCCCATCTCCTGTTCTTCATGACGATCTTTTTTATCCAGAGCAGATAAGGCAGTATATAATTCTGCCATTCCTTCACCATGTTCTGCTGATACAGCAATTGGCTCTCCTAAACCCAAACTATATGACTCTATTAATCCAGGGTATGCTGCCCTACCTTCACATTTATTTGCTACCAGAATTATATGGCTTTTAACGGTTCTAACCCACTGGGAAAAGTAGGAATCTAAAGGCGTGACGCCAGCTCGAGCATCGATCACAACCAGCACTACATCTGATTGTAAAACCGCAGTCTCAGTCTGCTGACGCATTCGACTTTCAAGTGTACCATCGGTAACATTCTCTAAACCTGCGGTGTCAAATAGCACAAATTCTAAATCACTTATTTTACCAATTCCCTCACGTCGATCTCTGGTTACCCCGGGCAAATCATCCACTAATGCTAGTTTTTTACCCACAAGTCTATTAAACAAGGTGGACTTCCCTACATTCGGTCTACCAATAATCGTTACTGTGAGTGTCATTGATGATTTACCTATCGGATTTAGGTTAGCGAAAGGCCGTCAAAACACCAGAATCACTTAAAACAAGAAGCGTTTGCCCTGCCACGATCGGAGAGATGTAAACGTTCCCAGATACATTCACTTTTCCCAAAATTGTTCCTTTATAGGGAGATAAAGAATAAATTTCACCGCGAGAAGATGCAAGAATCAACCGATCTCCCACCATGATTGGCCCAACGTATTTAATTATTCCCTCTTTATCTTCCGGCGATTCAAACACCGGCATCTGGGTCACCCATTTAATCAATCCCGATTTTCGGGTAAGACAAATTACCTGCCCTTCATTCGAAATAATGAAAATAAATTCACCCGCAATCCAAGGGGTATTCGATCCCGATATAGAGCGTTCCCAAATTCTTCTTCCTGTTTTAAGCTCGGAAGCTAGTAATCTTCCTGAGTTACTAATATTAACTACTAACCCGCGATCAATCACAGGACTGCCATTGATGTCAGCGATATTAGCAACACCATTCAAACCATTATCAGCTCCTAGATGATCGGCCCAAAAAACTCGGCCCGTCTCAGCTTTTAATCCAAAGATTTCACCAGAAGAATAACTGACAACAACAACACCGCTCTTAACAGCTGGGCTCCCTCCCCCTATCAAAGCCGCTGACTCAGAGGCGCCCGAATGTGTCCAAAGTCGCTGCCCTGTTTTCGCAGAGAATGATAATGTTTTATTATCTATGGTGACTACATACACTCTACCATCAACAACATTTGCTCCTCCTCGCAACGGACTTTTTATCGAGGCCCTCCAGACCTGTGATCCATCCGAACTTTGGATACAGACTAACTCCCCAGAACCTAAAGTAACAAAAATAAATTTGGAGTCAGAGGCAATTGCCCCACTGTAAACCGAATTTTCCGATGGTTTTAGACTTTGTTCCCAAATTAAAGATCCATCTGACAAATTGAAAGCTTTGAGTAGGCCATTTGTATCCAAGACAAAAGCTTTTCCATTTATTATTATAGGGGAACCCAATAGCACCGAATCGTTTGAAGATCCAACACCGGCTTTTACATCCCATATTTTTTTGGGAAGGTCCCCAAGTGAGAGATGCTGCATTGAATTAGTGGGATTTCCGCCTTGTTTAAGCCATGTTTTATTAATCTTGGGGTAAGGTAAAACGATCTTGACGTTTTCTAATCTTTTATCAGCTAT
>Ga0114933_10002596_pt1 | contig 18455 bp, 10 predicted proteins | sample 4SBtaG_FD_89691 | JGI IMG/M metagenome (GOLD analysis project Ga0114933, IMG submission 89691) | Deep subsurface microbial communities from Kolumbo volcano to uncover new lineages of life (NeLLi) - 4SBTROV12_W25 metaG | ecosystem: Environmental > Aquatic > Marine > Volcanic | place: Kolumbo... | reverse complement strand
GGTTACTGTAGGTGCCGATTCCACCAACGTTACCGTTGGAGAAGGTGAATCAGTGCGTGTCGACTTCGCAGTCACCACGCCACCATGGCACAATACAAATAGCCCTGAAGATGTCAATGATGACGGCGATATCGTGCCGCTGGATGCACTGATTGTCGTGAACGACCTAAATGCGAATGGCTCACGCCTTTTAGCGTTCCCAAGTGAAGGTGATGAGCCACCGCCCTATCTTGATGTAAACGGTGACGGTTCGATAACGCCAATTGATGCTCTGAGAATTATCAACAAGCTAAATGATGCCGAAACAGAGGGCGAGAGTCTGGTGGGACTGCCAATGGCTAGTGTGCCGGTTGATAATGCGATTGGCAGCGTGGAAGGTGAGTCGTTCACAGATCTAAGGCTGTCGGACAGTGAAAAGGGAGCCTCGGATTCAGTGGCGACCGATGAAAGTGTCGGCAATGTCCCAAATGAGTATCGCCCTACCCTATCTCAATTCGGGATTGAGAAATGGTTTTCGCGATACGCAGATGCGAACCATCAAAATGAAGATGACATTAACAGGGATTGGGATGATCTGTTAACCTCATTGGCTCAAGATTGCCTGCATACTCTGGAAGATGATGTTTAATCGTCAACAGACAGAGTACCCTGTTTGCCCGACAAGGGCACAAAGATCATGTTTATGGAATCCAACGCAACAGAGAAGATAGCTGACCAGGAGCTTGCTGAGGCAACAAACGGCAAGCAGGATCTGCGTCTGCGCCCGTCGATGCTCACGAGAGCCACTTCGCTAGCGCACGGTCTCGCTGGATGGAAAATGGAAAATTGGAAATCAATTCTTCCGGTGATTTCCAGTCATGAACAGAGTTACAAAGGCCTTTCGGAGCGGGAGATTCGTAAGCAGAGTCTGGCACTACGATACAGAGCACGGAGTGGCGAGTCATTAGCCAGATTGCTGCCGGAATCATATGCACTGGTGCGTGTAGCCTCAGAACGAGTGCTTGGTATGCGGCACTACGATGTACAGATGCTCGGTGGTATAGCCCTGTTTAAGGGAGCCATTGCGGAAATGGAAACCGGTGAGGGTAAAACGCTAACAGCGACGCTTCCTGTTTATCTGAGAGCGTTGATGGGATATGGCTCACATTTGGCTACCGTAAATGACTATCTGGCTGCCCGTGATGCAGAGGAAATGGCACCCGTTTATGAGGCCTTGGGACTCACAATCGGCGTGATTCAAACGGATGATTCACGTGATCAACGCCGGGAAGCATATCACTGCGACATTACGTACGGAACAGCGAAGGAATTCGGTTTTGACTTCTTGCGAGATCGATTGCTTTTGCGTCGCATGGGTCGGCAGTTGAGTGAATTCCTGGGTGAAGGAAGTAGTCAGCGTTGGGAGGAAGCCGGAGATAAACCGGTTCAGCGGGAGTCATATTACTGCGTGGTGGACGAAGCGGACAGTATTTTGATCGATGAAGCGAGAACTCCACTGATTATCGGATCGATTGGCGAAGATGCTGTCGAGCAAATCACGCAGACGTATGCATGGTCAGCACATCACGCGCCGTTGTTTGAAGAAAACGAGGACTATGAATATGACCATGAAAAACGAAAAGTAGAATTGACGTATGCTGGTCGCCAACGTGTCCGGGCCTTGCCAAAACCAGACCTTGTTTCAGAAATGGGGTTAGTTGACCTTTACGAGTACACTGAACGAGCGGCTAAGGTCTTCAGGGATTTTCACTTGGATCAACACTATGTGGTCGTCGATGGAGAGATAACGATCGTTGATGAATCAACCGGTCGACTGGCAGAAGGTCGTAAATGGCGTGATGGCATACATCAGGCTATTGAAGCCAAGGAAAATGTGGAGATTACTGTTGCAACCGGACAGGCTGCAAGAATCACCATTCAGGATCTGTTTCTTCGATATCGTTATCTTGGCGGCATGACAGGTACTGCCCGATCAGCCACTCGGGAATTCAGAAAGGTGTACAAGCTCCACGTAATTCCAATTCCAACCAATCGACCTAATCTACGCAAGCAGTGGCACGATACGGTTACCGGCAACTCTGACGCCAAATGGGCTGCCGTCGTTGATGAGGTGAAGCGTGTACACGAAGAAGGTCGCCCGGTGCTGATCGGGACAAGATCGATTGAAAAATCTGAAACGCTGTCGCAACAACTCGAGGATGCCGGAATCAACCATCAGGTGTTAAATGCACATGAGGTGGAACGTGAGGCTGATATCGTTGCACAGGCTGGCCAGGGCGGCAAAGTAACCGTCGCTACAAATATGGCTGGCCGAGGTACGGATATCAAGCTAAGTGACGGAGTGGCGGATATAGGCGGTCTCCACGTGATCTGTACTGAACTCCACGATTCTGCGCGAATCGACCGGCAGTTAATCGGCCGTTGTGCACGTCAGGGTGATCCTGGAAGTTTTCGGCAGTTTATGTCGTTGGATGACGATGTACTCCGAGAAGCGCACGGACGCGAGAAATCGGAACGCTTTGCCCGGCAGGGTGAGAACCGAGACTCAGTCTCGCCCCAATTCGCTTCACAAACACGAAAAGCCCAGGCGAAGGTGGAAAAGAAGCACTATCGTGATCGTGCGACAATGCTTCATCATGAAAAAGAACGAAAGAAAATGCAGCGAGAGATTGGTCAGGATCCCTATCTCGACAGTGCAGATTAATCTGATTTGAGTTGTGCAATCTCAGTTCAGAGCATTTTTTCTTAAGTCTCTCATTTCTCGGCGTGTATTCGCCTTGTCGGTTTATTTGTGGATGTACTAATATGTGTGCCACAACCTTTCACCAATTAATCGCAGCATTTACCAGAAGAGGGTATTCTGCGCAAAGGTAGAGGTTCGCAATACCGTTATTGGAGAGTACATGTCATCGGATGTTAACCAGCAAGCTGTCGACCAAACCAAGCAGCAAATTCGCGGCTTAGTTAGTGAAATAGCGCAGTTAGCAAAGAGCGATATGAATGCAGAGGAATTCTACGCTGCATTCATGCAACGTATCGTCTCTGCATTGGCGGCACCTGGTGGCGCCATTTGGCTGACCAACGATGAAGGTCAGCCAGATATTGCATATCAAATCAATATGTCGGCCGATTTGCTTGACGCGGATGGGGACTCGGCACAACGGCATGGCCAATTAGTTAACTACATTGCACGCTCCAACGAAGCTCAATTAATCCCGCCGCAGTCCGGGTTTGGTGAAGAGGGTGAAGTTGGCAATCCGACAGATCACTTGTTGGTACTGGCGCCGCTAGAGAGCGAAGGAAAAGTGGAGGGAGTTGTTGAAGTATTTCAACGTGCTAATTCTCAACCAGCAATCCAGCGCGGCTATCTGCGGTTTCTCGTGCAGATGTGTGAATTGGCCGGAGATTGGCTCAAGAGTCAAAAGCTACGTCAGTTCAGCGACCGTAACTCTCTGTGGGCTCAGGCCGACACGTTTTCACGAATCGTTCACCATTCACTAGACCTGGATGAAACAGCGTTTGCTATTGCCAATGAAGGCCGCCGCATTATCGGATGTGATCGGGTAAGCGTGGCAATTCGAAAGGGTGATAAGTGTAAGATCCGAAGCGTCAGCGGGCAGGATACCGTTGAAAGTCGCAGTAATGTCGTAACCTTACTTGGGAAACTCGCCACGCGTGTGATGCGATCAGGTGAACCGATGTGGTACGCCGGAGATACAGAGAATCTACCGCCGCAAATTGAAGAAGTAGTTGATGAGTATGTTGATGAATCATACACCCGCTCTCTGGTAGTTCTTCCGCTAAAGCGTCAGCAGACCAAGGCGACGCTGCACGAGGATCCGACTCGTGAGGAAATGGCTGAGGGGCTTCACGATGATGAACACATTGGTGCCTTAATTGTTGAACAAATTGAGAGCAATCTACCGAGGGAATTAATCGAACCTCGCATTGATCTTGTTTATGAGCACAGTTGTCGTGCGATAAATAATTCGATGGAACACAGTAATATTTTCATGATGCCCATTTGGCGGACCATCGGTAAATCCCGGATTTTGATCAGGGCCAGAACGCTTCCCAAGACGCTTGTGATCAGCAGCATTGTTCTCTCATTGTTGTTTGTAATGATTTTCGTCAAGAAGGACTTTTGGGTTGAATCTGACGGAGTGTTACAACCGGTTCATCGCCATGATGTATTTGTCCCGGCTAATGGGATCGTCGCAAGTGTCGAAGTTAAGGATCAGGACACCGTAGAGGAAGGCGACGTGTTACTGGTGTTGGAAGATCCGGATTTGCAAATTGAGAAAGAGCGAGTTAGAGGACAACTTGAAGAGACGAGAGAACAGATATCAACTGCCAGACGAAGTCAATTCCTTGCTCAGACTCCGGCGGATAAGATACGCATCTCCGGCCAAATTGGACAATTGACTCTGCGGGAGAAAACACTTATTGATCAGCTTGCGCTCATCAGTAAAAAGGAAGACAGATTAAAAGTCCTAAGTCCGTCTGACGGGCAAGTAATCCTTCAATGGGATATCGAACGCTCCCTGTTGTATCGGCCGGTTGCGGTAGGACAGGTTGTCATGACGGTGGTCGAAGTTGCAGATCAGGATGAATGGGAAATAGAACTAGCAATGCCGGAACGACGGATGGGGCATCTGCTTTCGCATCTGGAAGTGTTGCGGGCTGATGCGGAAGATCCAACGAGTGTGCAGTTGGATGCGCAATACGTGCTTGCAGTGAATCCCTCGAGTGTGCTCAATGGTCAGGTGAAGCTCATTCGCCAAACGACGCAGGTGCAGGGTGAAGATGGGACCGTTGTACCAGTGCTTGTGAAGATTAATAAAGACGATGTGCTCGCTGCGATTCAAGGTGAGCGTGCATTACGGCCTGGTATGACAGTGACAGGCGAAGTATTGTGTGGTCGTGAGGCAATCGGATATGTCTGGTTCCATGAGATGGTGCAGTGGGTTCAGTACCACTTGCTCTTTTAACGAACAATCGGCAGGATGCTGCCATAGATTGGGTGTTGGCTTGAAACTAGTCAATCACTCGCAGTAAAGGGGAGAAAATGTCTCAAGCTCGTTTCATAATTGTGGCCATTATCGTCAGCGGCGTTATTGGTACCTGGCTCATCGCTCAAGAGCCCGACACGCCAGCCGATCCCGTCGTGATCGCTACCATTCGCGACTGTAATATTGGTCTGGTAAATGAAGTCGACGTGAGTGCACAGGAGTCCGGTGTACTGATAGAAGTGTTGGTCGAAGAAGGCGTTTCAGTCAGCTTAGGAGATGTGCTAGCGAAGATTGATGATCGTGATGCACAGGTTCGACGTGTGCAGGTTGAATTGCAAAAGGAAGTAGCTGAGAAGGAAGCGAGTAACGATATCAATATACGAGCTGCTGAAAAAGCCGCAGAAGTGGCAGATGCAGAGTTGGTTGAATCAGAATCGATTAACGCTGAATCTCCCGGTGCTGTGCCGCCAACCAAGATTCGTCGCGAACGTCTGACAGCAGAACGATCCAGGTTGCAGATCGATGTGGCCCAACTCGAATTCGATGTCGCTGCTCTGACCTCAAAAATCCGTCAGGCAGAATTGGATCAGGCGCTAATCACGATTGATCGCCGACAACTAGCATCGCCGATTGCGGGCGAAGTGGAACGTCGATTTAAGGATATTGGTGAATGGGTACAGGCTGGCGATGCAGTGTTTCAGGTCGTCCGAATGGACAAGCTTCGCGTCGAAGGATTCGTCGTGGCTGCGGAGTATCCACCGCTGGCTGTCATTGGAAAGCCGGTGCGAGTTACCTATACCGTGTTTGATAAAGCTGATAAAGCACAACCAAGAAAGCAATTTGTCTTCACGGGCAAGATTGGATTTGCCAGCAATCAAATTCAGGCTGGTGGTGAATATCGTGTCTGGGCAGAAGTAGAAAATCGGAAATACCGCGGGCAATGGGTGCTGAGACCTGGTGCAACACTCGATATGCAATTGTTAGCCGAATAAATATCCCGGCGTTGAGTCGTTTCCACTAGTTTCGGTAATTGAGCACACCAAATGGCAACGCTTGCTGACAGCTTGATTAGTAGTACATCTCGATCGCTGACGCTGCGCATGCGTCCGGATCTTTCCAGTCGGCGTCAGCAATACCAAGGTCGTGCATACTGGGTAATCAAGGAACCGGTTGGCCTGAAGTATTACCGCTTTCACGAAGAGGAGTATGCAATCCTCAATATGCTGGATGGTCATACCAGCATGGATGCGATCAAGGAGCAATTCGAACGGGAATTCGCGCCACAGAAGGTCACGCACCAGGATCTCCAGCACTTTATCGGAATGCTGCATCGAAGTGGATTGGTGATTTCAGAGTCCACAGGACAGGGCAAGCAGCTTAAGCATCGCGGTGATACGAAGAAGCGCAAGGAGATTCTCGGAAAACTTACAAATGTGTTTGCAGTTCGCTGGCGAGGCATCGATCCGGAGAGAATTCTCAACCGAATCTATCCGTATACCGGTTGGTTCTTCTCCTGGATTACCGTCACCTGCGCTGCGCTGTTGGCCGTTTGCGCCTTGACGCTGGTCATCGTTCAGTTTGATGTGTTTTCTGCCAAACTTCCGACCTTCCATCAGTTTTTTGGTCCACGTAACTGGATCTATCTGGCCATCACGATGGGGGTGGTTAAGGTCATACACGAATTTGGTCACGGGCTAACTTGTAAACGATATGGTGGAGAGTGTCACGAGATGGGCTTCATGTTGCTTGTCTTCACGCCTGCGCTCTATTGCAACGTTTCTGACTCCTGGATGCTACCAAACAAGTGGCACCGGGTTTTTATCGGGGCAGCTGGAATCTACGTGGAGATTTTTCTGGCGTCAGCCGCGACATTTGTCTGGTGGTTTAGTGGGCCCGGTTTGGTGAACCAGCTAGCACTGAGCATTATGTTCATTTGCTCGGTCAGTACCATTCTCTTTAACGGTAACCCCCTGCTCCGGTTCGATGGCTATTACATCCTGATGGACCTGGTAGAGATCCCCAATCTGCGTCAGAAATCATCCGAAGTGCTAAAACGGTTCTTGACCGGATTGTGCCTTGGATTAGAACAGCCGGAAAATCCGTTTCTGCCGCAGCGAAATCGGTTTTTCTTCGGTTTGTATACGGTGGCAGCCGTTCTGTACCGCTGGTTTATCGTGTTCTCGATATTCATGTTTCTGAACCAGGTGCTTGAGCCTTATGGGCTAAAAGTGCTCGGTCAGATACTCGGTGGATTAGGTGTGTTTGGTCTCGTAGTCCAGCCACTCATACAATTAGGTAAGTTTTTCTATACGCCTGGGAGGTTGTATAAGGTGAAACGTCATAGACTTCTCATTTCCATTTCGGTGATCGGAGCGATCATACTTGCGATCCTGTTTGTGCCGTATACATACCATATTGAATGTCCGGTACGCATCGTCGCACGGGAATCCATTACGGATGTGAACACCGGTGAAACCTATCGTGTTTCGGCCACTATTTATGCACAGGTCTCTGGTGAATTGTCGTATCGAGTGCAGCCTGGTAACTGGGTTGAGCAAGGTGATGTCATTGCACATTTGGTAAATGACGACGAGCATATTCGACTTATTGAGCTGGAAGGTCAGTTGGCAGAAGCACGTCAGCAGCGAGTTGTGTTGAGCAAGCAGCGCAGTGTTGACGTTCAGGCTGCTGAGTTGCTACACGAGACGGATGAGCGGATTGTTGCATTATCAAATCAGATTAAGCAACAGAACCATAAGGTGGCAAAACTCGATGTGAGATCACCGATATCCGGCGTAGTGATTCCGGCCAGTTATCGACAAAAGTCAGGTGGTCAGGATGGTCGCTTGCCGCAATGGCATGGGTCCCTGATGGAAGATCGTAACTTAGGCGCGTTCGTCTCACCGGATGATCCGATTTGTACGGTCGTCACGCCACGCGAGGCAGATAAGGAAGCCGCCCGCAAGGCATTACCGGGCGAAGCTTTGGCAGGTATTTCATTTCAACTTGATGCTGAACTCGTGATAGATCAGGGTGATATTGAGCTCATCCAGCCTCAAAACAAAGTGGAAATTTGTCTGGAGTTATATCCGGGTGACATGATTGAAAGTGAGATTACTCGATTGGCGTTTGGGAATTTGAAGGAAAGCCCGACTTCAATATCGAGCCAGTCAGGTGGCCAGCTTGGCACCGTCATGGACCAAAGCGGTGCGGCGCGACCCATCAGCACATCGTATTATGCCAGAGCCAGTATTCCAGATTCCAGTCGGCTTCTACATCAGGTTGACTTGCGCGGACGTGCACGCGTTTATCCGGGAGTTAGTCGGTCATTAGGGTGGCGTATATGGCGATTTGTAACTCGTACGTTCCATTTTGCGATGTAATGGCAATGTTCTTCCATATTTGCCTCAGTAAACCGTGCGATATGGTTGTAGAAAAAATGCCTTATGTGGTATCATCCTGCATCGCAAAACACCGTGACCTGCGATGAATAATTAAAATAGTTAAACGGTAATATCGAGTTAGCCATACGGAGAGAGATACATGGCCGAGGACAAAGACGAAGCTGTAGAAGCACAAGAAGAAAACACAGAACAAGCTGAAGATTCGGCGGCTGAAGAAGCTCAGGCAGAGGCACCCGCGGCTGCGGAATCTGCACCAGCTGCCCGGCCACAACAACCGATACAGGTTCAAGTGGACGATGCTGGAGTCACGTGCTCTTATGCAAACTTCTGCCGTGTAACCGGTTCACCAGAAGAATTGATTGTGGATTTCGCTCTTAATCCCCAGCCAATGGGTGTGCCAAACAATCCCATTAAGATTGACGAGCGAATTGTCATGAATTTCTATACGGCAAAACGATTGCTCGGAGCACTGCAAATGTCTATTCAACGACATGAAGCCGTGTTTGGCGTTTTAGAAACAAATATCCAGAAACGGATAAATCCGCAGCAGCAACAAGGCTAAATAGCCTTACGTATAAAGTCAAAGGCCACCGGTAGCAAAACACTACCGGTGGCCTTTTTTTGTGACGCCATTAAATTGACTATTGTTGTTTTCGAAGTGCAACCGGATTCTCGACCCGACCGGCTTCTCGTTGGCCCGTACCTTTGGAATTTCCGTGGCCGAGTTCTGTTCGAGCCGTTTCGGCAAGTTCTTTCAGTTGTGTAACGACTTCCGGATTTTGATCAGCCACGTTTTTCGACTCACTAATATCGTTGTCGAGGTTGTAGAGCCGATCCGGTAATTGGGTCGGCTCTTTTTGTCCTCGTGTTCGCTGTTGACGAGAAACATGAAGCTTCCATGGGCCGCTGCGTACGGCCTGCAGATCGGCCCTAAAGTAGTAGTAAAAGGCATCATGAGGAGACTTGGCTCGTCGCCTGCCGTTAAGGATGTGACTGATATCATGGCCATCAATCTCATTGGCTAATTCACCAGCCGTTGCCGTTAACTTGGCAAATGTCGGTAATAGATCAATCGTGCTCGTTAACTCGTCCGAGGAGGTTCGGGCAGCTATTTTGTCAGGCCAGCTTGCCACAAAAGGAACACGCATTCCACCTTCCATCGTGCTGCCCTTGTATCCACTGAGAGGTTTGTTTGAGCCACCCCAGGTACGCGCTGCACCGTTATCGGATGTGAAGATCACCAGCGTGTTGTCGTCCACCCCGTTTGCCTTGAGAGCCTTCAGAATCTCACCAGTCGACCAGTCGATTTCTTCCACACTATCACCAAACCCGCCGTTAGCACTTTTGCCGGCAAAGTCAGGTGATGCAAAAACAGGATTGTGCGGCATCGTATGTGGGAGGTAAATGAAAAACGGTTGATCCTTGTTTTGAGTAATGAACTTGACCGCTTCTTCGGTATATCGCTGAGTGATATACGATTGGTCAGGTTCTTCCTCAATGACCGTTGTGTTTCTAAGAAGTGGTAACGGCGGATAGTTTCGGTTCTTGTAGTGGTTACCCATGTCATTGGAGTAGGGAATGCCGAAGTAATAATCAAATCCCTGCTCGGTTGGTAGAAATGGTGCCTGGTCGCCCAGGTGCCATTTACCGATACATGCTGTCGCATATCCCGCCGAACCAAGCACTTCTGCCATGGTGATTTCAGTGGGATTTAGACCTTTAAAGGCGACTGGAAACAGCACCCAACCTCCGCGAGCATCTTCGTGCATATTTACTCGGCGTGGATAGCATCCGGTCATCAGACTACTTCTACTTGGTGTGCACACACCACAGGTCGAATAAAAGCTTGTCAGTTTGATGCCGTTTCGGGCAAGGCTGTCGATATGGGGCGTGCGGTGATTTTCGCTACCAAAACAACCGATGTCACCGTACCCCAGGTCATCGCAAAAGATAAGTACGATATTGGGTGTTGTGTTGCCTGCCCTGGTGGCAAGTGGCATGACCAATGCCAGGGTGAGGAAAACTGCCCACGTGAGATTCGATAATTTGTGCATATACATTCAGCCTTTTTTTGGCATCGCAGGATGCTTCGGTTTTAGAAGGTTTAAGGTTGCGATTTAATTGGAATTGTAATGTTGCCCGATTGCTTTGTTGCACTTAGCGTAATGGGCTCTCCCAAAATAGCAGCAGTTCTGTAAACCATGTTACCCAACTCGTGATTTATTCAACACGACCCGGTTCACGCAGTTCACTTCCTGTTTTTTGTGTCAAAGTGTCGCCGATGGAGTCGCGATACTGATCAGCAAGCTCAGTGAGTCGTTTAATTACGTCTGGATATTTTTCAGAGACATCGGTCGATTCGCCAATGTCTTCTACCAAATTATATAGCTCCAGACCGGTTTTCTTTTGAATATAAGGACTCGGTATCCCATCGTTACCGGGATCTCCCTTGAGCGATCGGTAGCCGTGCGGGAAATGAAGTTTCCATGGTCCGCTTCGCACAGCGTGTAGCGCCTTGCCCCAGTAATAACAATAAACGTCGTGTGGAGACTTTGCACCGGATTCTCCACTCATGAGCGGTAGGATACTCAGGCCGTCAATCTTATTGTCTGACAGTGGTGCCCCGGTGATGTCAGCTAGTGTGGGTAAGATATCGATCGTCGCAGCAATCTCGTTACACGATGTGCCAGCCGGGATCTGCCCCGGCCACCACATGATGCACGGCACCCGTTGACCACCTTCCCATGCAGTACCCTTACCTTCTCTCGGTGGTCGCCCCGATCCGGCATGGTTTCCGTACGACAGCCACGGTCCGTTGTCTGTTGTGAAGATGACCAGTGTCTTGTCATCAATCTTGTTTTTGCGAAGTGCACGCATGATCTGTCCAACGCCCCAGTCGATTTCACGTATGACATCGCCGTAAAGTCCTTGTTCAGAAATTCCGTCGTGCTTCTTGGAAACAAAAAGCGGCACGTGTGGCATGCTGTGCGCGACGTATAAAAAAAATGGCTTATCGCTGTGATCGTTAATAAAGTCAACGGCGCGGCGAGTGTAATCTGTCGTTAGCTTTGTCTGGTCAGGGTTATGGCCGATGATGTTGTTTTGCTCGATTAATGGCAGCGGCGGAAAGCGGTCACCGGCGGTCGGGTGAAACGGCCACATGTCATTTGAATAAGGCAGCCCATAGTAATCATCAAAGCCATGTTGCATTGGCAGGAATTGTTCCTGGTAGCCCAGGTGCCACTTGCCATACATAGCGGTAGCGTAGCCTCTTTGCTTCAACAACTCCGGGATGAGTAGCTCGTCTTCGTGAATGCCGTGCTTCGATGCATGGCTTGGTGCACCAAACATGCCAATGCGATTTGCATAGCAGCCAGTTAGCAGCGATGCACGCGATGCTCCGCATACGGCTTGCGAGACGTAGAAATCAGTGAATCGCATTCCCTGTCGTGCCATACGATCGAGATTCGGCGTCGTGAATCCTTCCGCACCAAAACAACCGACATCAGAATAGCCCTGATCGTCGGTGAAAATGATGACGACATTGGGGGTACTGTCCGCTTTTGCGATGCTTGCAAATACAGTCAAACCGAACAAAACCGCAACACGGGAGAATACTGTCATGTGATTACCTGAAGTTGAGAATTGGAATCTTATCTGTGTGCCAATTTAGAAATAGCTTCATCCATGATAGGAGTACGTTTTGGCCAGGTGTACCTTTCAAGACGCACTTTTAAATCGCCGCTCGATAACCTTCCGGCCTTTTTCAAGTCGTGGCAGCGTCCTAGTGCCAAAGCCAATGACTCAGCATCACCGTCGTAAAAGAACTGTTGCCGGTCAGGATGGCTATCCAGTTCAAATACTTCCGGGTATGCGAGACGCCGTGGTAGTAACGGGTATGCTCCGGCAAGTGCGGCCTCGACGGCGGAAATGCCAAAAAACTCGTGAATGGCAGTCGATACAAAAACGTCTGTTGATTGCATTAGCTCAACGAATTGCGATTTCGATTCGGCGTAACCGAATTCATCGATGTACGTCGCAAACTCTTGCTTAGCCATTTCAAACACTGGCGGTTCGCTTTTAAACGATTCCCCTAGGATTCTAAGCCGTAGGTTTAGTCCATTGGCGATCGCAAGGCGGACCGCATCGAAAAAGGTCTCAGGATCCTTGTCATGTTCCCAGCGAGCGGCCCAGGTCACAACGAGCGGATCACCAGAAGTATTTGAGGCTTCAGCTTCGTCCTCACCACGGCTCGCAAACACCGGATCGACACCCGGTGGTTGGATCGTAGATTTGTCTCGTAGTAGAGGTATGTGATGCGATGGCTGAAAGTCCGGCATGCGATGTAAGAATGCGTCGAGTTCGGTTAGAAACTCGTCTTCATTGAATTGGCTGTTGTACCAAATCTGGTCAGCGGTGATTGCGGATGTGAAGTTGCTAAATGCGAAATGGTAATCCCACTCTCTGGGTTGCCGGCTTGGGTATGTGAGTTGGTTTTCGTGAAAGTAAAGCACAGCTGGAAGGCGGGCGATTCTCGAATCCACCAGACCTTTCCATTCCGCAAGATTCAGCATGTCACTGCAGAACACAACATCCCAGTGTTCACCCTGAGATGCCAACTCGTTGACCTGATCGGCTAGTGTAATGGCACTATGCCGCATTCGCCATTTCCAGTGAAACGCCGGTAGGTCGACGATGGTAAAGTCGTGGACGCTGTGAGATTGCCAGCCCATGAGAAATGCGAGATGACTGCCGCCAAAGTACGGCTCGATTGCCAAAACACGCATGATTTTGATGCCTGCCTGATGCCCAATAGGGATTCGTCTGCTGGGGTCAAAGTTTAGTGATTGTGCCCGGAGTGGTCCTGCTCTTCAAAAATAACTTCGAACTCCTCACCATTTACACTTACATTGGCTATCGCGATCACAGCAGGCCCGACGTTTTGTAATTGAGTAGCCAGGACAGGATCTGTCTTTTCAAACTGGCTGTACGAGCCGTCCTCAAGTTTTACTCCGGGTATCTCGTGCGTTTCAGACGCTTTACCGGAGACTGCGACACTAATGGTGATTGCAGAAGCATCGGTTGTGACATCTTTCTTCATTTCAGAATCAAGCAGGTAGAAACTTAGCTTACCGGAGTCGGTGTGTGACCACTCCAGGTGAAACTGCTCTTCTCCAATCTCGAGAATGTGACCGCCATGTGGTCCTTCGCTCGCGTGATTATGTCCATGGCCATGGCTGTGATCGTGTCCGTGACTGTGCCCGCCACCACCACTGGTGGCGTTGTCGCTGCTAGATTCACCACAACCGGTGAACGCAAGAGTCAAAAAGCAAAAGAAGGTGGCGATTCGGTTATTCGTCATGATGTTTGATTCGTTCGGTTCTCGGTGTAACGGATTTGAATTGACCCGGATTTGGCTATCGGTCTTGGTATGACTGACACCAAATTCACCATAGTCACTAATTGTATTACGTAATAGCAGTGCATTTAGTTGGTTAGGAATTCAAGGAGATCAGCAAGTTGTTGTGCGGTTAGATTCTTAACCAGCAATTCCGGCATCAATGACTGGTTTTGTCTTTCCATGCGATCGACGCTCTCCTTAGAAAGTTTCAGCACTTCACCTTTCGAGTCAACAATTGTCAGGTGTTCATCGGTTTGCTCCTTGACCATGCCGCTAAGAACACGACCTTCCGTTGTCTCGATGACATAGTATGCATACTTGGCATCGATCCGACGCGATGGATAGAGAATGCTGTCAAGAATCTCTGCCCTGGACTGCTTGCTCTTTAGTGCCGCAAGATCCGGACCAAGTGCTTTACCTGATTCACCAATCTTATGGCAGTTTCGACACTGAACCCCTTCTGCAATTGCAAAGAGGTCACGTCCACGTGCGACATCGCCTTTTATAGCCAGTATCGTCTGTGAATTGATTTGATCTCCTAGCCTTTTCGGGATCGTTCCAGGTGGCAAATACAACTCAAAGAGCCCTGTGATGTGCGGTGCGGCTTGGTCAGTCACCTTCTCCGCAATATGCTCATGTAGCTTGGTATTTGCATCTGATACTGCTGCCAGTGCTATGCCGAGAGATGCTGGCGTGTTGCCAAGAGATTGTTCAACAATCGAGTCTCCTTCATCTCCTGTCAACGCTTCAAAGTTGAGACTCTCTTGAAGGTCTGCACGTTGAGTTAACACCGACGCCTGCACCTGTGGTGTTGCTTCGGTATTATCAATCGCTTTAAGTGACGTAATCCACTTGGCTAGAGATTGTACAAACGACGTGTCTGGCGTGTTGGCGCCGAGATGTGGCATGTGCCCGCGTCCGACAGTTAGTAAGCGATAAAGCATAACACTTCCGAATGGATCTCCAGGCGAAATGATCCGAGCATCAGGGATAGAGAAACTTCCCTGTGTCGGTCTAGCCTGAATCATTTTCATGGCGTTTGGCTCCAGTTGAAAACGTAAGTCGATGGTAGCCGTGCCACCGCCGCCAACTTGGTGGCAATTGCTACAGTTGGATGCAAGGTAGCTGCGAATTTGAAGTTCGAGTTGTTCCGGTGTCTCGATCACAGCAGTGCTGGCAGTCATTGCCGGAAGGCTGGGTTGTAGATTCGCCGGATCAAATGCCTCAGTGTCACTAAGGCTGTCGCCTGCGATACGGATGTGCCCACTTTGAATTAGTGCGTGCAGTTGGTTGTCCTCGCCGGAATTGAGCTGTTCAGTTCGGAATCCAATGACCTGATTTGTGCGAGTGTTATGACAGGCAAGGCATTCGCTGCGACTGTTGATCCGCCATTTCAGAACACGTGAGCCACTTTCAACGGCAACCAGGCTTCCGTTACTGCCCACGAGTTCAGCATCGGACCCTTCCTCGTTCCAGAGATAGCTATACGCATGCCATTCATTGCCTTGATACAAAAGTACTTGTGTTTCAATTGGCCTATTGGGTTGGGCATTGTAAACCGTCTTTGCGAGGACTGTACCGCTTGCTGGAGTGAGTGCCCCGTTTTTTGGGTCAACCGTCCATGAACCACCATCAGGAATTCCGACAAAGCGTTTGCTCGTTAGTCCATCCATCCACTGTGGTTGAGCGACTTGATAGCTTCGCACTCCGGGTGCGGTTTGTGTGAGATCGTCCGGATTAAACAGGCCGGTTTGAGAAAGTTTGTTTGGGAAGTCGGTGGTGGCACCGGCATCTTCATTGGGTTGGAGTTGATAGATTCCCCCGGCATAGTCCATTACCAGTAGTTCTTTGTCGGCGGTCTCTCCAAAGCAGATTACCTTTAGTGTACTTCTTGCAATCTCCGTGGCTTTTACTTCGCGTGACTTGGAGTTGGTTGGTAGAGCCCAGAGCTTTCCGGTGACGTAATCACCGTAGATATACTGGCCGACCAGGCCTTCTAGTTGGCTGCCTCTGTAAACATAGCCGCCTGTAATAGATCTGGATTCACTGTGGTGGTGTGAAACGGCAGGTGGCAGGATTGGTGTTGGGCCGGGTGTAGCAGAAGATTGAACCGCTTGGGGCCCTTCAGTTACGCTCCAGCCATAGTTTCCACCTCGCTGAACGTCATAAATCATTTCCCACAATTCCCAGCCAACATCACCAAGCCAGAGTTTGCCGGTATCACGGTCAAAGCTGATCTTCCACGGGTTTCGGAATCCAAACGCCCAGATTTCGCCGCGAGCATCTGGTGTGTCCACGAATGGATTGTCTTTGGGAATAGCGTATGCCTTTTGGTCGGCTGTTCGCTCTTGCGATACGTCAATGCGCAGTACGCAGGAAAGCAGGTCATCAACGCCCTGCCCTGTGTTGTTTTGGTCTGGAGGTGACGGAGGTGAAGCATCGCCGGTGGTTATGTAAAGGTAACCGTCATTACCAAATTTCATGCAGCCACCATTGTGACCGCCCGACCGCCATCGAATTAGGATTTCTTCAGTTTGCAGGTCGACGCGTGGCACTTCACCTTCGGTCAGTCTGAAACGTGAAACATGCGTGCCGTTATCAGAATTTCCTTTTGCTACGTAACAGATATAGACCAATCGGTTTTCGTCAAATGAGGGGTCAAAGGCGAGGCCATAGATCGCGTTTTCGGCGTCAATGAGCTCTTTTAGGTCAAAGACGAGGTCCGCGTTGTCACAGGCTGAGCAGGACTCCTTGAAGCTGTATATTTTTCCCTTTTGAGTAGCGACATAGAGTCGGTTTTCCGGCCCTGATGTGATAATCACCGGGTTTATGAAGTTCAAGTTTTCATAAACACGGATGATTTCGTAAGGAGACGCGGGTTCTGGACTGCCGGAGAGTCGCGAATTTGTCCATTTTTCTACATGGTTCACTGATTCAGAATTATCTGAATCCGCGCCCGTTTCTGAACAAGTTGATGTTGTGTGAATACTTAATTGTCCGTATTCTTCTCCCTCCCCAAGTAGGGGAATGGTTACGAAACTTACGGCAAGGATGCCAACGATCGTTGTTTTTGCAGTGAAATAGGCCGTTTTTGATGACATTTGTAGGGATGCTTTCTGGCTCAAAACAAAGGTGTCTTTCATCGTTTATGCGTGAAAACCTATTGTTATGTTGCTGGGCGCGAACTGCAAGCAAGTTGGTGCTAACACTACGTGTGGAAGTGCGGAATACGAAATGGTGGAAAAAGTTGCAAACAAACTGGGAGATCGTGCGAATCTATGCCGATTATGTTGAGTAATCCGACAATTCCGGAAGTGTTGGTTTTGCGCATTATTGCGCGACGATTAAGTTTAACGAATACATGGAGTTGTCACGGCCGGTGGTTGAAAACTGGTTTTTCCACTGGATGTAAAGAGTTTTTAAGGGTTAACGGCCCTTAAAGCCGCCTTGGAGAGCAGGCAATGAGACAAGTGTGGATGCGAATCCTGTGCGTTTTAGCAATAGCAGCAACAAGTGTAGGTGCTGAATTACAGGCTCAGAGCTATCCTGCAGCCGGTTATCGGCCCGCATGGATGCAGCAGCAGTCAATGGCTCAGTACGGACAGCCGCCAGGTTACGGATCAGCCCCGGTGCAACAGCTGGGGCCTGGGGCGTTTAGGCAGGCAGCACCGATGCCTATGGCGGGTCAACCCATGCCGGGTCAACCTATGCCGGGTCAAATGATGCCAGGTCAAATGATGCCAGGTCAAATGATGCCAGGTCAACCGATGCCAGGTCAACCGATGCCAGGTCAACCGATGCAGCAGGCCGCATTCATGGGGCAAGGAGTCCCGAATCACTCTCGAGTTGGTGGACGATTAAGTAACGCTACTAATCGAATTGCAAACCGCTTCGCTCCTTACGGCGAGGCTGGCTATTGTGCACCACGTTGGTACGACATCAATATCGGTACATCATTCATGAGCCGCGATGGTGTTGGCCGTGGTGGTGTTGGCGTGGCAAGTGATGGTATTGCGGGCCCCATCGTACTTGGTACAGACGATCTGGCCTTCGATGAAGAGGGTTCACTGCTTTTTGATGCAGCGATTCAATTGCAAGGCGGCAACGTGCTGGAATTTGGCTATCACGGTCTAGGGAATTGGGCAACGTCGAAGTCAGTGGAGAGTAATGGCAACCTGTACAGTGTGCTAAGTAACTTTGGCACAGCACCGTTTGGTGGTTTTGGCGAAACGGATGCTGCCAACCTGCACCGAATGGCTTATTCCACTTCGTTTGATAGTGTTGAGCTTAGTCTGCGGCGCCGATGGACGGGCCCTAATTGCCGCTATCAAGGTTCATTCCTGATGGGTGCGAGGTACATCTATCTTCTAGAAGATTTCTTGTATCACACATCATCCAATAACGGTTCAATGGACTTCGCTGCATCAACAGTCAATAGCATGCCTGGTCTTCAGGTTGGTGGTGATCTGTGGATTGCCGTTGCCCCAGGTTTAAGTGTTGGGATCGATGGTAAGTTTGGCGTACTCTACAACGGCACAGAGGCAAAAAATGTATACACCGCGACCTCGATTCCAGCTCCTGGCTTAGTTACAGATGATGACGATGGTCGTGCAGCATTCATGTTGGATGCAAAGCTAT
>Ga0114933_10002595_pt1 | contig 18459 bp, 17 predicted proteins | sample 4SBtaG_FD_89691 | JGI IMG/M metagenome (GOLD analysis project Ga0114933, IMG submission 89691) | Deep subsurface microbial communities from Kolumbo volcano to uncover new lineages of life (NeLLi) - 4SBTROV12_W25 metaG | ecosystem: Environmental > Aquatic > Marine > Volcanic | place: Kolumbo... | reverse complement strand
TGGAATAGGGCACCTAAAATCATCAGGATATGTAAGCTCTCGGCTATCTATCTCCTTGATCAGCTTATTGGTGATCTGAAGGGACTTCCCAACCTTTGTTAATTTATTAGAGCCTTTAGGTATTAATTTCATTCCTCATCCTTTTCAAGTTCTTTCCACCAGTCTCCTGGATTTCCAGATAAATTAACTTCTTTTAATTTTGGATTATTACTTAAATCCAATGAGGTGAGTTGATTATCTCTACAATCTAAATACATTAAAGCAGTATTCTTGCTAACATCCAATGACGTGAGTTGATTTTCAGAACAATTCAAATGTCCTAAAGCAGGATTTTCGCTTAAATCTAATGAAGTGAGTTGATTTACACTAAATTCTAATTGAATTAAAGCAGTATTCTTACTAACATCCAATGTGGTGAGTTGATTTTCCCAACACCATAATATAGTTAAATATGGATTTTTACTTACATCCAATGAGGTGAGTTTATTTTTTCCACAACTCAATTCAGTTAAAGCAGTATTCTTACTAACATCCAATGAAGTGAGTTGATTATTATAACATTCTATTTTAACTAAAGCAGAATTATTACTTAAATCTAATGAGTTAAGTTTATTACTTTCACAACACAATCTAGTTAAAGCAATATTTTTACTTACAACTAATGATGTAAGTTGATTATTGGAACACCATAATTCAGTTAAAGCAGTATTCTTACTTACATTCAATGATGTAAGTTCATTACCTGTACAATGCAATTTAGTTAAAGCTGTATTATTGCTTACATCCAATGAGGTGAGTTGATTGAAAGGACATCCAAAATTAGTTAAAGCTGAAAAGTATTGTATTCCATCTAGGCTTTTAATTTTTTTTCTAAAAATTCTTAATTTCTCAATCCCTTTAACATCTTTATAAGCAACAGTTCCATCAACAACTTCTATGTTATAATCTTCTATTAATACTTTTTGGAAATTTTCATCTGGAATAGGGCACCTAAAATCATCAGGATATGTAAGCTCTCGGCTATCTATCTCCTTGATCAGCTTATTGGTGATCTGAAGGGACTTCCCCACCTTTGTTAATTTATTAGAGCCTTTAGGTATTAATTCCATTGTCTTCTATCCTGTTTTTCAAGTCCTATCCACCAGTCTCCTGGATTTCCAGATAATTTAACTTCTTTAAATTTTGGATTATTACTTAAATCTAATGAGTTGAGTTCATTTTTACGACAATCGAAATAAGCTAAATCAGTATTCTTGCTTACATCCAATGAAGTGAGTTGATTATAATAACAATTTAAAAAACGTAAATCAAAATTATTACTTACATCCAATGAGGTGAGCTGATTATGAGAACAATTTAAAAATTTTAAACTTTTAAGATTTTTAAGATTTAAATATGAAAAATGATTTTTACTACATAATAATTTAATCAAATTTGGATTATTAACATCTAACAATTTGAGTTTATTAAATGAACAATCTAGGAACTCTAAAGCAGGTATAAAGTCAATATAAAGTGTAGTGAGTTGATTTGAATTGCATTCCAAATGAATTAAAGTAATATTCTCACTAACATCCAATGAGGTGAGTTCATTTCCAGTACACTTTAGTTTAGTTAAAGTTGTATTACTAGTGACATCCAATGAAGTGAGTTGATTATCACTACAAACCAAAACAGTTAATAAAGTATTTTTACTCACATCCAATGAGGTGAGTTGATTACTAAAACAATACAAATGTGTTAAAGCAGTATTATTACTTACATCCAATGAGGTGAACTGATTATAACTACACCATAATCCAGTTAAAGCAGTATTATTACTAACATCCAATGAGGTGAGTTCATTTCCACCACAATTTAGTTTAGTTAAAGCAGTAAAATATTCAATACCTTCTAAACTTTGAATTTTTTTTCTTGAACAATCTAACTCCTTTATCCCTTTCACATCTTTATAAGCAACAGTTCCATCAACAACTTCAATGTTATAATTTTTTCCTAAAACTTTCTGGAAATTCTCATCTGGTATAGGACACCTAAAATCATCAGGATATGTAAGCTCTCGGCTGTCTATCTCCTTGATCAGCTTATTGGTGATCTGAAGGGACTTACCAACCTTTGTTAATTTATTAGAGCCTTTAGGTATTAATTTCATCTTTCATCCTTTTCAAGTTCTTTCCACCAGTCTCCAGGATTGCCTGATAATTCAACAACTATTAATTTTGGATTTTTACTTAAATCTAATGATGTAAGTTGGTTATTACGACATAATATGCCTAATAAAACCGGATTATTCCTTAAATCCAATGACGTAAGTTGATTAGAATAACAATCCAGAATTACTAAAGCAGGATTCTTGCTTACATCCAATGAGGTGAGTTGATTCCACCAACAAGTCAAATAAGTTAAAGCAGAATTATTACTAACATCCAATGACGTGAGTTGATTACTCGTACAGTTAAAATTAGTTAAAGCAGAATTATTACTCAAATCCAAAGAAGTGAGCTGATTAGAATTACACCACAATTTAGTTAAAGCAGGATTCTTGCTTACATCCAATGAGGTGAGTTGATTATTCATACATATCAATTCAGTTAAAGCAGGATTATTACTTACATCTAATGAGGTGAGTTGATTATTCATACATATCAATTCAGTTAAAGCAGGATTATTACTTACATCCAATGATGTGAGTTGATTATTAAAACACCATAATCCAGTTAAAGCAGTAAAATATTCAATACCTTCTAAACTTTGAATTTCTTTTTCTCTACAATCGAATTTCTCAATTCCTTTAACATCCCCATAAGCAACAGTATTATTAATAACTTCAATATTATAATCTTCTATTAATACTTTTTGGAAATTCTCTTCAGGTATAGGACACCTAAAATCATCAGCCAAAGTAACCTCTCGGCTGTCTATCTCCTTGATCAGTTTATTGGTGATCTGAAGGGACTTCCCCACCTTAGTTAATTTATTAGAACCTTTTGGTATTAATTTCATTCCTCGTCCTTTTCAAGTTCTACAACAACCATTCTCCAGGATTTCCAGATAACTGAACCTCTTTTAATTTAGTATTATTATTTAGGTCAATTGAGCTAAGTTGATTGTTACAACAATTCAAAAAAGTTAAAGCAACATTCTTAGTAACATCTAGCAATCTGAGTTTATTTTCACTACAATACAATTTAGTTAAAGCAGTATTATTACTAACATCCAATGAAGTGAGTTGGTTTTTATAACACTCCAATTTAGTTAAATTAATATTCTTGCTAACATCCAATGATGTAAGCTTATTATCCCAACAACTTAATACTACTAAAGCAGGATTATTACTTACATCCAATGAAGTGAGTTGGTTTTTTTCACAGAACAAATGAGTTATAGAAGGGTTATTACTTATATCTAATGATTTTATTTGCGTCCCAAAAAAAGCTAATATTTCAAGTTTTTTATTATTACTTAAATCAACCTCTTTGATTAATTCATTACCAAAGAATAATTTTTCTAAAGAAATATTTTTTGTAACATCTAACTTTGTAAGTTTATTAATATCGCAATCTAATCTTTTGAGTTTAATATTTTTACTTAAATCTAAAGTCTTAAGATCATTTTCGTTACATCGAAAATCTTCAATATTAGTATTCTTACTTACATCTATTGATGTAAGATTATTATTGACACATATTAAAGTGATTAATGATGTTAAATACTCTACACCCTCAAGACTATGAATTTTTTTGCCATAAAATTCAAGTAATGTTATCTCTTTCACGTCTTTATAAGCAACAGTTCCATCAACAACTTCAATGTTATAATCTTCTTTTAATACTTTCTGGAAATTCTCATCTGGAATAGGGCACCTAAAATCATCAGGATATGTAAGCTCTCGGCTATCTATCTCCTTGATCAGCTTATTGGTGATCTGAAGGGACTTACCTACTTTGGTAACATTGGTACTAATTGGCACCAAAGATTTAATATCCTTGTTAGATTTTTTGTTGCTCACTAATCTAATTTTAGTCTTAAGTCTTCCAGTTCTTTTTGAAGTTTGTCTTTAGTGGTATTGAAATATTCATCCCAATCTACAATCTCGTCAACTGTTTTATATGTATCACTTTGCTTAATGTTGATAATTTCCTCTTTAAGTTTCTTGGCTTTGTCTTTTAATTGCATAATGGTAGCCTTTAATAACTTTTTATCATCCAACTTATCGCCTTTAGTTCTAACAAGCATTCCATTTTCAAGATTATTAAGTATTTCACTAACTCTCTTTAAATCATTTTGCTCATTTGCTTCATTTAAATCTTTAAAAATTTCTTCTGCTAATCTTTTAGTTTCTGCAGACTCATTAACAAATTTATCTGGATGACATAACATTGATGCTTTTCTGTATTTCTTTTTTAATTCCGATTCTTCCTCTTCTGTTAGATCATATAGCACCTTTTCCTTTTCTTCCTTAATCTGTTCTTGATATTCTTCTTCATCTTTTTCTGCTTCATCAAATTTTTCCTGATCATCCTTAAAAAGCAACTTTCTCAACTTTAATATTTCCAGAATGATCTCTCCAAGTTCAATGGTGTGACGATGCTGAAATTCAGAAAGTAATTTTTCTAATTCAATCTTTTCATTATTAAAAGCATTGATCTGATTTTCAATATTCTTAATCTCTAATTTTAAGGCTGCAATCTCAGGGTCAGTCCAAACTAATAACTGGTTATGATTTGAAATAAACTTCTGAATCTTGGAAATTGCAGTCGAAAACTCCTCTTCATTTAGAAGCTCCATAATTTCAGACAAATCTGAATTAAAGTCAAATTGCTTTAATTTATTAGCTGTCTTTTCAATGTCATCAATATCTTCAAGAAGAATATAGTTCTTTAGTATTTCAAGTCTCTTTATGATCTTATCCAATGGAAAATCTGCTTTTGGATTTTTCTCATCAGGGAAATACTTACTTCGAATGCTGTTAAATTCAGCTATAAACTGATTTGCAAGCGTGGTATCATCACTTGTAACAATAATATTTTCGTGATTTTTCTCGGCTTTATAACTCCAATTATAAGATCCTGTAATACTTGTATGATGATCTATTACACAAAATTTGTGATGCATCAAATCATTATCACCATCACCAATCATATATACTTTTGATTGTTTAATGTTGAGCTTATCAAATTCTATATAAGATTGATTGTTAATCTCATCATCTGAGACCATTAGATATACAGCACAACCCTCATTGGCTTTTTCAACCAACTTGTTGAATAAGTTTTTATTAGTAAACCAGGCAACAGCTAAGTAAATAGAACTTTGAGCATTACTTAACTCCTCTCCTATCTTATCTGCTATGTCTTCAAATATTGCTTCTGTTTGCATTTAACTTAAATATGAATTAGGATACCCTATCAAATATAACATCCTTTACGAGAACTTTCAAAATCTTAATAAGAGGATTCTTGCACATCAAATAAACGTCCGTTTATTTAAGCCCAATAATTCAAGGGAGGTTGAAGATTTTTGAAGGTAAAAGAAAATTACAGGTTTATTTGGGGGAGGATTTTTTGGCTTTTTTCTTTCCAAAGAATACTGGAAACCCATCCCAACCATTATTTTTATACACAATCTGTGGTGCTCTAGGAAGTTTATATTTGTCGAAATCTTCCTTTTTTTTGAATTCATTCCATTCACCCCAAGATTTTATCTTAAGTTTCTGGACTAATAAACTAGCTGTTTCATAATTTAAATAATCTTTATTTTGGGGAGCAATTGCCCCTGTTCCTAACCAATCACCCCAACTAATCCAGCCTTTATTCTTGTATCTATCTCTTGGTGATGAAGGCACATTAAAAGGTTTCTCTCCAGATTTACAATAATTATACCAATCTGATTTTGAATTTAAAGATAATTTTCTCACAAATTCTCTAGCTTCTTCAAAAGGAAGAAATTCTCCATCCCAACCAGGTGTTGTACCAATAAAATCTCCTAAAGAAAGCCATCCCTGATTTTTATAAGTTAGTGATGGATTAGATGGTATATTATCTGGTTTTTTGCCTGTTTTTTTATATTCTCTCCAATCTTTCTGTCCTTTCAATTGTAGTTTTCTAACAAATTCTCTAGCTTCTTCAAAAGAAACAAAAACTTTATCCTTAGCTGCAACTGAACCTGTTCCAAGCCAATCTCCAAGACCTATCCAACCTTTATGTTTATATAATCTCTCTGGTGTTGATGGAATATTAAATGGCTTGTTTTTAGACTTCGAATAATTATTCCAATCTTTCTGTCCTTTCAATTGTAGTTTTCTAACAAATTCTCTAGCTTCTTCAAAAGGAAGAAACTCTCCATCCCAACCAGGTGTTGTACCAATAAAATCTCCAAGACCTATCCAACCTTTTTGTTTATATACTCTCTCTGGTTTTGCTGTAATGAAATATGGTTTTTTTCCTGATTTTTTATATTCTCTCCAATCTTTTTGTCCTTTCAATTGTAGTTTTCTTACATAATCTCTAGCTTCCTCAAATGGTATCCAATTAAATCTGGATAACTTTTCCCATAATTTTATTTCAAGATTATCTTTTATTTCACTCTCATCAATGTATTCTGATAATACCTCAAAGTTGAATATCTTCTCTCCTGCTTTACTTTTCTCAAGTCCTTCACCTTCTTTATCTTTAAAATAATCTATAATTCGCTCATCATTAGCTGCTAATCCTCTTACTACAGAAAGTATCTCATTGAAGTTGTCATTATCTATTTCATTAGTTTCTCCATCATATATAACTGGTAATATGACATAACCCCAATCTTTACCCTCTTTCTTTCTTAAAGCTCTTCCCAGTGCTTGTACAATATCTACCTTACTTCTTCTTGGATCTGCAAATACAATACAGTCTATATTGGGCACATCAACTCCTTCTGTCAGACATCTTGCATTGGTAATTAAAGCCCTATCAGAGTTAGCAAATTCTTGTACAATATCATTTCTTTTAGTAGTAGGAATCTTTCCTGAAACAGTAAATGTGTCTATGGGTTGAAAACCATAAGAATCAGTAATATAATCTTGTATGCCTTGGTTTCTGATTGCTTTGTCAATTGATGAGTGGAATGAGACAGCATTCTTAATAGAAAAACGCTTCATAGCCTTCCTTAAAGCCAACATTGAAGCCATTGATCTAGCTTCTGACTCTTTAGCCCACTTACCATTAAGTTCTACTAATTTATTTTCCCTGATAAAATCAGAAATTTCTGACTTTTTTACATCAATGGTTATTACCTTGTAATCAGTTAATAAATTGTTCTCTATTGCTTCTTTAAAGGACATCTGAGAGAATGTATCTCCATAAATATCCTCATCGTCCATTGAAAGTATATCATCCTTAATTCCACCATAAAACCGCTCTGTAGCAGTCATAAAAATTCTTTTATCAATTGATATGTTTTCTTCAAACAATAAATGACTGAATAGCTTTTTAGATGACCCTACTGTCTTATGTGCTTCATCAAATATCCCAACATCAAACTTCAGCTTCAGCTTTTTACTCAATTCAGCTATAATCTTACCACTTTGATAGGTGGTGAATACTATCTTTTTGGCATTCTTATTCTCTTTTAACCATTTCTCAATATATGCTGGATCGGTTTGACAAGGCACTCCTAAGTTCTCAGTCTTAAATACAATATCATCATTCTTACCAATTCCATCATCAGAACATATGCATAGCCACTTTACCTGTTTTTTGATGGCTACAATCTCCCTTAAGTAAACATCAAGGGTTTGTTTGATCAGAGACAAACTAGGTACAGCAATTAAAGTGTTTTTTGATTTAAGTTCTTGTGTAAACCAAAAGCCTGTTAAACTCTTTCCTGCTCCACAAGGAAAAATCAGTTTACCCCTACTCTCATTTTTAAAGTGTTTTTTTGCATTAGAAACTGCTTTCTTTTGATGAGGTCTAGGTTTAAATGGTTCAGGTATAAAAGACTTTCCTTTTAAATAATTGTGTATATCAGCAAATACTTCTTCATTTAAGTTCGCCCAAGTATCAGAAAGAATGTAGTTTATTGGTTTTGTCTTTATCTTATCAAGGTTTTTTGAAGTCCCGTTAGCACTAGAGCATATATATCCTTGAGAAAAAGCATTGTTACCTTCAAGCATTGATAAAAAGGTAGACACTTCTTTAAATGAAACTGATTTGCTCTTATCGGAATGATACTTACATTGAATAGCGTGATATTCTTTTCCATTCTTTGCAATTAAATCTATACCTAGATCTTGTGATGGTATACCTATTTTTTTTAACTCATTACTTGGAACCTCATCAATTAGCCATACCTCATCATAGAATTTATAAACTGGATGTACTTTAAAGTAACACTTGGTTAATAGTTCAAAGGCATTACCCTTTTCTTTTTTATTAAGCTCCAACAAAGAATTATTAAAATCCTTCCAATTTTTTGATTTAAGAATTACTGAACTAGCTAACATTAATTTATCTCTTTATAGCAGGACTAGATGAAATTGCACCTTATAAACTTGTTATAATAATCTATTTCATTTGTAATTATTAAATATAATCTTTCAAAGAATTATACTCACCATCTAATTCAGATTTTTTCTTTCTTTTTAAAGCCTCTCTAAGTATATATCCACTTATAGGTCTTTTCTTTTTATCTTTACTGCCTTTGGGTCTTCCTAATTGTTTTCCTTGCATTTTAGCCCTTCTAATGCCCTCTTTTGTCCTTTCACTTATCAATGACCTTTCAAACTCAGCAAAGGCAGATAAAATATGGAAATGTAACTTCCCAGATGCTGTAGAAAAATCCAAATTTTCTGTTAATGACACAAAACCAATTCCTTTATCAATAAGCTCTTTAGTTTCCAATATAAGCTCTGTGCTACTTCTAGCCCATCTATCCAGTTTGTAGACAATAACTGAATCATATTTTCCACTTCTTAATCGTGATAATAGATCTTGCTTTATAGGGCGTGTTTTTCTTGTAGATTCCTTCTCTTCAAATATGTCAAATTTCAGGTTATTATCAGTAGCATATTGTAATAACCTTATTTTCTGATTTTCATTGGTTTGTTCATCAGTTGACACTCTACTGTAAAGTGCTACTTTTTTCATAAAATTTATTTTTAGAAATAATAATTAATCCTTATTGAAAGTGTAGTAATTTCCTTGACTCTGTAAAGCTATTATTGATGTTGCAATTAAGGCAAGAGATATTAATACAAAAAATGATGAATCTGAATTTTCTGGGGCTTCCCCAATTGGGGTATAAGGTGAACCTGCTTCAATTGCTATCATATATCTATTTTTAATATCACTATTGTGTCTTCATTAACATAAAAACCACAATTGTAAATTCTATAAATTACTTCACCATCTTCTCTGTATACTCGTTGGTAATATTTGAAGTTAAAGCCTGCACCTAACATAAATTCACGTGAACGGATTACCCTTTCTTTTCCTGCAAGTTGTTTTAATAGTACATTCCAATTATTAGTTAGCGTATAATCTATGTTTCTTGTTATCATACGTTTTTGTCTTGCTCTTTTGTTATGATAGTTAATTCTATTGGAAGAAGAAGCAAACCTTTGATTGTTTCTTTTTGGCTCAAAATGCTCTTTTGTTAATGGGTCTATTTTCATTTTGGATAATAATTTATTGAATTAACTACCAACTATCACTTTTCTATTGATATTGGTTGTATTTAGCAAGGGTTTGAACCATTACAATATAATTTTACACGCTATGATATGGCATAATTTGAATAACATCATATTCCACACGCCTCAATACAAGTTTTTCTGCCACATATTGAAAAATATGCTCTTCTTGATGAATAGCATTTATTCTACACACACTCTTACCCATTCTTATTCCTATGGCTTGATTAAAAAGCATCCTTAAAAGCTTATATCTAATGCTATTATCACATTGAAGTAGTAAGTGGATATGTACACCCCCTTTTTGCTGATAAGGTTCAACAATGTAAAATATTTTTGAAGGATCGGCACTCAATGATTTTTTGCGTAATATGAACTTTCTAAAAATATTAACAAATCTATCGATAAGCCTATGGGCACTTCTATGTGTTAATTTATTTTGTGTGGTTATTGTACACCAAAAACTCCATTGAAAGTGATCACGACTTTGAAGATAGTTTTTATATTCTTGTATACATTTCGCTTTATTTTTCATAAATAATTTTTAAAAAAAAGAAGCAAAAAAGAAAAAGAAGTATATGCTATATATAAATATGCTAATAAGACATAGCTTCGCTATATACAAGTAAAGGCTTGTATTACTTTTTCCTTCTTTTTTACTATTGAACTTTTCGGTCAAGAAGGCTAATAACAGAACTGACAGAAACAAACTTCCTATTGCCTATTCTCGCCACTTTAAGATTCTCATTTTTGACCATCCTTTTTATCTGAGAATCACTATAATCAAAAAATAATTTTAGATTTTTTTGAGAAATCCAACCTCCAATTATTAAAGATCCTTTTCTTTCTTTAAGAATTAATGTCTTTATAATTTGAATTTCTCTTTCTATTTTTAATAATTCAGCCCTCATCTTTCATATCAGATTCAAGAAGTTTCTCAATATCATCTGCATAAAAGAAAAGTCTATTCCCAATCTTTTTACTTCTTACATTAAAATCCTTTGCAAAAGAGCTCATTTTAGTCTGACCATAGCCAAAAAATTCTTTTACTCTATTTCTGGGAACCCATCTTTCAAATACTGATTTACTGTTTTTATTTGTTTCCATTTTCATATTGTTTTAATTAGTTTCACTTTGCAAATGGAACCAAAATCACACAAAAACAGCGGAACAAAATAGTGACATTGAAATTAAGATAATATCAATCTTTCTACTCGTTTAATCTTAAACCTCCTTATTGTAACGTAATTTACTTTTGAATCATAATCATCCTTAAGTATTGACTTATCACATATTAATATCTTTATTAAATCAAAATAGAATACCTTAAAATCAGATTCATTTACACCTTCATTCAATGCTAATATTTCCTTATATAAGATATTAAACCATACTTTATGTGGAAACTTAATTAACCGTTTTAAATTTGGTATTATATCATTGTTTTTAAATGAATAATCCAATGAAGAAAATTTTCTTCGGAATAATTGAATAGTCTCAAGTATTTCCTTTTTATCGTTTTCATTCAGTTCTTTATCCCATCTACCTTCTCTATATTGTCGGGATAAATTTTTTAATACTAAAGAGGGGTCAAAACCAATTTCAGATTCTAAATTAAATAGAGAAAAATAAAAGTCAGAAATGTAATTTTCATAGATGGTAAATAACTGTTCATATTCAATCTTATATTCACAATTTTTAAAAAGTGGATTCAACTCTAAACAAAGAGAATCATATGTATGGAAATATTTAAATGTCAATTTAGTCAGTCCACATTTCTGGAGTAATTCCTTGTCTATATTTTTATTGAAGTAAGAAATATAAGGAAGGCAAATTTTAAGACCTAATGCCATTTCTCTTTCCGAAATATCATCAGAAGATAATAGCATAGAGACATATTTCAAAGCTTCCTTTCTTTCCTTTAATAGGTGTATAGCATATTTCTTTGAAAAGTCTTCAAATATCATCTTGATGGTCTAAAAAATCATTAAAATACTCATCTAGTTTTTCTTTTGCCTCTTTCAACATCTTTTCATTTATATGAAGATAATGAGCATCTATTTCTGAGGCAATGGAGTGCCCCATCATACTTCTAACCAATAAACGCTCATTAATGTTAGCATTATTCAGTGATTGACGAAAAAATCGTCTTGCAAACTTAGTAGACAATTCCACAGAAAATCCTGCTTTTGCACCAATTACTTTTAGATTAAGATTCATTTTATCCAAAGACTTCTTAGGTAAAACACTCCCATTCACATTAGAATCAAGATGATCCTTATAACGCTGCACTATTTCGCAAGCACTTTCAGTTAGATGTTGACGAGTAACAATACCAGTTTTAGTTCGAGTAATATTTAGCTTATAATCCTGAACATCTCTTGGCTTTAAATTTAATAAATCAATATAGGAAATACCCGTATAACAGAGAAAGAGAAATATGTCCTTATAAACAGATAGTTTAGTGGAATAAGACAAATCAAGAAAAATAATTCTTCTAAACTCTGACTCTGTCAAAAACGGTTGAGAATCACGTTTAAATTTGACACCAGTAACATTAAAAGGACTTTTATCAATAATCTCCAAATCAATAAATCCATTAAAAATTGTTTTTAATTCTTTATGAATAGCAGCTGCACTAACCCTTTTCATCCCATTAAAATTTGATTTATTATCTCCATTTAAAAGATAATCAATAAACTTTTGGACTTGTAGCTTCTCAAACTCTTCTATAGCACAAGAGACTATCTTATGGGTTATAAGGTATTTCTTAAGGTGATTAATTGCTTTTCGTTTATTTTGTATCGTACCTTTAGCATATTCACTTCTCCCCTCTATTTGGCTTTGATAGTATTTTTCCATTTCATCAATTAACGATAATCTAATATCCTGGTTATCATCTAATATTTGTTCCTTAATTTGTTTGACATTTAAATGTCTATATTTTGATTTATTACGGTTGAATTCTCGAAATCGTTTTTTAAGCTTAGCTACATCTTCATTTGTATCATCCAAACCTTTTGAAAATTGTTCTGTATCTTGATGCCAATATTTAATTTGATCTTCATTAATAGGTTCAATATTATTGAGCCTTCCCTCAGATTTTTTCCCTTTATGTATTAATCTAATATACATAGGTATTAAACCATTCTTTTTGCTTTTTTTCCTTTTTTCTGGATAAATTTTCATTGATATTTTCATATGATTATATTTTATAAATTTCATTTGGGCGAAAAAAACTAAAAAAGGTGAAGAAATAGCGGAACAAAAAAGCGACATCAATTGAATTGAACTGGAATCTTTTGAAAACAAAAAACCCCATAATCTCTGAAAACTATGGGGTTATGAAACAATTTGAAATTGTTCTTGTGACCTCGACAGGATTCAAACCTGTAACCGCCTGAGCCGTAATCAGGTATTCTATTCAGTTGAACTACGAGGCCAATAATAACGCAAAGATAACTCTCTATTATAAATATTCAAGAAAATAAATTGAACTTTATAGATGCAGACCACATTCTGTTTTAGGATTATTATTCCACCTACCTTCTCTACCCTTTCCTGGAGCTGTACAATGTTCACATCCAATTGAAAAATAACCTTTAGAGATCAAAGGGTGAAAAGGCAAATGATGATCTTTAATAAAAGACTCTCTTTGATCAGCTGTAATATCTAACAAAGGATAAAATTTCACAATACCATTTCTCTCTTCAAAGATGTCTAGAGTTTCTCTATTATTGGTCTGCCATCTCATTAAGCCAGAAACCCAAATCTTGTGCTGGTCTTTTATTTTTTGCAAAGGTTCTACTTTATTAATAGAACAGCAATAATCAGGATTCTTGGTCCAAGTCTTATCTTCTGACGTAAATTGATGTTTCCATTCCTCTGCCGCAACATTAATAACATTAAGGTCATATAATTTCTCCAAATAATCTTTATAGATAAGTGTCTCTTTAAAATGATATCCTGTATCTATAAAATAAACTGTTTGATTTTTATTAACATCAGAAAATACTTTTAACAAAAAAGCAGAAGTTGCAGCAAAGGAAGAGGTAAGCATGATTTCATTAGCATCAAAATCCTTATATAGTTGTTCCACCCTCTCATGAACAGTTAGCTTAGCATACTTTTCACTTAAATGCTTAAAGGATACTTCTTCAATAATCATTTCAACCTTTTATTTAATCGATGTAATCATCAATAATTTCTAAAAATTCCTTTATCTCTTGGATTCTTTTCTCATCTGAAGGGTGGGTACTAAGGATCTCAGGAACGAAACCTCCCTGTGCTGCCATCTTTTCCCAAAAAACAATGGCTTTTGAAGGGTCATATCCAGCCATTTTCATGAAAACCAAACCCAACTTATCCGATTCACTTTCATGCATCCTACTAAATTTTAAGATTCCCAATGTGGCAGAACCCATAAATACTTTTTGGTAAATACTCTGGGTTTGAGTAGAGTCAGAAGGACCTGTTAAGCCTACTATACCTGCTAAAGCTAATTGCTGACTCATTCGCTCATTTCCATGTCTTGCAATAGCATGTGCTATTTCATGACCCATGATAACAGCTATTTCATCGTCAGAATCTGTAAGCTCCAATATTCCAGTATAAAAACACACTTTACCACCAGGCATACACCATGCATTCAACATTTCACTTTCTACTGTTTTATACTCCCATCTAAATCCTTCGATCCTATTTTCAAAACCATTGTCCTTCATGAATTTTTCAACAGCTGCTTGTATCTTCTCACCTATCTGCTTCACTCTTATCGCCCTAGGATCTGAGCCTGGCAACACCTCAACAGAATCCATTACAGTTGCATATTGAAGTTCGGACATAGCAATCAAGTCTTGTTCATTCAACAAATTCACTTGCTTCCTATTAGTTATAGGAACCCTAAAACAAGAAACAATCACTATTGAAAGAACAATTACAATTAAAATTCTTCTCATAAAAAAGTTGTTTAATAAAATAAAATTTATTCGATTTTAGCAGTAAGACCTGCTTCCAGTAATGCTTCGCAAATGGGTTTTAATTTATTAAATTCTCCACGCTTAACTGAACACTTACCATTGTTGTGAACAATCCATGCACACTGCTCTCCCTGAATATTAGAATGATCACAGTATTTAACCAACATATCAATAACGTGCTCAAAAGTATTATGATCATCATTGTATAAAATCAGATCCTTGTTGTCTACCAAGATGGTAACAATCTCTTCAAAAAAATCCGTTTTTTCGTCCAATGACATATTCTAAATAATTATGGTTCAAATGTATGAAATTTTACTACTCTCCTGTTAAATTTTTAGCTGATTCAATATCTATTTCATCTCCATCTTTAAATGCAACGATCTTTGCAATGCTTACACCTTCATTCACGAACTCCTTCAACACTTCCTCTGAATAAGAATATAGATCCTTTTTACCTGCATAATAAGTTGTTCCTTCTTCATCGTCAACTGTTTCAATATCCAAATAATCCAAACGCATAAAAACATCTTTTAATTTCTCAGGTAGTTCTTCATAATAAGTTCCTAGAAACACCCTATATATTAATCCATTTACTGCCCTAGGTTCGCCTTTAAATAATTCACCATTATTAAACTCAATTACATTGGCATTAGGAATGCCTAAATTAATAAATTCCTGTGCTGCTTGATTGGCTCTTTCAGCACTAGTAAAAACCCCACTTAAATATTGTCTACCATTCTCTACATCTCTTGGTTTGATTCTATATTCTCTCATTGTAAGCAAAGCATTACTTACAGAATTAGGTACAGAATCTTGAAAAACACCTAAGTCAACATAATATTCCTTACCTATATTAGTAGCAAGCACAGTAATACCATTATCACCTGAAGGCTCCGGTTCTGTTTTTTCTGTGATTTTATTAGCAAGCTCATTTGCTCTTGCAATAGTAATTCGTTGACCATCAATATAAGCTACTATAAATGCGTCCGTTAAACCAAGGCCTTGCACCTCTTCTTTACGAATATTCGCTTCATCTACACTATTAAAAATACCAGTTGAGTACTTGTATAAATTACTAACATTATGAGTAACAAGTGGTGAAATATTAAAAGGATTATTCTCACTCAATGGCTTCGAAAATGCGCCTATTTGAACAGAAAAGAACAGTCCTTTAATAGCTTCAACAGGATTTACCTCTGCAGCAGATTCATCAAAATCATCTGCATAGGTTACTATGTCTGGATCAATTGTAGCAAATGTTGTATTAGAATTAGTTTCAGATAAAGTATTGTCAACATTTGTTGCAGTATTAGTATTAGTATTTGTTTCACTAGTATTATCTGCATTCGTGTTATCAGCTGAATTAGTTCTATCTATATTATTTACAGTATTATCATTATTAGTGTTTACATTCTCATTTGATTCAGTTTGATTATTACTGTTAACTGATTGATTATTTTGAGCTAGCTGTGTATTATTTGCAATCAATTCTCTTGCTTCAGAAATCCTGATCCTTTCACCATTATATATAGCAACTACAAAAGCATCTCTATATCCTAAAGACCTTATTTTATTTCTTGATTCATTGGCAGAATTCATGTTTTTAAAATACCCAACTCTATATCTAGTAATATCATCCTTTACTTTTTCAGCACTTATAGGAGCAAAACCTTTAAAAAGATCTTGAGGGATAGGTCTTCTAAAAGCTCCTACCTGAACTTTAAATATCAAACCTTCTGGATATCCAGGGTTTACAGGTATTGGATTTGATGCTGTATATACAGTAGCTTCATTTACTACAAAAATATCTTCTTCTACTTTTGTTGGTGGCTTGAAATTAGTAGAAACAACATCATCTACTTTTGGAGCTGATGCTTTAGGTGAATTATCAAAATCAGCAATTGCAAGTGCTTTTATATCATTAGCAGTCTCCTTATCCAAATTAGTAATCACTGTAGCCTGAGCCATTTCCTTCTGCTTAACTATAGTCTCAAGTTTATTAATTTCTTCTTTAATCTGATCAGCAGATTGTTTATTTTCAGAAGAGCTCTCCTCCAACTTAACAGCAACTCTTTCTAACTTCTCTTTCTCATCTTCATCTTCTGTATTCTGAGCCTGTAACCTCAAAGACTTCGCTTTATTCTCCTGCTGTTTAGCAATATTTTCAAGAGACTCAACTTGATCATCTTTTTCATTTACTTCATTTTGTAATTCATCTATTTCTTGCTGTTTTTCATAATAATCTTCATATTCTTCAGTAGTTCTCACCTTTTCAATATCATCCTGAGTTAAATTTTGTGTAATCTCAATGTTTTCAATAATTGCATCTTCCTGTACCTTGATCTTATTTCCTTTTTCCTCTAAACTTTTTGCAATATCAGCTTCTTCTATTGCTTTTTCTTCCATTCTTTCTGCCTCAACCAATAATTCACCTTTTTGTTTTTTATTAGCATTTTCTGCCTCTTGCCTTAACAACATTGCATTGTTGTTATATTCATTGGCTTTAGCTAACGCTTGTTTTGAACGATCTAATATTTCAGTTGAGATCCTATCATCATCTGTTTTTACTAAAGCTGCAATTTCTTCATCATCCTTTGAATATTGTTCTACTATTGCACTGCTATATAATTTTTTTGCCTTATTTATTTTCTCAACTGCAGCCAATTCGGTTGAAGCAGCTTCATTGAGTAATTCTTTCTTTGCAATTGGATCTTTTTCATTATTGGCACTTTCTCTTAGTTCATTTGCTTTATTTAGCAGCTCATTTCCAGTAGATTCATACTCTTGACCTTGTTTTAATTCATAAGAATCATCTACTAAAGCAGATGTTTCCTCTTTTAATCTTTCTAACTTTTCTTTGGCGTTTTCTACTTCCTTTGCATTTACTTGCTGAACAACTACAGCTAATTCAATTTCTTTTTTCGCTTTTTTCTCTTCTATTACTTTTATTTTTTCCTGTAATTTCTCAGTTTCTTTTGTTGTTTCTGCATCAATTAATTCATTCTTTAAAGCATTGATCTCCACTTCAAGCAACTCAATTTCTTTAAATTCTTCGTCATTTTCTTCTAAAATTTGCTTAGAACTAGCTGATGAATAATTTTCTTTTTCTGGTGAATATTCTTCCTCAACATTTAAGGAAACCTCATAAGTTTCGGGATCTTCATCAGCATTAAATTCAATACCTTCAACAACTTGATTTATTACAACATCGCTAGAATTATCTTCAACTGACAATGTTTCTTCCACCGTAGTCTCCGTTGTCGTCTCTTCTGCTATAGTCTCATCTTCTATGGTCTCTGTTGTAGTCTCTTCTGCCACAGTCTCATCTTCTATGGTCTCCGTTGACGTCTCTTCTGCTATAGTCTCATCTTCTATGGTCTCCGTTGACGTCTCTTCTGCTATAGTCTCATCTTCTATGGTCTCCGTTGACGTCTCTTCTGCTACAGTCTCCTCTTCTATGGTCTCTGTTGTAGTCTCTTCTGCTACAGTCTCCTCTTCTATGGTCTCTGTTGTAGTCTCTTCTGCCACAGTCTCCTCTTCTATGGTCTCTGTTGTAGTCTCTTCTGCTATGGTCTCCGTTGTGGTCTCTTCTGCTACAGTCTCCTCTTTTATGGTTTCTGTTGTAGTCTCTTCTAATACAGTCTCCTCTTCTATGGTCTCTGTTGTAGTCTCTTCTAATACAGTCTCCTCTGCTGTATTATCAACATCATTATTATTGGTAATTGAATTATTTTCTGTGAAGTCCTCCATAATAACTAAAGCATCCTGTTGATTATCTATTGCTGCTAATTCATGTTGATGCGCTTC
>Ga0114933_10002594_pt1 | contig 18464 bp, 18 predicted proteins | sample 4SBtaG_FD_89691 | JGI IMG/M metagenome (GOLD analysis project Ga0114933, IMG submission 89691) | Deep subsurface microbial communities from Kolumbo volcano to uncover new lineages of life (NeLLi) - 4SBTROV12_W25 metaG | ecosystem: Environmental > Aquatic > Marine > Volcanic | place: Kolumbo... | reverse complement strand
CTTAACTTTTGGAGCATATGATGTAATTGCAGAAATTGAAACAGAGAATCAAGAAGAGTTTGAAAAAGCAATTGCAATTATTAGAAAATTATCTAGAGTAGTCAGTACAATGACACTAAATGTCATTTCTCCCGAATAATTGTTCTAAGCTAGATTGTCAACCATTCTTTTGTAAAAACTATCAACTTTTAGCTAGGGATATACCCGAACCAATTGCTCCAAGCAGACCACCAAATAATAATACAAGGCGAATATTATTTTTCATCTCAACTGCACTCAGACTCATATCCAGTGCTCGAATTGAGATCTGAGCAGTTTTTTTACACTGTTCATTATCACCACATAAATCATAGTTTTCATACAATTCTTCTAAATTTCCTTTCAATTGTTTTGCTACATCAGTTTCATCAGGGATTGAGACACCAGCTAACATCAAAATAGCACAACCAATTATTGCAACAATTCTAGGATCTAAAACCATAAGTTCATTAGATTTTTTTCATTAAAAAAATTATAGATTCTGATTACAACCCGTACAGTAAAGTTGTCCATCAGAAACATCATTCCAAATCTTTGGATGTGAACATGGATATGTTTTAGGCTCAATTTCATGCAAGATTTTTTCAAGATAGTCTGCTTTTCCTTGAGAAACACGAGTCATGGTGTTACAGATATTATCGCCTTCGCCAAAAATTTTAGTTGTTTCAAGTTCAGCATTTCTAAGATTTTGTAGCATTTCAATTGCATTTTCAATAGTCATTGATTAGTAATGCTGTTTTATGTACTCATATGCTTTTTCAAACAATTCTTTTTCTTTGTGTAGTTTTTGTTTTAGTAAAACTCGAGTAATCTCTTGTTTTATTTGACGCTCACCTGCTATTGTAAATTGCCAACCTTCAAAACGAATTTTCTTTACAATATCATCAATATCTGAAACAATTTGTTTGATTACTTCTGGTGCTTTTTTGATGTTAGATTCTTCAAAGATTTTAGTTAATGCCTCTTTTTCATCAGGTTTTACTTTTGGTTCTCCTGTATCTGTTTGCTCTTCTGCAACAAGATCTTTTGCAATTTCTAATAGTTCTTTAAGAAATTCGATACTGTCAATCAATCGTTTAAGATAACGGTCTCTAGCTTTCTCTAATCTTTCTCCTAATGCAACAAATTTTGGGTTATTGCCATGACGTCTTAATCGTCTTACAATTTTAATTTCAACTAGTTTTGGATTTGGAGGTGCCTCTCCTGTTTTAATTGAATTCAATATTTTTTCATCAACAATCAATGCATCCAAATCATTTTGAATTTCTAATACTTTGATATGGTCTTGAACCATCTCAGTTGTTTTTGAACCTAATCGTTTCCAAATTAAACGACCTCGTCCCGTAGGAGCTTGAACCGATTCATAAACTGCAGAAAGCCATTTGTAATCTTCAGCATATGGTTTTGTAGAAAATCTAGGACTAAGAATTTCCCAATATCTAGACAAAACAGAATAATCAGCAGCAAATTCATCTTGAAGAGTAGTAGATTCAATACAACCCTGAGCTAATGCTAGACCTTCATAACCAGTAATTGAACGGTCAATTCCTTTGAAGTATTTTAGACAATTATGAACTATTGTAGGCATATTTTTGGCCAAATCTTCAATGTTTGTAATGACTTTGTCTACTCCTTTGTAGTCAAATTTCAGATTCTTTGTTGCATCATCAAAGACACCAATATAATCAACAATTAACCCGTTATTCTTGTTAGCATATGGTCTGTTTGTTCTACAAATTGCCTGAAGTAAACCATGATCTTTCATAGGTTTATCCAAATACATTACTTGGTTGATTGGAGCATCAAATCCTGTCAGTAGTTTACTTGTAACAATTAACAACTTTAGAGGATCATCAGGGTCTTTGTATCGTCTTAGTAGTGCATCAAGTTCATCAGATGTTAATTCATAGTTCTCTTTCCATTCTTGAGGATCACCTTTTGCCATTGTCATTACAATAGCAGTATCCTCAGGAGGCATGTGTTGATCAAGGGCTTTTTTGTATAGAGTACACGTCTCCCTATCATAAGCTACAACTTGACCTTTGAGTCCTTCAGGTTCAACATATTCCTTGTAATGTTTTGCAATATCTTCGGCTATTGCTTCAATTCTATCTTTATCTTTGATTAATCTCGGTAGCTGTCCTGCCTTTTGCGATAAAATATGTTGATCAGATTCAGAAAGACCATCAGTAATATTATCAAATGCTTTATTGATTTCCGTACTATCAATTCTAATTTTCACTAATCTTGGTTCAAAGTTAATTGGTAATGTTGCACCATCTACAACAGATTCCTCAAAGGAATATCTATGCAAGTAACCATTTCCATCTTGTTCTGCACCAAAAGCCAAGAATGTATTTTTATCTCGTTTGTTAATTGGAGTTCCAGTAAGACCAAACAAAAATGCATTTGGTAATGCATCTCTCATCTTTCGTCCTAAATCGCCTTCTTGAGTTCTATGTGCTTCATCAACAAAAACAATGATGTTACTTCTATCATTAAGGACTTCATCAGCTTCTCCAAATTTGTGAATGGTGGTGAGAATTACTTTTCTAGTATCATCTTTGAGTAATTGTTCTAATTCTGCTCTAGAGTCAGTTCCAACGGTATTAGGCACGTTAGTGGCAGTAAATGTGCCACCAATTTGTGCATCCAAGTCAAGTCTGTCAACGACGACGATGACAGTAGGATTACTCAATTCTGGATGGAATCTCAATCTCAAAGCAGCAAATACCATAAGAAGCGATTTACCGGAACCCTGAAAATGCCAAATCAAACCACGTTTGATTTTTCCTTCAATTACTCTTCGAGCAATTAGATTTACTGCCTCATATTGAGGATACCTTGCAATGATTTTGATTTTTCTTCCTTTAGGATCATTTGCAAAAACAGTGTAATGTTGAAGCATTTCTAAAACAGTTTTTTTATCAAAAAGAGATTTGATAGTATCAGCAATTCCCATTAATCCTTGTTTGCCAGGATCATCTTTTCTCCAAGGAGACCAAAATTCTTCAACTGCAGCACCAATTGCGCCATATTGTAATTCTTTTCCTTCAGTGGCAGCAGAAAAAACATTTGGAACGAAAATTTCCGAAATATTTTTTTCATAATCTTCTGAAACTTGTAACGCACCATCTGCCCAAGATATTGCAGGTCTTACAGGGGTTTTAGCTTCAATGACAACCAGAGGAATACCATTTACCAGTAAAATCAAATCAGGTCTTTTTGTTACTTCAGACTTGAAGGAATATTGAGTTGTAACTACAAACTGATTGTTTTCAATATTGTCAAAATCAATTAATTTTATTGGAATATACTCTCCATTTTTTCCATAAGGCATTGTTTGTTCCCCTTTTAGCCATTTAGAGAAGTCTTCATTTGCTTTGATCAAGCCTACATCATGTACCGAAAAAATTATTGAATTGAGTTTGTAAATTATTTCTTCAATTCTATCATCGACGTTTGATATGGATGGATTCAGTGTTTTTATCATGTTGGACAACTGTGTTTCTACAAGAACATCTGCTTCTACTCTAGGAAGTTTTTCACGAGAAATAAATTGCCAATCGAGAGAAATTAAAATATCTCGGACTAAATTCTCAACAGTGTTTTCTTCATTAAACAAAATTATTCGCCTACTGGATGAACTAATTTTGAATCTATAAATGATCTACGAAGTAATTTCAAATTTCTTAAATATTTAACAACTGACTGTTCATAAAATGTTAATTTTGAGAGAGTTGTTGCAATGGTTTTTTGTTCATCTGGTGGAGGGTAAATAATAGATATGTCGAACAATTCTTCTCTGCCTATTCCCGCTTGGTTTACATGACGATGACAGATTCTTTTGAAAACATTCCATCTTTTAAATTCCATCAAAAGTAATTGCAAATACTGAGGATCGAGTTCTTTTTCTTTTGTACGAATCCGAGTCATGTGATTAGAATAAACAAATTCCATATCCTCATCAACAAATGCAGTTTTCCCAATCAATGGGACACTATTGGTATTATTGAAGAGTACATCATTTGTTCTGAGTTGGAATTTTGTGACGTTGACTGGAGAAGGAATCTCTACTATGGAGTCAAAATTGAATTCACCGTCTTGGGTAATGTTGTTAGGGCGTAATTGTTTGACTCCATCAGGTTCACGTTGTCCTGATGAGAACCCAGGTTGAAAATCTTCAATAAAATCCCCTAATCTTCTCAAATCCCAATCTTGTGGGATCTTCAGTTGGGTGTTGAACATCCATTTTTTCTTTTTGAATTTTGTGTGACCAAGTCCGGTTGTCAGTAGATGATATGTTTTGGAATTTTTATAAATTCTAAGTTTGTTTTGTAATGAACGGGTAAAAGAAATTTGTTTGTCTATGATGTTGAATAATTCCACAATTTTTTCTTGTTTAGTAATTGAGGGAATGTCAAATTTTATTTTGGAAAGATCAGACCATTTTACCCTTGTAGACATTGAACCTGCAGAGTACATCATACATTTTTCAAAAAACTGGTTTGAATGTAGAAAAATTGGCAAAAAATCTTTCAAAATTTCTCCTTCTATGGGTTTTAGGACATAAATATCTGCAGAACAAACACCATCAAAATTTGTAATTGCTACCCTTCGGAGATACCAATTTCTTCTCCCAAACAAAATCTGCCCTTTCTTGAACAAAGTCATGTTGGATTTGACATCATCTGTGCTTCCCCATTCTAGTATTTCAGGCTCAAGTGTTTCAAGATGTTCCAATCCCACATATCGTTCATACCCTGAATTTTGTGGATTTACTCTTTCAGATACATTTTTACACATTTTCTCAAAAATAATTTCTTTCCATGATGATTGGTTTGTTTTATTCATTTTTTACATCCATATCTTTTAGCAATTTTGAAAGGACTGATGATAGTTCACCTGAAGATTTGTTCCATATTTCTATGGATTTTTTTACAGTGGGAATATTTTCATCCGATTTTTGTTTAACATATAATGAAATATTTAGCAAGCCGTTATTTTCTAACAATTCTTCGTTGGTTGCAACATACGAGATTTGGTCTTTATTGGAAAAATCATGGAATGTTTTTGTAATGTCGTGAATATTTTCTAAAGTCAGGAAATTTTTATTCCCATCTCTTTCAAAATTCTCTTCAGCATTAATAAAAAGAGTTTTACCTTTTTTAGAAGGTTCTTTTTCAGAACTAAAAATCATTACACACGAACGCATTGGAGAATTGTAAAACAAATCTTTTGCCAAACCAATGATGCAAACAAGTTTATCATCAATAATTATTTTTTTCCTAATGTCTGCCTCAGAATTACTGGAGAGAATACCATGAGGCAATAAAATTGCAGATCTTCCAGTGGTATTCATCGAAGACACAATATGTTGGATGAATACATAGTCGGCCTTTTTTTGTGGAGGTGTTCCGTAAATGTTTCTGTCGTAAGGATCATTATTCCAAGCATCACGTTTCCAGTTACTTATAGAATAAGGGGGGTTGGCAAGTATCATGTCAAATTTCTGAATTTGGTCACCTTCCAAAAATAGCGGCTCATGTATTGTATCTCCCTTCTTGATCTTTGCATCTTCAAATCCATGCAACAGGACATTCATTCTAGCAATACCGGAAGTAATTACGTTCTTTTCTTGTCCATACAGCTTGAGTGTACGAAAATCCTTCTTCTGTCTTTTCAGATGATTTACACACTCCAGGAGCATTCCTCCTGTACCACATGTTGGGTCATAAACAGAATTTCCTGTCTTAGGAGCTAATAATTCAGTCATCAGAGTCACCACTGTCCTGTTTGTGTATAACTCGGCTGCAGTATGTCCACTATCATCCGCAAATTTTTTTATTAAAAATTCATAAGCTCTACCCATCATATCATCAGGGACAAGATCAGGAGACAATCTATGCTGTGAAAAATGTTCAATCAGATTTACCAGCACTTCATCTGAAAGTTTGTCCTTGTTTCCCCAGTTGACATCACCAAAAATTCCAAACAGTGTATCTGGATTTGCTTTTTCGATTTCTCTAAATGATTTTAAGATCTTTTGTCCAACATTTTGGGATGTATTTCTCAGGTCATTCCAATGGTATGTGCGTGGAATCTGGAATTGATGTAATGTCTTTGAATGTGCATAATCTTCATCACCTTTTGACTCATCCATTGCTTTTTTAAATTCATCATCATATACGTCGGAGATCCTCTTATAGAACAAAAGTGGAAAGATGTATGCCTTATAATCACCTGCATCAATTTTATTTCTCAGGTATTTTGCAGCACCCCAGAGATAGGATTCAAGTTGTTGAACTGAAAGTGAAGATGTCATTTTTTCTTATCCTTGGAAATTGCAGAAATTAATTTTTTTTCAAATGATCGATGTAATGATATGGATTTTTTTAGTTCAGACTTTGCTACATCGATATCTACAACTTTAGGAATTGGTTCGGGTTCAATGTAACGTAAAACACTTAGATTCAAATTTTGCTCCAAAATATTTGTAATCTTAACAATTTTTGAAGTGTATTTTTTCTCTTTTCTACTTGTATATAGTTGGAATATTTCATCTATGTGTTCATCAGAAAGAAAATTCTGTGCTCTACCAGAAGTATAGAGGTCAAGTGCATTTATCATCAACACGTTTCCTTTTTCATTTTTTGATTTGTTTTTTTTGAAAATCAAAATACACGGTGCTAACCCGGTTCCGTAGAAGATGTTTAGTCCTAACTGAATGATTGCAACCAAATAATCACATTCTTCAATTAATTTTTGACGAATTTTTTTTTCAGCAGGGCGATACAAAGTACTTGCAGAAATTACAACTCCCACTATCCCATCATCGTTAACTGAAGATAGCATTTGTTGAATCCACGCAAAATCTGCAGAACCTTCGGGAGGAAGTCCTGCAAATGCCCTACCATAAGGGTCATTTTTCCAAACATTATGGCCCCACTCCGTCAAAGAGTATGGAGGGTTGGCAATAACACAATCAAATTGAGTCAACACATCATTATCATGAAAAGCGGGGTTTCGCAATGTATCTCCACGAGATATTTTGAAGTCATCTATACCATGTAAAAACAAGTTGATTTTTGCTATAGCAGCAGTATTGAGGTTTGATTCTTGTCCAAAAAGTTTGAGTTTTCTTATATCTTGATTTTTTCTTTTTACATGATTGGCAGCTTCCAATAACATTCCCCCTGTTCCACATGCGGGATCATATACAGAATTATGGTCATCAGGATCTAAAATACGAGTTAATAACTCAACAACTTTTCTAGGGGTATAGAATTCACCTGCCTTTTTGTTTTGTAAATCTGCAAACCGTTTAATCAGAAATTCATAAGCATCTCCAAGTACATCTTGTTTGACATTAGAATTAGACAGGTTGATTTTTGAAAAATGTTCTACAAGATCAACCATTAATTCATCAGTAATCTTCTCTTTATTTCCCCAGTTGACATCACCAAAAATTCCAAACAGTGTATCTGGATTTGCTTTTTCAATACTCCGTAATGATTTTTGTAGAAACTGTCCTATGTTACTTGCCTTAGACCGTAGATCATCCCAATGACAAAGTTGTGGAATCTGGAATCTGTGAATGATTTCTGAATGTGCATAATCTTCATCACCTTTTGACTCATCCATTGCTTTTTTAAATTCATCATCATATACGTCGGAGATCCTCTTATAGAACAAAAGTGGAAAGATGTATGCCTTAAAATCCGATGCATCCACATGACCTCGCAAGATGTTTGCAGCATCCCAGAGATAAGATTCTAAACTAAACTCCTCACCATTTGTTCCAGTTAAACTTCTTCGAAATTTCTTTTTAGATTTAGTTTGGGACAACGTTCACAATGTCATACAACCCTGTTTTAAGGGATCTTGTAAATTGTATGTGTGTGACATGGCGCGTAATTGGTCATTATCATAACTTAGTGTCCTTTAGTATCAAATTTCAAAAAACCAAACCCATCCATCACTCACCAACTCATCAAGAGAACCATATTAGGAAATTTGATGGTTTGATGATTTGATGAGTGGTTTTGTGCCTAACTAATCATCTAAAATCACCAAAATTTTAGGTAAAATCATCAAAATTGAGACCTATGCAGGAATGGATTCATACTTTTTTTTCCACCTGTTAAACAAATTACTAAAATAATCACCATCTTTTCCATCATATCCCATGTCAGGAATAATACCATCTGCTTGACATTGTACAAGATCTTTGCCAACATCAACCCATTCTTTCTTTTCAGTTAATCGGGCATATCTCATTCGTTTGTAGATATCTTCTTTGATTGCTTTGATCTGTAATTTTTCTTTGTTTACTTCTTTTTTTGTCTTTGATGTTTCTTCTGGTCTTTTTTCTCGATTTATTGTCCAACTAATTCCTGTATCACCCCGTATTGATTCCATCTCTTGTTTATGATGCCAAGAACCCATACCGTTTTTGATTAAACGAATCTTACCGTAACGAATTACATATGCATTATCACTAGGTAATTCTTCAATTCTTGGTCGTCGTTCATCTAAAAATTTTTTTAGTTTTGGAAATTTGTATTCGTATTTTTTTAAATATTCTATTTTTTCACATCTACCTCTTGTTGCTTTTCTAGCAAATCCAAATCTGTCTCTTTCAACTTTATCAAAAATCCATTTCCAATCAGCACCAGCTAATTGAACATGACTTCGTTTCATAATTGTCATATTATCTTGTGAACGAATTCCATCATAGACATCCATGGGGTTTTGATAAAATAAAAACAACCATGTCTTGTAGTGACGCATCTCAGGAACTTTATCAAACAATGCTTTCTTGCTTTTTCCAGCACCCGCCTCACCATGTAATTTTGATGAAGGAATTACACTTCTTGCCTCATCAATAAATAGTGCAATCTTGTGATGATTTTTTTGTTTTAATGACCAATACTTGTATGGTTTGCCAACTTGTTTTTCAGTTAATCTTTCAAAATGACCTGAATTATTCATTAATGTTGCATGGTACGTTGCAATCTGCTCGAGGGTTACAAACTTGTCTACACCCTCAAAAAATAATGGGGACATTACAAGAATTCGATGCTCATCTCGTGCCTGCAATACACTGTGAGTCCATTGAACTCTAAATTTTATGATCCTAGCTTCGGTTGTAGGAACTGGAAATAATTGTATTTTGATTAGTGGTTTTGGTTTAAGATATGATGGTTTTAGCAATTTCCCATCCAATAGTAATTCTTTTTGTTGTGTTGTAATTTCTGAATTATATTCTTTGTATTCATTAAAATCTTTCCAATAGGCACCATTGAATCTATCAATAGTTTCTTGCTTGAAATCAATGTAATCAGGTACCAATAATAGTACAGGTAATGCCTTTCTACAATTACAATGTAATAGTTTGTTGTTTGCAAGATCTACACCTTTCGAAGTTAAAGCTAATCTATCACCATCTATTTTTCTGATAAATTCACCACGTTCTGCTAATTTGAGATAATATTCTTCTTCATTAGGTCGTAACCTACAAGGTCTTTGTTCATAATTAATAGAAAATTTGTTTTTGATAAGCTGTTTTATTTTATCAAAATGATGTCCACAGTTTTTGTTGACTATTGGATATAGATTCTCTAAACTTCTTGCACTAAAAAGATGTAATACTGTAAAATGTTGATCATAGTATCGTTGTAACATGTAATCTGAAATTCCTGTTTTCCCTCCACCCCTCATTCCAATTGTAGATATGATCAATGGTTCTTCAAAATCTAACCAATCACCTGTTGTTTTTGATTTGATCTGTTTACTTTTAGTACTTGGAACAAAACTGGAATTTTGTAATACAGTCATTTGCACAACACCAAACTTTCAATTCCGATAAATTTTTGACATTTTGAGCAAAAACTAGAAGTAAAATCAAACATTTTGAATCTAAATTTGAAACAAGAATCACTATGAAATACCCAATCTTTTCATTTTTGATTATTATAACATGTAAGAAAAGTAAGTCATGTAAGTCACTAAGGTCAGTTGACATCTAAATGACCAATATGACCTTTATGACATAGTTTTACACATATGCAGTCATTTTACTTGTATCTTTTTTGTAAGCCAAAACAAGTGGCCTTTCACTAATAATTTGAACAAGGGGCGAACGTCTTATCTTGCGTATTACTTCACGCCATTTTTTATTATTACTTAGACTATTGATTCGACCCAAATCATTCAATGATATTTCTATATCTTCAGAACTGCCAGAAGATAGTAGTTTTTCAAATAATTCATCTACTTTTAATCCCGAAATATTTTCTTCTTTTAGTATTTCAACACATCTATGATACTGTCGTGTAAGATAAGTATCTGCTTCAGATACTGAAATATTTCTTTGATTCAGATTAATTTTCAATAAACTTAATGCCTTATCTGCATCTTCTAGTGTTGCATATTGTTTTTGATACATTCTTGCAAATGCAAGAGTAGTTCGAATCATGGTTTCAAGATGACGAGGAGATATACCATTGTCTTTTACATTTGTGTCTTTTCGCAGTTCCACATATTTTTCTTCAAGATGTTTTGATACTTCGTCACTTAGTTCAGGATTGAAGCGTTTTACAAATTTACAGTATTTTGTTAGAAATGTAGAACTGTAAGGTTGCTTTGATTCATCATATTTGTTTCCATAAAGTTTGGTGTGTGCAATCATTCTATCTTTATTTTCATCTGGATGATCTAACATAATCCAATGATAATCAAACCGTTGTAGCAATGGTGTTGGCATGTTAAGATTGACTCTCAAATTTGTAGATTGATCCCATTCTTCATTATAGGCATTTCCTGTTGCCAAAAGTCCAGAGTCTGCCCGAACTCGGGCTTGATGACCTGCTTTTGATATTGATGCAATTCCATTTTGCAATGTAGTCATTAATCCATCAATTACCTCTGAATTGAGTCTTGGAAATTCATCAAGTATTACAACACCTCCGTCTCTGCATCTTACAAATGCTCCAGCACGGACTGATTTTTTACCAGTTGCGTCTTCTTCTATGCCTAAGAGTAGTCCTTTGTCAGTAGCACCCCTAGAACCTATCATCTGAGTTTTTGGGAGATTATTTTCCTCCCATTCTCCAAATCTAGATTTTGCGACACCACCATCACCCCAGAGTCCAATGTTAAACCAACCCCTATCCATAGTTCCATCAGGATAAGTTCGATTTGTTGCACCAATTCTTTGAATTAGTAAAGATTCCTTTATTGATTCATATCCAAGAATACTTGGTGCAATAGAATTAATCATTCTTGAATGAAAATCGGATTCGTGAATAATTTTTCTAAATTCATCTTCATCTTCTTGATTTACAGAATAATCTACATCATCTAATTTTTTTACCCATAATGCCTTGAGGATGTTTTGATAGGATTTTTTTATTGGTATTGGTTTTATGATTCCTGTAACTTCAATCCTATCACCTGCTTCAGTCATCTCAGTTAATTGACAAGTCAAATCAACACCAATTTCATCAGATTGAAATGAAAAATCATCATCAGATTTGAGAAATACTGTTCTATGTCTTTCAAAATCTTTAGGTTCTATATGCTGTTCAAAACTCCTATGTTTGCAAATATTATTTGAACAAACAATAGGTTTTAAAATTAATGAATTTTCCTTAGAATAAATAATAGTAGAATGGCCATCAGGACAAAAATATGTTATCTTCAATGGAAGATTATAAATTTCACTTTTTGAGATTACCATACCTGTAATAGTGATAATTTTTTCTACATACTGATTTCCCAAGGATTCCACAATAGATGGTTTTGTTAATACTTGATCAATTCCCACATCAATATTTTTGTGTTCATACCGTTCTGCAAATACTTCTTTTACTGCACGCTTGAGGCTTTTGATAAATAATAATGGAGTAGTGTTTAGTATTTCATATAATTCCATTCCACTATCAATATCGGATTCAATCAAGTCTTGAGTGTTTAGTAAAAAGAAATCTTTTGTAATGCAACCATCAATGATATCCACATATTTGTAATTATTATTTGCATCTTTGAACCTATGAAGAAAGTCTTTGATTCTATCAGATAAACCAGATTCGGTGAATGTTTTTGTTTCCATTATTCAGACACCACGATAAAATCAAGTAACTTTGTCCTCAAAATCAAGGAATTTAGGCACAAAATATCATTAAAATCAGTCATAATTCACCCTCAAGAATTGCACTAGCCATAGGTTCAGTTGAAAAATCTGTAAACAAATTTGCTAAAGTGTATCTACTTAGAGTTGCAGGTGTTTTTACAAGTTTTTTTGAATCAAGAATCTCTATTAATTTATCAGTTGATTTTTTTAAAACATGAGAGAAAAATTGTCTTCTTGTACACAGAATTGAATTATGACTGTTAGAACAAGTAGGATCAATACAACGTCGTTTACGCATTAGATTTATCCTCAAAGATATTATTTTCAATGTTTTTTAGTTCTTTAATAAACAAAATATTTTTGTCAAAGGGTTTTTTATTCAAATGAAGTTTACAAAGTAAAACTGAATAATCAGAGGACGGAGAACCATTATACCTTACAATATAATCAGGAATTTTACGACAACATGTACCCATAATATTTTTATCAATTAAATTATTCATTAGACCACCATTCCTAACTTGAATCCAAGGGTTTGGTTTAAAGGAGAATTATTTTGAATTGCAACACATATACTTTCTAATGCAATCACAGCATCTTTTCTTTTTGGATATGAAATTAAATTAAAACTAGAACATTGATGAATATGTCTCCAGGTAGTTTGAGGGCAAGGAAAAGATTTGGAATGTTTTGTATATCTTTTGGTGAATTCACAACCAGGGCACCTAGTTTTTTTCTTTGTAAGATCTGTCCTACAAATCAAAACCTTGGCATTATAATACTGCCTATCATATGTAGTCATAGAGACAACTTCCATTTACACGGGGAGGAATCTTTAATCAGTAGAGGCATGGTGTCTAATGCCTTTACATTTTTTTTACAATTGTATTCTAGTTTTTCATAATTAATCATAAATTCAGAAAACCCTTCATCAAAATTTCCAACAGGTCTTTTCATCAAAATTTGAAATTTTAGGAAATTATCAGGTGAGAGAAATATTCTTACGTGTTCCATAAGAATGAGTTTTTATTGAATCTTTTAATACTTGATACTACTAAACTATCAGATATAGAATGACCAAGTTATTATATAAACCAGATTGGCAAAGAGGGAAAAAAACCGAATTAAAAAATGATATCATGATTCGATTGTCCGTAGGTGAATATTCCATTGCAAAACTGGCCAAAGAGTTTGAACATTTCATTAAAACTAATGATCCAAAGAGTGGAATTGATCATCAAAGAGTCTACAATGCCATGACAGCACTAAAAGATTTTCATAAAAAAGATGATGGTTTTGTAGAACAATTAGATTATTTTTCAGACGACATAAAAAGAGGGAGACATGGTAAAATTTGGAGCTTAACAAAAAATGGGATATTATCTTTGTTGAAAATCCAAAATTCCAAAGAATTTTTTGAAATGATTTTTTTCTTATATGACAAAAAGTATCATCATTCAAAAATTAACATTCCCATTAATGAATTAATTAGTCAATATGAAATTAATCATAAACTATATCGTGATAAAATAAATTCTGAAATCAATTTACAAATTTGGAATGATGTAAAAAAACTATTACACATAGAAGGATATTATAAAAATAATTATCCAATTTTAAAAACTATTGCAATAAAAAAACAAATGTCAGAATCAGAAATAATTCAATATCTAAAAAATTTAGGAAAAACAGAGGATGAATCCTATAAACAATTTCATTTTTGTTATGATCATGGATTGATTATGGATATTGAAAGTGAGCATAAATTTTATTTGTCAATTTTTGGGTATTTACTTTTAGTTAGTACATTTTCAATTAAAAAGACATATTTTGATGAATCTTTTGAAGAAGAATTTAACATCATATTGAAAAATTATGAATTCTTGTTTCCAAAAATAATTCATAGTAATATTTCTCAATTAGATTATATTCATATTATTAGACAAATTTTTCTAGGACATGTATCTACTGAAGATAATGAATTAAATTTAGATGTGAATAGAATTCTTGCAATTCAAACATATTTTGAAAAGATTGAACAAACAAAATTTCGTAATTTCTTTCAAAATTTTATTTATGCTTATCAAAAATGGTGTGACAAACACAATAATCATCTGTTTACAGTTTCATCAGATTTTAAGATGAATTCAATTCATTTTCTAGATATGTTAATTGATAATGATTTTCCATACGATAAAAGTCTGATAAAGGGCATAATTGATGAAAATACGCATAATATTGAATTTGAAATCAAAAATGTTCATGAATCAGATCTGAATACACGTGAAGGGAATAATTTTGGAGGATTAATGTCAAACAATGATTTTGAAAAATATGAGAAATTAATATTTCAAATAAATCAGATATTTATTTACACATTACAAAAAAAGTACGTAAAATTAGATTTCAAGGATGTAAATTCTATTTTAAAAGAATTCGACATTAAAGAACAAAAAAATCTTATAACCAAAATTGAAAAAACTTTTCAAAATTTACAACATCTGATAAAATGTCAAGAACCATTATCAGAATTATATTCACTAAGTAACAAAATTGAAAAAATAAATGAATTTGATAGTACCACTGATCAAAAAATGCAACACTTTTACTCTTTTGAACATTTTAACGAGGAGGAAGATGTAAGATCAGCACAAGATATAATCCAGTTTCAATTTTTCACATATCTCAAATCAAAAGATCAAAAAGCATATAAAAAATTATTAAAAAATTCTAAATTATTACAATGGTATAATGAATGGACAAACAGTCTAATTGAATTTCATGATAAAGAAAATGATGAAATGGATCAGAAAAAACTAATGATAAACTAGAACAAACTATTATTGAATATTCACCAATAGATGAACATATTCAGAATTCTTTTTTTGACTAATCAAGAATTGGTTTTTGTTTAGGTTTTGCATCTAATTTTGCTTCAGATTCTACATGATATATTGGCACTCCATTTCCATCTTTGAATTTTGTTTGCCAAATCTCAGATACAGCATTTTCAATTGTGATTAAAAATTCATCAGTCTCATAGATATTGGTAAATGTCTGTTTTGGTTTGAATTGCATTTTTTTAACATATGCTGATTTATTCAAGGGTTGACCTGCATATGACTCCAATACAGATGTATCTATTTCTTTAAATGGTATTACACCTGCAATATGTTTCAAAGAAACAAATGTCTTAGCCACACTTTTTCCTGAATCAACTTTTCTTAATTCTCCTGTAAATCCAAATGTAATCAACACATGTTTTGATCTAATGACATTACCATCTTCTAAATCATATTCATTGAATTCCTCTCGAATTGTTTTTAATGAATGAGTTTTAACAGGATCCATTATTTTTTCATCTCCCATTTTTGTCGAATGCCATATAGAGTAGTATTAATTTTATTTAATATGTCTCGGCCGATAATTGCAAATCCTGCTGTTTCTGCAACATCAATATCAAAATCTAATGAATCTATTGTAACTTTGATATGATACACATTTTTTTCACCTACCACTTGTCCTTGAAAGTCTCTCATTACAACTTTGTTTATTGGAACTAATGCAAGTTGATCTGCAACAGATTCTGGAATCAATGTTGCACTGGCACCTGAATCAATTAATGCTTCTACTTCAACAGATTGATCTTCGTAAACGGGATGAATAAATTTGATAGTTGCAGCAGGGTATGCTTTTTTACTTATTTTTGTACTGTAACTTCCCTCTGCAATCATAATTCAAAAATAGGACTAGTGGTATGTTCTTCTACTTCATCTGAAATCTTTTCTATTAAAATTGGAACATAACCATAATTTTCATAGACTCGTTTTAACAACACATGTTTGTCGTCATCCTTATCCACAACATCACCTTTCATAACAGCAACATATTTTCCAATGAAATCTGGATTTTGTATTAATTCTAATTTCTTTTTTAAGAAAATTGATTTTTCAAAATCAATTTCTGTACTGAATGCATGTTCGCTTATAGTAAATTCTCTGAAAAAAGATTCGGCATACGTGGTAACTGATTCTTGGTTTTGTTCTGATATCATCATAATGTTTTCAACTGTTACTCCTTTGTTTTTCTTATAAATTAATCATTTTTACGTCTTCATTAGCATTTGTTCATTTTTTATAAAATCTAGCCACAGTTAAAATAGAATTTTGAAAACCTATAGGTTTTTTTATTATTTTGATAAATTTGTGCCTAAATTCTATAATCATGGGGCTTTTTTAGTAAGTCTGAATCAATAACCAGGGTGTTTTTTAGAATACTTTCCCAAATTGTGACTAGATGTACTTCTAAGTTGATTTTACTTGTTTTTGAAAAATTAAGCATTATTTGTTATTTCTGAAAATTGTTGCTCTAACTGATATTACTTTATCATGAACGCCTTGTTTCTGAATTCTAATAATTATTTCACATGTCATACACCAATAAACAGACACTTCTTTGTCAGGATCATGTCTATTTTTAGTAGAGATTACAGCATCATAGACCATCTTTTTGTTTGATCCGCATTGAATACAAAAGACGTTTGGATATCTACCCATGAAAAAACAGCATTCCACTCAACATCATTTCAAAATATTCAAGATTAATTGATTTGAAGAATATTTTCTCGAATTGAATCTTTTTGTTCTAATCGTTTCACCATTTCTTTTAATTCGGAAACTTCAGTTTGTAGTTCTTTTACATTGGCGGTCTTTTGTAGGTTAGAAGACAGGTTTGAAAATATATTAATTTTAGAGGATGCTTTACTGAATTCTTCTTTTACTGATTCAGGATAAAGTTGAGATTGTTTTTCATAACTATCTTTTGGTTTGTGTCCAATCACTTGATCAGCTACATCCATTCGGGTTCCACAATCAATCAGAGTTGATTTTAAAAGATCACGTAATTCATGAGAATCTTTTTGGTACTTTGGCATAATTCCTTCACGTTTTAGTTTGTGTTGTATTCCAGAAGTATTTGCCAATCTCTTAAAGGATTGACGAATCCAAAAATCAGAGATTGGGAGATTTTTTGAATTTAGAAATAACGGAGTACCATTTTGCATTGGTTTTCCTGTTTTTTTGAATCGATAATCAAGATAATCTTGAAGTGATTGTACTGCATCAAGGTCTAAAAATCCAAGATGAGTATAATCAGTTTTGATTCTAGTCAGAGTTATTGGGACAGGACATAAAGTTAAATCCCATTTTTGATACTGGTCTGTTCCAAAATACTCTACAAGTTGGTCATAAACTTGAAAGTTAAACCTATCAACAAAGGTAGAAGTATCAAGTCCTCTATGAAATTTGCACAAGAGTGCAGCCTTTTGTGCAATTGATGGTTTACCCACAGTTAACATCTTCATGAGATCCTCAAGTGACATTTGAGGTTCTTCTTCTTCAGATGATGTTACTCTATATCGTGCCTTTTCATCAAACTTGAAAATTAATGGACTATCATTTTTCTCAAAATATCCTTCTATTGCACAGCGAACAATTCTCATTGTTGCAGCCTTTTTGTGACCATGCTTCTCTTTGTCATAGAGATATCTCTTTACCATCTTGATAAAATCTGATTCTGAGCCATGAGAATCCACATACAGATTAAAGAAATGCTCCAAACCCTCAAGAGTAGTTTTTGATTTTATTTTCTTGTACTCATTTAGATCAGTTTGAATCAAAGTGTTTGATTCAAACTCTTTTCCATAAAGCCAGTTACTAAAACTCCACAATGCATAAAGATAGGATTTCTGAGTGGGGCTAAGATTATCTACATCCCATTTTGTATTTTTTCGTTTGTCTTGACGTAATTGTTCTGTAAAATAATGTATAGTCTCAAGACTGATAAATTCTCTGAATTGTATTGGATAGATAGTAAAATCCTGGAGTATGCCAATCTTTTTTCCAATAGACATTGCTTGATAGAAAATATCCTTTTTTTGTTTGAGTGGAGTTTCTTTTTTTCCTATTTCATTGCTATTTTTAGAAAGAAAGTCTTTTGCAATTAGAGTTTGATTTGCCTCTAAGAGAGAAAGACATTTTTTGTGTCTGGGTCTAATTGAGAATCCATAGTCTTTGTTTTCATCAAATTGGGATATGACCTGATAGGTTTTTGGTTCCATGATTATACTTGATAGTTAGTGTAAAAAAGCCAAGTAAAATAACCAACAGAATAATTGTTATATGAGACAATTTAGAATCATTTCAAATTGCAAAAAATTGATTATGAAGGAACAGTTTGGGTTTTAAATTATAATAATCCAAAACCACTATTAGATCATTCACTTCACATG
>Ga0114933_10002589_pt1 | contig 18494 bp, 14 predicted proteins | sample 4SBtaG_FD_89691 | JGI IMG/M metagenome (GOLD analysis project Ga0114933, IMG submission 89691) | Deep subsurface microbial communities from Kolumbo volcano to uncover new lineages of life (NeLLi) - 4SBTROV12_W25 metaG | ecosystem: Environmental > Aquatic > Marine > Volcanic | place: Kolumbo... | reverse complement strand
CTATAAGTAAGTTCTCCGCTATAGGCAGCAATATTTGTTTTTTTTAAGGGTAATTTAAAGGTTGAACCTTTTTCCTTTTGAAAGTTTTCATTTAGATGTGAATAGATATTGTTAAAAAAGAATTCTTTTCCTGAACCGGTTTGACCATGAATAAGAAGGCAGGGTAACCCGGTGACCGTTTCTTGTAACTGGCTTTTTTCCCAGTTAAGCATGCGATTGCAAATAGATTCGACAACTGTTTGTATCTGGTAAACCAGTGAATGAACATTTTGGCTTTTACCAATAACATTTCCAAAATGATAGGAAGAAACTTTTGGATCTCGGTATTCAATGTCTTGACGTAGTTGGCCTATTTCCTGTTTTAAAATTTCTATTTGCTTGAGGTTGTAGACTTTTGGGCTGATCAAGCTGGAAATGATCTGTAGGATTTTCTGGTGCTCCTGAGTGAAGAAATATTTTCGAAAGCTATCTTGATTAATAACTCCCAATACCCGGTTACCATGAATAATTGGAACTGCTAATTCTGATTTGATTTGAGATGAAAGGCTTTTATAAAAACCATTTTTTTCGTTATCTACATTTGCAATCATTGAAGGCCGCGCAGTATGGGCAACAAAACCATTCAAAGATCTATTAGAATATGGAACCTCCTCACCTCCTACTGGGAGTTGTGGTATTTTACTTTTCATCCAACCTCTAGACTTTGCGCCAATCAATTGACCTGCTTCATCTTCAATGACCAGCCAGGACCTACCATCAATTATTTTTGATATGGAAATAGTTCCAGAATCAGCGCCGATTAACTCAGAAGTTTTTGCAAGAATATTTTGCAGAAAAGGTTGAAGTGCGTCAGATGTGTCTGACAGCAACTCTTCAATTTCACCCAATACTTCTATTTCAATATGTTCTGGGTTCTCTTCTAGGATTAATTTTTCAACCATAGCAGCATGGTTTTCCAGAAGACGTTTTTCGAAATCTGTGAACTGGTGCTTGGTATTGGTATAGTAATTGATAACACAAAATATTTGGCCCGATTCTATATTTATTTTGGGTACCTGATACAATGAGACAAGATCGATTTGTTGTGCCACCGATTTGCGACTGAAGCTTTCACTCATTATATCTTCGATATAGACGGCCTTTTGATTTGGATCTTTAGCTTTCAGCCCTGAGGATTTATCAAAGACAACAATCCGGTTGATTAAATTTTTTTTATGAATATTAATTTGCTCCCGATTGTTATAAATCAACGCATCTTCTTTATTTTTTGAAAATGCCGCAAAGATTTCTACTCGGTCGTTAGGCTCCTGAATTATTGATTTGGGATTCTGAATTGAAGAAGGCACCCATACTGAAGCCAAAGTAAGTTTATCTATTAGTTGAACAGCAGAGCGCATCATTCTCCATGCAGCCTCCTTTTTTCTAGCTAAATCTAAATGACGCGAAAAAGATAACTTCTGATGAAATCGTTTGGCTCTATCTAGCACCCCACTGATTTCTGAAAGGAAATTAGAAATATCTTTTTGTTGTTTTTCATTGAGGAACTCTCCTTCTTCTCCACGATCAAGACTTAGGGTTCCAATTGGCTTCAACTGATGGGTGATAGGAAAAACGGCTGTGGCTTTAATTCCCGATAATTTTTCGAAAGGATCCTGAATTTTTGCAAATCTCTCAGGCAATTTCCACGATAAGACGACTTCATTGTTTAAAAAAGCTTGAGAGATTACTGATGCCTCAGGGGAAATAAATTTAGTGATTGGCTCTGGCCTACTTTGACCAGTAACATATTGGCAGACCAGCATCCCCTCATATAAATCTTCAAGATTAATCCTTACCATCTTGCAGCTATATAGTTCTTTTAACTGAGAGCCTATTAAATGGAGTATCTCAAAAAGGCTCTCTTTTCCTAATTTTGATATGGAGTTTTTTAAATATGTTAAGGACATGATTCAAAATGAGTAAGAATATTACACAGTAGAATACTAATTATATTATATTAAAATTGTCAAAGTATTACCATTTTCAATCATGTGTGAAATATTATAAAAATGGAGATCCCTTCTATACAGGTTTTAATTTCTAAAGATACACAAAAAATATGTGAAAACATTTAGACTATAGGTGTAGTTTGCCTGGCATTTTGACCGAACGTGTAGGAAATAGAAGATCCACTGAAGTATATTTAGAAGTAATCTAATTCCAGTTATGAGAATTTGATTAAATTTTAGTTAATAGTAATTTCTGGAATTATTTTCATAAAAATTTTGACTTTTGCTTGCAGTTGACAAGAGCATTTTATTAACAGATATTATTAATATGGTCCTAGTGAATGCATGGGATATTTAAAGTTATTATGGAGAAAAAAATGATTAAAGTTTTTCAAGCAAAAATTATTATAGGTATAAGTTTTACTGCGACAATAATGTTGGCAAGTGTTGCATGCGCACAATCTGGTGGTCATGCAAGTGTTGGTCTCGGGCACGGGGAAGAGGGTTATTTGCATTTGCAGGAAATGATCAAACACTATGAGTTTAGTCTAAAAATGCCTGATGCCAGTGATGAGCTTAAAACTCATGCTCCGGTGGCTTTGCAACATGCTAAAGAAGCAATAAAACATTATGATGAAGCTTTAAGGCATGGAAATGAATCTTTAGGACGACCTGCAAGTATGCCGATGGCTGAGGGCTCAGGAGGTGGAGGCCATCAGGAAGAGGGGTCTTCACATAGCCATGATGAGGGGTCTCGCTAATTATTATTATCAGCTGATTTCTATAGGTAAATTCGGATCGTGGCTCCAGTCCCACCAAGAGCCATCATAGTTTCGTACCTTGAATCCTAAATATCGAAAAACAAAATAAGCCATGGCGGAGCGAACGCCCCCAGTACAATAAACAATAATTTCTTGATTAGGTTGTATCCCTGCTTTTTGGATTAAGCTAGATAAATCAGGTTTTGATTTTAATGTTCCATCTTTGTTAAAAAAATCAGGCCAGTGAATATGCATAGCATTCGGAATATGACCACCCCTTGGCGATCCGTAGGGAATAGCCCCATGATATTCTTTTTGGGTGCGGTTATCGATAAGCATATAATTATTATCGCTTAAAATTTTATTTATTAAATATTTATCCGCTATTACCTCAGAATTTAGATTAATATCCTTTTGGGTTATTTTTGAAGGATTTGGATCTTTTTGAAAACCAGTTTCGATGGTTCCTCCACTCTCTTTCCAAGCGTCAAACCCACCGTCTAAAATAGCCACATTTGCAAACCCGTAGCGTTCAAACATCCAGAAAAACCGTCCATCGGTTCTCCAAGGGTTTTCGGGGTCACTATAAATTACAATAGATATTTGTGGATTTATTCCAACTTTTGCAAGTCTATTAGCAATGAAAGTTTTGTCTTCTATCAACAAACCCTTTATTTCATTTTTTTTAGAAGTAAACTCTCTCCAATCGTTTAGGTTAACTGCGCCTGGAATATGTCCCATTAGAAATTTAAATTTGGACCTTGCATCAATGACGACCCTTTGTTCTAACGGAATATTTTTCAGCGTTTTTGGGGTAATAAGCAATTTAGTGTTTACCTCCGTTTGTGGGTAATGATTTGGACTTAACCCCATTAAAACTAATCCCAAAACTGGCCAGAATACACCCCTTATTTTTCTTGACAAAATAAGGGGTGCGCTTGTAATATCAGGCTTCATTTTTTCTCTCTGTGTCAGTTAAATCGGAGCATCTAGAGGCATCAAGCTATACTATCAAGGCTTAAAAGGAAATATTCCCACCCCTAATTAATCTTACTAACGATTATAAACGATTTAAATGAGACTGGGGCAATGAGTAGTATTGATAATCTGCAAGATATTAATTATTAAAGGTCAATTATGACGGAAGATCAAGGAAAAGGGAATACCCCTTCAGACAGACTAGAAGAGATAAAAAGAGAAGAAGAAGAAGACGCCAGCAGCTATTATGCACAAGGAGATACAAAAGATAACGTGAACGAAGAAGCCGAATTGAGTAAGCCAGTTGAAGATGTAAATGCGCGCAAAGAGGAAATGAACATGCTTAAGGCTGTAGCTTTTCTTGGTTTTGGAATGGCAGCTCTAGCAATTATTTTTATTCTCTTTTTTGTGCGAGATCTTGATACTCGAGTTGTAGATGTAGACGGAGCGGTTACTACCCTTGAGAAAAAAATGGCACCACTTAAACAACATGTCGATGATAGTATCGCAAAGGTAAATCAGGATATAGCAGGACTCGACAACAAGATTGGAAGCTACGAACGAGTTATGGCAGTTATGGAATTAAAACGTGCCCTTGTGACTGTGCAGGGGATGTCTATGGGTAATTCAGCTAACATTAAATCCAAATCCAACCAAGTGGTCGCAGAAATTGAATCTCTTTTAGTCGAACTAGGTTCAAAAGCTGGGATAGGAAAAATGCCCATAGGAATCGTTAGTCTTGAAGAGGCACCTGCTGCACCCGGGGCACCTGATGAAGAACCAGTTCATGCGGAGGAACCTGTTGCCGTCCCCATTGAAGAGCCTACAGTAGTCGAAGAGCCAGCACTTGAGGAATTAACAGAACCTATTGAGGACGAGTCAGAAATTTCCGAAACTGAAGAAGCCCCTGCTGTAGAGGGTAGTGATGAAGAAGATGAAGAAGAAGAGGAAGATGAGGAAGAGTAATCATCTTGTTGCAATTGCTCCGTCCATTTAAAGTCCCTCGTATATGCCAGCCTTAAAGTTAATCATTTATTTTCTTGCAGCCATTTTAATTGGGTCCTTCGCTGTTCACAATATGACTGCGGTTGAAGTTAACTATTATGATTTTCGGTTTAACCTGCACACCTTAGAACTTCCCTTGGTAACAGCAGTTTTGATTCCATTAGGATTAGGGTTGTTCTGTGCCTGGTGCTTATGGTTATCTAGTTGGATCAAAATGCGGATGGTAATTAGGAAGCAAAACAAAACCATTTCTTCCATGGAAGAGGAACTCGAAAAACTTAGAAACACACCACAAATTCCTGCTCAAGTCGAATCTTCTATCGACTCTTGAATCCCATATAATCTCTAACTCTCCAAAAACCTCAAGCTCCCACAGGTTGCTGTTGTGTGAGGCAATGGACCCCACCAAGTCCCCATATTAAAGTTTTGCAGGGGATAGGAATAATTTTACGATCTGGAAATAGAGGTTCTAATATTCCAAGGGCGCGTTTGTCATTTGGATGGTTATAAACAGGGACAAGAACCGATTTGTTAGCAATATAGAAATTAGCATAGCTTGCTGGTAAACGATTCTCTTGATTTCCTACATAACCAGGCATTGGGATTGTAATAATTTCTATGGGATTCCCATTTTGATCGGTTGTATTTTTTAAATGGTTGTAATTATTTTTCAATAAAGAATAGTTAGTGTCGAGTTCGTCTTCCTCAACAGCACACACGATAGTGCTGGGATTTACAAATCGAGCTAGGTTATCAATATGCCCATCAGTATCATCGCCTTCCACGGCCCCGTTTAGCCATAGAATTTTTGTAACTCCAAGGTAATCTTTGAAAACTTTTTCCATCTCCCTGCGTTTAATACCTCCATTCCGGTTTGGGTTTAAAATACAGGACTCGGTAGTCATACAAGTGCCTACTCCATTTACATCTATAGCTCCTCCTTCCAAAATAATTTCGGGTTTGAAATGATATAACTTTGACTCCTCGGCGATTACAGTACCCGCAAGGTCATCTAACTCCCACTTATACTTTCTTCCCCATGAATCAAAGCCCCAATCATTTAATGCAACTTTTCCATTGTCTTTTACAATGAAATTAGGGCCATAGTCGCGAATCCACGAATCATTAGTGGGAATATCGTGTAAAACGATATTTGCTGTGTTGACACCTCGTTTTCCAAGGTTTGTTTCAACAGACCTTTTCATCTTTTGATCGTTAACAAGAATGTGAACGGGTTCATCAATTGCAAGCTGATAAATGATATTTTGAAATTCAGCCTCGACTTGTTTTATATCTTGGCCCGGCCAGGTTTCGAGATTGTGTGGCCAAGTCAACCAAGTTCCTGAATGACGTTCCCATTCAGCCGGCATACGATATCCTAGTGATGCAGGGGTGTCATTCATTGGGGTCAAGAAAAATTTTGTTGAGGTGATGGTATGAATCAATTCTACGGTCCCTTAAAAATGGCCAGTTTTGTCGAACCGATTCAATTTCAGGTAAAGAACATGAAGCCAAAATTATTTGAGGTTCACTTCCATTTGCCTGCTGTAAAATTTTTCCAAACGGGTTGCAGATAAAAGAACGCCCCCAAAAGGTTAAGTCTGATTCTTTGCCGCCTCGATTTACAGAAGCCAAGAATAAACCGTTTGAAATGGCATGAGATTTTTGAATAGTCTCCCAAGCTGATATCTGTTGTGGTGATTCCATACGGTCACATTCTTGGTAGCCAATTGCAGTTGGATAAAACAAAAATTGCGCTCCAGTTAAGGCGGTCAATCTTGCGGCCTCTGGGAACCATTGATCCCAACAAATTAAAACACCAACTTTTCCATAACGTGTAGAATAACTTTTAAATCCATTGTCCCCTGGAGTAAAATAATATTTTTCGTAAAAGCAGGGGTCATCAGGAATATGCATTTTTCGATAGGTTCCCACCATGCTTCCGTCCGCATCTATGATCACGGCTGAATTATGATAAATACCATCCGTTCTTTTTTCAAATAAGGGAACAATCAATACAACTTCGAGTTCTTTTGCCAATTTTGCCATGACCATGCTAGTTGGACCAGGAATTGGCTCAGCCAATGAAAAATTTTTGGGATTTTCTGACTGGCAAAAATAATTGGAAAGAAATAGCTCAGGCAAGCAAATAATTTGAGCCCCTTTTGCTGAAGCCTCACGAATGGAATCTGTCGCAGCCTGCAAATTGTGGTCAGAATTATTATGAGAAGTCATTTGGATTAATCCGATGACACGAGTGTTATCCTTAATATTTTCCATAGTAAGTGTGAGTTAGAAGTGTGCGTTCTTTCTTTAAGGCATGATATGGTATCATATTAGATATTCTCTTTTTCATTGTGGCCCTTTGAACCTTTTTTAAAAAATATTTCTTAGATTATGTGGATAAAACAAGCATTTAGGGATTATTACAAGCCTAAACTGAAGCGAGAGCTAAAACGTGATCCAAATCAAGAAGAAATGGATCAACGCTTTGAAGAAATTTATAGCCAAGTTAATTGCACTTTGCTCGCAGGAGTTTTAGAAGGGGTAGCTATCTATTTTTATGAGATAGCAAAATTTTCTAAAGAAGAACTGGACGGTTTTAGGGATCGTCCTGAGGAGTATTTGTTTGATCGCTTTGGTGGTGGTAACTATAAACTCAATTTTTATGAAGGTCCCTCCTTTATTGTATGTGTAAACTTTAAACCTAAAGGCGAACCAAAGTGGATCGACCTACTCCCTGAAAAGGCTGGAGCAAACCCAAATCCTGCCTGATTTGATTTTCTGGATACACCCAATATCATGAACAATAGCATTTCGATGCAAAGAGATGGATTGATAAATTGTCTCAATCGAGTCCAGAATTGTATTAGCCATCCAAAACAGGAAATTTCTGTTGAAGGTCTTCGAGGAGCGGCTAGCGCCTATTTTCTTTCTCGTTTACAGCAATTAGAAAATAGACAACCGGTAATGATTGTTACAAGCGATCAAAACCGCGGGGATTTATTATTGGAAGATTTTAAATATTTTTTCCATTACATGAATCTTAAAAGCAAGCCTCAATCATTTCCATCCTGGGAATTATTGCCGTATGAATCTCTCTCGCCTCTCAATCAAATTTCCGGTGAAAGACTGGAGATCTTAAATAGGTTGAAAAGAGGTGAAAAGCTTTTCCTAATTGCTCCAATTGAAGCACTGATGCAAACGGTAGTTCCAAAAAAAAATCTCCAAAAGAATGTCTTTTCAATCAAACCGAATGACGAACTGGAGCGTGAGTTTTTAGAGGCCAGTCTGGCTGATAATGGGTTTTTACGTTCATCTCTTGTTGAAAATAGATGTGAATTTAGTGTTCGGGGAGATATCGTTGATTTTTTTCATCCTGGAGCAAATAACCCTATTCGTATTGAACTTTTTGGGGATACAGTGGAGTCAATTCGAGAGTTTGATATATATACTCAAATATCAATAAATAAACTGGAGGCTATCGATATTCTCCCCGTTCGTGAGTTATGTTTGAGTAAAGCTGAAAGCGAAAGTGGATTGAAGAAAATTTTTAGGCAATCAGAGGAATTGGGTTTAGAGGAATCTCAGACCAATGAAATTCAGGAAAAAATTAAAAATCTTGGATTTTTTCCGGGAATAGAATTTCTTGCACCATTTTTTTTCAATTCTAGAGAAACGGTATTTGATTATTTACCTGAAAATACATTGATTGTAATGGATGAACCCGATACGTTGGTTGAAAAAAGTCAACAATTTGAGAAACTCATTCAATCAGAATTTAATAATTGTATCGAAAATGGAAGAATTTCTTCTTCACCAAAAGAGTTTTATCTTACCTCCGAAGAATTTTTTTCTAAGTGTGAGGGCATGCATGGGCCCCTCAAATTAAGTTCTCTCAAAATTACGAATAGTGAAGAGCAAAAATTAGAGATCAAGCAAATTCCTCAGATGGCAGGTAGTTTGGACATATTTACCGACCAAGCAAATCGATGGAAAAGTGAAGGGCAAAAAATTGTGATCGTTGCCCCTGCAAAGGGACAGATTCGTCGTATACATGAATTAATGAATGAATGGGGTTTGGAAGTGGATGTGGATCTTGGACGATTGAGTCAGGGTTTTCATTTTAAATCGGCCAATTTAGTTTTCATAGCCGAGCATGAAATTTTTGGTAGGTCACATAAGCATCGTCATAGACGAAAAACTAATTCACAGAGTTTTCAAAGAGGATTAAAAGATTTAAAAAAAGGAGATTATCTAGTCCATGTTGATTATGGTATTGGCCTTTATTTAGGTACTAAAGAAATCAAAACTGGAATTGGTGGTGGAGAATTTCTAAATATCCAGTATGCAGATGATGAGAAGCTATACCTTCCCATGGAAGGGTTGGGTTTTGTTCAAAAATATGTGGGTGGATCGGAAGGACCCCCTCCTTTAAGTAAAATGGGGGGAATTGCCTGGAAAAGGCAAAAGAAAAAAGTTAAAGAAGCTATTCAGGAGATGGCTGGAGATTTGCTGAAACTTTACGCTTCAAGAGAATTGGCTAAGGGTCACGCTTACTCATCAAATACTATCATGGTAAGAGAGTTTGCGGATTCATTTGAGTATGAGGAGACGGATGATCAATTAAAGGCAATTGAAGAGGTGGAAAATGACCTCGAAAGTGATAAGCCAACAGATCGATTGATCTGCGGTGATGTAGGGTATGGAAAAACGGAAGTGGCCATGCGAGCAGCATTTAAAGTGGTTTTGGATAATAAACAGGTCGCTGTGTTGGTGCCGACAACCATTCTTGCTCAACAGCATTTGCAAACTTTTCAGGAACGGTTTAGAGAATATCCTGTCACCATTGATATGGTTAATCGCTTCCGGACGCTAAGCGAACAAAAAAATACTTTAGAAAAGCTAAAGAGGGGAGAAGTGGACATCATTATTGGAACGCATCGACTGCTTTCAAAGGATGTCAAGTTTGCTTCATTGGGGCTGATTGTGGTGGATGAAGAACAAAGGTTTGGTGTTAAGCATAAAGAGAAATTAAAAAAACTCAGAAACTCTGTTGATATTTTAACGCTCACCGCTACTCCTATTCCTCGGACTCTGCATTTTTCCTTAATGGGAGTTCGGGATTTAAGCGTTATTGAGACTCCGCCTCTGGATCGTCTTGCGGTCAAGACTTTTATTAGAAAATTTGATGAAGAGGTAATTCGTGATGCCATTTTGAGAGAAGTGGATAGAGGGGGGCAGGTATTTTTTGTACATAATAAAATCCACAGTATTCATTCTATTGCTGAATTGCTAAGGAAACTGGCTCCAGGAGTTAGAATAGATATAGCCCACGGTCAATTGCCTGAACATCAGCTAGAAAAAGTTATGAAGGGCTTTCTTGATAAAGAAATAGATGTGTTGCTTAGTACTTCTATAGTTGAGTCAGGACTGGATATTCCTTCAGCAAATACAATCATTATCAATCGCGCAGACCAATTTGGCCTGGCTCAACTTTATCAACTTCGTGGCCGTGTGGGTAGGTACAAGCATCAAGCCTACGCTTACCTAATAATTCCTAGTACACAGGCATTGAGCGAGGAAGCGCGAAAAAGACTTGCAGCGATGGAAGAGTTAAGCGAATTGGGGGCAGGATTCCAACTGGCAGCAAGAGATATGGAAATTAGAGGAGTTGGAAATATGCTAGGAAGTAGTCAATCAGGCCACATCGCCTCTGTAGGATTCGATCTTTACTGTAAACTAGTCGAGGATATGGTGAAAGATATTCGCGGAGAAAAGGTTGAGCCGCGAATTGAAGTTGAAATTGATCTTTTGGTCAAAGGTTATATTCCTAATGAATATGTTCCAGACCTTAACCAAAGGTTAGATCTTTATCGAAGAATTCAATTAGCAGGAGACATAAATGAGTGTATGGCATTATCGAGTGAAATGATTGATCGTTTTGGCCCGTATCCGGAATCGACTGAGAAGCTTTTGGCGTTACTTGAAATCCGTATATTTTGTCAAAAATTGCATATAAACCAAGTTCATATGAAAAATGGAAAAGTATTTTTGACTTTGCTTCCCTCGACTCCTTTGAAGCCTGAATGGCTTACTCTAATTTTAGATGAGCGGTTAAAGATGTTGTCCGAATTTCAAATCGGAATTCTCCTTGACAGGAAAGGTTGGAAGACAGACTTACTAGTAGTTTCTGATTACCTACAAAAACTTTTAAAGTTATTGAATGTTAAAAAGGCCTGATTGTGATTATATATTTTAAGCCATTATTGTTGGTCATGATATTTTTATTAAACTCTTGTTTTAATAATGATCCTTCAGCGAATTTTATAGTTGATAATGAAGTTGTATTAACAATAAATGATGAAAAAGTCACGTCAAAACAGTTTAAAAAGATGCTTGTTGAGCAAAAAAAAATATTTAAAGTTCAAAATATCCAAGAATTAAAACTAGAGGAATTGTCTTGGTTTAAAAACAGAGTGCTAGATGAAATAGTAAAAAAAACCTTATTCGCACAGGAAATTACGAAAAATAATATTACTATTGATAAAAATGAATTGGATCAGGTATTGAAACAAAAAAGGGAAGGATATATAGAAGGTGCGCTAGAAAAAACATTGGCATTAGAAAAAATATCGAGTGATGATTGGGAAAACTCAATAAAGAATATGCTTTTGACAAAAAAATTGATTCAAAAGCATGTCAATAGTAAGGTGTCGGTGAGCGAAAAAGAAATGCGTGAATATTTTGATAAAAGTGGTGAATTTCATAAAAAAGAACAAGTTAGAGCACTTCACATTATGGTCGAATCTGAAGACGAAATTAGAGTAATACAAAAAGAAATTCGGCGTAAGCAAAAATCTTTCTCGAGTCTTGCTAAAGAGTATTCTCTCGGACCTGAAGGGGTCCAAGGTGGTGACTTGGGTTATTTTGAGGCGGGTCAAATGCCGGAAGAGTTTGATGATGTTTTTAAATTAAAAGTAAATAAAGTTAGCGATATTATTCGAACTCCGTATGGTTTTCATTTATTTAAAGTTGTGGATAAAGTCCAAGAAAGAAAAATGGATTTTGATGAATCCAGAAGTAGTATTAAAAAAATACTTCTCCAGGACTTACAAGATAAAGCATTTCGAGAATGGTTTTTAAAACTAAAACGGAATGCGCGAATTGATATTAAATATGATGTCCTCGAAAAAATTAACTGAGCAAATCTTTTTTACCGCTTTCCTTTGTTTGATATTTATAAAGCCAGGCTGGGTAGAAGGAAAAATATTTGATCGTGTTGTTGCGAAAGTAAACACCGAAATTATTACTTTGAGTTCAATAGAAGCAAGGGCAAAGCTTCTTCAGGAAAGATATGTGGAAAATTATGATAAAAATGAAATTCTAAAAGAGGCCCTAGAAATCATAATTGACGAGAAACTCCAACTTCAACAGGGTAAAAAGATGGGTTTTGAAGTTGATGATATTACTGTAGATGCTGCTATAAAAGATATAGAAAAGAAAAATTCATTAGAAGAGGGGCAGTTGGCATTCATGCTTGAAGCAGAGGGTAAGTCCATGGACGCCTATAAGAATAATATTCGCGATCAGATTCTTGTTTCAAAAATTACCAGGTTTGAATTGGGTAGTCGTGCGACTATAAGTAAAAGAAAAATTGAAAAATATTACCATGACAATCAGAAGGAATTTTGGGAGTTAGGTAAGATTCGGGTAAGGCATATTCTAATTCTTTTTGAGAAGGATGCTTCTGAAATAACAAAGAAGAAAAAAAATAAGGAAATAAAAAGGATTCTTGCTGAATTAAAAGAGGGGAAAGATTTTGCAGAAGCCGCGAAGGAATACTCAGAAGATGTTTCGGCCAGTATGGGTGGGGATGTTGGTTTTGTTGTAAAAGGGCAAATGGTACCTGAATTCGAAAAAGCAGTTTATAGATTGAAGGAGGGAGAAATAAGTGATGTTGTTAAAACAGAGTATGGATATCATATCATAAAGGCAGATAAAATCCAGAAGGGAAGAACACTGCCTTTTAAAGAAGTTGAAGATAAAATTAAAAATACCCTTTTACGTAGGAAACAAAAAACTGTCTATAAAGATTGGATGAGCGAATTGAGAGAGTCAGCGTTTATAGAAATATCTCTATTTAAAGAATCTAAAATTAAAGAATCTAAAAAGATATTGAGTTCAAAAATATTTGATACAAAAACTAATGATAAAACGGGTTCTGGTTCGGTATATTCCAAAACCTTTAATAAGGAAAATAAGCAGAAAACACAGGATAAATGGAAGCAAATGTATAAGTCGGTTGAGAAATTAAAAAGTCAAAACACTGACAAAATGAATTCTCGCTCTGGCAAAATAGAACAAAAACTGAAGGAAATTAAAAACCTTCGTTATCAAGACAAAATTTCAGCAGATGAGTATAAAAGAAGAAAACAAAAACTTTTGGATGAGCTTTAAATTATTCTTACTTTTTTCTATATTCCCCCCCCTCTAGCTCATTGCTAAAACTTGTTTTTTAATGTGTTGGTATGGAAAAATTTCTCAAACAAATAGATGAAAATTTAACTGGTTTAGTCGCTTCAGGAGATAAGATTGTAATTGGGGTGTCCGGTGGAGCAGACTCCATTGCTCTTTTGCAAATTCTTCATCTTTTTTCTAAAACCAAAAATTATAATTTGGTCGTTGCCCATGTTAACCATATGACAAGGGGTAGTGAGTCCTATGTCGATGCAGATTTTGTTAAAGATACCGCAGAAAAACTTGGGCTACCATTTTTTTTAAAAGAAATTGATGTAGAGAATAAGATGGTTCAATTTAAAAAATCTTTTCAGGAGACCGCGAGATTAATTCGGTATCAATTTTTTGAAGAAACCTTGAAGGCTGTTGGAGGCAATAAAATTGCTTTAGGGCATTCGGCAGATGATCGGGTAGAAACCATCCTAATGAATATTATTCGAGGATCTGGGTTGAAGGGGTTAGTTGGAATCCCCCAAGTAAGAGGTAATATAATTAGGCCCTTTTGGGAGGTTTATAGAAAAGACTTAGAAAGTTATCTTGAAGTAAATAAAATTCCATTCCGTAACGATTTGTCAAATAATGATAGTAAATATTTACGCAACAGAATTCGACATGAGCTTATTCCCCAATTAGAAACATATAATCCTAATATTAAAAAAAAATTACAAGAAATGTCGGAAATTGTTGGGGAAGACGAAGCTTTATTGGCGCAAATGACCAGAGATATTTTTAGCCAAAATATTTTTGGTCATGGAGAGAATAAAAAAAATATTTGCTGGAAAATTGACGAGTTTCTGTCGCACCCAGTTGCATTGCGGCAAAGACTGGTGCGGGAAACTTTTTGCCGGATAACAGGAAATATGTTGCACATAACTGCTCATCATGTCCGAGAAGTCACTGATCTTTTTAATTCTCCAAAAGTGGGGAAAACGCTGAATATCCCAAAAAATATTAAAGTTACTTGTAGTTATGACTCTGTTGTATTCCAACAAATATTGGAGAATCCAAGAGAAATTATTAACGAGAATGAATCCTTGCCGATACCCATCCTCATCCCTGGTATTACAGAGTTGACTGAGGGGCAGATTAGGGTGGAGACTCAAATTTTAGAAGGTAAAAGAGAATATTCGTCATTAGACCCAAACACGCAAGCATTTCTTGATTTTGAGAAAACCGGTTTCATCATTAAAGCTCGGTTTTTTCGTCCTGGTGACCGATTTCGCCCTCTAGGTGTACTGGGAAATAAAAAACTGAAATCATTTTTTATTGATAGTAAGATACCTAAGTATATTAGACACAAGATTCCCATATTGACAAATGACAAAGATGATATTATTTGGGTATATGGGCAAAGAATAGCTCATATTTACCGAGTGACTAATAAAACTAAAAAAATCCTTTTTGTTCAGGGGAGTAGGGTGATTAATTATTGAAGTATAAAAATATAGTTGTGGTAGGATAGATAACATGCAGATAAGACTTTTCAGCATATTAAGGAGAAAATTTTGAATCAATTTTATAAAAATCTGGCGCTTTGGCTAGTTATAGGTATTGTTCTCATTGCCCTATTCAATATGTTTAATCAACCACTGAACCCTCAATCTGAAGTTGTGTTCAGTGATTTTATGGATAAGGTAGAACAAGGGCAGATAACCGAAGTAGTGATAAGCGGTGATAATATTAGTGGAAAGTATATGGATGGCAACGCTTTTCAGACGACTGCCCCACCTAAAGATCCGGATTTAATTAAATCACTACGGCAAAAAAATGTTCGTATTGTTGTTGTACCGCCTGAACAAACGAGCTGGTACATGAGCATTTTGATATCCTGGTTTCCAATGCTTTTGCTATTAGGAATTTGGATATTTTTTATGCGGCAGATGCAGTCAGGTGGCGGCAAGGCCATGTCTTTTGGCAAGAGCAAGGCACGATTATTAAATGACACTAAAAATAAAACAACATTTAAGGATGTTGCCGGGGTAGATGAGGCTAAAGAAGAGCTTCATGAAATTATTGAATTTTTAAAAGAACCTCAAAAGTTCAGTAAATTAGGAGGCAAAATACCTAAGGGAGTATTACTGGTTGGGCCTCCTGGTACTGGAAAAACCTTGCTTGCGAGAGCCATTTCTGGAGAAGCAAATGTTCCTTTCTTCAGTATAAGTGGTTCGGATTTTGTTGAAATGTTTGTGGGTGTAGGGGCATCTCGAGTGCGCGACCTTTTTGAACAAGGGAAGAAAAATAGCCCCTGTATTATTTTCATTGATGAAATTGATGCCGTAGGGAGACACCGTGGGGCAGGTTTAGGAGGAGGTCATGACGAAAGAGAGCAAACCCTAAATCAGCTTTTAGTTGAGATGGATGGCTTTGAAAATAATGAAGGAGTTATTTTGATTGCCGCTACTAATCGACCGGATGTTTTAGATCCCGCATTATTAAGGCCTGGTCGTTTTGATAGGCAGGTCACCGTGGGTCGTCCAGATGTTAAAGGTCGTGAAGGAATTTTGAAGGTCCATACTTCCACAGTACCTTTATTGGATGGAGTAGATTTAAAAATTATAGCCCGAGGTACGCCTGGGTTTACAGGAGCAGACTTGGCAAACCTAGTGAATGAAGCAGCTTTGCTCGCTGCTAGAGACGATAAAAAAGCTGTGGCAATGAGTGACTTTGAAGAGGCCAAAGATAAAGTAATGATGGGTGTAGAAAGACGCAGTATGGTTATTTCTGAAAAAGAGAAAAAAACAACTGCCTATCATGAAGCAGGACATGCTTTAGTTGCCGTTTTATTACCGGGAACAGATCCGCTCCATAAGGTTACTATCATTCCTCGCGGAAGAGCATTAGGGGTTACTATGCAACTACCAATGGATGAGCAGCATACTTACCAGAGGAATTACCTTATCAACAGCTTAGCGATTTTGATGGGGGGACGGTGTGCTGAAGAAATTTGTTTAGGTGAAATGACTACCGGAGCGGGAAATGATATAGAACGGGCAACTGAAATGGCTCGCAAAATGGTGTGTGAATGGGGAATGAGTGAAAAAATGGGACCGCTTACGTATGGAGCTAAGGAAGAACAGGTCTTTCTAGGAAAAGATTTCTCCAGTCAAAAGAACTTTAGTGACCAGACCGCTAAGCTAATTGACCAGGAAGTAAAGACATTGGTAATGGGTGGTTACACTCGGGCAACAGAGTTGCTTACACAAAACCGGGATAAATTAGAAGAAATGGCTCAGGCTCTTCTTGAGCATGAAACCTTAAACGCTAAAAATATTCAGAATATTTTGAATGGGAAAGATATTTCGGATAATGAAGATTCTGGGACTACTCAAAATTCAAAAAATGATGAAACACCGAGCGAAAAAATTAAGCCAAAAACAGATTCTGAGGAAGGCTTATTAGGTGGTGGGATGCCAGACCCTAGCCCTGCCTGATCAGTTTGGTTATTAAGGTTCATAAAATTAAGACTCCACTTATCCGTTGGTAGGTAAGTGGAGTTTTTTTTGTTTTATGCCAATACTTAACTGAATATTTCTCAGATATAATTTTTTAATACCCTATGTAATGAAACGTTTTACTTTTTCTGAAAATTACGAAAAAACGCGCTTGATGGGGATAATTAATATCTCTCCAGATTCTTTTTATGAACAAAGTCGTTGCAATTCAACCGATGAGGTGCTGGCGAAGGCTGAAAAAATGACAAGGGAGGGCGTTGATTTTCTAGACTTAGGTGCTGAGAGTTCTCGTCCTGGTTCTAAGCCTATTTCCGAACAGGAGGAAATAGACAAATTAATACCAGTGATTTCCTCGTTGGTTAAAATAACTGATATTCCTATTTCTATAGATACATATAAACCCACTGTTGCCAAAGAAGCTTTGCAAGCAGGAGCAAAAATTATTAATGATATAACAGGATTACAAAAAACTCCAGAAATGGCTGATGTGATATCTAAGTTCGATGCAGGGGTCATTATAATGCATATGCAAGGTTCTCCAATAACCATGCAAAAAAATCCAAGTTATAAAAATGTTATACAAGAAGTGAAAGAGTTTTTAGAGCAAAGTGTGAAAATTTCTAAAGCAGCTGGAATTTTTTCAGATCAAATTGCCCTTGATCCGGGGATTGGGTTTGGTAAAAATCAAAAACATAATCTTGAAATCTTAAGTAACCTTGAAAAGTTCATAGAGCTAGGAAAGCCTCTACTTATAGGAGTTTCAAGAAAATCTTTTATTGGAAATATACTAAAATTACCACCAGAAGGAAGGCTAGAAGGTTCTTTGGCGGCTTCCGTGATAGGGGTAACTAAAGGGGTATCTATAGTAAGAACCCATGATGTTAAAGAAACACGGAATGCTATAAAAGTAGCTGAAGCAATCATTAAAGGGGAAAATTTGTGACCCGTTTATTTGTCAATGTTGATCATGTTGCGACAATTCGTGAAGCCAGAAGAACGCAGGAGCCCGATCCATTAAAAGCAGCGCTAATGGCAGAAAAAATGGGTGCGGATGGTATTACTATTCATTTAAGAGAAGATCGTAGGCATATCCAGGATAAAGATGTTCGTATAATTCATAATAATATTAGCACCAAATTAAACCTTGAAATGGCTGCAGTAGATGAAATGGTTGCAATTTCGCTAGAGCTAAAACCCTATCAAGTTTCTCTGGTTCCCGAAAAAAGACAGGAAATAACAACCGAAGGTGGCCTCGATGTATGCTCTCAAGTACCAGAACTTATAGATATACGAAAAAGAATAAAAAATGAAGGCATACTTTTCAGTCTATTTGTAGACCCTGATATAAATCAATTGGAAGCTTGCAAAGAAGTTAATGCAGATAGTATTGAAATTAATACAGGAAATTACTCGGAATTGGTAGCCGCGAAGGATGTGGAAACAGAGCTTTTGCGAATTCAACAAGCATCAAAGTATGCTGCAAATATGGGGTTACGAGTTTTTGCCGGGCATGGTTTGAACTACGATAATGTCAAGGCGATCGCCGCTATTCCGGAAGTTGAGGAGCTAAACATTGGACATTTTTTAGTGGCTCAATCGGTTTATGTGGGGATGGAAAACGCTGTTAGGCGGATGATAAGCATTATAGAAATGACCCAATCTTAAAACTTTAAGTTGTTAGAATGACATAATCTGAGGTTTGTATTGACTTGAAATTATAATTTTTGCATACTAAATATAATCTTTATGTAGTTGAAACCCCAGATTGTATTGTTTCCTACTCCTGATTT